>ERZ791825.42-NODE-42-length-162105-cov-47.716427_pt1 | contig 162105 bp, 141 predicted proteins | sample MGYA00510298_ERZ791825 | MGnify/ENA primary metagenome ERZ791825 (study PRJEB30046, sample SAMN00792010) | human gut metagenome | study: EMG produced TPA metagenomics assembly of the A metagenome-wide association study of gut microbiota in type 2... | reverse complement strand
ATTATTTCTATCATGAGGAAATCCGTGGGACAGAGAATACCGGAAAAAGAAATCGCTAACTTCCAGTTTATAGATTACATCTTACAGAATATCCGTAAACAACCCACATACAACCATATATAATAACTTTGATACAAAGAAACAGAGCAAGTACTTGAGTAACAAAACTTAAGTGCCTGCTCTTATTTTATTTAATAGAAGCGAAACACCCCGCATCCTCTTTCGTATAAAGAAGTAAGAACAAAAATACTTCTTAAGAAATCTAAAGATTTATACTGAATAAATTTTTATATTTGGCTGTTAAGATAAAGCCACCAAAACGGAGGAGGGATGCGTCATGAAAAGGAATATAAAATTAATCATCAGCAGCATTGCGTTTATTGGATTGGGAATCGGTATCATCGGTGCCGGTGTTAATTATTTTTTTAATCATTCTGTTTTAGGAATGGAACAGGGACTTGCAGGCAGCACTCAGAACAGTAATGAAGCAAATCAAGTCTGCTATATAACACCGGAAAATCCGGATGCTGACATGACCTTAGAAGATACTACAGAAGCGGATTTGCAGGCGGAACAGTACGCACAGCCGGAAACACTGCTGGGACAGCACACAGTTTCACTGGGAACGTGCGTGTTTCAGCAAAAAAAGATTGCGTGCTGGGGCGATTCGATTACATTTGGATATGGATACAGTGATGAAGCACAGCTTACAAATGGCGGACAGATTATGGATATTTCCGGCTGGACTTATCCGGACACATTACAGTATTACACAGGAATGGACGTATACAATCTCGGGGTGTCAGGCGAAACTTCTTATGAAATAGCCACGCGCGAGGGCGGACTTACGATGTTTGTCGCAAAAAATGTTACGGTAAAAGCAGGCAAAAGCGTGGAAATCAGTATTGTAGACGCAGACGGCAACAGTGTTATGCTGGACAATTTTAACGGATATGGTGGAGATAATAATCAGGCAGAAAATCTGGTGTATATTAATGACCAGTTATTTCAGCTGGAAAAAAGAGATGAAAAGCTCTATATTAAAACTTACGGAAACACACAAAAAGGCAGTGTTAAGTTAAAAAAGGGCATGCAGGTAACAACACAGGCGGCACATGATGTAAATGCCGATATACTGGTGATTCAGATGGGCAGTAACGGCGGCTGGGACAGCTATGATGAATTGATTGCACAGTATCAGGCAATGATTGAAAAGTCCGGTACACAATGTTATATTATTATTGGTGATACAGATAACCCGACAGAGGCATATGATTCCGAACAGTATGAGAGTGATATTGAAGTCGGAACAAAGGATAATGTGTGGGAAACGGCATTGAGGGAAGCATTTGGCGAACACTTTATCAATATGAGAGCCTTTATGATAGAACATGGACTTGAAACGGTCGGATTAGAGCCGACAGAACAGGATTTGGACGACCTGGCAAACGGCAGGGTGCCGGAGCAGTTAAAGGACGATTATACACATTTTAATTCATATGGATATTATGCAATGGGTGCGGCTGTATACCAGAAGGGCGTGGAATTGGGATACTGGTAAAAGGTATCCGATTACTGCCGGATAAGGAGTCAGAGGTGTCATGGGTCATAATCAGACGGGCAGAAAGATAGGAATTTATAAAGAACTGGCAGTTGGCATTTTAGTGTCGGTTGCGATTGCGATAGCGGTGGCAATGGGCGTATTTTATATCTGTAAAAGCAGGGGAATCCTTATTGAAGTGGAGGAAGACTGTTCGCAGTATAAGAAAAAATGCGATTTACAGGTTATGGAACTGGTGCGTGAGTTAGACAGTGCGTTAAATACAGCGATGGAAGAAATTGAAAGCACGGAATCGCAGGAAGAAAATATTACCGATGCGATGCGCTATCTCATGCAGAATGATAAAATGCCGTTTGTATCCGTACAAGACGGCGAAAATATGTTGATTACGATTGCGAGTAAAAAGGGCACGGTGCTGTGGAAGAATAACAGTGATGACGAAACCATGCCGGGAAAGGGCGGACACATTGAGGTTGACGAACTGGTGTCTGATTCGTATGATGAGGAATGTGGCGAATATATTTTCGTGTATACAAAGAGCGTGGAAAAGGTGCTGTACTACATTGTATTCCGGACACCGGCGTATCCCGAATACATTTATCATGATATGCAGTTACGGGCAGCCTGTCTTGCATTGGCGGCGGTGCTGTTTTTGATACTGGTACTGATATTTTCAAAGAGCAGAATCAGTTACATACGGTATTTATCCGGTGTGGTTGACGAAATTTCGAAGGGGAATCTGCATACACAGATTGATAAAAAGGGGTATGACGAGCTGACGACGATTGCGGAAAGCATTGACGATATGCAGCATAACCTTGATAAAATGATGAAAGAAGAAAGGGAGAATGAGCGGAAAAACAGAGAGCTGATTACGAATCTTTCCCATGATATTAAAACACCGATGACCATTATTACAGGGTATCTTGATGTGGTTATCAGCGGAAAATATGAAGATGAATCCGAGCGGGATTTATATATAAAAAAAGCATTTGCGCAGGTAGAGAAAATTAACGGAATGATTCAGAAAATATTTCTGCTGGCAAAAAATGAAATTAAAGTAGAACAGGACAATACGGTGCGATGCAACTTTTCTATGATGGTTAGTCAGGATGTAGCGGAGTTTGAAGGTATTGCACAGAAACAGAATAGAAATTTTGTGACCGATATACCGGAAAAGCCGCTTTATGCCAATATTGTCATTGAAGATATGCGCGAAGTCCTGGATAATATTCTGATGAATGCTATCAAATATTCAAAGCCGGAAACCGATATTCTGGTAAGCATGGAAGAAGAAGAAAGTACGATACACATTATTGTCAGCAATGTGTCAGAAGAAGTAAAAGAAGCAGACTGTACGCGGATTTTTGATAAGTTTTACAGGGCAGACCATGCAAGAGGTTCTGATATTGCCGGCAACGGGCTGGGGCTGTCGATTGTGCGTGAAACGGTGGAACGCAGCAAAGGAAAGGTCTGGGCAGAGTATGCACAGGGGTATTTCAGCCTGCATATCCGTCTGCCGAAAGCGTAAAAGATAAGGCTGTAGAACATAAATTACAGAAAGGAGTAAACATGTCAGTCATATTGGTAGTGGATGATGAGGAAGACATCCGGGAACTGGTTGGAATTTATCTGAAAAATGAAGGCATGCAGGTCTGTAAGGCGGCAAACGGCAAAGAGGCGCTGGAATGTCTGGAGAAAATGGATATTGATCTGGCAATTTTAGATATTATGATGGCAGATATGGACGGCATTACGCTCTGCATGGAAATCCGTAAGAAAAGTAAACTTCCTATTATCATGCTGTCAGCAAAGGATCAGGATATGGACAAGGTGCTGGGACTGACAGCGGGGGCAGACGATTATCTTGCAAAGCCGTTTAATCCCATTGAACTGGTGGCAAGGGTCAAAGCGCAGCTGCGCCGCAGTAAGGAATTTAACCACAGTGAGGCAAAAAATGTTCTGGAATATCTGGATTTATCCATGAATCTGGAAACACACCGTGTCTTTTTAAATGCAAAAGAAGTCTTTTTAACACCGAAAGAATTTGCCATTTTAGAACTGCTGTGGAAGAATAAGGGAAATGTATTTTCCACGGAACATATTTATAATACACTGTGGAGTGAGGAAGAAGCATATGATACGAATAATGTGGTGATGGTGCATATCCGGAATCTGCGCAGCAAAATTGAAAGTGATGTGAAAAATCCCCGGTATATTAAGACAGTATGGGGTGTCGGATACAAATTTTCTTAGGTTGCTTTTCTTGTTCAAAATCGGTATAATATAGCTATTATGCTTATATGAAAAAAGGTTTTCCAAAACAGATGGGAGGATTATGCAGGAGAGAGAAAAATTTCAGTCACGGCTTGGTTTTATACTGGTATCGGCAGGCTGTGCGATTGGATTGGGGAATGTATGGAAGTTTCCGTACATTTGCGGTGAAAATGGCGGGGCAGCATTTATTATGATATATCTGCTCTTTTTGGCAGTTTTAGGCTGGCCGATTCTGATGGCAGAATTTGCCGTGGGACGAGGCAGCAGACGAAGTATTGCGCAGTCATTTTCAATATTAGAATCAGAAAAGAGCAACTGGCATTGCTTTAAATGGTTCGGCATTGCAGGAAATTATCTGCTGATGATGTTTTATACCATGGTAACAGGCTGGATGATGTATTATGCGTGGCTTGCCGTATCAGGGCAGCTTGAGGCAAACAGTAAGGTGCAGAGTACGACAGAACAGTTTGCAGATATGCTGGCCAATCCGGGTACCATGATTTTATGGACAGTGATTGCAATTGCGATTGCGTTTGGCATTTGTGCGTTAGGATTGCAAAACGGTGTGGAAAAGGTGACGAAGGTCATGATGCTGCTGCTCATAACATTGATGATTGTACTGGCAGTCAACTCTGTTATGCGGGATACAACAGGTGAAGGTCTGCGTTTTTATCTGATACCGGATATTGAAAGAGCCGGTCAGAAGGGCTGGGGAAATGTAATTTTTGCGGCGATGACTCATGCATTTTTTACACTGAGTGTCGGCATGGGTTCGATGAGTATTTTCGGCAGTTATCTGGAAAAAGACCACAAGATTACAGGTGAAGCGTTAAATGTCGTGATTTTGGATACTTTGATTGCGATTATTGCGGGCATTATCATTATTCCATCCTGCTTTGCTTACGGAATTCAGCCGGATGCGGGACCGTCACTGTTATTTATCACACTGCCGAATGTATTCCGTCATATGCCGGGCGGCAGGGTATGGGAAACGCTGTTTTTCATATTTATGACATTTGCGGCACTGTCAACAGTTATTGCCGTATTTGAAAATATTATTGCGATTACCATGGAAATCTGGAACATTGAAAGAAAAAGGGCAGTTAAAACCAACATGGTGATGCTGATGCTGCTTTCAATGCCTGCGGTTTTAGGATACAACCTGTTGTCGGGAATCCAGCCGATGGGCGCAGGCACAACGATTATGGATTTGGAAGATTTTTTGGTATCTTACAACATTCTGCCGCTTGGCGGACTGGTCTTTGTCCTGTTTTGTACAAAGAAAAACGGCTGGGGCTTTGAAAATTTCAGAAAAGAAGTCAATACCGGTGTGGGCTTTGCACTGCCGGGCTGGATTCGCGGATATATGAGTTATGTACTGCCGCTGATTATTATTTTAGTTTATCTGAAAGGCTATTATGATATGTTTAGCAGTCGTGAACCTGCGGTATTCTTATTCTGGATGCTGGTGGCAGTTGCATTTTTACTGCTGGTTATCAGCTTCTCGCTAAGAGCCGGAAAGCGTGCGGGACAGAAAAAACAGGCATAAATATATATTGGATATTTGTGTTATAATAAAATGCCGGGGATTAAAGTCCCCAGCTATGATACAGGAGGAATAAGGTAAAATGAGTGAAGCATGTACACATGACTGCGGAAACTGTAGTTCAGACTGTGGAGAACGTACAGCACCGCAGAGTTTAAATAATGACAATAATAAAGGTGTAAAAAAGGTGATTGCGGTTGTCAGCGGAAAGGGCGGTGTCGGTAAATCGTTAGTGACATCGATGCTGGCAGTCAGCGCGGCAAAGAAGGGCTTAAAGACGGCGATTCTCGATGCGGATATTACAGGTCCGTCTATTCCGAAGTCTTTCGGCGTGCATGAAAAGGCAACCTGCGATGAGGCGGGAACGGTGATGTATCCGCCGGTTACAAAATCCGGCATTAAGCTGATGTCGTTAAATCTTCTGGTTGAAAATGAAACAGACCCGGTTATCTGGAGAGGACCGGTCATTGCAAGTGCCGTTAAGCAGTTCTGGGAAGAAGTTGACTGGGGCGATGTGGACTGTATGTTTGTAGACTGCCCGCCGGGAACAGGTGATGTGCCGCTGACGATTTTCCAGTCCCTGCCGGTGGACGGAATAGTTGTAGTGACATCTCCGCAGGAGCTGGTATCCATGATTGTCGATAAGGCAGTGAAAATGGCACAGATGATGGATATTCCGGTACTGGGCATTGTTGAAAATATGTCTTATTTTAAATGTCCGGACTGCGGCAATGTGCATTACATTTACGGAAAGAGCCATGTGGACGAAAAGGCTGCTGAGCATGGCATTGACACGGTTGCCAAGCTGCCGATGGACCCACAGGTAGCCGCAAAGGTAGATGCAGGCTGTGCAGAGGACTTGGACGTATCCGAGCTGTCAGCCATTGCACAGAAAATTGAAGATATTCAGAAGTAATAAAAATGAAATGTGAAGCGGCGGAAGACCGCAATAGATCGGAATTTGTGGAGAGACTTCCTGAACTTTCCTTATTTTTCAAGGCTTTCAGCCTCTTAAATAGTGAAATGATATGTATTTTCCCTTATTTTTGCCCTTGTGAGATAATCGTGAGGGAAATAAGGGAAATTTCTTTTGGTCATTGCCTGCCACCTTGTCGAGAAGCCTTGCTGAATCACGCTTAGCTTTTCTAGTGGAGTGAGCATAGACATTCATAGTGGTACTTACATCTGAGTGTCCCGGTTTTTAGTTCTTCTTCTGCCCACATGTCCAAAAGTTCACCTACGGTAAGGTTATCTGCTTTTGCAACAAATTTATTATCTTCATAATCTTCCAGTGCCTTGCGGAGAAGTTTTTCCGTCTCACTTTTGCTTTCGGTTCCGGCATATTCTTTCTGAACCATTTTGCCGCTTGCGTCCTCTACATAGAAGCGGTAGTACCATTTCTTTCCTTTCTTTCTAACAGATCCTTTTGACAAATGTGTAAAATGGAACGCTACATTGAATGCTGTGCAAAAGTCACCTCGAAAATCGTTCCCCCAGTCTTGCCTGATTTGATACAAATACTGCCATCATGTACTCTAACGATTTCACGGACAAAAGCAAGACCTAGCCCTACGCCACCCAGCTCCCGGCTTCTGGATTTATCCACACGGAAGAATGGCTCGAACACTCTCTCCCTAAGCTCCTTTGGTATTCCGCTTCCCGTATCTTCTACAGACAGATAAACATGCTTGTTTCTCTGATATGCGGTTACTGTAACCTGTCCGAGCGGATGATTATATTTGATGGCATTCTCAACCAGATTGTATACAAGCCTGTAAATAAGGATATCACTGCCTATCATAGTGGCATCCTCACATTTTCCAATCAGCTTTATATTCTTTTCCACGGCAAGAGGCTCAAGGTCTGCCAAAACCTCTTCAACAATAGCATCCAATATAATTTTATCATCCCTTCCCACCGTCTGAAGCTCACTCATGTCAAGAAGAGTCTTTACCATCCTGTTTAATTTATCATTTTGTTCCGTAACCATTTTTATGGTCTGCAAAGTGTCTGCATCATTTCCCGGGTGAGAGGCAGAATTATATAAATCAAGCTGTACCTGCATTAACGCTAATGGAGTACGCAGCTCATGTGCTGCATTTGCAGTAAACTGTCTCTGTATCTCAAATGCTTCCGACAGACGCTCAAGCATCTTATTATAAGAAATACCCAGCTGGTTCAGTTCCTTAACATTGTTTTCCTCTATTCTTGAATCAGACAGATTCTGAGCCTGTACCTCTTCAATTTTATCTGAAAACTCCCTGATTGGTCTGAGTGCATGCCCGCTTATAAAATAAGTGACGACACCTCCCAAAAGCGCCAGCAAAACCGTGATTATCAGACTGTTTCTTTTATAGTCTGCCTTATTATTGTACACCTGAATCGAAAATTCATCCGCAAACTCATCCCACTTATCGTCCGGTATGCTGATATATATTTCATCTGATTTGTTTCCTTTTTCATCCCCCTGTGACTCTACCGCATCCTGCAGAGAATCGATGTAATGCACACCATTTTTATAGACAAACATAGTCAGGCAGCCACATATAATAGCAATACACAATGTAGTAATGCACGTAAGTCTCCACTGTAGCGACATTCTTTTCATCTGTCAGACTCCTCCCGTATTTTATAGCCTTCACCTACCTTGTTCTGAATGGGATCATATCCCAGCTTCGCCTTAAGCTTTTTTCTAAGTGAAGACATATGTACCCTGATTGCTCCGCTAAAGCTGTCTGCCGTGGCATCCCACACATGCTCTATCAGCTCCTCCTGACTCACCGGTCTGCCTATATTGATAAGTAAATATTCCAAAATACCATTCTCTTTTCTTGTCAGTGGAACCGGCTCTTCCTTTGCATATGCCTCGCGTTTAATCGTATCAAACTTTATTTCTCCGCATTTAAGACATATATCATTCTGTACAAATTTCCTTCTTGTCAGGCTTCGGATACGTGCCTCAAGCTCCTGCAGATGGAATGGTTTTTCCATGTAATCATTTGCTCCTGCATCCAGTCCCTCTACCTTATCAGCAATCTGACCTCTTGCAGATAATATCAAAACCTTAGTTTCATCATTGTATTTTCTAAGCTCCTTAAGAAGCTCCATGCCATCCATCCCCGGCAGATTCAAATCCAAAACTATCAGATCATAATTCTCCGACAGTATACATTCAAGAGCCTCTTTCCCATCATAACAGGTATCCACCTCATAACCGGCAGCATACAGACTCTTTGCAACCATATCACATATTTGTTTCTCATCCTCAACAATTAATAATCTCAAAATGTTCTCCTGATTCTTAACAATAATTTTACAACCCATATTGTATAATACCAAAGTCAGCTGGTCAACAATACAACAAAAAGGAGCAACATTATGTTGAAATACCAAAAAACATGTCAAATCATTCTGCTTATCCTTGGTGTATCCATGATAAGCTATGGTGCAGTCAGAGGTGAGGCGGCTACAGTGCTTGGTAAAGCAATAAAACTATGTCTGGAGTGTGTCGGAATTGGATAAGGAGAAGAAATTACTATCAAGAAAACTGGCAAAAATACGTGGCTGGATACAGGCCGCAGCAACGCTGCTGACCAATATTCATATTCCAAATTTATTTAAGGGTAAAATATATCAGGGCAATGCAAAAACAGTATGCGTACCCGGATTAAACTGCTACTCCTGCCCTGCCGCGACAGGAGCCTGTCCAATAGGGGCATTTCAGGCAGTTGTCGGATCATCAAAATTTAAGTTTTCATACTACATAACCGGATTTTTTATTTTACTCGGTGTGACTCTCGGCAGATTTATATGTGGTTTTTTGTGCCCATTTGGATGGTTTCAGGATTTACTTCATAAAATCCCCGGAAAGAAATTATCCACAGCCAAACTAAAGCCTCTTAGGTACCTAAAATATGTCATTCTTATTGTTTTCGTTATACTTCTTCCGATGCTTGTAACGAACTCTATAGGAATGGGAGACCCGTTTTTCTGCAAATATATCTGTCCTCAGGGTGTTTTAGAGGGTGCTATACCGTTATCTATTGGAAATGCTGCTATCCGTTCTGCGCTGGGAAAGCTTTTTTCTTTCAAGTGTATGATTTTAATTGCAGTGATTGTACTAAGTATCTTATTTTACAGGCCCTTCTGTAAATGGATTTGTCCGCTTGGAGCAATCTACTCATTATTTAATAAGGTCAGCCTGTTCAAAATCACCGTTGATAGCAGCAAATGTGTCGGATGCGGTCAATGCTCAAAGGCATGTAAGATGGATGTGGATGTGTGTAAGACACCGGATCACCCCGAGTGCATACGCTGCGGTGCCTGCATAAAGGCCTGTCCGAAGGACGCCATCTGCTACCGGTTTATGGGAAAATCATGTCAAAAAAATGACAACAGATAACTATTAAACATTTTACTATTATTTTAAAGGAGAAATTACTCATGAAAAACAAATTATCATTTATTTCTATTTTTACACTCTGCATAGCATTATCACTTACAGCATGTGGCGTAAAGCAAGCTTCCACAACAGATTCTAAGAACACTCAGACTGAAGCCGGCTCAGAAGCATCCGGCAAATCAGATTCCAGGCTTGATGATTTATATCAGCAGGAAAATCAGCTTTTTGCAGATCACGCTGATGTGTGGAACAAGGCATTTGGCATGATGAACAAAGGTGCCGCCAATCCAAACGGAAATTATGCTGATTATCTTGCCGGTACCGTAGAATCAAACAAGAATTCATTCACAGACGATGAGCTTAAAACACTTAATGAGGATATTGAAACCATACGAAAAATCGAGAAACAGATAGCAGAGCTTGAAAACAAAAATACATCATCAGACGATAACAAGAAGGACAGCTTTAAAGCCTCATCTGTATTCAGTGATTTTTCCGGTGAGGATTTTGATGGCAATAAGGTTGATGACAGTCTGTTTGCCGGTAATGCAGTAACAGTCGTCAATTTCTGGTTTACCGGCTGCAAACCATGTGTCGCTGAATTATCCAAGCTTAACGAATTAAATGATGCTATCAAGTCAATGGGCGGAGAAGTTGTTGGCATCAACACTGAGACCTTCGATGGCAATAAAACAGCTATCAAAGAGGCTGCCTCTGTTCTTGAAAGCCAGGGTGTCAAATATCGTAATCTGTCAATTGACTCCTCTAGTGCTGCCGGTAAATATGCCTCAGAAATCATGGCCTTTCCAACAACTATACTTGTTGACAGAAATGGCAATATTGTAGGCGAACCAATGCTCGGTGGAATTGATAACAAGGACAACTATGATGCCCTTATGAAGCAGATTCAGTCTGTAATTGATGCAGACAGCACAAATAAATAGAGGCCTGCATATAAAAAGCTCCTGTGCATTGCACAGAGAGCTTTTTTTGAACATTACTATAATGTTGAAGTAAAAGCTGAGGAAATGGCTAAGAAGTATGATTGTCCCTTTGTGGATAATGAAATGCCTTATGGCAGAGGTCCGCAGGGACATCCGGTGATCGTGGATTATTTCTATCATGAGGAAATCCGAGGGTCAGAAAATACAGGAAAAAGAAATTGTTAAATAAAGCCTTAAATAGAACTAAAAACAGTAGGTGCCTTTTCAAATTACAATGGAGGGGAGATATATTTTGGCATTGACGAATTATGTTAAAAATGTTATTTAGTGTTGCATTTCCACATAGACTATGATATAGTGAACATATGAACAGATATTCATATGTTCATAAGATAATAACAGGAGGCGTTCAGACGTGAATACCGAGGAAAATAAGGCTCTGGAAGCAGAGGCAGAATGTTGTGAAAGTTTTCAAGTGCATAGTGATATGGTAGAGGCCGTGCGGTGTCATATGCCGGAAGATGAGCTGCTGGACAGTATTTCAGATACCTTTAAGGTATTTGGCGATAAGACGAGAATTAAAATACTGTATGTATTGCATACATGTGAGCTCTGTGTATGTGATATTGCACAGCTTCTGGATATGAACCAGTCGGCGATTTCCCACCAGCTGCGTGTGTTAAAGCAGGCAAAGCTGATTAAAAGCAGACGGGAAGGCAAATCTGTATTTTACTCGCTTGATGACTCTCATGTGCGAATGATTTTAAGCATGGGTATGGAACATGCAAAAGAACAAATATTATAATAAAAAGTAGAAAGGTGGAAAAAGTTATGAAAAAGAAATTTAAGTTACAGGATTTAGATTGTGCAAACTGCGCAGCAAAAATGGAGGATGCAATTAAGAAGATTGACGGTGTACAGGATGCAACTGTAAGCTTTATGACTCAGAAGATGACAATAGAAGCAGATGATGCACGCTTTGATGACATCATGAAGGAAGTTGTATCTGTATGTAAGAAAGTAGAACCGGATTGCGTTATTTTAATGTAGGAGTTGCGTATGACAGATAAGCAGAAAAAAGTTTTATACCGTATTATTGCTACAGCACTGCTGTATGCGGTGCTGCTTGTAATGGAACACATCGTAAAGCCTGTCTTTATGGAACAGTGGTATGTGACACTGGTATTATTTCTGATTCCGTATTTTGTAATCGGCTGGGACATTATGTACAAAGCCGTGAGAAATATATCACACGGACAGGTATTTGATGAAAATTTCCTGATGCTGATTGCAACAATCGGCGCGTTTGTGGTCGGAGAATATTCCGAAGGTGTTGCGGTAATGCTGTTTTATCAGGTCGGTGAACTGTTCCAGAGTTATGCAGTCAACCGTTCCAGACAGTCTATTACGCAGTTAATGGACATTTGTCCGGAATATGCCAATCTGGAAGAAGACGGAAAAGTCAGTCAGGTTGACCCGGATGATGTAGAAGTCGGCAGTATTATTGTTGTAAAGCCGGGTGAGCGTGTGCCGCTTGACGGGATTGTCATCGAGGGTGAATCCATGGTGGATACTTCATCCCTGACCGGTGAATCCGTGCCGCGCCGGGTGGCAAAAGACAGTGAGATTATCAGTGGCTGTGTGAATGGCAGTGGGCTGTTGCGTGTAAAGACGACAAAAGAGTTTGATGATTCTACCGTTACAAGAATCCTTGAACTTGTTGAAAATGCAAGCAGTAAGAAGGCAAAGGCAGAAAACTTTATTACAAAGTTTGCAAAATATTATACGCCGGTCGTTGTAATCGGTGCGCTGCTTCTGGCAGTGATTCCGCCGATAATCTTTGGTGGAAATTTCTTTGACTGGTTACAGAGAGCCTGCATTTTTCTTGTAATTTCATGCCCGTGTGCGCTGGTTATTTCAGTGCCGCTTAGTTTCTTTGGCGGAATCGGTGCGGCATCTTCGTCCGGTATTCTGGTAAAGGGCGGAAATTATCTGGAAGTGGCAGCAGATTTGGATACGATTGTATTTGATAAGACCGGTACGTTGACAAAGGGTGAATTTGAGGTCAATGAACTGCTGACGGCAGACGGCGTGTCCGAGGCGGAACTGCTTGAAGCTGCCGCATATGCGGAAAATTTTTCAGACCATCCGATTGCCGCTTCAATTAAGCGTGCATTTGCAAAGGAAGGAAATGAAATTGCCGCAGAGCGCATTTCTGATGTAAAGGAAGTGGCAGGTCACGGTATCCGCATCCTGCTTGACGGTGCAGAAGTATTTGCGGGAAATGAAAAGCTGTTAAGTGACAACAGCATTGCGGCAGTACCGACTGAAAAGCCGGGAACGGTTGTTTACGTGGCAAAGAACGGCAGTTATATGGGCTGTGTAATTATTTCAGATACGATTAAGCCGGAAGCAAGGCAGGCAATTAAGAGCTTAAAGCAGGCAGGTGTAAAGCAGACGGTTATGCTTACGGGCGACCGCAAAAAAGCGGGCGAAGCCGTTGCAAAGGAACTTGGAATCGATACGGTTTATACCCAGCTTTTACCGGCAGATAAGGTGGCAAAGGTTGAGGAACTGTTAGCACAACACACGGATGGAAAAGGCAAGGTTGCCTTTGTCGGTGACGGTATTAACGATGCGCCGGTGCTTTCCAGAGCGGATATCGGTATTGCAATGGGCAGTATGGGTTCCGATGCGGCGATTGAAGCGGCGGATATTGTGCTTATGGACGATGACACCACAAAGATTGCCAAGGTTGTAACAATCGCAAGAAAGACTCTTGTGATTGTAAGACAGAATATCGTATTTGCACTGGCAGTAAAGGCATTTATCCTGATTCTCGGTGCATTCGGACTTGCCAACATGTGGGAAGCGGTTTTTGCAGATGTCGGTGTATCCGTGATTGCGATTTTAAATGCAATGCGTATGTTGCGTGTAAAATAAAGCTTTCATTAAGCTTCAATTAAACTTTAATAAAGTTTGTGTTCTTTTCCAGACATCTATTGCACAATGAAAGAAAGTGTATTATAGTGTAACCTCGAACAGGAAAAATGGAGGAAAAGAACAATGAGAAATTTTAAGAAACTTGCACTTGTCGGTGCATTTGCAGTAGTAACAGCATTTTCCGTAACAGCATGCGGTTCATCAAACGGCACTACACAGGAAGCAACAACTGTTGACAGCCAGGCAGAACAGGACAGTAAGAGAGCAGCTTACAGAGAAGAACAGTCAAGACTTGCAGAGTCTAAGGCAGCAGCTGCTGCAGAAGCAGAAGGCACAGCAACAGAAGCTGCAAAGTAATATAAATAAAATCGGCGGACAGCCGGAACAGGGGACAGCAACACGCAGCGGCGTGGGGTTGTCCCCTGTTTTAAACAGCATCAGGGGTGCAGGAAACTTGACTTTGCCTGTAAAAATGTGGTATCATATACATTGTTTGCGGGTATGGCGGAATTGGCAGACGCGCCAGATTTAGGTTCTGGTGGGAGACCGTGCAGGTTCAAGTCCTGTTACCCGCATTAAAATAATAATTAAGTGAGATAAAGACGGCGGTATCGAAATATAAAGATGTCGCCGTTTTGTTATTTTTAAATTTTAAAAACTTATAAAAAGTTTATAGATTTATCCGGTAAAAAGTGGATTTTTGACTTGAAATATAGTAGTATATGTAATATAGTATTTAATACTATGTAATGCAGATTGACATTACACGATGTGAAGTTAATGTGATACACGGAAATGAGGATGAATTATGGAATATAAAATTATAGCAGACGGGGCATGTGATCTTTACGGTGAAAATGCAGATAAAATCGGAGTTCAGATTGTACCGTTTTATGTTGCGTTTGAGGAAAATGTATATAAAAAAGAGGGTGCGGAAATTGAAGTCCGCCACTTCTATAAAGAAATGGTAGAAAATCCGACGGTTTTCCCAAAGACGTCCATGCCGTCTGTACAGGACTATGTAGATGTTTTTACACCGATTGTTAAAGCAGGCGAGGGCGTGCTTTGTATCTGTATTACCACAAAGTTCAGCGGCTCTTATAATTCAGCGGTCAATGCCAGAAATATGCTCTTGGAAGATTATCCAGATGCAAAGATTGAAGTGATTGATTCTACATTAAATACGGTTGAGGAAGGAATTTTTGTCAGGGAAGCTGCGCGGATGAAAGCGGCAGGACTTTCGCTGGAAGAAAGTGTGCAGGCACTGGAACGGATTAAATCAACCGGCAGAATTATCTTTACGGTAGGCAGTCTGGATTATCTGATTCACGGCGGAAGAATCGGCAAGGTGCTTGGCGGTGCGGTCAATATGCTCGGCATTAAGCCGATGATTGTCATGCAGGACGGCGAGATTTTCTCAAGCGGCATGGCAAGGGGCAGAAAGAAATCCATTGACAAACTGCTCGTGCAGATTAAAGAGCATTTTACGAAAAACAACCTCAATGCCAATGATTATGAAATTGTGGTGGGTTACGGTTACGACTATGATGAAGCGGTGTCCTTCAGGGACAGACTGCTGGAATCCGTGAAAGAATATTCGGATATTACATCAATCGACATTTATCAGATAGGTGCAACAGTCGGCGTGCATACAGGACCGTATCCGCTGGGTGTCGGACTGTTAAAGAAATATGATGCATAAGGCAGAACGGAAAATGTATGCTGATAACTGAAAGGCATATCGGGCAGAACGAACAAAACAGGCAGTGCCGCAGGAGAATTCTAAAAAGAAAAGTCCTGCGGCACTTTTTGTATAAAAGAAGACTGGACAACCATGCTTTCGGGTGCTATACTCACATTGCAAACAAATATATAACAAATAATGAAATATATAACACGAGGAGATTATTATGGAACTGGCGTTGATTACAGTGAAACAGGTGGTTGTTTTATTTATTTTGATTTTTGCGGGATTTGTCTGCGTGAAGACCAAAGCCGTTAAAATGGAAGGGAAAAAAGCATTTTCGGATTTGCTGTTATATCTGATTGTACCAGCAATGGTTATCAATTCGTATATGATGGAATTTAATGCAGAGATTTTACAGAATCTGCTCAAAGCCTTTGGACTTAGCATTTTACTGCTGTTTATAGGGCTTTTAGTGACAATGGTGCTGACGGCAAAGCACAAAAGCCCGGATTTGCCGATTATGCGGTTTGCCTGCATTTTTTCAAATGCGGCATATATGGGATTTCCACTGATTCAGGCGCTGTTTGGTTCGGAAGGACTGCTTTATGCCAGTGCATTTGTGACGGTTTATAATATTTTACTGTGGACGGCCGGATACGGCATTGTCAGTAAAAAGGTTCGTGCAAAAGAGGTTTGGCGTACAATCTTTACCAATCCGGTATTGATTTCGGTTGTGGCAGGACTGCTCATTTATCTGTGTCAGATTCCTGTGCCTGATATTATAAAACAGCCTATCAGCCTGATTGGCAATATGAATACGCCGCTGTCGATGTTTATTACCGGCATGATTATTGCGGGAAGTGACATAAAAGGACTGGTTTATAATAAAAATATATGGTATATTATTCTGGTGCGCCAGCTGGTGATTCCGGCGGTGTGCTTTGGCGTATTTTCGCTGTTTCATGTGACAGGCATGGCGGCGCAGGTGGTGCTTTTGCTGGAAGCCTGCCCAAGTGCAGCAATTACGTCTGTGTTTGCAGTGCAGTTTCAGTACGATGAAAATCTGGCGGCAGGAGCGGTGGTTATCACTACATTTTTAAGTATCCTGACACTGCCGGTCTGCGCAATGCTGCTGACAGTTTAAATAAAGAAATGGAGAAAAGGAACAAGAGATGAAATCAAAATGGAAACTATTTTTTCCGTGCTATTTTGCATTTTTTGTAAATGGTGCGATGGTGCTTCTGGTAGGGGCAATTCTGCCATATCTGATTGAAGAAGCGGGTATCAGCTACAGTGTGGCGGGCGGACTGCTCTCTGCATTTGCCATCGGAAATCTGCTGGCAAGCTTTGTAAATCCGCCGCTTGCGGGTAAAATCGGCAGAAAGGCAACGATTGTGAGTATGTCGGCATTGATTCCGCTGATGTGGCTTATAATTACATGGATTCCGCCGGTGCCGGTATTATATGCGGCATTTGTACTGCTCGGTATCGGCAGGGGTTCGGTCAGCATTATCAATAATGCAGTTGTAAACGATAATTCGGATGGAAAACCGGCAGCGTTAAATCTTTTACATATGACATTTGCAGTCGGTGCATTTTTATCGCCGTTTTTAACATCACTGTATATCGGTGCAGGCATGGGCTGGCGTGCGGTTGCGTACACGGTTGTTACAGGTTCGGCGCTTGCCTGCCTGTTTTATGCATTGATGGAGCTGGATTATAACTGGCCAAAGGAATCCAAAAAGGCACAGCAGGAAAATAAGGAGCAGTCGAAAGAAACATTTTATAAAAATCCTGTATTTTATATTATGGGATTTCTGTTGTTTTTGTATCTGGGACTGGAAAACTGCGTCAACGGCTGGTTTGTTACCTATTTTAAGAGTATGGGTATTATGAGCAGTGCATATGCGACAAATCTCGTATCCGTTACATGGATTATGGTAATGCTCGGAAGACTGCTGACGGCAAAGCTTTCCGCAAAAATTGATAAAAATAAGCTGATTTTTTCATATTGTATTGCTACAGCCGCATTTTTTATCCTGTTAATATCGACACACAATCTTGCAGTCATTACCGTAGCGATTGCGGGACTTGGATTTTTCTTTGCGGGCATCTATCCGACCAGCGTATCCAGCGCCGGTGCGGTACTAAAAGGCTCAAACACAGGAATGTCCATGTTTCTTGCGATTGCGGCACTCGGTGGTATCGTAACACCGCAGATTGTCGGTGTGCTGGCAGATTCTTTCGGTATGACAGCGGCAATTTTGGTGCTGTTGTTTAATGCAGCAGGCATGTTTGTATTGTCATTGGTGAATTTAAAGGTAAACAGTAAAAGCAAACTGTTTTGATGACAGATGAGAAATCGCCTGTGGAATAAGGAGTAGTATGGAATATAAAATTGAAAATGAATTTTTAGAGGCGGTGGTTTGCAGTAAGGGCTGCGAACTGGTTTCCGTAAAGACCAAAAAGGACGGCGCAGAGCATATCTGGCAGGGGAATCCCGATGCGTGGAAGCGCCATGCGCCGGTGCTGTTTCCGTTGGTCGGAAAGTATAAGGACAACAAAACAGAATATCAGGGAAAGACGTATGAAATGTCCCAGCACGGTTTTGCACGGGATATGGAATTTGTACCGGTGTCAAAGACGAAAGATTCGATTGTGATGAATTTAACAGATACCAAGGAAACACTTGAAAAGTATCCGTTTCATTTTGAATTACAGTGCAGTTTTACGTTAAAGGGCAGCAGTATTGAAGCAGGATGGAAGGTCATCAATTCCGATGCGGAAACGATGTATTTCAGCATTGGCGGACATCCGGCATTTATTTGTGACGACAGACAGTCGATGGCAGGCTGTGAGGTGGTTTTTGGGACGAAAAAGCCGGCATTATCCTATAAGCTGTTAAATGAAGACGGTTTGGTGGAAAATGAAGCGCATGAAATGAAGCTGGATGAAAGCAAAGTCACCGTCACGGAAGACTTTTTTGACAAAGACGCATATATTTTTGAAAACATCGGCTGTCGGGAAGTTTCAATTCAGGCAGACGGTAAAGCGGCTGTCACCGTGACCTTTGATGCGCCGGTATTCGGGCTGTGGTCGCCGGTCGGTAAAAAAGTGCCGTTTATCTGCATTGAGCCGTGGTACGGCAGAGCCGATGCGGCGGATTTTGACGGAAACCTTCAAAAACGTGCATGGCAGAATGAATTAGAACCGGGAAAAATTTTTGAAAAAGCGTATACAATCGCATTTTAAGTATATAATAAATACAAGGCAAAGGCAGAATTGTAAAGAAATATTTACGGTTCTGTCTTTTTTTTGTGCAAAATACACTAAAAACGGTCAAAATTTTTGCGGTTTTGACTGATTGATTTTGACCGAATTTGACGGTATAATCAGATTAACAAAAGGAACAGTGAATGAACAATTAAAAAGGCAGCGCAGGACGTTTGCAGAATGGAGAAGAATATGATTTATACAGTGACGTTGAACCCTTCGCTGGATTATATCGTTTCTGTAGAGCATTTTAAACTGGGGCTGACAAACAGAACCGGTTTTGAACAGATTCTGCCGGGTGGCAAAGGCATTAATGTGTCAATTGTGTTAAAGAATCTCGGAATTGCCAGTACGGCACTGGGATTTACGGCAGGCTTTACAGGGGATGAAATTATCCGTGAACTGGAAAATACCGGAATTTCACAGGAGTTTATCCGGCTGGAGGAAGGCATTTCAAGAATTAATGTAAAGTTAAGGTCCATTGACGGAACGGAAATCAATGGCAGAGGCCCTGAAATTAAAAAGGAACGGTTAAAGGAACTGACGGACCGGCTGTGCCGGTTACAGCGGGGCGATGTATTATTTTTGTCCGGCAGCATTCCCGTATCGGTGCCGGAAAATATTTACAGCACGATTATGCAACAGTTGAAAGACAAAGGTGTGATGATTGTTGTTGATGCGACAAAAGATTTACTGATGAATGTACTTCCATATCACCCATTTTTAATTAAACCCAATAATCATGAATTAGGAGAAATATTTGGCGTAGAATTAAAGACAAGGCAGGAAGTTGTGCCATACGGAAAGAAACTTCAGGAACTTGGCGCGGAAAATGTACTGATATCCATGGCAGGAGAAGGGGCTGTACTGATTACAAAGCACGGTGCGGTTTACAAAAAGGAAGCACCGGAAGGAAAACTGGTAAACGGCGTTGGTGCAGGGGATTCTATGGTGGCAGGATTTATGGCAGGATGGCTTGAAAAACAGGATTATGAATATGCATTTCATATGGGGATGGCGGCAGGAAGCGCCAGTGCATTTTCAGAAAATCTGGCGACAAAAGCAGAAATTCAGGCAGTATATGAGCAGGTAACAAGGATAAATTTACAGGAACAGACAGGAGGGATTTTATGAGAATTACGGATTTACTTGATGCAAGAAGCATTTCCTTACAGGCAGCACCGGGGAATAAGGAAGAAGCACTCAATCAGGCAGTAGAACTGATGACACAGCGGGGAAATATTTCAGATAAAGCAGCATACCGCAGACAGGTTGGGGAACGTGAAAAGGAAAGTACAACGGGAATTGGTGAAGGCATTGCGATTCCACATGGGAAATGTGCAGCGGTATCTGCTCCGGGACTGGCAGCGATGGTGATTCCGGGCGGTGTGGATTTTGATTCGTTAGACGGAGAACCGGTTACACTGCTGTTTTTGATAGCAGCACCCGATACAGAAGACAATATCCATCTGGATGTACTCGGTAAGCTGTCCATGCTGTTAATGGATGAAGAATTTACACAGCGGTTACGCGGTGCGAACAGTGTAGAAGAATTTATAAAAATTATTGACGAAGCAGATAAAGAAAAAGCGGGAATTGAAGAACGGCTTGAAACAGCAGGAGAAACCAAAAAGAGCAGTGAAGGCAGCGTAAAGATTCTGGCAGTAACATCCTGCCCGACAGGAATTGCACATACGTACATGGCAGCAGAGGGGCTTGAAAAGGCGGCAAAAGGGAAAAACTGCACGATTAAAATCGAAACGCGGGGTTCGGGCGGTGCTAAAAATGTGCTGACAGAACAGGAAATCAAGGAAGCCGATTGTATTATCGTGGCGGCAGATGCCAAAGTGCCGATGACACGTTTTAACGGCAAAAAAGTGATTGAGTGTCCGGTATCAGACGGTATCAGTAAGGCAGATACATTAATTGACCGGGCAATAAAGGGGGACGTTTCCATATACCATGCGGGGGAAGAAGAGCAGGATACAAAAAATGAAGCAAAAGGCGGGATTGCACATCAGATTTATACACAGTTAATGAACGGTGTATCGCATATGCTTCCATTCGTAGTCGGTGGCGGAATCTTAATTGCCATTGCATTTTTAATTGATGGTCTGTGTGTGGATGTCGGTGCATTGACCGCAGAACAGCGTTCTAATTTCGGTACGATTACACAGGCGGCAGCACTGTTTAAAGGTATCGGTGGTGTTGCCTTCGGATTTATGCTTCCGGTGCTGGCAGGGTATATCGGCATGGCAATCGGGGACAGACCGGCACTGGCAGTCGGTTTTGTCGGCGGCATGATGGCGGCAAACGGAAAATCGGGATTCCTTGGCGCACTGGTTGCAGGCTTTGCGGCAGGATACATTATTCTGGGACTGAAAAAGCTTTGTGTGAAACTGCCGGAAACAATTGAAAAACTGACACCGGTATTGATTTATCCGGTAGCGGGTATTTTAATCATTGGACTGCTTATGCAGTTTATTGTAGAACCGGTGATGGGCGGCATTAATACCGGATTAAACAGTGCGTTAACCGGCATGAGCGGCACAAGCAAGATAGCACTCGGATTTATTCTTGGCGGCATGATGGCGGTTGATATGGGCGGACCGTTTAACAAAGCGGCATATGTATTTGGTACGGCCTCCATTATTGCAGGCAACTATGATATCATGGCGGCAGTTATGATTGGCGGTATGACACCGCCGTGTGCAATCGCACTGGCAACGATGTTGTTCCCGAACAAGTTTACAAAGCAGGAGCGGGAAGCAGGACCGACCAACTTTATTATGGGACTGGCATTTATTACCGAAGGTGCAATTCCTTATGCAGCATCCGACCCACTGCATGTCATACCGGCATGTGTCATTGGTTCGGGGATTGCAGGAGCAATGTCTATGGCATTCAAATGTACACTGATGGCACCGCACGGCGGCATCTTTGTCGTACCGGTAATCGGGAATCCGTGGATGTATCTGATTGCACTGGTTGTCGGAATGGCGGTTTCAACGGTGTTACTCGGAGTATTAAAGAAAAAGATAAGATAGAAAAGGCGATAAGTGTGAAAAATCACACTGATGTGCTGATTTTTCACACAGCACTTTGCTTTTGAGCAAAAACAAAGTGCTATGGTGGCAGATGAGAAATCGCCTGCGCGAATTTCTCACCGCCGCTTCGCAACAAGTTGCTCAGAAAAGGAGAATATTATGAAAGAATTTCAGTACACAATTACAGATCCGGAAGGGATTCATGCAAGACCGGCAGGAGAGCTGGTTAAGGCGGCAAAGGCATTTACAAGCAGTATTAAGATTGTAAAAGACGGAAAAGAAGGCGACTGCAAAAAGATTTTTACGGTTATGGCACTGGCAGTAAAAAAAGATAATGAAGTGACAATCCGTATTGAAGGTGAAGACGAAGATGCCGCATTTACGGCAATGGAAAAATTCATGAAAGAAATACTTTGATTTAAAGTGTGCGGATTAAGGAGGTGCGGCGATGCGTGTATATAGTGGAAAAAGTGTTTTTGGCGGCATTGCAATCGGAACGATACAGGTTTATAAAAAAGGGGAGCAGCAGGTCAAAAGAAGAAAGATTGAAGATGTTCCCGCAGAAATCAGACGGTATCGCACGGCAAAGCAGACAGCGTTAGAACAGCTTCAGAATCTGTATGACAAAGCGTTAAAAGAAGTCGGGGAAGCCAATGCGGCAATTTTTGAAATCCATCAGATGATGTTAGAAGATGACGACTACAATGAATCTGTAGAAAATATCATTGAAACGCAGAGGGTCAATGCAGAATATGCCGTCGCCGTAACCGAAGATAACTTTGCGCAGATGTTTGCTTCCATGGAAGATGAATATATGCGTGGAAGGGCGGCTGACGTGCGGGACATTTCCGAGCGGCTGGTATCGGTGTTGAGCGGAAACGCAGGCGGCGGTGTGCAGACCGAAGAACCGGTCATTATTGCGGCACAGGACCTTGCACCGTCAGAAACCGTGCAGATGGATAAGCAGAAGGTGCTTTCCTTTGTGACAATAGACGGTTCTATGAATTCCCATACGGCGATTCTTGCAAGAACCATGGGAATCCCAGCACTTGTCGGTGCATCAGTTCCGCTTGACGATACGATTGACGGCAGGCTTGGCATTGTAGACGGAGTCAGCGGCGTGCTTTATGTAGAGCCGGATGAGGAAACACTGGCGCAGATGAAAGAAAAGCAGGCACAGCAGGAAGAACAGAAGCGGCTTCTTGAATTATTAAAAGGCAGGGAAAATAAGACGTTAGACGGAAAGACCATACAGCTGTATGCCAATATCGGAAACAGCAAAGATCTGGCGGCCGTGCTTCAAAATGATGCAGGGGGTATTGGATTATTCCGCAGTGAATTTATCTATCTGGAGCGGGAAGATTTTCCGACGGAGGAAGAACAATTTCAGATTTATAAGACGGTTGTGCAGACAATGGCAGGAAAACGTGTTATTATTAGAACACTGGATATCGGCGCAGATAAACAATGTGAATATTTTCACATGGATAAAGAGGACAATCCGGCAATGGGGTGCCGCGCAATTCGCATCTGTCTGACGCGTCCGGAAATTTTTAAAACACAGTTGCGGGCATTGTTTCGGGCAAGCGCCTTTGGAAAACTGGCAATTATGTATCCGATGATTACCAGTGTGAAAGAAGTGCGGGCAGTTAAACAGATTGTTTCAGAGGTAAAAGAAGAATTAGACCGGCAGGGTATTGAATACAACACACCGGAGCAGGGCATCATGATTGAAACTCCGGCGGCAGTTATAATTAGTGATGAGCTGGCAAAAGAAGTTGATTTTTTTAGTATCGGAACGAATGACCTGACACAGTATACACTGGCAATTGACCGTCAGAATACAAAACTGGAAGCATTTTACGATGCACATCATCCGGCAGTTTTAAAGATGATTGAAATGACGATTGCCAATGCACATAAGGCAGGAATCTGGGCGGGTATCTGCGGCGAACTGGGGGCAGATACACAGCTTACGAAAGAATTTCTTGCAATGGGAGTTGATGAACTCTCTGTTTCACCGGCAAAAATTCTGCCGGTGAGAAAGGTTATTCTGGAAACAGATGTAGAAGCATATCGCAGAAGAAAGCAGGAGTAGTCATGTTGACAGAACAGCGTTATGAAATGATATTAAATCTGCTGGAAGAAAACAAAAGTGTTACTGTAACACAGATTAAGGAACTGCTTCATATTTCAGAGTCTACGGCACGCCGGGACATTACGGCACTGCATCAGGCAGGAAAGCTGATAAAGGTTTTCGGTGGCGCAGTGGCGCTGGAGGGTGAAGTGATTTCAAGGGAACCAACCGTACAGCAGAAGGAAAATGTAAACAAAGAACAGAAAATACGCATTGCAAAGTATGCGGCATCGCTGATTGAGCCGGATGATTTTGTGTTTATTGATGCGGGAACAACCACGGCATATATGATTGACTATATTACACAGAGAAATGCCACGTATGTGACCAATGCAGTATTACATGCGAGAAGACTTGCCGCGGCGGGATTCCGTGTGTTTTTAACCGGCGGCGAGTTAAAGGGCAGTACGGAGGCACTGATTGGAACGGAAGCAGTCGGAGCATTACAGCGGTATCATTTTGTCAAAGGTTTTTTCGGTGTAAACGGCATCACCGTAAAATGCGGATTTACAACACCGGATATTCATGAAGCTTCGGTGAAGAAAGCGGCGGTGACACAGTGCCGTAAATGTTACATACTGGCGGATTCGGAAAAATTTAACCGTGTCAGCCCGGTGACCTTTGCACCATTTTACGGTGCAAAGATTATAACGGACAGCATTCCAATGGAATATGCGGAGTATAAAAACATTGTAAAATGCGGGTAAAGCCGAAGAATCTTAAATAAAAATATCTTCCGGAATCAGAATATAAAGCTGGTTCCGGAAATTTTTTTATAAATGAATTGTATGCAATTGAGGACTGTACAAAATCCCGGTAAATGTTGTATGATAAAAGCAGTTTGTTACAGAAAATAACGCAGTCAAAAACGGCAGAGAGAGAGGTCATCATGAGCAGATATACAAAAAATGATATTTTCAGAATGGTAGAGGAAGAAGACGTTGAGTTTATCCGTTTACAGTTTACGGATATTTTCGGCGTGTTAAAAAATATTGCAATTACGTCCAGCCAGCTTGAACGTGCATTAAATAACCAGTGTATGTTTGACGGTTCGGCAGTGGAAGGTTTTGTGCGGATTGAAGAATCTGATATGTATTTGTATCCTGATTATGACACATTTGAAATCTTTCCGTGGCGTCCGCAGCAGGGAAAGGTCGCAAGACTGATTTGCGATGTCTATACGGTGGACGGAAAGCCGTTTCAGGGTGACCCGCGAAACGTTTTAAAGAGAGCAATTCAGGAAGCTGCTGATATGGGTTATGTCTTTGATGTCGGACCGGAATGTGAATTTTTCTTATTCCATACTGATGATAATGGACTGCCGACAACGCTGACCCATGAAAAGGGTGGTTATTTTGATTTAGGTCCGATTGATTTGGGTGAAAATGTAAGACGTGATATGATTCTGACACTTGAAGATATGGGCTTTGAAATCGAAGCTTCCCACCACGAGGTTGCGCCGGCACAGCACGAGATTGACTTCCGCTATGATGAAGCGTTAATTACGGCGGATAACATTATGACCTTTAAACTGACGGTCAAGACGATTGCTAAAAGACACGGTCTGTATGCAACCTTTATGCCAAAACCGAAATACGGCATCAACGGTTCGGGCATGCATGTCAATATGTCCCTTGCAACATTGGACGGCAGAAATATTTTTGCAGATGAAAATGATGAACGCGGACTCTCGGAAGATGCGTATCATTTTATTGCGGGACTGATGGCGCATGCAAAGGGCATGACGGCAATTACCAATCCACTGGTCAATTCTTATAAAAGACTGGTACCTGGCCACGAAGCGCCGGTTTATATCGCATGGTCGTCTGTTAATAGAAGTCCGTTAATCCGTATCCCTGCAGGCAGGGGCGAAACAACCCGTGTGGAATTAAGAAGTCCGGATCCGGCAGCCAATCCGTATCTTGTACTGGCGGCATGTCTTTCGGCAGGCTTGGACGGTATTAAAAGAAAGCTTACCGTGCCGGACAGCGTAGACCGCAATATTTTTGAGATGACACAGGAGGAACGTGATAAGGCAGGCATTGAAAAGCTGCCGGAAAATCTTTACGAAGCTATACAGTGCATGCAGGAAGATAAAGTCATCTGTGATGTTTTAGGAGAACACATTGTATCCAAATACGCCGAAGCCAAGTTAAAAGAGTGGAATGATTACCGTACCCAGGTTTCCCAGTGGGAATTAGATGAATACCTGTACAAGTTCTAAGCGGGAATAAAGACAGCCAATACAGTAAAAACGGAGGAAAGGAAAATGGCAACACTGATTGTAGCATTTCCTAAGTTAGAAGAAGCAAAAGCTGTCAGAAATCTGCTGGTCAGGAGAGGTTATGAAGTCGCTTCGGCATGTACATCAGGGGCACAGGCAATCAATATGGCGGACCGCCTGTCAGACGGAATTATTATCTGTGGATATAAGCTTTCAGATAATATGCTGTATTCCGAACTGTATGAGTATAAGCCGAAAAGCTTTGAAATGCTGCTTGTGGCATCGAAAAATCTGTGGGATGACTGCCAGGACAATGACATTGTCTGTGCGGCAATGCCGATCAAAGTCAATGACCTGATAAATACAATAGAAATGATGCTGCAGGTACAGGTGCGCCGGCGGAAAAAGAAACGCATGCAGCCGAAACGCCGCAGCCCGCAGGAGCAGAAGGTAATTGACGATGCAAAAGCAATCCTGATGGAAAAGAACAATATGACAGAACCGGAGGCATTCCGCTATATTCAGAAATGTAGTATGGACAGCGGAAACACAATGGTAGAATCCGCTTCAATGGTAATAGGAATTTATTCAGAATAAATATATCAGAAATGTGGAGAAGTGTGAACAAGCCATAAATCTAAGCTTGTTCACACGGAGATTTGTTTCTGAGCGAAAACAAATCTCCCTGATTGCAGATGAGAAACCGCCTGCGCGAATTTCTCATCGCAGCTTCGCGGCAAAGTCGCTCAGAAATGAGGAGTAGTATGAAATTTACAAAAATGCAGGGAGCAGGAAATGATTATGTCTATGTGGACTGTACCCAAAATGAATTAAAAAACGCGTCAGAAGTGGCAGTTGCGGTCAGTGACAGACATTTCGGAATCGGTTCGGACGGACTGATTCTGATAAAAAAATCCGACAAAGCAGATTTCTTTATGGAAATGTATAACGCAGACGGTTCACAGGGCAGCATGTGCGGCAACGGTATCCGCTGTGTCGGCAAATATGTATACGACAACGGACTGACAGACAAGGCGGAAATTACCGTGGAAACGTTATCCGGTATTAAGACATTACAGCTTTATCCGGGTAGTGACGGCAAAGTAAAGACGGTCAGGGTCAATATGGGTGCGCCGATATTACAGCCGGAACAGATTCCGGCAGACATTCATGCTTTTAAAAATGCAGAAACCCTTAAAAATGTGGACAGGCTTGTTGCACAGCCAATCAGCGTAGACGGAAAAGACTACGAAGTGACCTGTGTATCCATGGGAAATCCGCATGCAATTGTTTATTTAGACAAAAATGTGGATTTAAAAGCATTTGAACTGGAAAAAATCGGTCCGATGTTTGAAAATCATCCGGCATTTCCGGACAGGGTAAATACTGAATTCATTCAGGTGTGCGACAGTGAAAACTTAAATATGCGTGTGTGGGAGCGCGGCTCCGGCGAAACGTTTGCCTGCGGCACAGGCGCGTGTGCAAGCCTTGTGGCAACCGTGTTAAACGGCTTGTGTGATGATACTGCTACACTGCATTTGTTAGGCGGCGATTTAAAAATTACATGGGATAAGAAAGAAAATACCGTATATATGGAAGGACCGGCAGAAACGGTATTTACGGGAGAATGGCAGTTAAAGGAGGAAAATTAAAATGATGGCAGAACAGAATATGCAGGAATTTATTGAAGTGCTTTCCTCTAAGGCAGCAGTACCGGGTGGCGGCGGCGCATGTGCATATGTGGCGGCAGCAGGTATGGCACTTGGCGCAATGGTTGCCAATCTGACAACCGGCAAGAAAAAGTATGCGCAGTATCAGGAAGAAATCGAAGAACTCTTATCAAAGGCGGAACAGCTTTCTAAAGAATTGATGACATATATGGATAAGGATGCCGAAAGCTTTGAACCGCTTTCAAAAGCTTACGGACTTCCAAAAGACACAAAAGAACAGCAGGAATATAAAGAAGAGGTTATGGAAAAGGCATTAAAAGAAGCGAGCCTGACCCCGGTTGCCTTAATGGAAAAGATATTGGATGCATTAAAAATCCTAGAACGGTTGTCCGTTGTGGGAAGCCGTCTTGCCATCAGTGATGTCGGCGCAGGTGTACAGCTTTGCAAGGCTGCATTAAACGGCGCTTCTTTAAATGTATTTATCAATACAAAGCTGATGAAAGATACAGAAACGGCAGAAGAATTAAACACAAGAACTGATGCACTGTTAATTGAAGGCAATGAACTGGCAGACAGAATTTATGAAGAAGTCGTGGATGCGATAAGATAATTGGATTTGCAGGTGGTACAACAGAAATGTAGAGATAAAGTATTGCCTATGGATACGGAACTAAAAAAAGGTTTGGAAAAGAGGAAACATGGAATTATTAAAGGGAATAGATGTTGCAAATGCAATCAATGAAAAATTAATCAAAGAAAGTGCGGATATGGGTGGCAGAGTACCGAAGCTTGCCATCATCCGTGTCGGTGAGCGTCCGGATGATATGTCTTATGAGCGCGGTGCAACAAAGAAAATGGAAAAGGTAGGTTTTGCCTGTGAATCCTTCGTTTTCCCGGAAACCATCGAAAATGAAGCTTTTCAGAAAGAATTTGACACAATTAATGATAACCCTGAGATTGACGGTATTTTACTGCTTCGTCCGCTTCCAAAACACTTAGATGAAGAAGCGGTGGTGGGCAGAATTTCCCCGGAAAAGGATTTAGACGGCATTTCCCCGGTCAATTTAGCCAAGGTTTTTGCAGGGGATAAGACAGGATTTGCACCGTGTACGGCAGAGGCAGTTGTTGAAATGCTGGATTTTGCGGGAATTGATGTCACAGGGAAAAGAGTCACGGTTGTCGGCAGAAGCCTTGTAATCGGGAAACCGGTATCCATGCTGTTATTAAAAAAGAATGCAACTGTGACAATCTGCCATACAAAGACAAAGGATATGAAAGAAGAATGCCGCAGGGCAGACATTTTAGTAGCGGCGGCAGGTGTCGCAAAGATGATTACCGCAGAGTATGTCGGCAAAGGTGCCGTTGTGATTGATGTGGGTATTAATGTGGATAACAACGGAAAATTATGCGGTGATGTGGATACAGACGGTATTTCTTCGCTTGCATCCGTGGCAACACCTGTTCCGGGCGGGGTAGGTTCGGTTACAACATCGGTGCTTGCAAAGCATTTGTTACAGGCAGCAAAAGAAAACAGATAAAAATTACAAAAAGTGAAAGGTTATGGCATGAAAGTTGCAATTTGCGATGATAGTGAACAGGATATTGCAGATCTGAAAGAAAAACTATTAAAAATCATTGAGGGACAGATAGAAAATTGTGAAATTCATGTATATACGGATGTTACAAAATTCTTAAAAGAGATTCATACAATTTCTTTTGATGGAATATTTTTGGATATTGATATGCCGCAGATGACAGGAATACAGGCGGCACAGCGGGTCAGGGAGGCTTTGCCGGATGTTGGCCTGGTTTTTGTGTCGTCCTGTGAAAGCATGGTTTTTGAAGCGATTAAAACCACACCGCTTCGGTTTATCAGAAAAGCGCGGCTTGAAGAAGAACTGGAAGAGGCAGTTACGGCATTATTAAACAGATATCATAGCTTGAAAAACTACTATGATTTCTGTGTCAATGGCAATACCGTGCGTTTAAAGTTGTCAGAAATTTACTATTTTGAAAGTGCCAAGCACTATGTAAAAATAAAGACACTTCAGGAAGATTATATGGTTCGTGCCAAAATGGCAGATTTAGAACAGATTTTTAATGAAAAGGGATTTGTGCGGGTTCAGTCAGGATACATCGTTAATCTGCGCCATGTAGACAGAGTCCGTTACAAAGATGTGCTGATGAATAACGGGGAGTGTATTTCCATCAGCAGGGACCGTCTGGAAGACCTGAAATTAAAACACCTGGAATTTATCCGGCGTGAAAATAATTTGTGAGGCAGATTTGTAAATGTTAAAGTTGGATATAGTAACAAATATTGTTTCAACATTGATTGAATGTACAATTTATACGGCAATTTTAAATGCATACTGGAAATATGAGAGCAAGTACCGCTATGTTGTCAGTACGCTTGCAGCAGCACTTTTTTTTGTTGTTGGATTTTTCTTTTCTGACAGTCCGGTGCTTCAGATGGCACTGGGCGTTGCCGTAATTATCGGATACAGTATGATTGTGATGCATGGCGGGCTGTGGCAGTCTGCTACAATTGCGCTGGTGCTGCTGATTAATACACTGCTTGTCAATCTGGCGACCAATCTGTGCGTGGAAATTTTATCGTGGTACCGCGGTGCGGAACAGATTATCAACACCGCTGCTTCCCAGATGGCATATGTGGCATTAAACCGGATTGTATTTATTATTACCTTTTATATCTGGGGCAGACTCCTTGCCAAAAGGCGCATAATTAAAAGAGAAGAATGGCTGATGCTGGCAGTTTATTTTATTGCGGACAGTGTTGCTGCGGTAGCGCTGATTTTATGGACCTATGTGCGCCACTTTGACGGACGGGATTATATTTATGTTCTTGCAATTGAAATTGCCATCATTGTAATGACTGTTGTACCGCTTGCGATTGCCAATTCAATCAGTTATAAAAATGATTATGAAAAACGCAATGAACTGGCAAATTTAAAGCTGCAGGCACAGCGTGCGGATATTATCCGCATGGATAAAGAGTATCAGGATATCCGCAAAATCCGCCACGATATGGTGAAACATCTTAATATTTATATGCACCTGTTAAATGATGGAGATTACGAAGGATTAAGGCAGGCAATCGGTGAACATATTGAAGACTGTGGACAGAATAAGTATGTTTATGTGGCGGGAAACAATCTGGTCAATTCCGTGTTAAATGAAAAAAAAGTATTATGCGAACACGAAAATATTAAAATGCAGGTAGAAGTGACGGCTTCCGTGGACGGAGAGCGGGAACTGGATATTGCGGTGATGCTTTCAAATCTGCTGGATAATGCGGTAGAAGCACAGAAAAAAATCACACAGGATAAGCCGCGCAGCATTTTTCTTAAAATTTTCTCATATGAGAATAAATATTCAATTCTTATAAAGAACACTGTTGCAAAATCAGTACTGCAGAATAACCCGCGTTTTATTACTGATAAAGCCAATCGCTATCTGCACGGAATCGGCATGAAAAGCATTGAACATACAGTAGATAAAAATGGCGGATATATCCAGCGGTATGAGGAAGACGGGATGTTCTGTGTACATATTTTACTGTAAAACAACGCAGATTATGCCAAAATAACGTGAATTATGCCACCGTACTTGAATAAAAATGCACAGTAAATTATAGTATAAGTGACAGGAACACATATGAAGGACTTTTCTTTTCCGTTAATATTCACTGGGGAGAGTAAGAATATGAACAGCAGCCGGAATGCGGGTTTAGGTTGTTGGGATAAGTATCGTGAGAGAGTTTTAACTTTATACGAATTGAGTTTGTGCGGTTGTTATAAAGCTGGGTGTTTGCAAGAACATACAATGAGGGATTGTAATAAGAATACAAACGATAAGAGAAAGAATTGGTAAGTGTATTCAGTCATAAATGTATGGGATATTGGTGGTTGTGAAAATAGGAACGTGTATAATTTAGTGTGTTAACAAAAAAGGATTAGCAGGACAGGGCTAATCCTTTTTTGACTAAAAGAAAGAAAAAATATACCACCGAATTAGAAACCGGGAGGAATTGTAGTTATGAAAAAACACATTGCATTTAAAATCATGTTACCGTTAATTGTTATTTTTATTCTGACTGTGACGGTCAATGTCAGTACGACAAGCCAGTTCCAGTCATTCCGTGAGGTCTGTGAGGGAATGTCTAATACCACAACAGAAGTGCCACAGGAAATCCGGGATACGGCGGGCAGCATGGCAGAAGGAATTACGGCGGGATTATCAAGAAATGGTGTGATTTCATCTTTACAGCTGGCAATGGTTATTGTAACGATTATCGTAACGTATGTTTCGGTTGTAAAGCCGTTGCAGAAGACACAAAAACAGCTCAACGACATGATTGAAAAGCTGGAAAAGAATGAAGGCAATCTTGAAGAACGGATTGAAACGAAAAAAGAAGATGAAATCGGACGTCTGATTTTCGGTATCAATATGTTTTTGGATAAATTACAGGTGATTATGAAGCGGATTGAAGGACATTCAATTTCACTGGACGGGGCTTCGGGAAATATTATAAAGAAGGTAGAATCCTCAGCAGAAAGCGCAGGGGAGTTATCGGAAGAAACAGTAAAGCTTTGCAATGAAATTGATGCAATTTCAGATGCAGTTGAAATGATAACAGGGGATATGAAGCAGCTGGAAGCAGGCAGCAGTGAAATCGAAAAGGCGAGCGCTGACGGTAAAGAATATACAGTCCACATGAAAGAAAGAGCCAATGAAATCCAGGCACTGGCAGGAAACAGCAAGAACGCTTCCAAAGAAATTACATCTTCTTTAGAGAAGGATTTAAGAACATCTGTTGAAAGCAGTAAGAGTGTCAATGTTATTAAGACACTGACAGAGGATATTTTATCCATTGCAAGTCAGACCAACCTCTTAGCACTGAATGCTTCCATTGAAGCAGCAAGAGCCGGAGAAGCAGGAAAAGGTTTTGCGGTCGTAGCAGATGAAATCAGACAGCTTGCGGATAACAGCCGTAACACGGCAAACAGTATTCAGGAAATCAGCGAAGAAGTGGTATCTTCCGTAGAACAGCTTGCAGTTTCATCCGATAAACTCTTAGAGTATGTCACATCGAATGTACAGGCAGATTATGATAAGTTTGTAACAGCTTCTGCACAGTATTTAGAGGATGCAGATACACTCGAAAATATGATGGCTGATTTTGAAAATAAGACCAGTAACCTATTAGAATCATCGGCTCATGTCGGAAGCAAGATTGTGGAGATTTCCGATACGATTGAGGAAGAAAAGAACCGTGTAGATGCATTTTCCGGTTCAGTGGACAAGGTCCTTTCCAACATGGATGAAATACAGGAATGTACCAATGTCAATGAGGCAGTATCAAAGGATTTAAAGAAAGAGATTGCAAAATTCAGTGTAATCTGATTTAATTCTTGCATTTTGCCTGACCCTATGGTATTATCAAAATTATCAAAGATAGGAAAAGGCAAAGAAGGAGACTCTTTTTCATGGAACCTGACAGGAAGGCGGTGTCATCGACTGAGAACCCGCTAAGGGAATTGTTAAAGGGAACGCTCCGGAGCTGGATTGTTGAAAACGGTTAAAGCCGTCGTAGGCAGTTCCGTATGCGCGCGTTAAGCGGTTGAAGGAGTGCTTATTTTAGTACTTGAAGCGGGTGGTACCGCGGATAAGATGAATTATCTGCCCCGGAATATTTCTTGAAAGAGAAGTATTCCGGGGATTTTTTGGTTTGAAGAAACTGTTATGCAGTATTCGTAAGAAAGCCCGAATGTTCCGGTACACAGACTGATGATACGGCATAAATATTGTGCGCGTTTTACTTTTTCACACAAAGCGGATAGCTTGTGAAATAAATGACAAAAATATCTATAAATTTAAAGAAAAGGAGTCAAAAAAAGAATGGGAAACATTTACAGAGATACCACATTGAACAATGTGAGTGAACAGGACATCGGAAAGGAGTTAAAGGTTGCAGGCTGGGTTGAAAATATCCGTGACCACGGAGGAGTATCTTTCATTGATTTAAGAGATATGTATGCCGTATTACAGGTTGTTATCCGTGACCCTGAACTTTTAAAGGGCATTAAGAAGGAAGAGTGTATTTCTATCGAAGGCGTGGTAGAAAAAAGAGATGAAGAAACATACAATCCGAAGATTCCGTCAGGAACAATCGAACTCGAAGCAAAGAAGATTACAATGCTCGGACAGGTTTACTCAACCATTCCTTTTGAAGTTATGACTTCTAAAGAGGTTCGTGAAGATGTCCGCTTAAAATACCGTTATCTGGATTTAAGAAATGAAAAAGTAAAGAACAACATGATTTTCCGTTCACAGGTTATCGCATTTTTACGTCAGAAGATGACAGAAATGGGATTCCTTGAAATTCAGACACCGATTCTTTGTGCTTCTTCACCGGAAGGCGCAAGAGATTATATCGTACCGTCCAGAAAATACAAGGGCAAGTTCTATGCTCTGCCACAGGCACCACAGCAGTATAAGCAGCTGTTAATGGTATCCGGTTTTGATAAGTATTTCCAGGTTGCACCGTGCTTCCGTGATGAAGATGCAAGAGCAGACCGTTCACCGGGAGAATTTTATCAGTTAGACTTTGAAATGAGCTTTGCAACACAGGAAGACGTCTTCCGTGTGGGTGAAGAAGTGCTGACAGCCGCATTTGAAAAATTTGCACCGGAAGGCTATGAAGTAACAAAGGCACCGTATCCGATTATCAGCTACAAGCAGGCAATGTTAGAGTTCGGTACAGATAAACCGGATTTAAGAAATCCGCTTCGTATTATTGATGTAACGGATTTCTTCCAGAGATGTACATTTAAACCGTTTATCGGAAAGACAGTACGTGCCGTAAAGGTTCATGCAAATATGTCTAAGGGCTTCCATGAAAAGCTGTTGAAGTTTGCAACAGGCATCGGCATGGGTGGTCTTGGCTATCTGGAAGTTCTGGAAGATTTATCTTACAAGGGACCGATTGATAAATTTATCCCGGACGATATGAAGAAGGAATTCTTAGAACTTGCAGGACTTGAAGCCGGAGACACAATTTTCTTCATGGCAGACAAGGAAGAAAGAGCTGCTTACTTTGCAGGACAGATTCGTACAGAACTTGGTACAAAGCTTGACTTACTGGAAAAGAACGCATACCGTTTCTGCTACATTAATGACTTCCCAATGTTTGAAAAAGACCCTGAAACCAAGAAGATTGGATTTACACACAACCCATTCTCTATGCCACAGGGCGGTCTTGAAGCATTAAATACAATGGACCCGTTAGATATCTTAGCTTACCAGTATGATATTGTCTGCAACGGTGTAGAATTATCATCCGGTGCCGTAAGAAACCACGATATGCAGATTATGGTAAAGGCATTTGAAATTGCAGGCTATGATGAAGAAGTATTAAAAGAAAAGTTTGGCGCACTCTACAATGCGTTCCAGTTCGGTGCACCGCCACACGCCGGTATGGCACCTGGTATCGACCGTATGATTATGTTACTGCGCAACGAAGAAAATATCCGTGAAATTATTCCGTTCCCAATGAGCGGTACAGCACAGGATTTAATGTGCGGCGCACCAAACGAAGTAACAGAACAGCAGTTAAGAGAAGTGCATATCAAAGTGCGTGATTAAATATTGACCTGCGGCGCACAAGCGCCTGCGGAATGGAGAGAAGTGTGAAAAAGCCATAAATTAGAGCTTTTTCACACTGCTATTTGCTTCTGAGCGAAGGCAAATAGCTTTGATGGCAGAAGTGAAATCGCCTGCGCGAATTTCACTTCGCCGCTTCGCGACAAAGTCGCTCAGATTGGAGAGGAAATATGGCAAATGTAATTAGTGACGAAACCATTGAATATGTCGGCATTCTGGCAAAGTTAGAGCTTTCTGACGAGGAAAAGGAAGCAGCTAAAAAAGATATGGCAAGCATGTTAGACCATATTGATAAGTTAAATGAACTGGATACAACGGGCGTTGAACCGATGTCCCATGTATTCCCGGTTGAAAATGTGATGCGTGAAGATGTCGTAACCAACGGGGACGGCAGTGAAGCCACACTTGCAAATGCACCGGAACGGAAAGAAGATGCATTTGTTGTGCCAAAGACAGTCGATTAAGTAAAACGGTAGCGTGAAACGCTTCGGAATGGAGATAAATATGAGTTTGTTGGAATTGACAGCCGTGGAACTGGCAAAAGAAATCAAAGCCGGTAAAACCACAGCAGTAGAGACAATGAAAGCAGTGTTGGAACAGATTGAAAAAACAGAAGAAACGTATCACTGCTATATCACAATAGATAAAGAAAAAGCAATGCAGGCAGCCAAAGAAGCACAGGAAAAGATTGAAGCCGGAACACTGACCGGACCTTTAGCCGGTGTGCCGGTTGCCATTAAGGACAACCTTTGTACAAAGGGCGTTGTGACAACGTGTGCATCAAAGATTCTGGAAAATTTTGTTCCGCAGTATGATGCAGAAGCCGTTGTGAAATTACAGGAAGCCGGTGCGGTTATGATTGGTAAGACCAACATGGATGAATTTGCCATGGGTTCTACCACAGAAACCTCTGCATATGGCGTTACAAAAAATCCACGCAACCCGGAACACGTACCGGGTGGTTCTTCAGGCGGTTCGGCAGCAGCGGTTGCGGCAGACGAGTGCTTTTTTGCATTGGGTTCTGATACAGGTGGTTCTATCAGACAGCCTGCATCTTACTGCGGTGTTGTCGGCATGAAACCGACATACGGAACAGTATCCCGTTACGGACTGGTCGCTTACGGTTCATCCTTAGACCAGATTGGACCGCTCTGCAAGGACGTAACCGATTGTGCAACGATTATGGAAGTCATCGCTTCCCATGATTTAAAGGATTCTACATCGGTAGAGCGCAAAGATACCGATTTTACAAGTGCGCTGGTTGATGATGTAAAAGGCATGAGAATCGGCATTCCAAAGGATTACTTCGGGGAAGGCTTAGAACCTGATGTCAAGGCATCAGTGCTGAATGCAGTTGAAGTTTTAAAGGCAAAGGGAGCAATTGTTGAAGAATTTGATTTAAGCCTCGTAGAATATGCAATTCCTACGTATTATACGATTGCAGCGGCAGAAGCCAGCTCCAATCTGGAACGTTTTGACGGTGTAAAATACGGATATCGTGCAAAGGATTACGAAGGACTGCACAATATGTACAAAAAGACCCGTTCCGAGGGCTTCGGACCGGAAGTTAAGAGAAGAATTATGCTGGGTTCTTTCGTATTAAGCTCAGGCTATTACGATGCGTACTACTTAAAGGCACTGCGTGTCAAAGCGCTGATTAAAAAGGCATTTGACGAAGCATTTGCAAAATATGATGTCATTATCGGACCGGCTGCCCCGACAACCGCACCGAAGCTTGGCAGCTCTTTAAGTGACCCGATTAAAATGTATTTAAGTGATATTTATACCATTTCCGTAAACCTTGCAGGTCTGCCGGGCATGACCGTGCCTTGCGGAACGGATAAGAACGGTCTGCCGGTCGGTATGCAGCTTATCGGCAACTGCTTTGAAGAAAAGAAACTCATTCAGACAGCTTATACGTATGAACAGAGCAGAAAGGAGAACTAAAATTATGGCAAAAGAATATGAAACCGTCATTGGTCTGGAAGTCCATGTAGAACTTGCAACCAAAACAAAGATTTTCTGCGGCTGTTCTACAGCCTTCGGAGGTTCTCCAAACAGCCATACATGCCCTGTCTGCACCGGTATGCCGGGTTCGCTTCCGGTATTAAACAAGCAGGTTGTGGAATATGCGGCGGCAGTCGGTCTTGCAACCAACTGTACGATTACACAGAATTGTAAATTTGACCGTAAGAATTATTTTTACCCGGATAATCCGCAGAATTATCAGATTTCACAGTTATATCTGCCAATCTGCCGCAACGGTCATGTTGATATCGAGTTAGAAGACGGCACGACAAAGCAGATCCGGATTCATGAAATCCATATGGAAGAAGATGCCGGAAAACTGGTTCACGATGAATGGGACGATGTATCTTATGTAGATTATAACCGTTCCGGTGTGCCGTTAATCGAAATCGTATCCGAGCCGGATATGAGAAGTGCCGAGGAAGTGATCGCTTACTTAGATAAGTTAAGACTGATTATCCAGTATTTAGGGGCTTCTGACTGTAAGCTTCAGGAGGGTTCTATGAGAGCCGATGTCAACTTATCTGTCAGAGAAGTGGGCAGTGAAACTTTCGGAACAAGAACGGAAACAAAGAACTTAAATTCTTTCAGCGCGATTGCAAGAGCGATTGAAGCGGAAAAGAACCGTCAGATTGACCTGATTGAATCCGGTGAAGCTGTTGTACAGGAAACAAGAAGATGGGACGATAATAAGGAATATTCTTATGCTATGCGTTCAAAGGAAGATGCACAGGATTACCGTTACTTCCCGGACCCGGACCTTGTACCGGTGCATATCAGTGATGCGTGGTTAGAGGAAATCCGTTCACGCCAGCCGGAATTTAAGACGGAAAAAATGGCAAGATACAAAGAAGAATTCGGAATCCCGGACTATGATATCGGCATTCTTACAGATTCCAAAAAGCTTGCGGATTTATTTGAAGCCACTACGGCAATCTGCAGCCAGCCAAAGAAGGTTTCCAACTGGTTAATGGGCGAAACGATGCGCATTTTAAAGGAAAAGGAAATGGAACCGGAAGATATTACATTTTCACCGGAAAACCTTGCAAAGCTGATTGGTCTTGTAGAGGCAGGAACAATCAACGGTTCAGTTGCAAAGGAAATCTTTGAAAAGATTTTCGATGAGGATATTAATCCGGAACAGTATGTGGAAGAACACGGCTTAAAGCAGGTCAATGATGAAGGGGCGCTGCGTGCGACAATTGAAGAAGTCATTGCGGCAAATCCACAGTCCGTTGAAGATTACAGAAACGGTAAGGAAAAGGCAATCGGATTTTTAGTCGGTCAGACAATGAAAGCTATGAAGGGCAAAGCAAACCCGGGCATGGTCAATCAGATTTTAAAAGAATTATTGTAAAATGTATGCGCAGTGAATTTAGTTTTGCTGCGCATATCACAAAATAGCGGCTGTATGCAGGCAGAATGGAGTACATAAATGACAGGAGCAGATTTTTTAATTACCCTGCCGGAATTCCCGGATAAAAAGGTGAGCATTAAAGATTTCGGTGCAGTGGAAAATCAGACAGACATTGCGGGAAGCAAAAGAAATGCGGCGGCAATCAACAGTGCCATGAGTGTTATTTCAAACGAGGGCGGCGGAACGGTTGTGATTCCGAAAGGAATCTGGATTACCGGACCAATCCGTCTGCAAAGCAATGTGTGCCTGTATTTAGAGCGCGGCGCGGTTGTAAAGTTTTCAAAAAATATAGAGGAGTACCCGCTGATTCTGACCAATTACGAGGGACAGGAGTGTATCCGTACTGTTTCACCGGTTACGGCAGACCATGCAGAAAATATTGCAATCTGCGGTGATGGTGTGATTGACGGAAGCGGCGACTTATGGCGGCCGGTCAAGCAGTTTAAGATGACAGAACGCCAGTGGGCAGAGCTGATGAAGAAAAACAGCAATGTATTAGACACCAAAGAGGGCGGCATCTGGTTTCCGACAGAATCCGCATTTTTAGGCAACGAAAAGAATATCCAGAAGGACGAAGCTGATGCGTTAAAGAAAGCAGAACAGCACTACGACTTCTACCGTCCGGTGATGGTAAGCCTTGAATACTGCGACAGAGTGCTGTTAGAGGGCGTGACCTTTATGAATTCACCGGCGTGGAATATTCACCCGTTTTTCTGTACGAATCTGACGGTAAAGGACGCAGTGATCCGCAATCCGTACTATGCGCAGAACGGGGATGGCATCGATGTGGAATCCTGTAACGGTGTTGAAATCTATAATTGTACGTTTGAAACGGGTGATGATGCAATCTGCATCAAATCCGGTAAAAATGCAGAGGCGCGTACCTTTGAAGGCCCTTGTGAAAATGTGTATATCCATGACTGCCTTGTCAATGAAGGACACGGCGGCTTCGTTGTGGGAAGTGAAATGTCCCGCGGCGTAAAGCACGTTTTGGTGGAAAACTGTACATTTTTAGGTACGGATGTCGGTGTGCGCTTTAAGAGTGCCATGGGACGCGGCGGTATAGTAGAGGATATTGAGGTAAGCCATATCCAGATGACCGGTATCAAGCATGAGGCAGTGATTCTTACAATGTCTTATGTGCTTAATCTTTTAAACCGCGAACAGGGTGCAGAAGGATTTTCAGAAGACGATATTCCATATTTTAAGAATATCACAATGCATGATATCAACTGCATGGGCGCAGAAACAGCCGTAAAAATTGAGCCGATGCAGGGAAAACCGGAAACAATCAGTGATATTACGATCCGGGATTCATGGTTTGAAGCAGAAAAAGAAAATGTCATTGACGGTGTGAATATCCACATCGAAGCATAATAAATATACGACAAATGGCTGTGTAAAAATGTCTTTTAAAAAGCGTTTTTACACGGCATTTTTAAAATAAGAGCAGGAAAAAGCATGGAATATCAGATTTTAATTGTGGATGATGATAAGGATTTATCGTGGATAATTGCAGAAATGTTACAGGATTATGGGTATAAAGTATTGTGTGCCGCAGACAGTGCGGCGGCATTTGAAATGCTGGAGCATATAAAGGTTCACCTGATACTTTTGGATATAAACCTGCCGGATACAGACGGTTTTGTATTTTGCAGGGAGTTGCGCAGGGTGTCTGGGATTCCGGTTATTTTTGCGAGCGCAAGGACAAGTGAAAATGATAAAATAGAAGGATTTGAGCTGGGGGCGGACGATTATCTTTCAAAGCCGTATTCCATGAAGGAGCTGTTGTGCCGTGTCAATGCCCTGATTCGCAGAACTTACGGAGCGGACAGGCAGGAAGAACAGATGACATTCGGAAATGTGCAGGTGAATTTTACGTCACGTATTGTTACCAAAGACGGTAAAAATGTAGCGCTGTCCCTGCGGGAATTTGATTTGCTTGCGTATCTGTGCCGCCATAAAAATACAGCGGTCAGAAAGGATACGCTGCTTTCGGAGGTCTGGGGGGCATTTTCAATGGTAGAGCCGTCTACGCTGACGGTGCATATGCGTTGGCTTCGTGAAAAGTTAGAGGATACGCCGGGAACACCAAAGTATCTAAAGACCGTCTGGGGTGTCGGCTATATGCTGGAGGAAAAGGGGGGAGACAGATGAAAAACACAATCAGAAAAAAATGGATAATCACAACGGTAGTTTTTACAGCGGTTTTACTGCTGATAACTGCCGTTTTTTTACTGCCCGGTACAAAACAGCTGGCAGAGGACACAGCGGCAGAGCGGATTGTGGCGGTCAATGAAGTCCAGCAGCTTATCCGCAGGGGAGAAGATGAACAGGCAGCTTTAAAATTACAGGCTTTAAAAGAGAAAATGCAGGCAGGACAGACAAACGAAGCTGTACCGTCTAAAAAAGGCACAGCCGTATACTCATGTATTGTTTTTTTATTCCTTTTTGCGGTTATGGGATATCTGTATTACCGGATTCTGCGCCCATTTGAAAAATTGCAGGGATTTGCGGAAAACATTGCACAGGGGAATTTTAATGTGCCGTTAAAATACGAGCGCGGCAATTATTTTGGTGCATTTACTTGGGCATTTGACAGTATGCGCAAAGAAATTATAAAAGCAAGAGCCGCAGAACGGGAAGCCGTGGAAAATAATAAAACTGTCATTGCAACGCTGTCCCACGACATCAAGACTCCGGTGGCTTCTATCAGAGCTTATGCGGAGGGACTGGCGGCACATATGGATACGACACCTGAAAAACGCATAAAATTTGCCGAAGTTATTATCAGAAAATGCGATGAAGTATCGGCTCTGACCAACGACTTATTTTTACACGCGCTTTCCGATATGGACAAATTGGAAATGAATATGCACGAAGTGAAGCTGTGCGCGTTTATGCGGAAAGCGGTGGCGGAGCTTATAAGTGATATGGACAGTGTACGGCTTTACCTGCCGGATTCGGAATGGGTGATTTCGGCTGATGAAAAAAGGCTCATGCAGCTTACGGAAAACATTTTAAATAATGCGGCAAAATATGGGAAAATGCCCGTGGATATTACGATACGGCAGAAAGATAACGATACAGTGGAGATAAATTTTAAAGATTACGGAAACGGAATGAAAGACGAAGACATACCGTTTGCACTGGATAAATTTTACCGCGGAAAAAACAGTGCGGATAAGCCGGGTGCGGGGCTTGGACTTTATATTGTTAAATATATAACAAATAAAATGAACGGAGAAGTCCGGCTATATAATCACGTGGACGGGTTAGAGGTTGTGGTGGAACTACCGGTAAAAGAATAAATAAAAGTGTGTTAAGGATTTCTTAATATCTTTTCTGATAAAATCTTCCTGAAAGCAGATGAGAAAGTGTCTGCCTTACATCTTTAGTTGAAAAATGAAAGGATAACGCAATGAAAAGAACTCTTTTGACGGCAAAAAATGTATGTAAAAGCTTTGCGCATGAGGGCGGACAGATTCATGTGTGCAATCATGTAAATCTGGAGCTCTACGAGGGCGATTTTACGGTAATCATGGGGACTTCCGGGTCAGGAAAATCCACGCTTCTTTATGTATTAAGCGGCATGGATAAGGCAACGGCGGGAGAAGTTCTGTATCAGGAAAGTGACCTTACAGCAATGAAAGAAAAACAGCTTGCGGCACTTAGAAAGCAGGATTTTGGATTTATCTTCCAGCAGATGCATCTGGTGTCGAATCTTACGATTTTTGAAAATGTGGCGGTTGCGGGCTATTTAGAGTCGTCCAAAACGGCGGCGCAGGTGAAAAAAGAAACGGAAAAACTGCTGGAACAAATGGGACTTTCACAGGTGAAGAATCATCTGCCGTCACAGGTTTCGGGCGGACAACAGCAGCGCTGTGCAATTGCAAGAGCCGTAATCCACACGCCGAAGCTGTTATTTGCAGATGAGCCGACCGGTGCATTAAACCGCGCCAATACAACGGAAGTATTAAATCTATTGACACAGTATAATCAGGCAGGACAGAGTATTTTAATGGTAACACACGATTTGCGCGCGGCACTGCGGGCAGACAGAATCCTTTATCTGGAGGACGGAAAAATCACGGGTGAACTGAAACTGCCGCCATATGATGCCAAGGAAGAAAATGGCAGGGAAGCACAGGTAAACGCATGGCTGACATCGCAACATTGGTAAATATCAACAAGCCTTAAATTTAAGCTTGTTGATATAGCACTTTGTTTCTGAGCGAAAGCAAAGTGCCCGGACGACGGTTTGTTGATAAACACTTTGTGCCGCAGGCGTCACAAAGCGTTATTGTCATGAAATGGAGAGAAGTATGAGTATTTTAACAATTTTAAAGGCGAATATCCGCCATAAGAAGGGAACGTTTGTAAGCATTGCGGTATTGTTGTTTGTAATTTCCATGGCGGTAGCTTCAATTATCAGTATCCGAAAGAATGCGAATGACAGTCTGCAAGCGGCTTACGACAGAACCGGCGCGCGCAGTCTTCTGGTGCTGATTCGGACACAGAATCTGACAGAGGAGCTGCGGGAACGGGTACAGGACAGTGAACTGGTTCAGGAGATAAAAGAATATCCGGCGCTGGCTTCCTATAAAATCATGATTGGGGATAAAGAAGTAAACAACACATGGCTTTTTGAAAAAATGTGCCCGGAGTATTCCGTGTTAAATGAGCGGGGAGACGGATATAAAACGCAGGATACGTCCCTGCAAAAAGGTGAAATTTATGTTACACAGGGGATTCTATCATCGAAGAACTGCAAAATATCGGATAAAATCAGGATTACGAATGCGGATAAAGAATACGAATTTACAATAAAAGGAATTGTGGAAGAACCGTATTCGGGTGCGTCGGTAATAGGCTGGAAACAGGTGTTTATCAGTGATGAAGATTATGAACAGATATACCGGGATATGCAGAGTGAAAATGAATGGGCTGCGCAGTCACAGTTTACAATCCTACAGATACAGAAAGCCGATACCGCGATTTCGGATAATACATTCAGAAGACAGCTTAATTTAGAAACCGGGATTACAGACGAGGCTTCCGGTTCAATGACAAAATCAATGTCAGCACATTATACAATGCTGTTTGTCAGTATTATCACATCGGTTCTGCTGGTCTTTATGGGACTGCTCTTAATTGTAGTAATAATTGTGATTACATACAGTATTACCACGGGAATCCAGATGGATTATGTCAATATTGGCATTTTAAAAGCGGTCGGTATTACGCAGGGACAGCTCAGGCTGATACTGGTATTACAGTATATAGCGGCGGAGATTGTCGGCATGGCAGCAGGACTTGCAGGTTCTGTCTGGCTGATAAAATCCTTTGGAACGATATTCCAGCCGATTATGGCGGTAGTGATTACAACGCGGATAGCATGGGCGCAGAGCTTTTTTTGGATTGCCGTTATTTTAGTGGGAACGGGTATTCTGCTGTTTGTATTGACGGCAAAAGCGGCAAAAATTACACCAATGCGGGCATTGTCACAGGGAAAAGACGAGATATATTTTTCAAGCCGCCTAAATGTAGCAGTATCCCCAAAACACCTGTATACCACACTGGCATTGCGACAGATAACATCGGAGGGCAGACGGTATGTGGGAACGGTGGTCATTGTGGCAATTCTGGTATTTTTTATGATGACCATACAGATACTGGGCGGCGTAGTCGATTCCGAATCAGCAAGAGAATCCATGGGTGAAATTGTATCCGATGTGGAGATACAGTTACAGACAAAGGTTGATGAGCATGAATTTCAAAATATTGAACAGACGATTGAAGAAATCACTCCGATACAAAAGAAATGTTACACAAACACAACGTATATGTCGTTAAACGGAGAAGAAATTTATTGCTTTATTTACCAGAATCCGGGTGATATGCAGATGACCAAAGGGCGTGCGCCGATATATGACAATGAAATCGCCATTACGGAAATCACCGCGGAGGAAGTCGGCATAAAAATGGGCGATACCGTAACCGCCGCCTGCGGTAGTAACCGGGAGGAATATCTGGTTTCCGGGATTTATCAGGGCTTAAATGATGCGGGATTAAATTTTTCAATTGGATTTCAGGGTGCACAAAAGCTCGGCATTTCATCAATGGGATACGGCGCGTATAAGTTATCGGAGCCGGAGAAAGCCGTACAGGTACAGGAACGGTTAAATGAAGTCTATCCGGAAATTTTAAAGGTACAAACGTCAGGAGATGCTTCTATGGATAAAACGTATGAAGCCGCAATACAAGCAATGCAGTTGATTGTTAATGTTTTTTCGGTATTGTTTGCACTGATTGTGGTTATCATGTTCTGCCACAGAATGTTTTTGCAGGAAAAAACGGATATCGGTATTTTAAAGGCAATGGGACTGACATCCATACAGCTTCGGTTGTCGTTTGGACTGCGCTTTTTACTGCTTGCGGTATCGGGAGCAGTGCCGGGAGTGATTTGCTCTGTTCTTTTGTCGGGAAAGCTTCTGACTGCAATATTAAAGCCAATGGGGATTACACATTTAATCATTTCACTGCGCCCGGCTACGGTGCTGTTTCCGATAGGACTTATCTGTGTCAGCTTCTTTTTATTTGCGTTTTTGGTATCCCGCGGGATAAAAAAGCTTTCCGCTACTGTACTAATTGCGGAGTAGAAATGAGATTTTCTATATTGATTTTGCCAAAAGTGTGTTATATAATTTTATAGTTAATACAGCAAAATTTTATGGAGGAGTCAATGAAGAACTATCTTAATCAGACCGACAAAACGGTTGAAGATGAATTACATGATGAATGTGGTGTTTTCGGCGCATATGATTTCGACGGAAATGATGTAGCATCAACGATTTATTATGGTTTATTTGCATTACAGCACCGAGGACAGGAAAGCTGCGGTATTGCAGTCAGTGACACAGAAGGCCCGAAGGGAAAAGTCCTTGCACACAAGGATATGGGACTTGTCAATGAAGTGTTTAATGCAAAAAATCTTGAGAATTTAAAAGGAAATATCGGTGTTGGACATGTCAGATATTCCACAGCTGGAAGCAGTGTCAGAGAGAATGCCCAGCCACTGGTTTTAAATTATGTAAAAGGAACACTGGGACTTGCTCACAACGGTAATCTTTTAAATGCACTGGAATTAAGAGAAGAACTTTCTTACACAGGAGCAATTTTCCAGACGACCATTGATTCTGAAGTAATTGCATATTTAATTGCCAGACAGAGATTAAAGGTTGGAACCGTTGAAGAGGCGGTAAAGGGTGCAATGCAGAAGTTAAAGGGTGCATATTCCCTTATTGTCATGAGTCCCAGAAAGTTAATCGGCGCAAGAGACCCGTTTGGCTTTAAGCCGCTTTGTATCGGCAAGCGTGACAATGCGTATTTTCTGTCATCAGAAACCTGCGCACTTGATACGGTTGGTGCAGAATTTGTCCGTGACGTGCTTCCGGGTGAAATCGTAACGATTACAAAGGACGGTATTGCATCGGATACCAGTCTTTGTCAGGAAAAGAAAGCAAGATGTATTTTTGAATATATTTATTTTGCCCGTCCGGACAGCGATATCGACGGCATGAGCGTTTACGAATCCCGTATCAATGCAGGAAAGATTCTTGCAAAGACCCACCCGGTAGAAGCAGACCTTGTTGTCGGTGTGCCTGAATCCGGAAATGCGGCGGCACTTGGCTATTCTATGCAGTCCGGTATTCCATACGGCAATGCCTTTATTAAGAACAACTATGTAGGACGAACCTTTATCAAGCCGAAGCAGGAGCAGCGCGAGTCCAGCGTAAAGGTAAAGTTAAATGTTTTAAAAGAAGCGGTGGCAGGCAAAAGGGTTGTCATGATTGATGATTCCATTGTGCGCGGTACAACGAGTGCAAGAATTGTCAGCCTGTTAAAGAATGCAGGCGCAGCAGAGGTGCATGTAAGAATCAGTTCTCCTCCGTTTAAGCACCCATGCTACTTCGGAACGGATATTCCGTCAGAAGACCAGCTGATTGCTTCAGGACACACCGTAGACGAAATCTGCAAGCTGATTGGTGCAGATTCCCTCGGCTATCTGGAAGTAGACCGTTTAAGTGAAATGATTAACGGACAGAAAGATTACTGTGATGCCTGCTTTACCGGAAATTACCCGATAGAGCCGCCGACACAGGATATCCGTGGCGAAATGGGCTAAACAGACAGAGAAGTAAGGCTTTCTTCGGTCGGTTTGATGAAACGGCACGAATGGAGAATGAGAATATATAGACTGTATATAATATGTGATATATAAATACACTCAGTACATAAAGTATGAAAGATGTATAGAATGTGTGCAATATATAGAGTGATGTAAAAAAGAAAGGCGGATTAAATCATGAACGACAGATACCAGACACCGCTTGCAGAACGTTATGCAAGCAAGGAAATGCAGTACATTTTTTCACCGGATATGAAATTTAAGACATGGAGAAGACTTTGGATTGCACTTGCCGAAACAGAAAAGGAATTAGGACTTGATATTACAGACGAGCAGATTGCCGAATTAAAGGCACATAAAGACGATATCAACTACGAAGATGCCAAGAAGCGTGAAAAGGAAGTACGCCACGATGTAATGTCACACGTTTACGCATATGGTTTGCAGTGTCCGAAAGCAAAGGGCATTATCCACTTAGGCGCAACTTCATGTTACGTAGGCGATAACACCGACATTATTATTATGACAGAGGGCTTAAAACTGGTTCGTAAAAAGTTAGTCAACGTTATCAACGAACTTTCAAAGTTTGCGGACAAGTATAAGGCACAGCCGACACTGGCATTTACACATTTCCAGCCTGCACAGCCTACCACTGTCGGTAAGAGAGCAACTCTGTGGCTCAATGAACTGGTTATGGACTTAGAAGACCTCGACTACGTGCTTTCAACCATGAAGCTGCTCGGATGTAAGGGTACAACCGGAACACAGGCTTCTTTCTTAGAGCTGTTTAACGGTGACCATGAAAAGATTAAGCAGATTGATAAAAAGATTGCACAGAAAATGGGCTTTGAAGCATGTCATCCGGTATCAGGACAGACTTATTCAAGAAAAGTAGATACAAGAGTATTAAATATTCTTGCAGGCATTGCGGCAAGCGCACATAAGTTCTCTAACGATATTCGCTTATTACAGCATTTAAAGGAAATCGAAGAACCGTTTGAAAAATCACAGATTGGTTCATCAGCCATGGCTTATAAGAGAAATCCGATGAGAAGTGAAAGAATGGCATCTTTAGCAGATTATGTTATCTGTGATGCGTTAAATCCGGCAATCGTATCTTCTACACAGTGGTTTGAAAGAACACTGGACGATTCAGCCAACAAGAGATTATCCGTTCCGGAAGGATTTTTAGCAGTAGACGGTATCTTAGACCTTTACTTAAATGTTGTAGACGGACTGGTTGTATATGATAAGGTTATCAACAGAAGACTGATGTCAGAGCTTCCGTTCATGGCAACCGAAAATATCATGATGGACGCTGTAAAGGCAGGCGGCGACAGACAGGAACTGCACGAAAGAATCCGCGAGCTTTCTATGGAAGCAGGCAAGCGTGTAAAGCAGGAAGGCTTAGACAACAATCTGCTTGAATTAATCGCAGCAGATCCGATGTTTAACGTAACGCTTGAAGAATTACAGGCAAAATTAGACCCGATGAAGTATGTCGGACGTTCTAAGGAGCAGGTTGAAGAATACTTAGCAGAAGTGATTCAGCCGATTCTTGCTGCAAGCAAAGACGAGCTGGGCATGACAGCAGAGATTAACGTATAAAAAGAAAAAAGAAACAGCTGATAACGGCATTGTATATTGGTAGACAGCGATATACAGTGCCGTTATTTTTATGGTATAATGCAAGCGTGGATTTTTTAAATCGTAATTTAATTATTTAAGGGATGAATAATGAATAATAAGTCAATTATCAAAGGTTTTTTATTTCCGACATTGCTTCAGATAACTGTTGTTGCGGCACTGGTTGGGATACTAAAAGCAAAAGGGTATGAATTGGGATACAATTCGTTTTTGGGAATGGTTTTTATTATATTTGGCGGTGTGTCATCTGCACTTTGGGGTGTATTTTATCAAATCAAATATAATGCTAAAAGACCGTTAAGTATATTAAAAGATTTTTTCGATATAAAGCAATCAATTAAAATCTATGCAGTAGTACTGGTATTTTTATTTATGGATTTTTGTTCTGTGATAGTAAGTAAAGGATTTAAAATAGAAAGTTTACTGATTCTGCTAGTTCTTTTCTTTAAGGCAATAGCATTTGGCGGAATAGAAGAAATAGGCTGGAGATATTCGTTTCAACCTTGCTTAGAGAAAAAGATTCCATATATTGCTGCAACGATTATTACTTTTTTGTGTTGGAGCATATGGCATTTCCTGTTCTTTTATATTGATGGCAGTATAGAAATTGTTAATGTTCCGTATTTCTTATTGGGATTATTAACAAACTGTTTTATTTTTTCGGCGTTGTTTGCATATTCAAATAGTTTGTGGATATGTGTAATGACACATGCCTTAATTAATACATTATCCCAAATTACTGTAAATGATAATGCACTTATAGGTAATATATTCAAAGTAGTATGTATATGTTTTGCGTGTTTTTTATTTCATGTATCAAAGAGGAAAAGAATATAAGTTATTGTATCCCCGCAGATCGAAAGTTGTTTAATGGAGAATGTATGAAGAAGAGAATAACGCTTATTGTTTTTTCGGTGCTAATAATTGTTGCTTTATATGTGTTGTATTGTTTTAATTATATTCCACATAAAAAATATACAAATGCAGATTTCAATATAGAAGCTTACAAGAGCAATATTGATAAAGACAATGATGGTATAGATGACCAAACAGATATATTAAATAATGCAAATAATTACATAAAAACTAATCCAAAATATAAAAGCAAATATTACAATACAGGTTATCCAAATGATGAATATGGGGTTTGTACTGATGTAGTAGCTTTTGCTTTAAAAGATGCAGGATATGATTTGATGGAATTAGTAAATGAGGATATAAAAAACAATAAAGAATTATATGATATGGATGCCGTTGATAAAAATATAGATTTTAGAAGAGTTAAAAACTTAAAAGTATATTTCGATAATAATGCAATAAGTCTTACTACAGATATAAATGAAATAGAAGAATGGCAAGGTGGAGATATTGTTGTATTTAAAAAACATATAGGCATTATATCTGACAAGAGAAATCGAAAAGGTATATGTTTTGTTATCCATCATGCAAATCCATATCAAATATATTATGAAGAGGATATACTGGAACATCGTGATGATATCATAGGACATTATAGAATCAGTTAAACAACTTCCGGTTTGCAATGCAAAAGTTTTTAACAGCAATGATTATACAGAATGATTGTAAAACAATTATAAAGCCTTAAATATAACTAAAAACAGTTGTAAATTCAATCGTAAAAAAATACGATTGAATTTATGGCTGTTTTTGCGTATAATAAATATAACAAATTGGAAAGGAATAAATGGTATGCGTGAAACAAGGACAATAGAATTTAAAGAAACAATTACAAATACATTTTTAAAAACAGTAAGTGCCTTTTCAAATTACAATGGAGGGGAGATTTATTTTGGCATTGATGATAATGGGAATGTCAAGGGAATAGCAGATGTAAAACAATCCTGTCTTGATATAGAAAATAAAATTAACGACAGTATTTCGCCACAACCGGATTATACACTTGAAATACAAAACGACAGTACGATAAAGCTTACTGTAAAGAGTGGAATTCATAAGCCGTATCTATACAAGTCAAAGGCATATAAGAGAAATGATACTGCAACGATAGAGGTAGATACATTAGAGTTTTCACGTCTTATATTGGAGGGCAAAAATATAAGATTTGAAGAATTACCATATAATGAACAGAAATTAACATTTGAAGTTTTGCATCAAAAATTAAAAGAAAGCATTCAGATTGAAACTTTTAATAAGGATACTTTAAAAATACTTAATTTATATGATAATAATAATGGATATAATAATGCAGCAGGACTTTTAGCGGATAGAAATCATTTTCCCGGCATTGATATTGTAAAGTTTGGTCAAAATATCAGTGTTATTCAAAAAAGGGCAACGATTGAAAATATATCCATATTAGAGGTATATGATAAAGCAATAGATATGTTCAGAGATTATTATCAATACGAAATAATAGAGGGGGCAGAGAGAAAAAATGTAGAAAAAATACCGGAAGCAGCTTTTCGTGAAGCGATTGCAAATGCTTTAATTCATAGAGCGTGGGATATAGAATCACAAATAAGAGTTCTGATGTTTGATGACAGACTTGAGGTTATTTCGCCCGGAGGTCTGCCATCAGGAATAACAGAAGATGAATACTTATCAGGTAAAATTTCTGTTTTAAGAAACAGGAATCTTGCAAATGTATTTTATAGGCTTGGGTTTGTTGAGATTTTTGGAACCGGAATTACAAGAATAAAGCAATTATATGAAAGTGCATTAAGAAAACCTGATTTTGAAGTATCAGAAAATACGATTAGGATTATGCTTCCTGTTTTTGAAGAAAATATAAATTTAACGGAAGATGAAAAGCAGGTGTATGCGCTGTTAAGCACGACAATGCTCAAGCCTATCAGTGAAATAGCACCCTATACACCATTTGGGAAATCAAAAACAACACAGTTATTGAAAGAAATGAGCCAAAAGGGAGTGGTAGAGGTTAAAGGAAAGGGCAGAGGCACAAAGTATATAATAAAACGTATGAATTAATACAAATGATTTTTATTTGCTGCAAAATTAGTATCAGAATACCTGTTTTATGTTTTCTGACAGGGACAAAATACAATGAAAATAAGTGAACATATGGATTGTGATATTTGAATTTAGGGAGGATATTGACTGATGAAAATACGTATTATTGGTTGCAGTGGTTCTGGAAAAACCTATTTAGCAAATGCACTTTCAAAGAAGTATAATATTTCTCATTTCGACTTAGACGATATTCAATGGGATAACAACGCCAAAGAATATGGAAAAAAGAGACCGCTTGATGAACGAAAAGCGTTATTACAAGAAATATTATATAATAATGATGAGTGGATAGTTGAGGGGGTATATTATGCCTGGGTACGGCAAAGTTTTGATGAAGCTGATAAAATATATGTTTTAGATATGCCTGGTTATTTATATAAAAGTAGAATTATTATGCGCTCTATAAAAAGAAAATTGGGAATACAAAAAGGAAAAAGAGAAACTTTGAAATCGGTCTATAACCTTTTGAAATGGACTGAAACTTTTCAGAATAAAAATTTGAAAGAAATAAGAAGTATTTTAGATAGATATGACAATAAAGTTGTATGGTTATCAGGGAAAAAGGATGTAGAGAAAATAATAAAGGCGGTATGATAACTCCCAAGTTGGCGCAGTTGAGGCAGAATGTTTTCCGCCTGCGGAAGCAGCAACAGAAAAGGAATTTGTTGAAAGGGTAAAATACTACGGAAAGCATTTTGGACTTATGTATGAAAATGTGGCTATGCACAATGAAAAACGGTGTGTGGCAGATGATTTTTCTGAGAAAGGTACATAAAATGAAAATAATATTGATAATTTTTGCGGTCATTGTATTATTTGTGATAGTATCTTTTGTCCGCCATAAAGTGTGCAGTGCAAAGGAGAGGAACTTGCTGACTCCTTTGGGCGAACTTGTAGAAGTCAACGGTCACAACATGAGTGTATATACGGAGGGCGACGGTGACAAAACATTTGTATTTATGTCAGGAAGCGGAACATGCTCGCCTATATTGGATTTTAAGTCACTGTATTCGCTGTTGAGCAATGAGTACAAAATTGCAGTAGTGGAAAAATTCGGCTATGGTTTCAGTGATGTGGTAGATAAAAACAGGGATATTGATACAATATTGAGCGAAACCAGAATGGCACTTGATAAGGCAGGAATAGAACCGCCGTATGTGCTTTGCCCACATTCAATGTCCGGATTAGAAGCTTTATACTGGGCTCAGAAGTATCCGGAAGAAGTTGAAGCTATTGTCGGTTTGGATATGGCTGTGCCGGACTATTATGATGAAATGAACATCAATATTCCTATAATGAAATTAGGACAGTATTGCGCCGGATTGGGAATTACAAGATGGATACCAAGCCTTGCGGAAAGTAATGCCATCAAATCGGGAACGCTCTCTCAAAAGGAAAAAGAAATTTACAGGGCTATATTTTACCCAAAAACCGCAACTGTAACGATGATTGACGAAGCAAAAGCGGTAAAAAAGAATGCGGGTGTTGTAAAGGAAAAGGGCATCCCACAAGTGCCGATGTTATTGTTTATCTCTGACGGTTCCGGTGGAACAGGTTTTACAAAAGAAAAGTGGAGAAGTATTCCTAAAGAATATATTTCAAACCACAACAACGCGAGTTGTATTGAATTGGACTGTCCTCATTATATTCACGACTACGAATATCAAAGAATAAGTGAAGAAATCAGAAGCTTCATCCGGTGAATTAATAAGGCAATGAGTAAGACCGCTTGTGGTTGATACGGAATGCTCGCAAATTCATTATTTGTCAAATTGGGAAATTAAAAATTAGGGGAAATTGATAATGACAATAGAAGAAATTTTTAGTGATTTATATGATAAATATGATGAAGATTTTAACTGGTATATGATTCCATTAACACAGGCTGACGGAGTATTTGTTACTGAATTGAAAAATGAAATCGGGGAAGACCACTTCTTATATGACAAAAGAATTTGGGCAGCAGCAAAGTGTGAATCTAATGATGATGTGTTATATGTTATTGACAACGGAAGAAATGCGGACAGCTACTATATTTTCCATTTGACTTACTCAAAGCATAATCCTGCCGGATTTCCGCGATATGAAGAATTAAAAGATGTATATGCAGTAAAGGCATTTATTGAGCAGTCCATAAAAACAAAGCAGGAGTTTGCGGATTTATAGTATGTAAAACAATTTTGACACCCGGAAAACACAGATGTCAATACACTTTGATAGCAAAAATACTGCTTTGCGATTAACATGAGTATGCAAGGAGGTGACGGAATGGAACTTGGAAAACAAATAAAAATGCATCGTCAGGAAGCAGAGTTATCCCAAGAGGAATTAGCCAATCGTGTTTATGTTTCAAGACAGACAATTTTAAATTGGGAAAACGATAAAAGTTACCCGGATGTGAACAGTTTGGTATTACTGAGTGAAATTTTTCAAATCTCTCTTGATAAGCTAATCAAAGGAGATATTGGTGTTATGAAAGAGGTAATTCAAAAAGAAGAAATTGAAAAAATGAAACGCTACGGAAGAATCTACACTATAATGTTGATTGTGACTGTTGTTTCTGCGGTTCCGCTATTTATGTGGCTTGGTGTCTGTGTATTAATTGGCTTTCTGATGCACGTCTTTTTGAATTAATAGTGATATTGCGTTTTAAAATTCAGAAGGTCAATTCTAAAATGAGGTTATATACAGCCGCAAATTCAATTGCAAAAAAATACGATTGAATTTACGGCTGTTTTTACATATAATAATTATAATTAATTGGGAAAAATTAAAATTATGTGTGAAACGAGGGGAATAAGTAATAGAATTTGAAGAATTACCATGTGATAAGCAGAAATTAACATTTAATGGTTTAAAATCGGCAATTAGTTATATGCCGACAGCTCCGTATGAATTACCCTGTGAGGGAGCAAAAGAGATGTTGTTGGTAGATGAAGTTGATAATAAGGAATTTTTGACAGGCTTGTTTCATGCAATGTATGATGAACTGCCAGCCCCAAAACCGAAAAAGAAGAAATAGACAACTTAACAATTTGTAAAAGAGCATTTCGTTAGATTTTATAGGGGGGAATATTTATGCTAATGAATTATGATGAAAGCATCCGTGCCTGTCAGCATATTGACGGTTGGAAATTTGTAACGAGTTTTTCTGTTGGAGGTTTTGAATGGCTTGGGTTTTCTAAGAAAATTTCAAATAAAATGATTATCATTTCTTCTCAAAAAACTACTATTCTGGATTGTGACAATGGAAAAATTGAAAATTGTATGATTGATTATGATGAAGAAGAACTTATTGCAATTTGTGATAAATTACCGGACGAACAGATTTTAATAGCAGGAGAATACGGTGGAAACTTACCTGATACAACAAATAAGGGCGAAAGGGTTCTTATTCAGAAAACAAAAGAGTATATTACGACTATAACTTTTATTCCTGGTCAAAGTGATGAAATAAAAGTTTATGAAAATTATGGTGCATACATCTGTGGATTTAGCTACGATGGAAAGTATTTTGTTATTGCAAATGATGGAGGAATTATTGTTATAAAGAGATGTTGCTAACTTTTCAATTAGTATGTTAATATAATTTTGGCACTGCCATTCACGGTAGGCGGTTTAGTCGATACCTTCGAGAGGAGGTGAGACTATGGTGACTTATTCAGATATGTTTACATATACATTAGTATTATGTGCAGTTGCAACGCTTGTTGCTTCCATTTGTAATAAAAAACCAAAAAAATAACCGCCCCCAGCCACGGTAACGGTTATTTTTAATAACTTGTATCCTAAAGGCTAAACCGTCTATCGACAGTGCCTTTTTATATATTCATATTACTCTATTTCCATATTTATGTCAAATTTATATTGAAAAATCCGTTTTGCAGCTTTTACAGCAAAAACATTTAGACAGCGGCAACACCAAAATGCTATAATAAAAGCACATATTATAATGGTAATAATGGGGAGAAAGAAAACATGGACAGAGAAGTAGACGCAATGGGCTACGGGATTTGTATATTTTCCGCAGATACCGTACAGGACTTTTTGAAACGTGAAAAAATTCGGAAAAGAAAGCTGTTAAGTCTTTTACAAAAGGATAAGGAACTTTATTTGTCTACGCAGAAAGAGGGCATTTTAATTCCGTTAGTAGGAATTAATGCGTATAATTACGCAATCCGGCTCGAAGGACGGGACGAGCCGTTTGACGACCGGTGGACACAAAAGATTGACTATGACGGATTTAATCTGGAAATTAAAGACGGGCTGTGGATTTCCAATATCCGGCAGCTTGAGCCTTTTGAGCCGAAAATATATCATGAAAAGGAAGAAGAATTTTACACCACGCCGGGACAGTTTGAACCGGTGGAGCGGTACCGCTCGCCATGGGAACGGTGGTATAAGGCGGAAACGGGAAAGGGAGAGCTTGTTAAAATTTATACAGATATCAAATATGATGTCCCTGCCGGAAAATATCTGCTGTCTATCAAAGGTTATGTCCGAAAGGAAAAACAGAAGTACCCTGTTCCGAATTGTGGCTTTTATCTTTCGCTGACGAAAGTGGAAGCATTTGAAGGCTTTAAAAATCCACGGGAAGCAGATGAGTACAATTTTAATATAGGAAGCATGGAGTAAGGCGCACATATAATTTGCACAGAGAGAAGGGAAAATATGATATTTAAAACAGCAGGTGACAAATCAAAACCGGCAATATTATTTTTTCATGCAATGGGAGTGACGGGTGACAGCAGTATGCCGGTAGCAGAGTGTCTGGAGCGGAAATTTTTGACGGCGGGCAGTTTGCACAGATTGGAAAGACATTGTGAAAGATAATGGTTCCGTTCATATATCTGGCAATAAAAAGCATTTACCGGTCAAAAGGAAAAACATTAAAAAAATCATGTGGTGCGATGATGATACTATAAAACCGTATTTTACAGAAGCAGGCAGGAATATAACATATGGGAATTTAAAAAGACAGCTGCAAAGTCCCTGTTTCTGCGGGTTTGCAGAAAAAATAAAAAAATCTCAAAAAAAGTTGAAAAAAGTGCTTGACATTTACGCGATTATCGTATTATAATAACCAAGTCAGTTCACGAGAGAACAAAAACAAACAACACAGCGCAAGCGGTTGTAGCGATTGTTTATCATGAATTTGAATATGGGATCTTAGCTCAGCTGGGAGAGCATCTGCCTTACAAGCAGAGGGTCATAGGTTCGAGCCCTATAGGTCCCATACATGAAAAGAATATGGCGAGATAGCTCAGTTGGCTAGAGCACACGGTTCATACCCGTGGTGTCGGGAGTTCGAGTCTCCCTCTCGCTACTACATGGACACCTTGAACAGAGGTGTCTTTTTTTGCATATACAGGAAGAATACCGTAAAACACTGCCAAAGCGGAAATATTTTCACTTGTACAATTCATAGAATAATGGTATTCTTTTACGGGAAAATAAAATGATAGAAGTCAGAAAGGAGAATGAAAATGCGCGTTGGAATGGGGTATGATGTACACAGACTGGTGGAAGACAGAAAGTTGATTATAGGCGGAGTGGAAATTCCGTATGAAAAAGGTCTGCTGGGACATTCTGATGCGGATGTCCTGCTTCATGCGATTATGGACGCACTGCTCGGTGCGGCGGCGCTTGGAGATATTGGAAAGCATTTTCCGGACAACGATGACAGATATAAAGGCATTTCCAGTCTGGAACTGTTAAGACAGGTTGGAAAGCTTTTAGATGAAAAGAATTATGTCATTGAAAATATTGATGCAACGATTATTGCGCAGAAGCCGAAAATGCGTCCGTATATCGATGAAATGCGCAAAAATATCGCAGACACCTTAAAGCTTGACATCGACCGTGTCAATGTAAAGGCAACGACCGAGGAAGGACTTGGCTTTACCGGTACGGGAGAGGGCATTTCTTCCCAGGCGGTTTGCAGCTTAAATGACGTGACTAATTATATCTATGGCGATTCGGATATGACAAATTGTTGTGGCGGATGTGGCGGTTGTTCCGTAAAATAAAGTAACAGCAATCAGACATTGAGGAGTAGACATGGAGTTTTTTAAATATGTAAAACAGGAAATTGCGGTCATAAAGGACAGGGACCCGGCAATAAAATCAACGATGGAAGTGTTTTTATATCCGAGTTTTCATGCAATTTTAAAATATCGCAAGGCGCATAAACTGTACCTGAAAAAGCATTATTACCGCGCGCGCCGCATTTCGCAGAAAACGGCAAGAAAGACCGGTATCGAGATTCATCCGGGTGCCCAGATTGGTGAAGGTCTGTTTATCGACCACGGACATGGTGTGGTTATTGGTGAAACAGCCATTATCGGGGATAATGTAACACTGTATCAGGGGGTAACACTTGGCGGAACCGGAAAAGAAAGCGGAAAGCGCCACCCGACAGTGGGGAATAACGTATTAATCGGTGCGGGAGCAAAGGTGCTTGGTTCATTTACAATCGGAGATAACTGTAAAATCGGCGCCGGTTCGGTTGTTCTTGAAAATGTGCCGCCGAATTCAACGGTTGTCGGTGTACCGGGTAAAATCGTCATTCAAAATGATGTACGTGTCAATGACGATTTAGACCAGGTGCATCTGCCGGACCCGGTACAGACGGAAATGGACGATTTAAAGAGTGAAAATGCGCGCCTTCGGGTACGTCTTGATAAATTAGAGAAGGCATTGGAAAGTGTGACCAATCCATAAATTTAAGATTGTTCACACAACTATTTGTGCCGTAGACGCCACAAATAGATTTATCGCAGGGTTGAATGGAATTCAGCCCGCGTACCGCCGACACAAAGCGTCTACGGAAAAGAGGAGCAATAATGAAAATTTATAATACACTGACAAGAAAAAAAGAAGAATTTCAGCCGCTTGAAGAAGGCAAGGTAAAGATGTATGTCTGCGGACCGACCGTATACAACCTGATTCATATTGGAAATGCAAGACCGATGATCTGCTTTGATACGGTAAGAAGATATCTGGAATATAAGGGGTATGATGTCAATTACGTATCCAACTTTACGGATGTGGATGATAAGATTATTAAAAAGGCCAATGAAGAAGGTGTATCTGCCGAAGAAATTTCACAGCGTTATATTGCAGAGTGCAAAAAGGACATGGAAGGCATGAATATCAAGCCTGCCACAACGCATCCGCTTGCAACACAGGAAATCGGCGGCATGATTGACATGATTCAGACATTGATTGACAAAGGCTATGCATACAATGTCAATGGTACGGTTTATTACCGCACCAGAAAGTTTGAGGGCTATGGAAAGCTTTCAAAGAAGAATATTGATGATCTGGAAGCCGGACATAGAGATATCAAGGTTGCCGGAGAATCCGAAAAGGAAGACCCGTTAGACTTCGTATTGTGGAAGCCGAAAAAAGAAGGTGAACCTTACTGGGAATCACCGTGGAGTGAGGGGAGACCGGGCTGGCATATTGAGTGTTCTGTCATGTCTAAGAAGTATCTGGCAGACGAGATTGATATTCATGCGGGCGGAGAGGATTTGATTTTCCCACACCATGAAAATGAAATTGCCCAGTCAGAAGCTGCAAATGGTGTACCATTTGCAAAATACTGGATGCATAACGCATTTTTAAATATTGACAATAAGAAGATGTCCAAATCCCTCGGTAACTTCTTTACTGTAAGAGATATCAGCAAAGAATACGATTTACAGGTACTGCGTTTCTTTATGTTAAGTGCGCATTACAGAAATCCGATTAATTTCAGCCATGACCTGATGGAATCTGCAAAGAACGGTCTGGATAGAATCGTGACGGCAGTCGGCAATCTGACACACCTTGCGGAAAATGCACAGGCTGGTGCAATGACAGATGAAGAAAAGGCATTGCTTGAAAAGACTGCGGAAATGACGGCAAAATTTGAAGCGGCAATGGAAGATGATTTTAATACGGCAGATGCGATTGCAGCTGTATTTGAACTTGTTAAATTTGCAAATTCCAATTCATCGGCAGATAATACCGCAGAATATCTCAATGCGTTAAAGGCAAAGATTACAGCTTTGACAGATGTACTGGGACTTATAACGGAAAAAGAAGCGGAAATGTTAGATGAAGAAATCGAAAATCTGATTGCACAGCGTCAGCAGGCAAGAAAAGACAGAGATTTTGCAAAAGCGGATGAAATCAGGGATACTCTTTTAGCAAAGGGCATTGTGTTAGAAGATACAAGAGAAGGCGTAAGATGGAAAAGAACTTAAATTTTGAAGAAAATCTGACACGGAATATTTGGCAGAATTTAGAGCTTGCACAGGTAGAACCACGGCAGTTATCACCCCTGGTGCTTGCTTATATCGGCGACAGCATTTACGACCTTGTAATCCGCACCTATTTAATCAGCCTTGGCAACATGCCGGTCAACAAAATCAACCGGCATGCGTGCAGGCTGGTCAAGGCGGAAACGCAGTCTAAACTGATTGGCATCCTTGAAGAACAGCTGACGGAAAATGAACTGTCAGTCTATAAAAGGGGCAGAAATGCAAAGTCGTATACTTCTGCCAAAAACGCGACAATCGGTGATTACAGACGTGCAACCGGTTTTGAAGCCTTAATGGGATATCTGTATCTGGACGGGCAGTACGACCGCCTGACAAAGCTGGTACATACAGGTCTGGAGGCAATCGGGGAATGGGAACACCATAGAATGGAGAAAAAATGAGATATAAAGAATTTATTATAGAGGGCAGAAATGCCGTACTGGAAGCATTCCGCGCAGGAAAGACCATTGACAAGCTGTTTGTGTTAGACGGCTGTCAGGACGGTCCTGTAAAAAGTATTTTGCGGGAAGCCAAAAAGACGGATACCATTATCAATTTTGTGGATAAAGAACGGCTGGACAGACTGGCAAACAGCGGACATCACCAGGGTGTTGTTGCGCAGGCGGCAGCATATGAATATGCGGAAGTCGAAGATATTTTAAATGCAGCAAAGGAAAAGGGCGAAGCCCCTTTTATTTTTATTCTGGACGAGATTGAAGACCCGCACAATCTGGGGGCAATTATCCGTACTGCAAACCTTTGCGGGGCACACGGTGTTATTATTCCGAAGCGCCGTGCCGTGGGACTTACGGCGACCGTAGCAAAAACCTCTGCCGGAGCGGTTAACTATACACCTGTGGCAAAAGTAACCAACATTGCAAAGACCATTGAAGAACTGAAAAAAGAAGGCATGTGGTTTGTGTGTGCCGATATGGACGGACAGACGATGTATGATTTAAACCTTACAGGACCGATTGGACTGGTTATCGGTAATGAAGGTGCGGGAGTGAGCCGTCTTGTAAAAGAAAAATGTGATTTTACGGCATCAATTCCGATGAAGGGCGATATTGATTCGCTGAATGCTTCCGTAGCGGCAGGTGTGTTGGCATATGAGATTGTGCGCCAGCGTTTAAAGGCATAGGTAAAACAGATACTGGCGGAAAAGGTGTAAGCGGATAAAGCCGGATGCCGCTCTGTGTGAAAACGCTTAAAATAAAGCGTATTGGGGAGAATAAAACATGGATTTGAAACAGTGCAGTGATGAAGAATTGATTGTACGGTACCGCGATGGAGATACAGATGCAATGGATTTTATATTTGAACGGTATAAACATCTGGTACGTAAAAAAGCAAAAGCCATGTTTTTAGCCGGCGGGGATAATGACGATTTGATTCAGGAAGGCATGATTGGGCTATATAAGGCAATCCGGGATTATAATACAGACCGGGAGGCTTCTTTTGCGACCTTTGCAAGTATGTGCATCAATCGTCAGATGATTACGGCGGTGGCGGCATCAAACCGTAAAAAAAATATGCCGCTGAATACCTATGTTTCATATGATATGCCGGCCGGCGGTGATGAAGACAGTGATATGCGTCTTGTTGATATTCTGCAGTCGCAGACAGAGCTAAATCCTGAAAAACTGCTGATAGACAAAGAACATAACCGGGACTTAAAGAGCCGTTTAAAAGAAGTATTGAGTACCTTTGAACAGCAGGTGCTGACTTATTATCTGGAAGGAATGGACTATACAGCAATTGCAAAAAAAATGCAGAAGCCGCCGAAGTCAGTTGATAATGCCCTGCAACGGATACGCAGTAAAGCGGCCCGTCTGACTTTAGACAATTAAGTGATTGCTGTTTGACAGGAAAAGTAGTATGCTGTTTATAGATAAAAAGTATTGTATGGCGGTGACGGATTTATAGGGGAATTAAGTGCAATGTGATACGGAATGACTGCGCCGCAGGCATCGCGGCAGTTCAGTCTTAAAGGTTGTTAATCAGGGAAATGTCTGCAGAATGGAGTTTACTATGAAAAAATGTTTGAAAAGGGTTATGGCATTTTTTATGACCTCATCACTACTGTTATCAGGGTGCGGTGCAGCAGAAAGTGCAGACGACCGGAAACAGGAAACAGAAGGTACAGAAACGGTAGAGCTTACGGTATGGGGAGAAAAAGATAATACAGCAACGCTTACAAAGATGATAGACAGTTTTAAAGAACAGTATAAGGGACAGGCGGATTTTAATATCACACTTGAAACACAGGCGGATTCAGGGGTAAGAGATGTGATGCTTACAGATGTCCACGGCGGGGCAGATGTATTTTCGTTCCCGGATGACCAGCTTATATCGCTTGTTGCAGGCGGGGTGCTGGTTCCGGTTCCTAATGCAGAAGAAGTGTCGGCAGAGAATATAAAAGAGTCAGTGGATGCTGCAACTCTTAATGGAAAATTATACGGATATCCAATGACGGCAGACAATGGATATTTTATGTATTATAATAAGGACTATTTTACGGAGGAGGATGTAAAGTCGTTGGATAAAATGCTTTCCGTAGCACAGGCAGCGGGAAAGAAAGTGGCGATGGAATTTAATTCGGGCTGGTATCTGTATTCTTTTTTTGGTAATACGGGTCTGAAACTGTCATTGAATGAAGACGGAGTTACAAATGCCTGTAACTGGAATGATACATCCGGTGATATAAGAGGTGTTGATATAGAAGAGGCGTTAAAAAGGATTACATCAAATGCCGGTTTTTTAAGCTGCCCGAATGGGGAAATTGCGGACAAGATGAAATCGGGAGAAGTAATAGCCGGTATCAGCGGTGTATGGGATGTTATGAATGCAAAAGAAGCGTGGGGAGCTGACTATGGAGCATGTAAACTGCCAGCTTATACATGCGCCGGAAGAGAAGTGCAGATGGCTTCATTTACGGGATATAAAATGATGGGTGTCAATGCCTATTCTAAAAATAAAGACTGGGCATGCAAGCTTGCAGACTGGATGACAAATGAAGAAAATCAGAAAATACGTTTTACAGAGCGTAATCAGGGACCGTCAAATATTAATGCAGCTGCTTCACCGGATATTAAAAAGGTAGCAGCAATACAGGCTGTAATTGACCAGTCAAAGTATGGTACACTCCAGAGGGTTGGAAATAGCTACTGGGATGCCTGTAAATCGTTTGCAGATACGATTCTTAGCGGAAACACAGGTGGTCTTTCGGAACAGGAGCTTATGGATGTGCTTGTAGACGGGATTACGGCGTCAACGGTAAAATAATAACCGGAAAAGCTGTTTTGGGATTACGCATAAGAAAAGAGGGTTTATATGAATAGAAAAAGAACAAGCCTGAAGGTGCTGATACTGGTGCCGGTATTTATATTAGGAATATTATCTGTACTGTCAAATGTTATGGCAGTTAATAATATAAGAAAGGTAAATCGGAATGCTTCACGTATTGCAGATGATTGCATGAACAGCATTTCCGAGCTTTCTGCCATTGAGAACGAAACACAGTCTATACATAAGCTGGGTTTGTCCCATATTATAGCAACGGACCTCAATACAATGATTTCCATTGTTGAAGAAATGCAGACAGAACAGGAAACGTTAGAGCAGGAGCTTGAAGATTACAGAAAATATGTAGAGCCGGAGGATGAAAGCTCCTATGAAACGGTTGTGTCCAATTATGAGACGATGAAGTATGAGCTTGGTAATCTGATGGCATACAGCGCACTTGGGAAAAATACCGAGGCTTATGCACTGGCAAATGGAGTTGTCAGTGAAAGCAGCATGGCAATTCAAAATGAAATTAATGTCATGAAGGAGCATGCGAACACTGCGGCATCTGATGCGCGAGAAAAACTATCGGATGTTTATCTGGGGGCATTGGTAAGCAATGGCATAATTATTGCTATTAGTGTCACGCTTCTTATGGTGGCGTTATACTGTGTAATACGTTTTGTGATTAAACCGATTCTTGCCACGAATAAGGACATTAGGGACATTATCAGCGGAATTGATAAAGGTGAAGGAGATCTGACCAGGAGAGTTGCTGTTTTGTCAAATGATGAAATTGCTGATCTTGGAAATGGTATTAATCTGTTTATGGATAAACTCCAGCAGATACTAAAGATGATTATCGAGAACACGAACCATATGGAGAATGTAGTACGTGAAGTAGGAGAAAGTGTTGCAACGTCAAATGACAGTGCAACAGATTTATCGGCGATGACAGAAGAGCTGTCAGCAACTATGCAGGATGTAGGACATTCAGTCAGCGTTATTAATAATAATACTGAAAATGTACGCGGTGATGTTGAGATGATAGCACACAAGTCCGGTGAAATTAACGAATTCTCAAAAGAGATGAAGGCCAATGCGGATAAGATGGAGAGCGATGCAAGAAATAATATGGATAAAACCAATGAAACCATTGGAATTATATTAGAGGGACTTGGAAAGGCGATTGAAGACAGCCACAGTGTAGGACAGGTAACCAGCCTGACGGATGAAATTTTAAATATATCAAGCCAGACCAACCTGCTTGCATTAAATGCGAGCATTGAAGCAGCGAGAGCCGGCGAGGCAGGAAAAGGTTTTGCAGTTGTAGCGGATGAAATCCGCGGTCTGGCGGATTCAAGCCGTGAAACGGCAAACAGAATCCAGCAGATAAATTCCGTTGTTGTAGCAGCTGTCAATAATCTTTCGGATAATGCCAATGAGCTTGTGGGTTATATACAAAATGCCATATTACCGGAATTCGAAGCATTTGTAGAAAGCGGTGTAAAATATAGGGATAATGCATCCTACATTGAAAATGCAATGCAGGAATTTACGGCAAAGACAGATATGTTAAAGAAAAATATCGATGAAATTGCATTGTCTATCAGTGCCATTACAACAGCAGTGGACGAAGGCGCAGAAGGAATTAATGGAGCTGCAAAAAGCACGCAGAATCTGGTTGAAGATATCGTAAATATCAGTGACAAAATGAATGAAAATAAAGTAATTGCACAGACATTGCAGAAAAGTACACATGTCTTTGCAAACTTCTAAAAAGAGTGTTCTCTGCGGTAATAGTCTTCTACAGGAAGTTTTATCGCAGAGAAAATAAAAAGTTGACTTGACAAATAAAGCGAGGTATAATATTATAGTTCTTGCGTAGAACGCAGGCTGTTGTAGCTCAGTGGCAGAGCACTTCATTGGTAATGAAGAGGTCGGGGGTCCGACTCCCCTCAACAGCTTTATAAAAAGAAAGACATTGAGCGGATTTTACAAAGTAGTCTGTTCAATGTCTTTTTGTATATTATTTTTGTATTTTATATGAAATAACCGTTGCCTGTACTCCTATAGATGTGGTATTATAACAACGTGTGGTTTTTGGGAAAACAAAAATTTTCCTACAGGCACGATGAATACGTTTTATGCAGGCTGGTAAGAATCAGCGGAATGGAGGAAACTATGGTAAAAGCTATTGTTGGCGCGAACTGGGGTGACGAAGGTAAGGGTAAGATTACAGATATGCTTGCTGAGGAGTCAGATATTATCGTAAGATTCCAGGGAGGAAGCAACGCAGGACATACAATTATTAACGATTATGGTAAGTTTGCACTGCATTTGCTGCCATCAGGTGTTTTCTATAATCATACAACAAGTATTATCGGCAACGGTGTTGCTTTAAATATACCTTATCTGGTAAACGAATTAAAAAGTCTTACAGACAGAAATGTTCCGATGCCTAAGATTTTAGTGTCAGACAGAGCACAGATTCTTATGCCATACCATGTGGATTTTGATACCTATGAAGAAGCAAGACTTGCAGGAAAGTCTTTCGGTTCTACAAAATCCGGTATTGCACCATTCTATTCAGATAAATACGCGAAAATCGGTTTTCAGGTGAGCGAGCTTTTTGAAGAAAAAGACAAGCTGATGGAAAAAATTGAAAATGTCGTAACTTTAAAAAATGTGATGTTAGAGCATCTTTATCATAAGCCGTTACTTAACGCGGAAGATATTTACAATACCTTAATGGAATATAAAGAAATGATTAAGCCGTATGTAACAGACACTTCCGCATATCTGCATCAGGCATTAAAGGAAGGCAAGAAGGTTTTATTGGAAGGACAGCTTGGTTCTTTAAAAGACCCTGACCATGGTATTTACCCGATGGTTACATCTTCTTCCACATTAGCACCTTACGGCGCAATCGGCGCAGGTATTCCGGCAAGCTCCATTCAGGATGTTGTAACGGTTGTTAAGGCTTATTCATCAGCAGTCGGTGCCGGTGCATTTGTCAGTGAAATCTTCGGAGAAGAAGCGGACGAATTAAGAAAGCGCGGCGGTGATGGCGGTGAATTCGGTGCGACAACAGGACGACCAAGACGTATGGGATGGTTTGATGCCGTTGCAACACGTTATGGTGTCAGAATGCAGGGAACAACAGAAGTTGCATTGACTGTTATTGATGTATTAGGTTATTTAGATGAAATCCCGATGTGTGTCGGATATGAAATTGACGGTAAGGTGACAAAGGATTTCCCGACAACTGCACAGCTTGAAAAAGCAAAGCCGGTATTAAAGACATTCCCAGGCTGGAAGTCAGACATCAGAGGTATTACAAAGTATGAAGACCTTCCGGAAGCATGTAGAAATTATATCGAAGCCATTGAACAGGAAATTGAAGCACCAATTACAATGGTATCAAACGGACCGGGAAGACATGAAATTATTCACAGAGTAAGCAGTTATTCAAAGTAAAATAAATTGCAAAAAGGGGCTGTCACATGAAGAAATATGAAAATATTTCAACCGTGTGACAGCCGTATCCTTTTAATCGTCGGATTTGTGGGAGAGTATACGGTATACGAGCATCATGGCATAAATCACGATTGGAAAGATAATATCCGTAAAAATCAGACCGTTAAACAGTGTACGGGCAGAATCTGTATTGATAAAAGCTGTAATCAGTGTTACAAGCAGTAAAAGCCCCCATGCAATGACAGCAGTGAGTGCGGCAATGCGTTTGATTTTTTTCATTGTATCATCCTTTCTAAGTAACTATGATTTATTTAGTGTAACATAAAGTGAAAGAGAAAAAAAGAAGTCGTTCAGAATATGAAATGGAGAATAGTGTGAAAAATATGCTTGATAGCATATTTTTCACACAGCACTTTGTGCCGCAGGCGCCACAAAGTCGCTTTTTATCGCAGAGCCAAATAAGATTTGGCTCGCGATTCCTCCGGCATTAAAATGCCTGCGGAATAGAGAATAGTGTGAAAAATAACGCTGATGCGCTTATTTTTCACACCGCTATTTGTTTCTGAGCGAAAACAAATAGCCATGATTGCAGATGAGAAATCGCCTACGCGAATTTCTCATCGCATCTTCGCGACAAGTCGCTCAGAAATGGAGATTATTATGATAAAAAATGTTTTAGAGTATCTGGAGCAGTCTGCGGCAAAATCGCCGGATAAAACAGCGGTGGCAGATGAACATAATGCCTTTACCTATCAGGAACTGCTGGACAATGCGCAGAGAGTGGGTGCGGTACTGCAAAAGGAAACACCGGTGCGTACTGCAGTTCCGGTTTACATGGAAAAGAGCTGTAATGCACTGGCAGCATTTATGGGAGCGGCAAAGGCAGGCTGCTTTTACTGCCTGTTAGACCCCACACAGCCTGTAGAACGTATCCAGATGATTCTTGCAACACTGGGTGCAGAAATTATGATTATAGATGAAAAGTCTGCAAAGAAGCAGGAAAAGTTAGGATTTTCCGGCAAAGTATTAAAGATTGAAGAATTACTGGAACATACACCGGACGAAAAAGAAATGAAGCAGCTTGATATCATCCGTGAAAATGCGCTGGATATTGACCCGCTGTATTCGATTTTTACTTCCGGCTCAACCGGTGTGCCAAAGGGGGTTATTGTAAACCACCGTTCAGTTATTGACTTTATTGACTGCTTTACAGATACGTTCCACATTACGGAAAATGATGTCATCGGCAATCAGGCGCCGTTTGACTTTGACGTATCGGTAAAGGATATTTATTCAACCTTAAAGACCGGTGCAACGATGCAGATTATTCCAAAGAAGCTGTTTTCATTTCCGATGCCGCTGATGGATTATCTGGACGACAGAAAGGTGACAACCCTGATCTGGGCGGTATCGGCACTCTGTATTGTAACGACCTTAAAAGGCTTTGACTATAAAAGACCGGGGTGCATTAACAAAGTTATTTTCTCCGGAGAGGTTATGCCGGTGAAACATTTAAACAGCTGGCGGGAAACGTATCCAGAAGCCATGTTTGTCAATGTATACGGACCGACAGAAATTACCTGTAACTGTACTTATTACATTGTAGACCGTGAGTTTGCACTCGATGAAACACTGCCAATGGGAAAAGCATTTCCGAATGAACGTGTCTTTTTATTAGATGACAATGATAATCTGATTACGCCGGATACGCCGGATACAACCGGTGAAATCTGTGTATCGGGTACGGCGGTGACACTTGGATATTATAATAACAGGGAAAAGACGGATCAGGCGTTTGTACAGAATCCGTTAAATGACAAATACAACGAAATTATTTACCGTACAGGTGATTTGGGCTATTACAGCAAGGCGGGCGAGCTTTATTTTTCATCCCGCAAGGATTTTCAGATTAAGCATATGGGACACCGCATTGAGCTGGGTGAAATTGATATGGCAATCAACGCGGTGGAAGGCTGCGTGCGTGCCTGCTGTATCTTTGACAAAGACAACAATAAGATTATCGGATTCTATGAAGGAACACCGGATAAGAAGACGATTACCCATGAGCTGATGAAAAAGCTTCCAAAGTTTATGATTCCGCAGGAATTTGTTCAGGTGGCATCCATGCCGGTTACAAAAAACGGTAAGATTGACAGAAATGCCTTGATGGAGGGAAGAAAAAATGCTTGAGATTGCTAAAATTGTAGAACTGGCAAAGGAACATGCCACGCCGATGTATCTTTTTGATTTGGATGAATTACAGTCCAGAGTACAGGCAATGAAAGAAATTTTAGGAGAAGACATCCAGCTTTGTTATGCGATGAAAGCCAATCCGTTTCTGGTAGACAGCATGAAGCAGGCAGTTCACAAGTTTGAAGTCTGCTCACCTGGAGAATTTGCAATCTGTGAAAGAGAGCAGGTCGCAATGGCTGATATTGTGCTTTCGGGTGTCAATAAAGAAAAAGCAGATATTCTTCATGTGATGAAGGATTGCGGCGGCGTGGGCGTGTATACAATCGAATCCCGTACCCAGTTAGAACTGCTTCAGACATGTGCAAAAGAAACGAATCTGACAATCCGCGCACTGATCCGCGTGACAAGCGGCAACCAGTTCGGTGTTGACGAATCAGAACTGGAAGATATTATTGCAAACCGTACACAGTACCCGAATATTGACTTTTACGGTATCCAGTGTTATACAGGCACGCAGAAGAAAAAGATGAAACAGATTGAAGAAGAACTGACACATTTAGATGGATTGTGCGACAGCCTGAAAGAAAAGTACGACTGGACGGCAAAGGAATTTGAATACGGGCCGGGGCTTTTAGTTTCTTACTTTGGAGAAGAAGCATTAAATGACGGATTTGATGAATTAAAGGAATTTGCGGCACTTCTTGCACCAATTCGCGGCAAATATGAAATTACGCTTGAAATGGGACGTTTTATCGCAGCTTCCTGTGGGGTGTTTGTTTCATCGGTAGCGGATTTAAAGACGAATAAAGAGCAGAATTACTGTATTATTGACGGCGGAATTAACCATATTAATTACTATGGTCAGACCATGGCGATGAAGATTCCGGCATATACTTATGTAAAGGCAGACGGCAGCATAACGGCAGGCTTTGACATGGCAGCACGCAGGAAACTTGCGGAAACCGGAGCAACCGAGAAATGGACAATCTGCGGCTCACTATGTACGGTTGGTGATGTCATTGTAAAAAATCTGCCGGTAGTAAAGCCTGAAATCGGGGATATGATACTATTCTATAATATCGGTGCATATTCTGTGACAGAGGGAATTTACCTGTTTTTAAGCAGAAGAATGCCAAAGATTGTGGCGTACTCAAAAAAGGAAAAAGCCGTTGTATACAGGGATGTCCTGGCATCGGACACAATAAATTCACGGATGAGTCTGGTACGGAAATAAAAAAGGTACTTGACGAACATAGTGATGTGTTGTATTTTAAATTCGATACAGATAGCAGGTCTGTAAAAAAGGAATGAATTTGAAAACAGAAAGGTTAGGTTTTACAGATGGATCAGTTAATGGAAATTTTAACAGAGGTTAATGCAGATGTAGATTTTGAAACATGTGATACACTTATTGATGACGGGATTTTAGATTCTTTTGATATTGTATCTATTGTTGGTGAATTAAACGATACATTTGATATCGATATCACACCGGCAGATATTGTTCCGGAAAATTTTAATTCTGCAGAAGCAATGTGGGATATGATTCAGAGACTTCAGGATCTTTAAGATTAATTTTATTTGATATCTTGAAAATGTGTGTTATAATATTGATATAGGAGCAGTCCAAGGGTATTTTTAAGGAAGGTGGTTTGTATGTCATCTATTTCATTTTATAATTCAGAGTCCATTAATATGCTGCTTTCATCCGGTTTAACGACCAGAAAAAGCAACAGTATTTTTGGCAGTCAGGGTTACGCATTTTCAGGGATTGATTTATCCACATTATCATCAATCCGGAATGGCTCTTATCACAAGCTGTTAAAGTCTTATTATGAAAAAGAGGACAATGACGGCACAACGGCGGATAAGACCAATAAGAAAGACACAACGACGGATACGGCATCACAGAAGTTAAACGGCGCAGCAGTCCGTGATAAAGCGGCCGATGTGGTGGATTCCGTATCTGATTTAAAGAAGACGGCACTCTGGGAGAAAAAGAGTGTAACGGATAAAGAAGGCAATACCACAAAGGAATATGATACCGATGCGATTTATAAAGCTGTATCAGACTTTGTTTCCAATTATAATTCGCTGGTAGAAAAGACGGGTAAGTCTGACGATAACAGCGTATTAAGAAATGCATCTTCCATGGTAAGCTATACAAAGGCAAATCGGTCATTGTTGAAGAGTATAGGCATTACAATCGGAAGTGACAATAAGCTGTCTGTAGATGCAGAAAAGTTCAAACAGTCAGATATGGCAGTTGTAAAATCTACATTTACAGGAAGCAGTTCTTTTGGACAGACTGTATCAAGAAGTGCTTCATCGCTTTACTCGTCTGCTGTTTCGCAGATTGCAAAGCTGGATTCAGCGACAACATATTCAAGCACGGGTTCATATTCTTATGTAACCAGTGCAACCTATAACAAATACTTATAATACACGAGAGGCAGGAAAAAGATAAGCATGGCATTACTTGAAACATGGCGTAAGTTAGCATATGAAACAGAGATGAATCAGAATCAGGCGACGGAATTCTGGAACAGTTATTTTGTACAGGAAAAGGCAATTTATGAGCAGATTCTTGCAACACCGGATGCACCAGTATCCGGCACAGTAAAAGAACTGGCTGATAAGTTTGGTGTAGAAGTATTAATGATGACAGGATTCCTTGATGGTATCAATGACAGTTTAAAGAATCCGAATCCGATTGAAACAATGGAAGAAGATACGGCGGTCAGTCTTGATTACGATAAGGAAAAGCTTTACTATAACATGGTTGGCTGCAAGGCAGACTGGTTATATGAGCTTCCTGCATGGGACAATCTTCTTTCAGAAGAAGAAAGAAAGGCACTTTACAAGAAGCAGAAGCTTTCAGGAACAGTTGTCAAGGCAAAGAAAATCGGAAGAAATGATCCATGTCCTTGCGGCAGCGGCAAAAAGTACAAGAAGTGCTGTGGAAAGAATGCGTAATAGCAGGTAATACAGAAAAGCGGAATGCGGGATTGTTGTGTGAAAGCATATCAGTTCCGCATTTTTAAAATGGAGGGATACAATGCAGGCATATACAGGATTTGCGTATGTTTATGATGAATATATGGATAATATTCCTTATGAGGAATGGTGTGAATATTTAGTGGAGCGGTTAAAGGAACAGGGCGTTACACCGGATATGGAAATTGCTGATTTAGGCTGCGGAACGGGTACGGTGACACAGCTTTTAGATAAGGCGGGATACAGTTGTGTCGGTATTGACAATGCGCCGGATATGCTTACGATTGCCGCAGAAAAACTCTATGAGAGCGGACAGGAAATCGTCTATAGTTTACAGGATATGCGCGATTTTGAACTGCCGTATGAGGTTGATGCCATGGTGAGCATTGCGGATTCCATGAATTATATTACCAGCAAAGAGGATATTACATCGGTTTTTGAGTGCGTAAAAAAAGGCTTAAAGCCGGGTGGTGTATTTATCTTTGATTTAAAGACGATTCATTTTTTCAGGGATGTCCTTGCGGAAAATACGTATGCGGAAAACCGTGACGATTCTGCCTTTATCTGGGATAACTACTATGATGAGGAAACACGCAATAACGAATATGACCTTGCGGTGTTTATCAAAAATGAAGATGAAAGCTTTATCCGTTACGAGGAAAATCATTTCCAGCATGGATTTTATATGGAAGAAGTACTGGAAGCGGCAGAAACGGCAGGCTTGGAAGTTGAAGCCGTCTATGATGCATTTACAACCGATGCACCGAAGGAAGACAGTGAGAGGTTATACTACATATTAAGATACCGGTGCGCAGCACGGAGCAATGCGTAGGCGGTTTAGTTGGGGCTTTTGCCTCAACATCAAAAAGTTAATAATAAGAGGAGAATAGTGTGAAAAATAACGCTGATGCGCTTATTTTTCACACGGCTATTTGTTTCTGAGCGAAAACAAATAGCCATGATTGCAGATGAGAAATCGCCTGCGCGAATTTCTCATCGCAACTTCGCGACAAAGTCGCTCAGAAATGAGGATTATAATGAAAGATTATATTGTAAGAGCGATTGCGGCAGACGGACAAATTCGTGCTTTTGCTGCAACGACAAAAAATATGGTAGAAGAAGCGCGTACCCGTCACAATATGAGTCCGATTGCAACAACGGCACTGGGCAGATTGATGACTGGCGGTGCAATGATGGGAACAATGATGAAAAGTGATGCGGATGTGCTTACCATTCAGATTAAGGGTAACGGTCCTATCGGACAGATGACTGTGACAGCTGATGCAAAGGGCAGAGTGAAAGGATTTGTGGCAAATCCTGAGGTCATGCTTCCGTTAAAGGATGGTAAGTTAGATGTAGCAGGAGCAGTTGGAATCGGTGTGTTAAGTGTTATTAAAGACATCGGTTTAAAAGAGCCGTATGTCGGTGATACAATTTTAATTACCAGTGAAATTGCAGATGATTTAACATACTATTTTGCAACGAGTGAACAGGTGCCATCTTCTGTCGGACTGGGTGTGCTGATGAATAAGGACAACACTGTGCATGAAGCAGGCGGATTTATTATCCAGCTGATGCCGGATGCAACCGAAGAACTCATTGACAAGCTCGAGCAGCGTATTAAGGAAATTACTTCCGTTACGGAAATGTTAGAGCAGGGCATGACACCGGAAGAAATTTTAAATCACATTTTAGGGGATATGAACCTTGAAATTTTAGATACTGTACCGACGGAATTTTACTGTAACTGTTCAAAAGACAGAGTCAGTAAAGCAGTTATGAGTATCGGTGCAGAAGAATTACAGAAAATGATTGATGATGACAAGCCGATTGAAGTCAACTGTCATTTCTGCAACAGCCACTATACTTTTACAGTGGAAGAATTAAAGCAGATGTTAGAAGCAGTGCGCAGATAAAAAGTAATAGAAATGAGGAGAAACTTGAAGAATATTATTTTGATAGGAATGCCCGGAAGCGGTAAAAGTACCATTGGGGTTGTGCTGGCAAAAAAGATGGGATACCAATTTATCGATTCAGATATTGTAATTCAGCAAAAGTACGCAAAGACCTTGGAACAGTTGATTGATGAACACTCAGATGCAGGATTTATTCAGATTGAAAATGATGTGAATAAAGAAATTAAAGCGGAACATACAGTCATTGCAACCGGCGGCAGCGTGGTGTACGGCAGGGAAGCCATGGAACATTTTAAAAAGACCGGTGTAGTTGTATACTTAAAAGTGCCGGAAGAAGAATTAAAAAAACGTCTTGGCAGCTTAAAAGAACGCGGTGTGGTTTCAAACGGCAAGGCAACTATTGCAGAGATTTTTGAAGATAGAAAGGCATTGTATGAGCAGTATGCGGACATTACCGTGACCTGTGCAAATGAAATGCTTCGTTATTCTGTAGAAGATGTTTATGCAAAAATCAACGCGTATTTTGCTGAAAACTACGTTACAAAAGAATAAAAATATGATATCATAGTCAGGGACATACGTGAACAGTGTGAAAAAGCCTTAAATCAAAGCTTTTTCACACAGCATTTGTGCCGCAGGCGTCACAAAGTCGCTTTTTATCGCAGCGCCTGATAAAATCAGGCTCGCGGTTCCTCCGGCATTAAAATGCCTGCGGAATACGTGAGTAGCAGGGAAGGAGACATCCGATGATCAATATTTTTAAGACAGAGCAGTCGGTTATCCGCACAATTGATGCATTTGAAGACGGCGCATGGGTACAGATGGTTGATCCGAGTGTACAGGAATTGAATAAAGTTTCGGAAGCATATGACATTGAAGTCAGTGACCTTGCAACTGCATTGGATGAGGAAGAAAGTTCACGTATCAGTCTGGAAGACGGCTATACCTTGATTTTAGTGGATATTCCGTCCCCGGAAGTCCGCCATGAAAAGAAAATGTATACAACAATTCCACTTGGTATCCTGATTAAGCAGAATGCGATTATTACAATCTGCAAAGAGGATACACCGGTGTTACAGTATTTTATCCGTAACAAAGTACGGGAGTTCAGTACTAAGAAAAAGATGCGTTTTATTTATCAGCTGCTGCTGCGCTCAGCAGCGCTGTATCAGGCGTATCTGCGTGGAATTGATAAGAAACGTATTGAAATAGAAGAACGCATTGACGGCGATACACAGGATGTTGATATCATTGAACTGCATGAACTGGAATCCACACTGGTATACTTTGCAACGTCCCTGCGTTCAAACAGTATCGTACTGGAACGTCTGCGCCGGTACAAAAGACTGGAACAGTACCCGGAAGATATGGAACTGCTCGAAGATGTTATGGTCGAGTACCAGCAGGCGATAGAGATGACCGCTATTTACAGGGATATTATTGATGGTACAAGGGAACTGTTATCATCAGTGGTTGATAATAGGCTGAATAATGTCATGAAATATCTGACATCGATTACGATTGTCATGGCGATACCGACAATTATTTCCGGCATTTACGGAATGAATGTATCGGGTATCGGTATGCCGCTGGCATCGTCACCGTATGGGTTTGGCATTATCTGCGTGCTGATACTGTTGATCTGTGTAGCGGCGTTGTGGATTTTAAAAAGGAAGAAAATGTTATGAGTCAGGAATTAGAACAGGAAACGGCAAAAAAGAAGATTCAGACGGTTATTTTCGATTTGGACGGTACACTGTTAAATACGATTGAAGATTTAACGGATAGTGTCAATGCAGTCTGTACGCAGTATGGCTATCCGGTATATCCGGTTGAAACAATAAAAAGTTATGTTGGAAACGGTATCAGAAAGCTGATTGAGCGTGCAATTCCGCAGGGGGCAGAGAATCCACAGTATGAAGGAGTTTATGAATCATTCTGTGCATATTATCAGAAGCATTGCCGGGTTAAGACAAGACCGTATGACGGAATTTTAACCATGCTTGATACGTTAAAGGCGCAGGGGATTGCAGTCGGCATTGTATCCAATAAGAATCACAACGCGGTTGTGGAATTAAGGGATACCTTTTTTAAAGATGTGATACCGGCAGCAATCGGACAGAGTGATACCACAAGAAAAAAGCCTGCACCGGATACGGTGTATGAAGCGATGAAACAGCTTGGCGCGCAAAAGGAAACAACCGTTTATATCGGGGATTCCGAAGTGGATAAGCAGACCGCAGATAATGCGGGGCTGCCGTGTATTCTGGTCAGCTGGGGTTTCAGGGAACGTATGGCATTGGAAAAGCTGGGAGCATGGGGAATTGCAGATACTCCTCAGCAGATTCTTGAAAAAATAGTATAAAGTGAAACAGGTAGTGGAGAAGAAGATGAAATCAATATTAGTGATTGGAGTAGGAAAGTTTGGACATCATCTGGTAAATAAGCTTTTGGAGCTGGATAATGAAGTTATGATTATAGATTCCAATGAAGACCATATCCGGGATATGTTTACAAAAGTAAACAGTGCCAGGGTGGGGGACTGTACCAATGTTGAAGTTTTAAAAAGCCTTGGAATCCGTAATTTCGACGTGATTATTGTCTGTATTGCAGAAGATTTCCAGAATAGTCTGGAAGTGACAAATCTTGTAAAAGAGCTGGGCGGCAGACATGTTATCAGTATGGCAAGCCGCGATATTCAGGCGAAGTTCCTGTTGAAAAACGGTGCGGACGAGGTACTGTATCCGGCACGTGACGTGGCATATAATCTTGCTGAAAAATGCAGCGCAAATCATGTATTTGATTATATCAAAATGACCGATGAGTATTCCATTTATGAAATACCGATTATTGAAAGCTGGGCAGGAAAGACAATCCGTGAAGTAAATGTCAGGGCAGAATATAATGTTAATATTATTGCGATAGTGTCCGGCGGGGAAACACTTATTATGCCGTCTGCCGAATATGAATTTCAAAAAGGAGATCACATTAAAGCGCTTGGCAAAAAAGAATGTATTGATAAAATTGTGAAAGAAATTCATTAAAAAAGCTGTCTGGGAATGCCCATCAACATTCTCAGACAGCTTTTTAGTACACCTTGCGGCACACGTCAATTATTTATAAATTTCCTGCCAGCGGGATACCATCTCTAAAGCATCAGACTCGGAAGAAACTTTTGTTACAATGACACCGTCAAGATAAATTTCATATACTGGAAATTTTTTCTGACTGTCACCATGACAGACCTCTACTTTGTTATACTTTACACGTTCCATCAGGGTAAAAACCTCCTCAAAGTAAATTAATGTAGCTGCTGTGATTCCGGACTTAACAACATCTAGAAGTTTAGCATATTAGAAAACAAAATGAAAGTCACAAAATGCAAATGGTACTAAAGGATTATTTGTGAAAAAATAGAAAGGTAAACGTAAGAAAAATGAAGCTGATTCATTGTGCAGACATTCATCTGGACTCGGCGCTCGCTACCAGTCTTACAAGGCAGGAAGCACGGCGGCGCAACGATGAGCTGTTTGAAACATTTATAAAAATGATGGACTATGCGCAGCGGGAGAAGGTGCGTGCAGTCCTTGTAGCCGGAGATTTATTTGACAGTGAAAATGGGCGGGAAGCCGTGAAAAAAAAGGTACTCGAAGCAGTGGCGGCACATCCGCAGGTGGATTTTTTAGTGCTTTCCGGCAACCATGACGGGGAACAGCTTTTTAATACAGTCCCAGACAGTGGTTTCAATATGACCGTGAATGGGAATTCACTGCCAAAGAATCTTAAATTATTTCCGGGAGCTGGAAAGGCATACCGTTACGGAAATGTGGTGATTACAGGCTTAAACAGTTTAAAACTGCCGTCAAATCTGCATTTAAAACCGGAAGATACCAATATTGTCATGATGCACGGACAGATTGACCGGTTCGGCAGTTTTGCCGGGAGAAATATAGATTATTTGGCACTGGGGCATATCCACAAATATAAAAAGGGAAGCATTGACAGCCGCGGGGTATACTGTTACAGTGGCTGTCTGGAGGCACGTGGTTTTGATGAATGTGGGGAAAAGGGATTTGTCCTGCTGGATACCGCAGCGGCAGTAAGCGGCAGTGCAGGAAGCGGCACAGAAAACATCGCGGCAGAAAGCCCGGAATGTGGCACGGCGCGTAAGATAGCAGCTCGTTTTGTGCCTTTTGCCAAAAGAAAGGCGTGGGAAATCACAGTGGACTGTACGGATATTGTGACGACACCGCAGTTATATGAAACGGTAAAAACGCAGATTGCAAAGAGGGCATTGGAAGAACAGACAGAGCCGGCAGACAGCCAGGATATGATACGGGTGGTTCTTACCGGTGCAAAGCAGTCACAGGCGGCATATGATATGGATTATATCAAAAAATATCTGGAACAGGAGTATTACCTTGTGCGGCTTAAAGACGAAACCGGCAGTGTGCGGGAAGAGAGCGGATTTGAAGCGTATCTGGAAAAATATATCATGGACAGTGATGAAACAGAGGATATGAAGCAGGAGATACTGGCATGTGTAAAAGCAGCGCTGTCGCAGAACTGAAATAAATTCAGTTCTCGATTCCTCCGGAAAGGCGAAGAAGATGAAGATTCAGGAATGTTATGTGGAAAATTTTGGCGGGCTGAGCGGGTATCATTTCTGCCCGGAAGAATCGTTTCAGTATCTGTGTGCGCCAAACGGCAGCGGTAAAACAACATTTGCAGCATTTGTATGTGCAATGTTTTATGGGCTTGGTTCAGCAAGAACCCGTAAAAATTTAGAAGAAGCACCGCGTAAAAAGTATAAGCCGTGGCAGCAGGGAACATGGGGCGGATGGATTCGATTTACAGCTGGCACAAAACAGTACCGGATTGAACGAACCTTTTCGGAAAAGGAGCGGGAGGATACTTTTGCGCTGATTGATTTAGATACCGGAATGGTATCACAGGATTACACGGAAAATATCGGCGAAGAACTGTTTGGCATGACAAAAGCGACGTATCAGGCAACAGCATTTATGAGCTGGAATCATATGCGGGTAGAAGTCAATGAAAATATGCGTATCGGCTTTTTTGACGGTACGCAGGATACGGGATTGTTAAAAAGCAAACAGGCAGCCGCTGCAATTGAAGCGGAGTACAGGGAATACAAAAAAACGGGAAACCGCGGGGAGCTTGCGCAGGTTACGGAAGAATTAAACCGTCTTTCCATGCAGGAGTGGGAGCTTGAAAGGCAGAGGAAGCAGTTGTCAGAGCAGAAAATGCCACTATCTTTACAGACGGAAAATACAGGGGCAGACATACAGGCGGAAATGCCTGGCAGTAGTACAACCGGACTTACGGCAGAGGAAGAAGAACGGCTGGCATTTTTAGACGACTATTTTGCAGCCGGTTTAAACCACACAGACGGATGGGAAGAAAATCTTATAAAACTCCGGGAACAAAAAAGGGAGTGCAGATCAAAAATCCGGCAGGCAAAAAGACTTTCCGGTGCGGCGGTTTTTCTGGCATTGGCAGGGGTTATACTCGGTATTTTATTAATGGCAGTGCTGCAGAAGCTGCCCGTAGCAGTCTTTGGCGGGCTGGTCGGAATTGCCGGTGTGGCATTGTTTTTTTTGTTGCAAAGGCGCACGGCACAGTATAAAGAGCAACTTGAAGGATTAAACGGTGCAGAAGAAAAGGAACGCACCGGCGCTGCCTATGCAAAAGAGTATCAGACCCTTTCGCAAAAGGAAGAATTTTATAAGCAGATACATCATGCTTTTCAAGAACAGCAGCGGGAAGAAAAGTGTAAAATGCTGGAGAAGCAGCAGATACAGGTTTTACAGAAAAAACGGCAGACCGGACAACAGAAAAAGCAGATAGAACATCGTATGGAGGTGCTTGAAAAGAGCATGCAGTATCTTACAGAGGCAAAGCAGGCATATATCAGTCATATGGCAAAAGATTTATCAGAACCTTTTTATGCGTATCTGTCTGCATTTGATGAAGAACTGGGCAGGAAAGTGCAGTTAAACGACACCTATGAAATTGGAATTGTTGACCATGGAATTCTGCGGCAAATGGATTATTACAGCAGCGGAATCAAAGACGTTATCTGGTTTTGTGAGCGTATGGCATTTATACAGAGACTTTCTGTAAAAGAAAAACCGGTGATTGTTCTTGATGATATCTTTCTGGCACTGGATCATGAAATGCAGAAAAAAGCATTTAATATGGTTGGAAGAATTTCACAGGATTTCCAGATAATATATTTATCTTGTCATGAATATGCTGTACTATAAAAAGTAAATGGGAAATATGCTTGTTAAAAATGACGGCATGAAGTATAATTAATTTAGATTTTTTGTGCTTGTTGTCACATGGGGGTTATTAAAGGAGTTCGTAGGTATGCAGGAATCAAAAGATGTTTTAAATTATGAAAAAATGCATAGCATAGATAAAAGACGTGCTGCCATTGACAGCAGATACCGTGCATTTGTTACGAATAAGGCGTTTACGGATTATTTTGAATATGAGCATTTTTATACAATTACTGATTTTGTGCATCCGGATGAGGTCGGACGGTTAAAGAAGTTTATCGATGAATTTGCGGGAGATACGCAGGAACAGGTTTTCCGTTTCCGTTTTAAAGATGGCAGTTACCGTTACAATCTTTTACGGCTGCTTTGCAAAAAGACAGGAATGGACGGCGTAGATAATATTGACATTGAGATGATTGATGTACAGAGCACAGAAGCAGTCATTGAACATTTGACATCGGATGTATCAAGACTGCGCATGTTTCTTGGCATGACACAGGAGTATGCATTTTCCTATAACCGTTCAGACAATATCATCTGTATTTTCCGGTATGAGCAGTATCAGAAGGTTACCATTTATAAGATGGATATTGACGAATGGAAGCAGGAGATGATTGATAAATCGTATATTGATCCGGAAGAGTATTCGCTGTTTGTGACGATGGTCAGCGATATTAAATCTTATGTGCAGTCATTTACGATTAAGATGAATTCGTGTCTGAGAACGCAGAATAATATTATGGAACGGCTCTGCTTCTGCGGCAATCTTTTTAACGGTGCAGGTCATGAACGCATGATGGTCGGCAGAATCATACCGGAAGATACCATCGCCCAGCAGAAGGCAATTGAAGTCATTGATGAGCTGCACTATGATTCGCTTACCAAAGTCTATAATAAAAAGACGATTACAGATTATGCCAAAAAGACACTGGCAAAAGCAAAACAAAACCGGGTGACACTGGTAATTCTGGATGTAGACCATTTTAAATCCGTCAATGATACATACGGACATCTCTACGGTGATAAGGTGCTTTCAAGAGTCGGGTATAAGTTAAAAGAGATTGTCGGGGACAACGGTGTCGTAGGCCGTATTGGTGGAGATGAATTTTTAATTGTAATAGATAATATTAATGATGATCAGATTCTGCGGGGAATGCTGCGTGCGATACGTACCCAGATTAAATGGGAATTTGCAGGGGATTTTGAGAATTTTGCCATTACCTGTTCTATCGGTGCATCAATTGCACCAAATAATGGAAATGAATTTGAGGATTTGTTCAAAAAAGCGGATTACTGCTTGTATATTGCCAAAGAAAAAGGCAGGGACCGGTATGTATTTTTCCGTGATGAACTGCACCGTAAGTCATATGAAGAATCAATTACGCGTGTACAGCATGTGGGTACAAATGGCAGAGAAATTCAGGAATTAAAGGCAATTGCGAAATTTATGTCCGATGTGACAGAAAATCAGGCATTGGCATACCGGGAGATTCTGCAGCATATGCTTGAATCGTATCAGCTGGATACCATTAATATTTATTATGGAGAAAATTTATCAAGAGTTTATACAGTGGGGTTTGAACAGAACTATTCGGACAATGCACAGTATGTAAAGACACAAGAATTTAAACAACTGTTAGAGGAAAAGGATTATATGGAAACGAGCTTTGTTGCCGGCATGTTTAACAGTGCACCACAGTTTTGTGCCGCCATGAAGCAGAAAAGAGTTTTTTCAACCATCCAGTGTATTATCGGGACACCGGATGATATCAAGGGGCTTGTCACTTTTGATAAATGCAAAGAATCCGGGACATGGGCAGACTATCAGATTGACTGTGCCCGTATATTTGCATCATTTTTAAGCATGCAGGCAATGGGAATCCGGAAGAAGTAAGGAACAGTTTAACAACTATTTCTTCACTATATGTTGTGTGCTTGCATTGACTTGATATGCTAGATATAGTATAATTCGTCTTGCCCGTGAGAGCGGGCAGGACTTTTTTAACGCAATTTTGTGAGAAAAGGAAAGGATTGGAAAAATGAAAATTATTAAGCGTAGCGGAACAGAAGTTACATTTGATATTGCAAAGATTATGGCAGCTGTTTCAAAGGCAAATAAAGAAGTTGTACACAGTGAAAGACTTTCAGATGAGCAGATCGAAAAAATTTCTGTGAATGTAGAAGAAATCTGTCAGGAGATGAACCGCTCTTTAAGCGTAGAAGAAATTCAGGATCTGGTGGAAAACCAGATTATGAATCTGAGAGCATTTGCAGTGGCAAGAAAATATATTACGTATCGTTATAAAAGAGCGCTGGTACGTAAATCAAATTCAACAGATGAACAGATTTTAAGCCTGTTGGAATGTAATAATGAAGAAGTCAAACAGGAAAATTCCAATAAAAATCCGACTGTCAACAGCGTTCAGAGAGATTATATGGCAGGCGAGGTCAGCAAAGACATAACCAAGCGTCTGCTCCTGCCGCAGGATATTGTAGATGCCCATGAACAGGGACTGATTCATTTCCATGATGCAGATTATTTTGCACAGCATATGCACAACTGTTGTCTGGTGAATCTGGAAGACATGCTGCAAAATGGTACGGTTATCAGTGAAACCATGATTGAAAAGCCGCACAGCTTTTCAACGGCATGCAATATTGCAACACAGGCAATTGCACAGATTGCAAGTTCCCAGTACGGCGGACAGAGTATCAGTCTTGCCCATCTTGCACCGTTTGTACAGGTCAGCCGGGAAAAATTTATCAAGCAGGTTCGTGAAGAGTTTGACAAAGTGGGTCTGGCATACACCGAAGAAAAGGTGCGTGAGGTTGCGGAATTAAGAGTGCGTGATGAGATTAAACGCGGCGTGCAGATGATTCAGTATCAGGTTATTACACTGATGACAACCAACGGACAGGCACCGTTTGTGACGGTGTTTATGTATCTGGATGAAGTGCCGGAGGGTCAGACAAGAGATGATCTTGCTATGGTTACGGAAGAAGTACTCCGCCAGAGAATCCAGGGTGTTAAAAATGAAAAGGGTGTATGGATTACACCGGCATTTCCAAAGCTTATTTATGTGCTGGAGGAAGATAATATCCATGAGGATTCAAAATACTGGAGCCTGACACAGCTGGCGGCGGAATGTACTGCAAAGAGAATGGTTCCGGATTACATTTCCGAAAAGAAGATGAAGGAATTAAAGGTCGATAACAACGGTGAAGGACACTGCTATCCGTGTATGGGCTGCCGAAGCTTTTTAACACCTTATATTGATGAAGAAACCGGTAAGCCAAAGTATTATGGCAGATTTAATCAGGGTGTTGTAACGATTAATCTGGTTGACGTGGCATGCTCATCAGGCAAAGATATGGACAAGTTCTGGAAGATTTTTGATGACAGACTGGAACTTTGTAAGCGTGCGCTGATGTGCAGACATTACAGATTAAAGGGTACACCGTCTGATGTTGCGCCGATTTTATGGCAGAATGGTGCACTTGCACGTTTAAAGAAGGGTGAAACAATTGATAAGCTGCTCTATGGCGGATATTCTACCATTTCATTAGGATATGCCGGCCTTTGTGAGTGTACAAAATATATGGTCGGTGTTACCCATACACAGCCGGAAGGTACAGAGTTTGCCTTAAAAGTAATGCGCCATCTGAATGAAGTTTGTAAGAAATGGGCAAAAGAAACGAATATTGATTTCAGTCTGTACGGTACACCGTTGGAATCAACAACATATAAATTCGCAAAGAATCTGCAGAAACGATTTGGTAAGATTCCGGGTGTGACCGATAAGAATTATATTACAAACAGCTATCATGTACATGTAACGGAAGATATTAATGCATTTGATAAGCTGAAATTTGAATCACAGTTCCAGGAGCTTTCACCGGGTGGCGCAATCAGCTATGTGGAAGTGCCGGATATGGTTGATAATATCCCGGCGGTATTGTCTGTCATGCAGTATATTTATGAGAATATTATGTATGCGGAATTAAATACCAAGAGCGATTATTGCCAGGTATGCGGCTACAACGGGGAAATCAGGATTGTAACCGATGAAGACGGCAAACTTATCTGGGAATGTCCAAACTGCGGCAACAGAAATCAGGATAAGATGAATGTTGCAAGAAGAACCTGCGGCTATATCGGCACGCAGTTCTGGAATCAGGGACGTACACAGGAAATTAAGGAACGTGTACTGCATCTGTAAGAACAAAAAATATGTTTTTTTGAGTAAATATGCGATTTATCCGCTTGTACAAAAGAAAAAAATGATTTATCATAGGGTGAATCAAGAGACAGAAGGAAGGAGTTATCGGATATGAAATCAATTAAGGCAAAGATATTAGGACCGGTTGTGGTTCTTGCGGTACTGGTTCTGGTTACAAGTGTGTTTAGTATTTTAGGTGCAGGCAACATTGAAAAAAAGGGGCGTGTTATTTCTGACCAGTATCTGGCAACAATACAGGATGTATCTGCAATGTCGAAAAATACACAGACACTGATGCGTTTATCGTATAATTATATTCTGGCACAGAGCGATTCAGCAGAGAAAAAGGTGGAGACTTCCATCAGCCAGACTAAGCAGACACTGGAAAATCAGATGGCAGATTTTTCAAATAATCTGACACCGGAAGAAACAGAAGCATTCCAAAAGTTCCAGAGTGATTATCAGGCATACCTTTCCAAGTATAATGCCATGGTAAAGTATGTACAGACCGACCAGAATGAAAATGCTTCAATTGTTGCGAACAACGATCTGGTTGAAATGAGCAGCCAGATTGAAACAGATTTGGAAAATATGATTGAACTTGAATCATCACTGGCAGATCAGGCAGTCGCAAATATGGAGAGTGCCTATGCGTCATCAATGGGTGTTGGCATTGTATGTCTGCTGTTAGGCATTGTTGCACTTGTCGTAGCCATAATCATTTCAAACCGCATGGTTGTAAAACCAGTTGTTGCAGCCAATAAAAAGCTGGGAGAAATCGTATCGCTGATCGAAGAGCACAAGGGTGATTTAACAATGCGTGTGGAATCCGGTTATCAGGATGAAATTGGTGCGCTTGCAGATGGGATTAATCTGTTTCTGGATAAGTTACAGAGTACGATGGGTGTGATTGTAAGCGGTACACAGAATCTGACCCGGGTTGTCAATATGGTTACGGAAAATGTGTCAGCTTCCAATGACAATGCACAGGACGTATCTTCTGCCATGGAAGAATTGTCAGCAACCATGGAAGAAATTGCAGCCACTGTTCAGACGGTAACGGAAAATACAGAATCTATCAGCCGGGAGGTTGCTGATATTGCAGACAGAACCGGGCAGATGAATACATACTCTAAAGAAATGCAGGAGCGTGCAGATACGCTGGCTAAAAATGCCAATGAGAATAAGACACAGACTGATGCAATGGTTGGAAATATCGTTGGTACATTAAAGCAGGCGATAGAAGAAAGCCGTAGTGTAGAAAAGGTCAATGAACTGACAGGCGAGATTTTAAATATTTCAAGCCAGACCAATCTGCTTGCATTAAATGCATCGATTGAAGCTGCAAGGGCAGGCGATGCCGGAAAAGGCTTTGCGGTAGTTGCGGATGAAATTCGTCAATTGGCAGATTCAAGCCGGGATACGGCAAATAATATCCAGGCAATTAATGAACATGTTACAAAGGCGGTTCATGCATTAATCGATAATTCAAATGCGATGATAGCATTTATAGAAGAAACGGTGCTGCCGGATTACGGTACATATGTGGATTCCGGAGAACAGTACAATGAAGATGCAAGCTATGTCAGTGAAGTGATGAATGAATTTACGGAAAAGACAGAAAACTTAAAGAATATTATGAATAATGTTGTAGAGTCCATTGAGGGTATTGCAAAAGCAGTAGAAGAAAGTGCCAATGCGGTTACAAGCTCCGCGATGAGTACCGGTTCACTGGTAGAAGATATGCACACCATCAATGAACAGATGGGCAGCAGTAAGGAAACCGTGGAAAGCTTAAAGGCAGAAGCGGATGTTTTTAAAAAGTTTTAAATTGACTTCTTGTCAGACAATGTTATAATAAAGTTAATATTTTCCGGGGAGCAAAAGGACCGCGGCGAAAGCCGCGGTACTGCTGAGAGGGAATCGTATCCGACCCGTTACCTGATGTGGATAATGCCACCGTAGGGAGTTCTTTTTTAATGACAGAATACCGTATCTTTTAAGATGGAGGATATGCTGTCGGAAAATAGCGCATTCTTTAGGACTATCAGGAAATTTCGGAAAAAAGTTCCCTATTTTTACATAACAGTAAAGTGAAATATTTAAACCATAATAATGATAATATGGATAAACCCGGCGATATATCTCCCACGGAAAAAATCAGCATGTACAAGGTACAGGAATGGAGGCTGTTGTGAGTTATACGACACAGATGGATGCTGCAAGACAGGGGATTGTCACTCCTGAAATGGAAATTGTTGCAGCAAAAGAAAATATGGGCGTTGAAAAATTAAGAGAACTGATTGCAAAGGGACAGGTGATTATTCCTGCCAATAAGAATCATCAGGCATTAAGCCCGAATGGTATCGGTTCTGCCTTAAAGACAAAGATTAATGTCAATCTGGGTACATCAAGGGACTGTGTAGACCTGGATATGGAAATGGAAAAGGTGAACGAAGCCGTGGCTATGGGCGCAGAGGCTATTATGGATTTAAGTTCTTTCGGCGATACACAGAAGTTCAGAAGAAAGCTGACCGCAGAGTGTCCAGCAACAATAGGAACAGTTCCTATTTATGATGCCGTGGTATATTACCACAAACCGTTAAAGGATATTACAACCGAAGAATGGCTTTCAATTGTTGAAATGCACGCAAAAGATGGTGTGGATTTCCTGACAATTCACTGCGGTATCAATAAGAGTACAGCAAAGCGTTTTAAGGATGCAAAGCGTCTTACCAACATTGTATCCAGAGGCGGTTCTATCATTTTTGCATGGATGGAAATGACAGGAAAAGAAAATCCATTTTATGAAAATTATGACTGGGTACTAGACATCTGCCGCAAGTATGATGTTACCATAAGTCTTGGTGATGCATGCAGACCGGGCTGTATCGAAGATGCTTCCGATATTTCACAGATTGAAGAGCTGGTAACACTTGGTGAACTGACAAAACGTGCATGGGAAAAGGATGTACAGGTTATGATTGAAGGACCGGGACATATGCCGCTGAACCAGATTCAGGCAAACATGGAAATCCAGAAGACCATCTGCAAGGGCGCGCCGTTTTACGTATTAGGCCCGCTCGTAACAGATATTGCACCTGGCTATGACCATATTACATCGGCTATCGGTGGTGCGGTTGCGGCAACTTACGGCGCATCCTTTTTATGCTATGTAACACCGGCAGAGCATTTGCGCTTACCGGACTTAAATGATGTAAAAGAAGGGATTATTGCTGCTAAAATTGCAGCCCATGCAGCCGATATTGCCAAAGGCATTCCGGGGGCATCCGACTGGGATAAAAAGATGAGTACGGCAAGAAAGAAACTGGATTGGGAAGAAATGTTTGATCTGGCAATCGATCCGGAAAAAGCAAGAAAATACAGAGAATCCGCAAAACCGGAAAAAGAAGATACCTGCTCCATGTGTGGTAACTTCTGCGCCGTAAAGAACATGAACAGAATCTTAGACGGCGAAATCGTAAGCATCTTTGACGAATAAAAAATTAATAACGAAAAATACACCGAAGCCAGACGCCACGGCTCGGTGTATTTTTCGTTATAATTAAAGTAAAGAAACAGCCACTTGAAACGTACCGTCTGAGAGGTTTCAATACAGGAAAATAAGCCGAAGTTAAGTAACACGTTGAGGCGTTTTTCCTGTATTGAAACCACCTTCCGATAGTCGGGTTCAAGTGGCTGTTTTTTAAATTTACTGCATTTCAATTTCCTTGTCGCGGCTTTTTTTTAAAAGGCGGCTGTAGTCGGTGGCGTACACGAGGGTGTACATCACTGCCATTAAAATTGAAGCGCCGATAACATCTGTAATGGAGTGCTGTTTTAAAAGCACGGTTGACATGCAGATGGATACACAAAGAATCAATGAAGCAATGTCAAATGCCTTATGCTTTTGAAACCATTCGCTCCGGTGCAGTGCGATGTGGACGGCAAGGGAGTTGTATACGTGGATACTTGGGAATACATTGGTCGGTGTATCACTGGTATAAATCGTATTCAGCAGCATGCCAAAAAAGTTGTCCGGTACGGCATCCGGGCGCAGTGTCAGACCGCTCGGATAAATCATGCAAATCAGTAAGGATGCGGACATGCCAATCGTCAGACATAATGCGAAACGCAAAAATTCCGTATCGGATGCTTTAAACAGCATATAAATACATGCACCGATGACATAGATAAACCACAGCATATACGGAATGATAAAATACACACAAAACGGGATCATGTCATCAATGGCATTGTTGATAATGTGCAGGTTCGGTGTTTCCATGGTAATCTTTTTTTCAAGGTAGAAAAACCACGGCAGGTATATAAAGATATAACAGCCGAAACACAGCCGCCAGTTTTTTTTCAAAAAATTCATAAGAATCCTCATTTCTGCGCACAAATCCTGCCATATAAAGAGGAGCGGTTTTTGTGCAGGCAAAAAGCACATACCGAATCCTAAAACGGCAGAAAACGAAAACGTGTCAGGTGCGCATTGACACAGAATCGTATTTTACTCATTGTGTAGTATTATTTTAATCCATAGATTAATAAATTATACCATGTTGCAGGCAGTAAAACAATTGTAAAATACAAATCTTATCAAAACAAGCAGACAATTCTAAAAAAAATCTTAACAGAAATCTTTGCACGGGCGATTCACAGATTTGCAAATACCAATTTACAAATGCCATAAATATGTAATATAATAAAGTACATATGCCAGACTGTAAAAAAGCTGGCAGGATTGGAGAAATGATATGTTACAGATTCATCATCTGAAAAAATCCTATAATAAAAAAACAGAAGTACTTTCTGATATTGATTATACATTTGAAGAAGGAAGGGTGTATCCGGTTCTGGGAGGTATCGGTTCCGGCAGGACAACATTGTTTGACTGCCTGTCAGGGGACTTGCCGGTCGATGCGGGAGAAATTGCAACAAAGGAAAAGACAACCATTTTCCATGCAGCAAAACAGAGCATCCTGCCGATGTACATAACGGCATATGAATATATTCATTTTTTGTGTGATTTAAAAAATGTACCCGTTCCGGCAGACGAATTTCTTGATAAAGTCGGCATGGAAGAAAATGCCAAGGATACGCTGATTTGTGAACTGAGTTTTGAAGATAAAAAACGTGTGCAGCTTGCCGCATTTTTAGTGCAGAAGCCCTATGTTATATTATTTGATGAGCCGTTTGACTATTGCAGTGAGAATTATATCCGTACCTTTTTGCAGGTATTGCAGACGGTAAAAGAAAACCATATTATATTAATATCCACGGGACTGCTTGAAATTGCCAAACAGATTTCAAATGAGATTCTGCTGCTGCATAATGGCAGATTTGAGGTTGTGCCGTCAGAAACCTTACAGGTACAGGAACTGCGCAGAGCGGTACTGGATATTATCGGGGAGGCAGATCATGGAAATCTTTAAAAAAATGTTTGCAGAAAAAATTTTGAGTTTTCACGAAGGCACGAACAGAAGTCTTGAAATTCTGACAAAAATGCCGCTGGTGGGAGAATATATCAGCAATCAGGTGATTCATAAGAGAAATTCAAAGATGCGCATGACCATTGGTGTCATGGCAGTGTTTGTGAGAATGATTGTGCAGTTTATTAAGAAATATTTATACGTGGCAGTTTTTATTTATTTGCCGTATCTGTTTATGGCACAGTTTAATCCATTAATCCGTGATCACAAAGAATCTGCGGTATTGTTTATGTTTTTTATGCTGTCTACGATTTGCGGAAGCCTTGCCAACAATACACTGCTTGCCATGGGTGACAGGGATTATCTGATGGTGCGCGTGGTGCTGGTAAGTCCGTATATGAATTTCCTTGGCAGGCTGGCAGTTAAAATGGTCACAGATTTTGTGTATTTCACGATTATTTTAAATTTATTTGGTGTATCGTTTGTACACAGCCTGCTGTTAAGCCTTGTGACGATGTGTATCCGTCCGGCAGGTGAGATGATAGCGGTGCTTTGTTTTGACCAGATGCAGTCGATGTATAACAATAGAAATGCTTTTAACGGAACGGTGATTGCACTCAGTGTTTTTGTGGCATACGGTATGCCGCTGTTAAAGCGGCAGATCAGTTCAGACTGGCTGTTTTTCATTCATCCGGTTTTTGTAGTGGCAGCACTGTTTATCGGTGTGTTTTCAGTGTATTATTTATGGGATTATCCATCTTACAGAAAAATTATGCAGGAGGCGCTGCATATTAAAAGAGAAGTATAAGAAAGCCCGGACAAGCGGCAGAGATGGCGTGTATATTGTAAAAATTAAGAAATGTAACGGAGTGAATCAGTCATTAGGATAGGAGTGGACAGGATGAAAATTAAATTTAGTAAATCACCGGTAATGATGCTGGCAAAGCTTGCACTTGCGGGACTGTTGTGTCTTGTTATTGTGTTCATTGTTCATTCCAATTATAAGAGCAGACAGGGAAGCCGGATTGAGTTAAAATCCCGTTATACATTTTCTGTTCGGATAGACAGTGACGGAAATGTACTGGATGAAGCGTATAATGAAGGTGAGAAAAGCGAATATCAGGAATTTGAAACGCCGCAGTTAAGTAAAATGGCAGACATCTGGCTGACACAGTTTACGGGACAGTTTACCCAGAAGTATCTGCCGTGGTCAAAGGCACTGCGAAAGGTTTCATGTAAGGATTCCAAAGTGCTTGACCGTGAAACCGGCACGGTGCTTATCAGCTTTTCGGCAGTTTTAAAGGATAGTACGTCGGAGTATTTCCAGTCGTGGGACGGCGTGCTTGACAACGGCAGAATGGAATTTGAATGGGTTGTGACATTTGCACTGGACAACCACTATGACGGTACGGCAACGATTTATGTGGAGAATATTGTGACACCGGAAGAATACGGTATTTCACAGTATAATGAAAGCTTAAAAGACAGCGTAACCGGCGGCTCGGAATCGGCAACGGCGGCTTCTTCCAATACGCTTACAAAGTATGAAATTAAAGAAAATACGTTACAGATTACATATGACGGTGGTGCAAAATATGTCAATGTTCCGGTAGACTGTACGAATCTGCCGCTTGTGGAAAATTCATCCACACAGCTTATGGATGGAAGCTGGCAGTTAGACACGAATAAAGCAGCGTTTCTTTACGGCGGCAAAAATGCAGAAAACGGTAGGGTACCCCTGACATTGTTGTTTTCCAATGATAAAGGCAGTAACTGGGTTACGAGTGAAATTGATACGATTTATGATGCCAATTATTACTATGTAAAGTTTTTTGATGAAACGACAGGCGTAATCGTTATCGGTTACGGTAAGAATGGCAGTCAGCAGGCATCGCGTATTTATACAACAACAAACGGCGGTGAAAGCTGGATAATGATAGGCAGCGGACCGGCATTAAATGTATTAAAGGGCGTGGTCTTTGCAGATGCAGATACAGGATTTTTCTGCTATAACTATGTAGATGGCATGGACAGTAACCTGTATATGACAAAAGACCTCGGAAAGACGTTTTCAAAAGTGACACTGGACCCGCAGGAGTTAGACAGCACGGCGGCAAATGCGCAGACAACGGAAAGTGACAGCACGCAGCAGGAAACAAAAGCCGAGGAAGAAACAACGGCATCAAAGCTTTCGTGGAGTGACGTTTATAAAGAGGCACTGGTGCCGGTGGTAGATGATCAGGGCATGATTACCGTTTATCTGACACAGGGCAGCAACGGTGTGTATAACAGTGGTAAAACAGCGGCGAAATATCAGTCATCGGACGGCGGTGAAACATGGAAATATATCGGGCAACTGGAAATTACCTCTTGAAATAAAGGTTATAGTGTGATAAAATTTATTAAATTTGAGAAAAAAAGACATTTTTGTGTCTTTTTTTTTGCGCAAAAGTAGCAAAATTTAATAATACGAAAGGAAATTAGGTGGCATTCATGAAAGCATTTTTAATTCTTGAAGATGGAACAGTGTTTAATGGAACGAGTATTGGTTCTACCCGCGAAGTAATCAGCGAGATTGTCTTCAACACATCAATGACAGGATATCTGGAGGTACTGACAGACCCTTCTTATGCAGGACAGGCAGTAACCATGACATATCCTTTAATTGGAAACTATGGCGTATGTTATAAAGATATGGAGTCTTTAAAAGCATGGCCGGATGGATATATTGTCCGAGAACTTTCCAGAATGCCGAGTAACTTCCGATGTGAAGACCCTATCCAGAAATTCCTTGCAGACAATGATATACCGGGTATCAGTGGAATCGATACCAGAGCGCTGACAAAGATTTTGCGTGAAAAAGGTACAATGAACGGTATGATTACGACAAATGAGAATTATAATCTTGATGAAGTTCTGCCAAAGATTAAGGCATACTCTGTAAAGGGCGTCGTTGATAAAGTAACATGTAAAGAAAAGAAAGTCCTGCCGGGCAAGGGATATAAGGTTGCGCTGATGGATTTTGGTGCAAAGAACAATATCGCAAAGTCCTTAAATTCAAGAGGCTGCGAAGTTACAATTTATCCGGCACGTACAACGGCAGAGGAAATCTTAAGCACGAATCCGGATGGAATCATGCTTTCTAACGGCCCTGGCGATCCAAAGGAATGTGAATTTGAAATTGCAGAAATTAAAAAACTCTATGACAGCAATGTCCCGATTTTTGCAATCTGTCTGGGACATCAGCTGATGGCACTTGCAACAGGTGCAGATACGCATAAATTAAAATACGGACACAGAGGTGCAAATCATCCGGTAAAGGATTTACAGACAGGAAAGGTTTACATTTCTTCACAGAATCACGGTTATGTCGTAGATGAAACGACACTTAATCCGGCAGTCGCAAAACCGGCTTTTGAAAATGTCAACGATAAGACCAATGAAGGTCTTGAATATATCGGAAAGAATATTTTTACTGTACAGTTCCATCCGGAAGCATGTGCAGGACCACAGGATACAGCGTATCTTTTTGACAGATTTATTGAGATGATGAAGAAGGAGGACTAAAAAATGCCAAAGAATCCGAATATTAAAAAAGTATTGGTAATTGGTTCAGGACCGATTATTATTGGACAGGCAGCTGAATTTGACTACGCAGGTACACAGGCTTGCCGTTCTTTAAAAGAGGAAGGAATCGAGGTCGTTTTAGTAAACTCCAATCCGGCAACCATTATGACAGACAAGGATATTGCTGATGAAGTTTATATCGAACCACTGACTGTTAAAGCATTAGAGCAGATTATTTTAAAGGAAAAGCCGGACAGCATTCTTCCGACCCTGGGCGGACAGGCAGGATTAAATCTTGCCATGGAAATTGCCGAAACGGACTTTTTGGAAGAACACAATGTGAAGTTAATCGGTACAACAGCGCTGACAATTAAGAAAGCGGAAGATCGTTTAATGTTTAAGGAAACCATGGAAAAAATCGGTGAACCTTGTGCGGCTTCCTTAGTTGTTAATAATGTAGAAGACGGTGAAGCATTTGCAGCTAAAATCGGTTATCCGGTTGTACTGCGTCCGGCATATACACTGGGCGGCAGCGGCGGCGGTATCGCACACAACGTTATGGAATTAAGGGAAATCCTTGAAAACGGTTTAAGACTTTCACGTGTCGGTGAAGTTTTAGTAGAACGCTGCATCGCAGGCTGGAAGGAAATCGAATACGAAGTAATGCGCGATGGTAACGGCAACTGCATTACTGTATGTAACATGGAAAATATTGACCCTGTCGGCGTGCATACCGGTGATAGTATCGTAGTTGCACCGTCACAGACACTTTCCGACAAAGAATATCAGATGCTTCGTACATCTGCTTTAAATATTATTGACGAACTGGGTATCACAGGCGGCTGTAACGTACAGTATGCCTTAAATCCGGACAGCTTTGAATACTGTGTAATCGAAGTAAATCCGCGTGTAAGCCGTTCTTCAGCACTGGCTTCCAAGGCAACCGGTTATCCGATTGCAAAGGTAGCAGCTAAGATTGCATTAGGCTACACACTGGATGAAATTAAGAATGCCATTACAGGAAAGACTTATGCAAGCTTTGAGCCGGCACTGGATTACTGTGTTGTAAAGATGCCGCGTCTTCCGTTTGATAAATTTATCTCTGCAAAGAGAACACTGACAACTCAGATGAAGGCAACCGGTGAAGTTATGAGTATCGCCAACAACTTTGAAGGCGGTCTGATGAAGGCAATCCGTTCGCTGGAGCAGCATGTTGACAGCCTGATGTCGTATGACTTTACAAAGCTGACAGACGAAGAACTTTTAGAAGAGCTGGCTGTTGTTGATGACAGAAGAATCTGGAAGATTGCAGAAGGTTTAAGAAGACATATTCCGGCAGCCAAGATGCATGAGATTTCAAAGATTGACTTATGGTTTATTGATAAATTACAGATTATTGTCGATATGGAAAATGCTTTAAAGAGAGGTCCTTTAACAAAAGAACTGCTCACAGAAGCAAAGAGAATCGAATTCCCGGATAACGTTATCGGTGAACTGACAGGAAAGACAGAAGCAGAGGTTAAGGCACTGCGTGACGAATATGGAATTCATGCGGCATTTAAGATGGTTGATACCTGTGCAGCAGAATTTGCGGCAGAAACACCGTATTATTATTCAGTATTCGGCAGTGAAAATGAAGCGGTTGAAACAAAGGATAAGAAGAAGGTGCTCGTATTAGGTTCCGGTCCAATCCGCATCGGACAGGGTATCGAATTTGACTTCTGTTCCGTACACTGTACATGGTCTTTCAAGAAGGAAGGCTATGAAACGATTATTGTAAACAACAACCCTGAAACAGTTTCAACGGACTTTGATATTGCCGACAAGCTGTATTTTGAGCCGCTGACACCGGAAGATGTCCAGAATATTGTTGATTTTGAAAAGCCGGACGGCGCTGTTGTGCAGTTTGGCGGTCAGACAGCAATTAAGCTGACAGAAAGCCTGATGAAGATGGGCGTGCCGATTTTTGGTACAAAGGCTGAAGATGTCGATGCTGCGGAAGACAGAGAGTTATTCGATGAAATCTTAGAGCAGTGCGGTATTCCAAGAGCCAAGGGTCAGACTGTATTTACCGTAGAAGAAGCATTAAAGGCAGCCAATGAATTAGGCTATCCGGTACTCGTAAGACCTTCTTACGTACTTGGCGGACAGGGCATGCAGATTGCCGTATCCGATGAAGACGTTGTTGAATTTATGAATATCATCAACAGAATTAAGCAGGATCACCCGATTCTTGTTGATAAGTACCTTATGGGTAAGGAAATTGAAGTTGATGCGGTATGCGATGGTGAAAATATCCTGATTCCGGGTATTATGGAACATATCGAAAGAGCCGGTATCCACTCAGGTGACAGTATATCCGTATATCCGGCGAAGTCACTGACACCTAGAATTACGGATATGATTGTTGATTATACAGAAAAGCTGGCGCGTTCCCTGCATGTAAAGGGTATGATTAACATTCAGTTTATCGTATACAATGATCAGGTTTATGTCATTGAAGTCAATCCGCGTTCAAGCCGTACTGTACCGTATATCAGCAAGGTAACCGGAATTCCGATTGTACAGCTTGCAACAAAGGTTATTACAGGAAGTAAAATTACAGATTTAGGATATGAACCGGGCTTACAGAAGAAGTCAGATTACTATGCAATCAAGATGCCGGTATTCTCCTTTGAAAAAATCAGAGGCGCGGATATCAGCCTTGGACCGGAAATGAAGTCTACAGGTGAGTGCCTTGGTATTTCAAAAGACTTTGATGAAGCATTGTATAAGGCATTCCAGGGTGCAGGAATCAATCTTCCGAAGCATAAGCAGATTATCATGACACTCTGCGATGCAGATAAGGAAGATGGTGTGGATATTGCACAACGTTTTGAAAAGCTGGGCTATAAGATTTACGCTTCCCGCGGTACAGCCAAAGTATTAAAGGAGCATGGCGTCAATGCAATTCAGGTCAACAAGATTGGTCAGGAAGCACCGACACTCTTAGATTTAATCTTAGAGCATAAGATTGACCTTGTGATCGATACACCGGAAAACGGTATCGAAAGAGCCGGCGACGGCTTCTTAATCAGACGTTATGCGATTGAAACAGGTGTACACTGCCTGACAAGCCTTGATACAGCGCACGCGCTGATTTCAAGCTTAGAGCATGCGTTTAACAATAAAGACCTTACAATTGTCGATATTGCAACGATTGATAATAGAAAGTAGATACCAGGGGTAGTTGCCCCGGCATCATAAAAATAAAGTACCCGGCAGAGGAGATTTTAAAAATTTCTTTTGCCGGGTGCTTTTTGTTTGCGCAGGATATACGTAAAAGCGGTCATATGCGTGAAACAGCGTTGCATTTTCAAGGTGAATATGATACACTTTAAACAGTATTTTGTTCCTGTACAGATACAGGAAACAACATTTTGCAGGGAAGGAACAAGGACAATGGATGCAAGACGGGCACAGGATATATTAAGACATATTATTAATGATGAAGATTACGGCGCAGCGATGTTAGATAAGATTTCAGTTACTGAAAGTATTGAAGTGCTGACCAAGATGCTTCCGGATTGTGTGGCAACGGCACAGAATGATAACAATATCAATGATGCGGGATTTTTCAGCCAGATGATTCATAACTACTATCCGCTGATACTGAATAAAATTAAGAATGCAGAGCATTTATGGGTGGTTTACAGTGACAACACCGGCTATCCGTACATGATTGACGGTGATTTGTTCGTATTATATGATTATGCAAATCATGCAGAGTTTGAAAAGAAGCTGAATACAGCAGGGTATCAGGTGGCACTGGAAAGTGTGACACCGACAGATTTCAGAAATGAAGTGGCGCATATGTACCGCAACGGCTATGAAAAAATCCGCTTTACAGACGGAAAGGGCGAACCGTTTGTTGTTGCCAAGGAAGATTTATACAGCTTTGAGGATTTCTTCAATGAAGAATACATGACCAATCCGGGGCTGCAGCGTGCAATGATTGAATTTTTCCAGGAATTCCGTAAAAATACGGCAGCAGATGCAGGGCGTGAGGAGATTTTAAAGAAGCGTGAAGATGCGATGATCCGCACAATGATACACGCAGAATATATGGTGCCTTGTATCAAAGAGGAAACAGAAGACATGGTTGAGATTTCACATCCGTTTATTGATCTGACAGACCGGATTCAGGATAAGGAAGAAGGCGAGCGTGTGATTGCCATTCCGGCATTCACGGACGGTTTTGAAATGGATAAGTGCTACGAAGGACATCATGAGAATATGCTTTATCAGTATGACGAACTGGTAAATCTCGTGGAAGAACTCGGCGCATCCGGTGTTATCATCAACTGTCTGGGTATCAGCTACTATATGAAGCTGGAACTGATGCACAAAATTAATATGTAAGATACCAGGGTCAAAAGGTCTTTCGCCCACATGAGCTTGCTCATAAGTGGGGGAAAGACCTTTTGACCCGCCCCAATATGAGCATAAAAGTGGGACGATAGTCCCACGATATGCGAATATGGGTAGGATTGTGGGAGTGCGCAGCACGGAACAATCCGCAGGTATCCCAGTTAAGAACGTTCGTTCTACAATATTATAAAGAAAGCTGCCGCAGGCACATATTTCATTATAAATATGTGCCTGCGGCATTTTTTGTCTGACGGGGGATAAAACAGCTCTGTTTAACCGTCTTATTTTAAAAAGTCCTGACGCATTGGATTAAAGACATCGACCAGCTTGCCGTCTTCAAGGGCAGTAACACCGTGTTCGACGTTGGAAGGCATATAGACACTGTCGCCTTTTTTCACAACCTTGGTCTCACCGCCGATTGTAAATTCAAAGCTGCCTTCTGCCACGTAAGTAATCTGCAAATGTTCATGGTGGTGGAAATTGCCTTTAGAGCCTTTTTTAAATGTAATTTCACACATCATCAGTTCGTCGGAATAACATAAAATTTTTCTGGTAACACCCGGTTCGCAGTCGGTCGGTGTTACATCTGCATTAAAACGAAACATACTTATCTCCATTCTGAGAACGCAAATTTGTCAGTAATCTGCGGCGTTCACAGCACAAATTACTATTACTTCAATGTACTACAAAATAAGTGGTTTGACAAGAGGATTGCGGGGTTATTATAATAAATGGGAAACACAAAAAAGCTATGCTGGCAGGCATTAAAATGCCTGTGGAATGGAGAATAATATGTATAAATTGTATTATATATGGCTGGTGCCTGCGGTATTTTGTCTGGTTTATTATGTCTGCTGCGTGGCATATGCGGGCTTTGCATCATCTTTTATTACGATATGGCCGGTAACGGCAGTCTTTTTTGCAGGGATTTTTGCGGTGCGTTATGCACAGAATAAAGGTATTCTTATACTTCCAATGTGGATAAATGTGCTGTCTGCGGCAGGTTTATTAATACTTATCAGCTCATTTTGTCTGGTTCAGGCATTAATAACCGTGCAGATGAAGCAGAAACCGGAACCGGACTGTGAATATCTGCTGATTTTAGGCTGCCGCGTGCGGGGACTCGAAATTACAAAATCACTCCGCTACAGACTTGATGCGGCACTGGCATATCTGGAACAGAATGAAAAACACAGCAAAGATAATACCCAAAACAAAACGATACGTATTATCGTATCGGGCGGTCAGGGACCGGGAGAGGATATATCCGAAGCACAGGCGATGAAAGACTATCTGTGCGCACATGGCATAGAAGCTTCACGGATTTTTATGGAAGCTCAGTCCACGGATACGGAAAAAAACATTGCCTATTCGGCACGTTTTATTCCGGATAAAAATGCGAAAATCGGGGTGGTTTCCAATGACTTTCATCTGTTCCGTGCCGGAATGCTTGTCCGTGCGAAGGGTTTTCACAATGTCAGCACGATTGCGGCGCGGTCAGATGAAGTATTGTTTTTAAATTACAGAGTACGCGAATATTTCGGTGTATTAAAAGATTTATTTGGTGTAAAATTCTTTCACTTTATCGGAGAATAACAGACCCTTTGTGTAGCCGTCATGGTATAAGGCTTTGATTTTCTCCTTGTCTTTTTCCAGACGTGAAAAGCCGTCGGTGTTATCCGGACGGATTACAATGACCTTCTTTTCCTTTTCAAGCTGTTCGAGCTTCTTTAAAGAACGGTTGTAGCAGTCAGCACGGGAAAGGAGGTCTTTTCCGAGTTCCGGATACTTCCAGAAAGCATGCGCCAGAGCCTTTGTGGTGGCGCCGGTTTTCTTTTTGTATCCCTTCTGGCGGGTTAAGACGACAACAACGCGGTCACAGCCGTCTGCGAAAGCCCGCTCATACGGAATCGAATCGCTCAATCCGCCGTCTAAGTACGGAGTATCATTTAAGTAAATATATGGGAAAAGGGCAGGGAGCGCACACGTTGCCTGAAGCAGCTTGTTGGTGCGGTCCTCGGTTGTATAGCGCATATATTCCGGTTTTCCGGTTAAAACATTGGTAACGACTGCGTAAAATTCGCCGCCCCACGCATTAAAGGTATCGTAGTCAAACGGAACCAGTTTATTCGGAATCGTGTCATAGGCAAATTCTAGTCCATAGACACTTCGGTTTGTCTTATCGGTCATATTGTGCATACTCATGTAGCGTTTATCGTCACGGTAATCTAAAAGAATCTGTAAATTTCTTCTTTTTTGTCTGGAAGCGTAGGAAACACCGTAGGCTGCACCGGCAGATACACCAATCATATAATCCGGCATAATATCCCGATCTAAAAATGCATCCATAACACCGCAGGAAAAAATTGTGCGGAATGCGCCGCCCTCAAATACAATTCCAGTTTTCATAATTGTCCTCATTTCTAAATGAATTTATTGTAATGTTTTTGCCATCAGGCTGTAATTCCTGAAATTACAGTAACATTTTAGTACATTTGATGTGAAATTTCCATATGAAAATACAGATAAATATGATATGATGATGTAAAAGTTGAAAGAATGAGGAAACTATGACACAGGAGATAAGGACACGCCTGCTTTTGATGGCAGATGCACAGTACGGGAGTTTTTCCAAAAGTCTGATTCCCGAATGTAAGCCGCTGTTAGGTGTGCGGCTTCCGGCACTTAGAAAAATGGCGCAGGAATTTGTAAAAAATAAAGAATGGAAAGAACTCGTACAAACAGACGGCGCAGACGATGCTTATTTTGAAGAAGCCATGCTGCGCGGTATGCTGATCGGTTACGGCACGGCAAAAGAGCAGGACAATGAAGAAGCAATGCGGATGTTTGATAAATTTGTGCCGTTTGTTGATAACTGGTCGGTGTGCGACAGCTTTTGTAACAGCATGACAATTGTTTCGGCATACCGGGAAGAATGGTGGGAACATTTACAATCCTTTTTAGCTTCCCAAAAAGAATTTGAAGTGCGCCTGTCTTTGGTCTTATTGCTGTCGCAGTTTTTAAAATGGGACGATGCGGGCAGAAAAATCCCCCGCAGGCGCGTGATTACAGAGGCGGATATTATGCAGAATATTGCATGGAAATCAAAAAAACAGGCACAGAATGACAGCCCAGAGGATTCAGGCAATCCATATCTGGAAAAAATTTTTTCAGTGCTTGACAGACCGTTTACACAGGGGTATTATGCACAAATGGCGGCGGCGTGGCTGACGGCGGAATGTTTTGTCATGTTTCCGGCACAGACCATGCGGTTTCTTATAAAATCCGGCACAGATGATTTTACATATAATAAGGCATTGTCTAAAATCTGTGAATCCAGAAATCCGGCGCCGGAAGTAAAGGCACGGATAAAGAGCATGAAAAGATGATGTAAAAAGGAAATGGAGAAAAAGATGAGTACATTAACGACAAAAACAAAAGATATGGTAACAACGGCAATGTTTGTGGCAATTATTCTTGCAATGTCGTTTGTGCCGTATTTAGGTTATATCCCGTTGGGATTTATGAATGCAACAATTATCCACATTCCGGTAATTATCGGAGCGATACTTTTAGGACCGGCGCGCGGCGCATTTTTAGGCGGCATTTTCGGACTGACCAGCATGATTAACAATACATTTAACCCGAACCTGACATCCTTCGTATTTTCACCGTTTTACAGCCTTGGAAATGTGCATGGGAATTTTAAGAGTTTGATGATCTGCTTTGTGCCGCGAATTCTGATTGGCGTTGTGGCATATTATGTATATACAGGGATTGTAAAGCTTGTAAAGAAGAAAAACAGCGGAAAAAGCAGTGTTGCTGCACTGGCGGCAGCCGGCGCGGCAGGAGCGCTTACGAATACACTGCTCGTTATGAACGGCATTTACTTTTTGTTTGGAAGCAGTTATGCCAATGCAAAGGGAATCGCCACAGATGCGCTGTATGGTGTGATTCTTGGCGTTATTGGAACACAGGGTGTACCGGAAGCGATTGTGGCGGCGGTGCTGACTGCGGCAATCGGAAAAGCACTGCTTCATATCAGACGGTAACAGAAATGTTAATATTAAAAAAAATAAAACAAAAGGAAAAGAAAATGAAAAGACAAAATCAAAAAGGCATGATTCTTGCGATTGATATGGGGAATACCAATATTGTAATCGGCTGTGTAGATGATGAGAAGATTTATTTTGAGGAGCGGCTCTGCACGGATTATTCAAAAACGGAATTAGAGTATGCAATCGGTTTTAAGACGGTTCTGGAGTTATATAATATTGAAAGTGAACAGATTCACGGTGCAATCATTTCATCGGTTGTACCGCAGCTGGTCAATGTGATTAAGTCAGCGGTCGAAAAAATCATCGGCATTACGCCGTTAATTGTAGGACCGGGCGTGAAGACGGGATTGAATCTGTTAATGGACCAGCCAAAGCAGGTCGGTACGGATATGGTTGTAGATGCAGTTGCGGCTATTCACGAATATGGTGCACCGGTGCTGATTATTGATGTGGGAACGGCAACGACCATCAGTGCGGTTGACGACAAGAAAAATTATGTGGGAGGTGCGATTCTTCCGGGTATCCGCGTATCGGTGGATTCACTGGTATCCCGGACGGCACAGCTTCCGCGAATCAGTCTGGAAGCTCCAAAATCCGTGATTGGAAAGAATACGATTGCGTGTATGCAGAGCGGTGCGGTTTACGGGAATGCAAGCTGTATCGACGGCATGGTTAACAGAATCCGTGAAGAACTGTGCAAAATGACGGGTGCAGAACAGGAACAGGTCAAAGTCATTGCAACCGGCGGACTGGCAAGGGTGATCGTGCCATACTGCCACAATGAAATTATATTAGATGATAAACTGCTTTTAAAAGGTTTAAAAATCATTTACGATAAAAATGTGGAATAGGAGAGGACTATGTTAAAAGGGAAAAACGTACTGCTTGGCGTAACCGGCAGTATTGCAGCGTATAAAATTGCGACACTTGCCAGCAGCTTAAAAAAGCTGGAATGTAATGTAGATGTCATGATGACACAGAATGCGACCAATTTTATCAATCCGATTACATTTGAATCCTTAACCGGTAATAAATGTGTTGTCGATACATTTGACAGAAATTTCCAGTTTCAGGTAGAGCATATATCCCTTGCAAAAAAGGCGGATATTGTGATGATTGCACCGGCGAGTGCCAACGTGATTGGCAAGCTGGCATCGGGAATTGCAGATGATATGCTGACAACGACATTTATGGCGTGTACATGCAAAAAAATTGTCGTTCCGGCAATGAATACCAACATGTATTACAATCCGATTCTACAGGATAATATTGCAAAGTTAAGAAGGTTTGGCATCGAAGTGTTAGAACCGGCAAGCGGGTATCTTGCGTGCGGTGATACAGGTGCGGGGAAAATGCCGGAGCCGTCTGAACTGCTTGAATACATTTTACGCGATATTGCCCTGCCAAAGGATATGAAAGGATACCGCGTGTGCATTACCGCAGGTCCGACACAGGAGGCGATTGACCCGGTGCGCTACATTTCTAACCATTCAACAGGGAAAATGGGATATGCGCTGGCAAAAAACGCGATGCTGCGTGGGGCAGAGGTGACACTGGTTGCAGGTCCGACAAACCTTCCAGATGTACCGTTTGTCAAAATGGTGCATATTACATCGGCACAGGATATGTATGAAGCGGTTACAGAGGCGGCAAAGGAATCAGACATTATTGTAAAAGCGGCAGCAGTTGCGGATTACAGGCCGGCAGCAGTCAGTGATGAAAAAATCAAGAAAAGCGACGGAGAAATGAGTATTGCATTAGAGCGGACAAAGGATATTATCGGAACGCTCGGAGCGATGGAAAACAAGCCGTTTTTGTGCGGATTTTCAATGGAAACACAGAATGTACTGGAAAATTCCAGAAAGAAGCTGGAAAAGAAAAATCTGGATATGGTGATTGCCAACAATCTGAAAGTAGACGGAGCAGGCTTCGGGACAGATACAAATGTCATTACAATGATTACAAAGACGGACTGTACGGAATTTCCGAAAATGAGTAAATTTGAGGTGGCAGGCTGTATTTTTGATGCAATTTTAAAGAATATAAAAGCATAGAAAGCGGACGAAAAATAAAATATCAGGAAAAGAGGAATTTATGAGCAAAAAAGCAAAATTACTTACAGGGATGTTATCAGTGGCGGCAGTGCTGCTGGTTGCATTTGTCTATTATTATGTGGTGCTTCCGCCAATCAATATCCACGCGCCGGGCTTCTGGATATTTGTCATTGTGCTGGCGGCGGTATTTACGGGTGTTGTCGGACTTTGCAGCATGACAATGACGGAATACTACAAGGAATGGGCGGGCAGACAGTGGAAGCAGTCAAAGCCGGAATTTAAGAGTAAAAAGGCAGAACGTTTTTTCTATTTATGTGCGATACTTACAGCGGCACTGGTGGTTATTTTTCTAATAGGCGGACTGCTGTCATCTGAAATTGTCAATGCTTCGGCTTACCAGAAACTGTTAAATGTGGAAACCAGAAGCTTTACTGATGATATTCATGAGGTTTCCTACGACCAGATTCCGGTGCTGGATAAAGATTCGGCAACGACCATCGGCAACCGTGTCATGGGAACAATGGTGGATATGGTTTCCCAGTTTGAAGTCAGCGATATGTATACACAGATTAATTATCAGAATAAGCCGGTGCGTGTGACACCGCTTCAGTATGGCAGCCTGATTAAATGGTTTACGAACCACGGGGACGGAATTCCTGCGTATATCCGTATTGACATGACGACACAGGAAGCGGAATGCGTGCGTCTGGAGCAGAAAATCCGTTATTCGATGAGCGACCATTTTGGCAGAAACATTTACAGACATCTGAGGTTTGCGTATCCGACCTATATGTTTGATGACATCAGCTTTGAAATTGATGAGAGCGGTACACCTTATTGGATTTGTCCGGTGAAAAAATATAATATCGGACTGTTTGGCGGTGTGACGATTGGCAGGGTGGTGCTTTGTAATGCAGTCACCGGGGAAATGACGGATTATGCCGTGGAAGATGTTCCGCAGTGGGTAGACCGTGTGTATTCGGCAGATATGCTTATTTCGCTGTATGATTACCACGGTACGTTAAAGCACGGTTATTTTAACAGTGTGTTAAGCCAGAAGGATTGTCTGGTAACGACAGACGGCTACAATTATATTGCACTGGACGATGATGTGTGGGTGTATACAGGAATTACCTCAGTCGGACAGGATAAATCCAATGTGGGCTTTGTGCTGATGAACCAGCGGACAATGGAAACGCGCTATTATGTGATTTCCGGTGCAGAGGAAAATTCGGCGATGTCTTCGGCAGAGGGAAAGGTCCAGCATTTAGGATACAAGGCGACATTTCCACTGCTTATTAATGTGGGCGGACAGCCGACATATTTTATGGCATTAAAGGACAGCTCGGGACTGGTAAAATCTTATGCCATGCTCAATATTGAGAAGTATCAGACCGTTGCAATCGGCGATTCAGTCAATGAGTGTGAGAAAAATTACCGTCAGCTGATGGTAGACAGCGGCATTGTAGATGAAACAGCGGCAGAAACGCCAAAGGAAAGCAGGCAGATAACCGGTAGAATCGAAAAAATGGTGCAGACGGTATTGGACGGCAATTCGCATTTTTATATACTCTTAGAGGGTCAGTCGCGTATCTTTGATGTGCCGTTATCGGATAATGCGGATATTGTACGGTACAATACAGGCGATACTGTTACATTTTCATATCATGAAAACGAGTCATTAAATGAAGTGACGAAGGTGGAAGCCGCACAGCAGACCGTGCAGTAAAGAGGAAAAATCAAAAAAATAGTGGAAAAGTGTCTTTTGTATACAGGAGAGTGTGTATAAAAGGCACTTTTTTAAAACAACTTAGAATTAAGGAGTAGTATATAAAGAATAAATAACACATATTTTAAATAATTAAACAAAATTTATAATAATAATTGCAATCTGAATAGAATTGTGATATTCTTCTAATAGAATATATTCTAAAAATAAAACCGCAAACAACGGTTGATTTCTAAAACTTGAAATTTTGATTAAGGTTTTATCCGCGTTTTAGGGATGAAATTTTGATTAGAACGGATAGTTTATCCCAAGTAGTATTTTCTATTGACATTTTTATGGGTTCATCTGTTTAATATCCCTTAAAATCCAAAAAGATTTAGAAAATTCATGAAAATCCTTGCCGGCAGTTCAAGTAGTCTATTATAATAAAAGAAAGGAAGAAAGCATGGTAAATACACCTTACGATGATGTGTTCCGTACCCTGTTAACGGATTGTACGGCACTGATTATACCGGTTGTAAATGAACTGTTTCACACAAGTTACACCGGAAAAGAAACAATACATCTGCTTCAAAACGAGCACTTTATAAAGCTGCCGGACGGCAGTGAACAGGAGCGCATTACGGATTCCAGCTTTGAAATCCTCGGTAGAGAAAGAAAGCGTTATCATGTTGAGTGCCAGAGCACGGAAGACGGAAGCATGATAGTACGTATGTTTGAGTATGATACACAGCTTGCACTGGAAAACAGAGAAGTTACAGCGGGTGCACTGGTAGTTCATTTTCCTGATTCCGCAATCGTAGCCCTGCGCCATACGAAAAATACGCCGGAGGTGATGACGGTAATGATACGCACACCGGGCGGGGAAGTATCGTATGCTGTTCCGGTATTAAAAGTCAGACAGTATACAGTAGAAGAAATCTTTGAGAAAAAGCTGTACTTTCTGATACCGTTTCATATTTTTGTTTATGAAAAGAGTTTTAAAGAACTGGAAGAAAACAGCGAAAAATTAGCGAAGCTGGAAGAGGAATATACAGCAATAGTAAACCGTCTGGAAGAAGACCGTAAGAACGGTGATTTAAACGAATACGAAAAGGTTACAATTCTTGAAATGTCAGATACAGTAATAAAACATCTGGCGGCAAAATATGAAAAGGTCAGGAAAGGAGTTGGAGAGAGTATGGGTGGAAAAGTATTAGAGTATGAAGCAAAGGATATATTAAACCGCGGTCGTGCCGAAGGATATCTGGAGGGAGAAGCCTGTGGACGCCGCGAGGGGCGTGATGAAGGACGTGCCGAAGGCGAAATCACTGGAATGAAAAAAGCCAAAATACAGTTAGCCGCAAAATTATTGCAGGCAGGGAACAGCGTTGCATATGTGGCAGACCTGACGGAACTGCCGGAAGAAACGGTGCAAAAGTTGTCGCAGGCAGTCGAGCGTGAAGATGAATAGGAAAAATAAAGCATTTTATCAAAGTAACAGGCGGCTTATCTGAAACAAAAAAGCCGCCCAACTCTTAAATCTCTATTTTCCTAGTATCAAAGTAGGGATTTTGCAAAAACAGTCTGGAAAAATCTCATTTTAAACAATAAAATTTATCAATAAGACTTTTTTGTTGCACTTGCGCAACAAATTGGGAAAGCAGGAAATCAAAGGGATTGTTAAAGAAAACAGGTAAAAAATACCGTTGTTTGTTGCAGGTTTGCAACAAAAATGTCTGCTTGCCAAAAACAAATGTCTGTGGTACACTGCCACTGCAAACGAAAGATAGGCTTTGAAGCCTATTTTTTTAAGTGCCACGGTTAGATAAGACTAATGGAAGTTACCAAAACGAAACTATGCCATAAAACAAAAAACAAGACAAAAAATAAAACAAAAACATTAGTACATTCGTAAAATCAACAGGGCACGATAGAAACAAGTAAACAGGGACAAAGCAGAAAGGAAAGAAAAATGAGAAAGACCAGCTTTAAGTTATTATCTGCTTCATTAGCAGTCGCAATGACAATGAGCAGTATGCCGTACAATGTATTGGCGGCAAGCCCGGAGCAGACATTTGCACAGGCAGTACAGCAGGCACAGACAGCAGAAGCGGACGGCTTTGAAACAGCCGCACCGTCAGAGGAAAATCTCGTAACAGCAGATGCAGAAAGTACAGAAAAAGTAACCTACACAGTTACACCGGGTGTTTCATACGGAAAGGGAAGTATCAAATTAATCTCAGGTGTGACAGAAAGCACCGGTGATGATGGTGAAAAAGTATACACGGCTGAAAAAGACAGCACAATTACATTTGAAGCTGTACCGGAGGACGGCTGGGCATTAGATTCTGTTATGTACATGTCATCAAGCTTTACAACACCGGACTTAAAGATTACAAAGGTAGACGGCAAAGAGAACCAGTATACATGCACAATTCCTGACGATGCATATGCTTACGGCTCAGTAGGAACATTTATGATATATGTGCAGTTTGCACCGGTTCTGGAAGAAGGACAGTATGAGATAAAATCAACAGGTGAATATTTAAGTGTAGATAAGTATGGTGCAAAGCCGGGTGAAACCGTAAAGATTACATCAACAAGTGACAGTTCAACAAGAAATTATGTGCCGACTGTTGCAGATGAAGACGGAACCGGTATTGATACAACACTTGAAAGTACAGTGATTGATGAAGACGAAAATAAGATTGTACAGGTATACACCTTTGTAATGCCGGAGAAAAAGGTTACAATCACAGAAAAGAGTAACCGTTATTGTGCAATTACATTAGAAACCAATGACGACAGTAAATTTGCAAGCCATGTAAGTTACAGCAGCCGACAGATGATGAGTGGTAATATGAATGTTGTAGCAGACAGCATTATCGACGGCAAGTATTATAAGCATACAGTAACCGTAACCGGTACACAGGGAAATACAACAGTAAAGCCGGGAGAATTATCATCACTTGCAAGCGGAAAAGCAACATATACCGTAGCAAAGAAATTCCCGGTAGCCGTTACTTTAAGAGTAGACTTCGTTGAAACAGATGCGTATAACATTACAAACCAGTCTGCAAATATTGAAGGTGCCGATTTTACCGTATCAAACGGTGAACTTGCGGCAGAAGGCGATACCGTAACATTACTGCTTTCCACAAATACAGCAGACGGATATTACTATGACGGTACAACACTGCCAAAGGTAACAGACGCAGACGGCAACGAAGTAACCGTAACAGCAGATGCAGGAAACACAACATCTTCTGCAAAATTTACATTCACAATGCCTGAAAAGGGTGTCACAACAAGTTTTGATGGTTCTGCAATTACACAGAAAGAATTAAAGGCTGTTACCGTTGCAGATGAAGCAAAGTCTTATATTGCACTTGATAAAACAGAGGCAAGAGAAGGTGAGAATGTCACGATTACTTTGACAGACGAAGCAAAAAAGGTTTTATTTATCAAAGTGATTAAGGAAGACGGCAGTGTCGAATATATAAGAAACTCTGCAACGAGCTTTACAATGCCGGCAGGCGCAGTGACAGTATCGGTAATTGCACCGGACAACTGGTTTGAAGAAGGACGTTATGATACAGATGTATATGCGGCAACATCAAGCACACTGATTGTTTCCGATGCACAAGACCTTGCGGCTGTCGGTAAATTAATGCGTGATAATCCAAGCGCACTTACGGATAAAACCATTAATATTGTAAAAGATATTGATATGAGCGCATATACATGGGTGCCGATGACATATACAAATTACAATAATACAGTAACCTTTAACGGAAACGGACATACCATTAAGGGACTGAATGTAGAAGGCATGACAGGAACAACATCAAGTTCATGGGTATATTCAAGTGCATTTATCGCACAGATAGGCAGTTTCACAGATGTCACTATCAACGACCTGACATTTGAAGGAACACAAAAAGTCCATACCGTTGCAGGCACATTCTGCTATTTAGGCGGTATTGCTTATGGCGGCGGTTCTTACAACAAGGTCGTAAACAATATGAATGTGACCATTGACGGTGCGACAGGCGGTACGGTATTGCATTACTCTATTACAAATAGTGCAACACAAATTGTAAACAGTGCGGTAACCGGCAAGACAACACTGGAAAATGTAAATTTAACCGGATATTATTCATATTATGGACTTTCAGACAGAGCAGTCAACAGCTATGATATTTCAGAGATTACCATGGGTGAAAATGCAAATCCGGCAAATGTATCTTATTACGGTGTGGACGCTACTTTACAGGCAAAAGACAAGACTGCAAACTGCTACACAGGCACAACATTAAATAATTTCCCTGAAAATGCACAAATTTACGGAATTGCAAAGACTGTTACAGGAGATAATCTGGATTCTCTCAATCAGAACTTTACATACATCACACCGGTAACAGGCGAGGGTTATGAAAACGACAACTTAATGGCAGTTGACGGCACAACCAACAAGGTCGGCAGGATTGCACTGGTTACATACTTAAACAGCTGGGTTGATGAGAACCAGACAGAGGATAACAAGTATTGCAAGTGGGAAACAGACAAGACAACAGGCAGACCGGTATTAAAGGCAGCCGAAGAAACGGTTGTTTCACAGAAATATGCAATCACTTCAAACGTAACAGGCAGTGAATACGGCGAAACAACAGTTGACGAAGAAGCCGCAGAAGGCAGTAAGGTAACTGTATACACAGCACCGAAGTCATTCTGCAAAGTAAAGAGCATTTCCGTAGAAACAGCAGACGGAAAGAAAGTTGACGTAACAGACAACGGTGACGGAAGCTACAGCTTCACAATGCCGAAGTCCGCAGTAACCGTAAGCACAGAGTATGCACAAGACTCTTATGCAATTACGGCAGAAACCAACGGCGAAGGTACAGTCAGCGTATTAACGGCTGAAACAAAGTCTTCCGATAAGGCAAAATCAGGCGAAACCGTAACCGTTACCGTAACACCGGACCGCTTAAAGTATTATACAATGGACAGTGTAACCGTGACAACAGCAAGCGGCAAGACGGTTGAAGCCACAACAACGCAGGCAATTAACGGAACAAATGCCCATGAGTATACATTTACCATGCCGGAAGAAGCTGTAACCGTTACGGCAAACTTCAAAGACGTTAGCAGCTACTACAACGAAGACGGTTCTTTAAAAGAGGGTACATACAAAATGCAGGCAGTATTCGGCAGTACCTATTACATTGACACCGACAAAATCGAAGGTGCAATGGGCTATGAAGAACAGTACACAGACATAACCGTAAGCGTTGATGCAGAAGGCAATGTAACCGTAGACGATTATGAAATGCCGGGTGTAAAGAGCCCGATTGGATACGCAGGCGGCGGCGAACTCTGGATTAAGTCCACACCGACACCGGATGCCAACGACAACGGCAAGATTAAGGGTGCAGATGATGCAGGCGTTGTAGAATCCAGCGACTATGCCGAAAAGTATGAAAATTATACAGAGGTATACACCATTTCACCAACCGTTACAAAGACCGGTAAGATTAACCCGTCAACCAACGTAAAGACAGAAAACACAGGTGATTTCTACTTTACAAAGGTTATGCAGGGAAGTAAGCAGGTCGGCGGCTTCTATAACAGTGAAAATGTAGAATCCGTTGCATTGGATAAGCTCGCTTCTTCAACAAGCAGTAAGGCAGCACCGTTTAACCTGACATTCTCCGGTATCAATTACATTAAAAACGATGCGGATTATGCAAACCAGAACGTGTTATTTACAACATACATCACAGAAATGGCTTACATTTCAGAAGTATTGTTCCGTATGGACTTCTCAACGATTGAAAAAGTCGGTGATACAGACCAGGGCGAAGAAACAACACAGGCATTAGACGTATCTGTTTATACAGCGTGCGAACCGGGTGCCACAAAGACACCGCCTGCAAACATTGATGCAATCAAGAGTGCAACACTGGTAACAAAGGCAGACGGAAGCAGACAGCTCGTATTTGACTTAGGCGAAACAATCGTATTCGGCTTACACGGACATATGGGAAGCCTTCGTGTATACAATGCAGACAGCATGGAAAATGCATTTAAGGCAATCTCAAAGAATGATACAAGCGGCTTAAAGTCAGCAATTTACAGCAACTGGTATACAGACAAGATTAATTCCGAAGCAGACAGCGTGGCATATGATAAGACACCTGTAGAAGTAACAGACAGCAGAGGATATGTATACTACACAACAGACGGAACAGAATTTAGCGCAACGTCCACAACAACAGACCTTGAAAATGCACTCGTATATCCGGGTAAGGCAGTTGTAGATGTACCGGACTATTTCGATCTGACAGACAACAATGAAATTTATCTGACAGGCTTTATCGACGGTATGTCAAAGGATACGAACTTAAAGTTAAAGCTGACAGCAAAAAATGAAGACAACACACCAGTTGTAAAGACAGGTACAGCCCATATTTCACAGTTCGGTGAATATGATGTTACTGTCAATGTAACAGTTACAGATGATGTTATCACAGACATTGAAGTAACAGGTGCAAATTTTGCGGGAACTTATGCTGAAACCAATAAGATGATGCTTGAAAAGGCAGTCAACGGCTTAAAGGGCAGCTACATCAATAAGTCCGCAACCGATGTAAAGGAAATCACAGGTGTTGATGCGGTTTCAGGCGCAACGTATTCATCCAATGCAATCCGCGATGCGATTTTAAATGCACTCGAACTAAAGCAGGAAGAAGAAGTCATTAACCTTCCGACAGAAAAGCTTGCAGAAGGCGAATACAGCGTAGACATTGCATACTACACAGATAAAGTAAAGCACAGTCTTGTGGAAAATGACAAGACAAAGGCAAAGATTGTTGTTGACAAAGATGGCAGCATGACACTCGTAACAGACATTATTAACGGAACATCAAAAGAACCGTTATATATCTATGGCTTCAACGGCTACTATGAAGGCAATGATACTTCTAAGAGCTTAAAGGAAGCTGCGGTCGAAATGAATGACATTCAGTACAGCGATGATGTATTCGGTGAAGATGAAAAGGTTGTAACAAAGGTTTCCTTCCCGTTAGAAGGTGATTTTGCGGCAATCTACAACACCAATGCAGATATCTATGTACCGGCAATGAAGAATTTAAACGGCTTCGTTTCAGGCATTGACTTCAAGCAGGGACGTTTCAGCGCAGACTGCTTCGTAAAGGTTTACTGGGACAGCTTAACAAAGACATCATCTGATAATAATAAGTCCGATGATACAACAAAGGAAACAACTTTCGGTTCAGCAAAGACCACTCTGACAGCAGGTACTTATTCAATCCCTGCAAGCTTAAAGAATGCCGGAAATGTTTCACAGGATTCTATGGCGGCAGGCTGCATTAAGAGTGCACAGATGACTGTTGCGGCAGACGGAACAGCAGCTGTAACCGTAGATTTACAGTCCGTATCCTTTGCGGGACTGACAGCTTACGCAAGCAACTGGAAGATTTATCAGGGAACGTCAGCAGATGGTAAGACTGTAGATGCACAGTACACAACAGACGAAGAAGGCAGAGTGACACAGATTACATTTACACTGCCGGACAACAGCTATGACGGTGTTTATGTCAACATGTTTGTCGATGCGATGAATTACAGCCCGGATGCTTATCTGGCACTGGATTATGCAAATGCGGTAAAGACAGCAGAACCGGACCCGGCACCAACACCGGACCCGGTAGTACCGGACCCAGACCCGACACCGGAACCGACTCCGACTCCTGACCCGACACCGGATCCGGAACCGACACCAACTCCGACACCGGACCCTTCTGACAATAAAATTGCTGACGGTAACTACTATGTACCGATTGCATTGTGGAATGCGGTATCCGATAAGGCTTCTATGGGTAATGCGGCATTTGAAAAGAACAGCAGTGCTTTAATCACCGTAAAGGATGGCAAGGTTGTAAAAGTTCAGATTGCCATGAATCCGGTAACCGTAACATCAATCTACAGCGCCGTTACGGCATTTGAGGTAGAGGGCGTAACTGTTACAATAGACAAGACAGAAAAGATTACAACTTCCGCAGGAAATGAAGTCGATGCAATCAGACTGGTAACATTTGAACTTCCTGAAGGTGCACAGCCATCTGTTGCAGATATTACTTATGCAGATGTAAGCTTTAAAGTACCGGATACACCAATGGGCGACACCATGATGAGTGCGAGATTAAGATTTGACTGGTCAGCACTGACAGCAACAAATGATACTTCTCTTGTACCGGCAGAAGACCAGACAGAAGAAAAGTCACCGGCAGTTGATGTGACGGATGAAAAGACAGGCGTTCATGTATCAGCCGCAGAAGGTGTCCTTCCGGCAGGCTCTGAGTTAAAGGTAACAAAGGTCGGCGCAGGAACAGAATATACAAAGGCGGCAAATGCACTTGCAGATGTCGGCAGCAGCTTTGAACTGTATGAAGTTCATTTTGAAAAGGACGGACAGGAAGTTGAGCCAGACGGCAGTGTCGTTGTGAAGTATCTCATTCCGGCAGGCATGAATGCAGACAACGTTGTTTTATACCGTATCAATGATGACGGTTCAAAGACCCTTATTAAGGGCAGTGTGGAAAACGGCTATTATGTTGTGACAACAAAGGGCTTCAGTTATTACGCACTTGTTGAAAAGGCATCAACAGATAACGGCAATAAAAATAATAACAATATTGATAACAATGGTAACAACAGTGGTAATAATAACATCGGCAATGCAGGCACAACCGACAACGGCTTGGCAGCAGGCGGTAATTCAAATATGGCAGGCGGCTCAGCCAATACGGCAGACAACAGCAACAGCGGCGTAAAGACAGCGGATTCTTCCGCAATGGGCATGTGGGCAGCAGCATTCTTTGCTTCCTTAAGTGCCGCAGGTCTTGCAATCTTTAAAAGAAAGAAAAGACCGGAAGAAAAAGAAGACTAAGCTGTAAAAAAGACAAAACAACGGCATCCGTCCCGAAAAGGGGCGGGTGCCTGTTTGTCACATATAAAAATGAAAGCAGGAGTACAGACATGGAACAGAAAATAAAAATGCAGATTCAGCGGCTTGTAAAACAGGCGGCGGCAGTATTGACGGCAGTCACTGTGGGGATTTTGTCAGCAGCGGCAGTCGTTTCACAAAACAGTAATCCGGTATATGCGGCAGAAAACGGCATTTATCTTGCCAATGCCAATCCAAGCTATAGAAATCCCTCTACCGGCTCGATTGAAGATTCCGGCGGAGAAGGTTCGGCGGTTTTAGGGCAGTCCATGACAGAGAGTGCAACATATGGTAAGGCACTTATCGAGGTAGACCCGGTGGGAAACACTTATGCCACAATCCGTATGCAGTTAATGGACAATATCGAAAATCCGCAGTTTCAGGTAGATGGAAGTCCGGTGTCCGCAACGTTAATGCAGGAGGATTACTCAAGCAATACCGCAGATTACAGATTCCGCATCAACAGTGAAAATTCGGTTGTACGTGTAAATATGTACGTAACTGCCATGGGTCGTGATATTATTTACTACATTACATTTTCGGGACTGAGTGAAGGCGCAGGCGACTTTATTACCAGTGTGACCGTTGAAGAAAAGGGCGGCAGTGCCGGTCCGGACAGCGCAGAGGGTGGCAGTGAAGAAAGCAGCCCGGGAGAAAGCAGTTCAGGAGAGCGCGGTGTAAGTGCGCAGGCTGAAAATACCGAACCAGGCACGGACAGCTTATCGGGTGAAACCGGTGTGTCAGCCGGAACAGACGGCAGTCAGGAAAATGCCGGAACACAGCGCATAGAGCAGGCAGAGGGTGAAAGTGCAGAAAGTACGACAGAAGCCGGACAGACTACATCAGCAGAAGCAAATGCCGTACAGGCAAAGACTGCAGAAAACACACAGACGAAAAATGCCGGAATTCAGGAATATGATGCGGCAGGAAAACAGGTCAATGCAGAAGCGCAGGAGAGCAAAAAAAACAGCAGCACCGGCATTTTTATCGGAATGGGTGTTGTAATTGCCATTGTTGTGACAGGTGCGGCATGGTACATGCTTATGTATCGTAAAAAGAAAAACTAAAGGAGCAGATAAATGAAACGACAGGTAAAAAAGACTGTTCAAAAAGGACTTTGTATGCTGTTAGCGGGTATTGCCGTATTTACGGCATCATTTTCGCTGACAGCCTGTGTAGACCAGCACCCGGATTCCACAGAGGGACAATCACAGGCAGACAGTGTGCGTCTTGTGGCAACGTCACCGGCAGTTGCACAGATTTGTGACAAACTGGAATTAGATTTAGTGGGCGTATGCCGGACCTCCGGTACACTGCCAGAGCGGTATAAGGATGTTACACAGGTCGGAACGGCAATGTCGCCGGATATGGAGATTTTAAAATCCTTATCGCCGGATTATGTGCTGTCCCCGAACAGCCTGCAAAGCGATTTACAGCCGAAATATGCGGCAATCCAGGTGAAATCCCTGTTTTTAAATTTAAAGAGTGTATCCGGCATGTATGCTTCAATTGCAGACCTCGGTGAAAAATTTAACAGACAACAGCAGGCACAGGCAATGGTAGACGAATTTAACACATTTATGCAGGAATACAAAGATAAAAATGCAGGCAAAGAAGCCCCGAAGGTTCTGATTCTGATGGGACTGCCGGGTTCTTATATCGTGGCAACCGAAAACAGCTATGTCGGCAGCCTTGTGGAAATGGCAGGCGGACAGAATGTATACGCGGGCACTGATGAAGAATTTTTAAGTGCTAACACAGAGGATATCAAAACGAAAGAACCCGATGTGATTTTACGGGCATCCCATGCAATGCCCGAACAGGTACAGCAGATGTTTGCCGATGAATTTGAAAAAAACGACATCTGGAAGCATTTTGCGGCAGTACAAAACGGCAGGGTGTACGATCTGGATTCGTCCCTGTTCGGCATGAGTGCAAATTTTTCATATCAGCAGGCACTCGAAGCATTACAGCCGATGTTGTATAACAGCTAAAATTCTGTAGTTTTTCATAAAATAAAAAATAATCGGTTGCTTATCTTTTTTTTGTAGTGTACAATAATGAAGATACAGTACATATTTAATAAGGAGAAAAGCCGTGGATATTATAGTAAAGTATATTGATGAATTGTTGGAAAAAAGCACGCCGGAAGCGCCGATGTGGAATATTGAAAAGCTCAAGCAGGGCTTAAAGTCTAAGTGGAATTACATTGACGGTTGTATGATTAAAGCCGTACTTGAGATGTATGCCATTTCAAAGGACGAGAAATATTTAAAGTTTGCAGACGATTTCATTGATTATCGTGTAGCAGAAGACGGAACAATTGACGGATACAGCATTGGTGAAAAGAATATTGACAATGTCAATGCCGGCAAGACTTTATTTGAATTATATGATATCACCGGAAAAGAAAAATATAGAAAGGCAATCGACCTTGTATATTCTCAGATTGCTATTATGCCTCGCTGTGAATCCGGCAACTTTTGGCACAAGGATATTTATCCGAATCAGGTATGGCTGGACGGAATGTATATGGGACAGCCGTTTTACATGGAGTATGAAACAAGATTTAACGACCGAAAGAATTATGATGATATTTTCTCACAGTTTAAATTCGTTATTGAAAACATGAAAAATCCGCTCAACGGTCTGTACTATCATGCAATCGACACATCAAAGCAGATGTTCTGGTGTGACAAGGTCACAGGTCTTTCACAGAATATCTGGCTGAGAGCAATCGGCTGGTACTCTATGGCACTGTTAGATACACTTGATAAGGTGGACAACTCTGACCACAAGTATGACAAAGAGTGCAGGATGTTACAGGATGCATATGTAGATTTAATGAATGCGATGATTCGTTATCAGGACGAAAGCGGTATGTGGTATCAGGTTGTCAACTTCGGCGGCATGGAACGCAACTATCTTGAAACAAGCGGAAGTTCTATCATGGCATATTCCCTGTTAAAGGGTGTACGTCTTGGCTTCCTGCCTGAAAGCTACCGTGCATACGGTGAGAAAGCCATTGACGGTATCTGCAAGCGCTATTTAAAAGAAAAGAACGGAGAAATGTCACTTGGTGGTATTTGTCTGGTTGCCGGACTTGGCGGTAAAGACAATCGTCCGGGTACATATGATTATTATATGTCAGAACCGGTTGTAGAAGATGATGCAAAGGGTGTCGGACCATTTTTACTTGCCTATACAGAATTATTACGTTACAAGAAAAATTAGTAAAAAGATACGAGGGAGTCTGACAAAAGCAGGCTTCCTTGTTTTTTCATGCCGCAGAGCCAAATCTGACATTTGGCTCGCGATTCCTCCGGCATTAAAATGCCTGCGGAATGGAGAATAGTGCGAAAAATCACACTGATGTGCTGATTTTTCACATAAATGTTTGCTTTGGAGCGAAAGCAAACACCTATGATAGCGGATGAGAAATCGCCTGCGCGAATTTTTCATCGCCGCTTCGCAACAAAGTCGCTCAGAAACGAGGAATAAAATGAAGCCGTATATTACGAAAAAAGAAGTAGAAGAAACACAAGGTAAGGATGCACGGACACAGCGCTTTTTGACGGCAGAAAACGGCTGCCTTGGCGGTTGTACTTCCGGGACAACGGTTTATGCCGGCTATGAGTTTAGTGCGCATCCGGGCGTGCATGAAGACCAGGAGGGCTTTTATGTGCTTGAGGGTGAGGGCTATGCCAGACTTGGTGATCTGGAGTTTCCAATTGAAGCAGGTGATTCATTTATTGCACTTCCGGGTGTGCCGCATACGATTAAGACAAAACCGGGCTGTCAGCCTGTCAAGGTATTTTGGTTTCACAGTGCAGTCTGATGCGGACTGCTGCTGATAAAGGAGTGTGTTTGTTTGAACAATGAGGAATTGGAAGAAAAAAAGAAATGGTTTTTTAAAGAAAATATCCGACTGGAAGAACTACGGAAAAATCTGGAGCAGCAGCAGGGAAAGCTAGAGGAAGAAGAGCAGGTTGTGGAGATTCAGAAGCAGATGCTGGAAAAGCAGAAACGCAGTCTGGATTTGCTAAGAAAGCAGTTAGATAATCAGAAGCATCTGTTTGACCAGCAGTGGCAGATTCTGGAACGGGAAACCAGACAGCTTGCTATTGACCGCGAAAAATTTAAGCGCGACAAGCTGATGTACCGCGATGAGGTGTACCGTGAGGCCAGAAGAAAGTTTGCCATGGTACAGAATATCAGTCATAGCGGTGTAAATCTCTTCTTTAAAGGTGTTGACAGCAGTGCAGCATTAAAAAAGCGCTATAAGGCATTGTTAAAAATTTATCACCCGGACAATGCGGGCGGTGATAAAGAAGTGTTACAGGCAATCAGCGCAGAATATGAAACATTAAGCAGGAATATTGAATAAGATAAGAAAATAAAGCAAATTATGCAAAAAAGCCGGATATATTGATAAAAATACTCATATTTATAAGTTGTTGTCTGTACGAATATGGTGTATAATTCAGACATAACGGCTTGTTGGACGAACAGGCAGCTACGTTTAGAAGTACACGAAATGAAGGAGAATGAGATGTTTAAGATTAATGACAATTATTTAAAGCTTCCGGGAAGTTATCTGTTTTCCACGATAGCCAAAAAGGTTCAAGCCTTTCAGGCTGCTAATCCGGACAAGGAAATTATAAGACTGGGTATCGGTGATGTAACGCTGCCGCTTGCGCCGGTTGTAATTGATACATTACACGGTGCAGTTGATGAAATGAGCAAGGCAGAAACATTTCACGGTTATGCACCGGATTTAGGGTATGATTTTTTAAGAAATGCAATTGTAGATTTTGATTATAAAAGACGTGGTGCCGACATCAGTGCCGATGAAATTTTCGTCAGTGACGGTGCAAAGTCTGATTCAGGAAACATTGGCGACATTTTTTCAGTAGACAATAAAATTGCAGTATGTGACCCTGTATACCCGGTATATGTAGATACCAATGCAATGGCAGGAAGAACCGGGGATTATTTACCGGATCAGCAGAAGTGGAGCAATGTAATCTACATGCCGTGTACGGCAGAAACGAATTTTGCGCCGGAGCTGCCAAAGGAAACACCGGATATTATCTATCTTTGCTTCCCAAACAACCCAACCGGTTCTACGATTACAAAGGACGAATTACAGAAGTGGGTTGATTATGCAAATAAAGTAGGTGCGGTTATCATCTATGATGCAGCTTATGAAGCATACATTTCAGAGGAAAATGTACCGCATACGATTTTTGAATGTGAAGGTGCAAGAACCTGTGCCATCGAACTGCGCAGCTTCTCAAAGAATGCCGGATTTACGGGAACAAGACTTGGATTTACCGTTATTCCAAAAGATTTAAAGAGTGGTGATGTGACATTACACAGTCTCTGGGCAAGACGTCACGGCACAAAGTTTAACGGTGCGCCATATATTATCCAGAAGGCGGGTGCAGCTGTTTACACAGAAGAAGGACAGAAGCAGACCGGTGAGCAGATTGCATACTACATGAACAATGCAAAGACAATTCTGGAAGGCTTAAAGTCCGCAGGCTATACCGTATCAGGCGGTGTCAATGCACCGTACATCTGGTTAAAGACACCGGATAACATGACATCTTGGGAATTCTTTGATTTCCTGCTTGAAAAGGCAAATGTTGTCGGTACACCGGGTTCAGGTTTTGGTCCAAGTGGTGAAGGCTACTTCAGACTGACCGCTTTCGGTTCTTATGAAAATACCGTAAAGGCACTTGAAAGAATTAAGGCAATCTAATTGTTATCATAATATTAAATACACACACCCGCGGGAACAGGCTGAAAAGCCAGAGATTTCCGCGGGTATTTTTATAAATTTTTATAATCCTGATTTGTGGATTTTTATGTATGAAGCGGGATACAGTACGGCATAAAACATTAAAAACAAAATAGTGAAAAAACTTTTATAAAAGAATTTTGTAAAATGAATAGCAATTTCCGGGAAAATAGTGTATGATAAGGACAGTGCAGAAATGCAGAACATAAAATAAAGCATGTAATAATGAAAAGCAGTAAATCAAACAGTAAAAATGGAGGTTTCAATATGTGGCAGGCAGATTTAGGAAATGGAAAGTACCGCAACCCGATTCTATACGCAGATTATTCAGACCCGGATGCAATCCGTGTCGGCGAAGATTATTTTATGATTGCATCAAGCTTTTGCAATGCACCGGGGCTGCCGATTTTACATTCAAAAGATTTAGTCAACTGGAAAGTAGTCAATTATGCATTGGACGAGTTACCGGAATTCCGTTACCGCAATCCGATTCATGGCTGCGGGGTATGGGCACCGGCAATCCGGTATCATGAAGGAACCTATTATATATGTTTTCCGATGCCGGATGAGGGCATTTACATGACAACAACAAAAGACCCGTTTGGCAAATGGAGCAAGCCGGTGAATATTCGTCCGGGAGCAGGCTGGATTGATCCGTGTCCGTTCTGGGATGATGACGGAAAGGCGTATCTGGTAGCAGGTGTTGCAAAGAGCCGTATCGGATACAAGAGTGTACTGCATATGGTAGAAATGCAGCCGGACGGTATGGGATTAATCGGCGAAGAAGTCAAGATTTTTGACGGCAATGAAAATGATCAGGTAACAATTGAAGGTCCGAAAATGTACAAGCGCAACGGCTGGTATTATGTATTTGCTCCGGCAGGCGGTGTAAAGACCGGCTGGCAGACAGTACTCCGTTCTAAAAATCCTTTTGGACCGTATGAATATAAGGTCGTAATGCGTCAGGGTGATTCACCGGTCAACGGTCCTCATCAGGGTGCATGGGTGGACACGGTGACAGGTCAGGACTGGTTCTTACATTTTCAGGATGTCTACGCAGGCGGAAGAATTGTTCATTTACAGCCAATGCACTGGGAAAATGACTGGCCAATAATCGGTATCAATAAGCCGGGCAATGATTACGGCGAACCGGTTATGGAGTACACAAAGCCGGATATCGGAAAGAGTAATTCATATCCGGTTTGCGAGCCGGATACGAGTGATGACTTTACATCGGATAAACTCGGTATGCAGTGGCAGTGGAATGCCAATCCTCAGAAGGACTGGTATGAGCTTACCGGATCAAAGTTAAAGTTAAATGCACTGGATACTGTGCCGCTCCGCCCGGTTAGTGATTACCGCAATCTGCTGTTACAGAAATGGCCGGCACCGGAATTTACCTGTGTGACAAAAATGCAGCTTTCCGGCATGGAAAACGGCGATGTGGCAGGCGTTGTATCACTGGGAACAGAATACGGCGCGCTGGCGGTTGAAAAGCGGGATAACAAATATATGGTCAGACAGATTTTGGGAACACAGTATTTTGACTGTGATATGCCGTATACAACACAAAACAGCAATGATTTTGAACTGTCCGAAAGTGATTTTAAGGATACCGGGAAAACAGTGACATTCCGTTACACGGTAAAATGCACCGGTCATATTGACCACATGGAGTTAAATCTTCCTGTAAAAGCAGCACCGGTCGAGGAATTAACACTGGAATTAAGTTTTGACGGCAAAAACTATGAAAAAGCCTTTTCATTTGCCTCCAAAGCAGGCAGATGGGTCGGTGTGAAAAACGGCATTTTCTGTGCCCATGACAACACCGTAAAAAATGACAAGACAGGATATGTACTTGTAGATTCTGTGGAATATATGCCAAAAGAAGATTAGTAGAACGATATTTTATAAAGCGGTCCTTTGCAAAAGAATGAGCCAAAGTCAGATGATAATGGAGCATTTCTTTTACAAAGGACTTTTTTATTCAATCAGTAGAAAATATGGTCGCCAATCACCGTGCCATAGGTGTCGATACCGCTGCGGTATACGTGGAAATACAGCGCATTAATCGTAACATTTCCGTTTAAAACCTCCTGCGCCGCCTGAACGCACGAAGCGGAAGCACCGCGGGAGAGCACAATCGTAAAACGGCCGCTGGCAACCGGCGTAAATTGTCCGGAAGCATAGATGACACCGGAAATGGAGTTGGCAAAACGTGGGCTGTTGACACGGTTTACAACAACACTTCCGACAGCTAACTTACCCTCGTAAGACTGGTTGCCCGCTTCACATTCGATAATTGCGGCAAGCATGGCAAGGTCAGATGTGTCATACGAAATCGGTGTTTTATTAATATTAGAAGTAATGTCACCGCTGCCGGAATTATTATTCCCTGCGGCGGCAGCCGCACGGCTTGCAGCCTCGGCTTCTGCGCGTTCCTGTGCCAGCTTTTCTTCTTCAAGCTTCTTTTCATAGGCAAGTGCGGCAGCTTCGGCCTCGGATACGTTGTTGGAAGACGTATCAAAATCCTGCTGGGTTTTTGCAAGCAGTGTCTTTAAATTTTCCTGTTCATTTAAAGCAGCTTCCCGTAAGGACGACAGTTCGGAAACCTCGGTATCCAGCTGTTCTTTTGCTGCCTGCTGGCGTTCATAATTGGCTTCCATCTCATCTAACATATCACGGTCATACTGTGATAACTGGTAAATGTATTCACTTTTTAACAAAAGTTCACTCATACTTTGGGAAGTTAACAGCAGTTCAATCACATCCGAGCTGCTGCGTTCATACATATACCGGATACGCAGTTTCATGGAATCGTACTGTTCGTCCATTGTCTGGGACAGCGACAGCAGTTCTTCATTTAAGGCATCAACATCTGCCTGTTTGTCATCAATCTGTTCTTCTAAGGAAGATAAACGGCTTCCGGCGCTCTGGAGCTGACTGTCAATTTCGGATAAATCCGCAGACAGACTCTGCTGTTGTGCCTTTAAGCTTTCCAGTTCCCGGTTGGCATTGTCTAAATCGTCCTGCGTGGTTGCATAGGACAGATAAGGAATGGTCAATGCGGTACTGCAAAATACACAGCACAGACAAATCATGAATTGTTTTAACTTTTTCTTATTATTCAATGCAAATCTCCTGTTACAATCTAATCGTTATTCCAATCATTTATGCTGGTATCAGTATAAAATGCAGACCACAAAAATGCAAGCGTCAAACCACTTTTATGCTTTATGGGGCGGGGTTCGATTTTTTTTTCACCGGCGGACAGGCACATGTGGGTTTGGAACTTTTAAACATGGTATTATTTATATCACGATACATAATAAAATATTACAGTAAAATATCTCCTGTTTTAAGAGGAAATTCATAAAAAATAATAAAATTAAGCATTATTCAGGCAGAGGCATAGACATTTCAGCAGAAACGTGAAATAATGAAGAAGTAAGTTGTTAGAAAATCAAAATAAACCGAAAAAACGTAAAGAGAGGAAAAAAGATGCTTGAATTAAACAACATCGTAAAGGATTATATTTCCGGAGATACCAGGGTAACGGCATTGAAGGGAATTAATCTGCGTTTCCGCGACAGCGAATTTGTATCAATTCTGGGACAGTCCGGCTGCGGAAAAACAACTATGTTAAATATCATCGGGGGGCTTGACCAGTATACAAGCGGTGATTTAAAGATTAACGGACGTTCTACGAAGAAATTCAAGGACCGTGACTGGGATGCATACCGCAATAATTCGATTGGATTTGTCTTCCAGAGTTATAACTTGATACCGCACCAGACCGTGCTTGCCAATGTCGAACTGGCACTGACTTTATCCGGTGTATCCAAGTCAGAGCGCAGAAAGCGCGCAATAGAAGCACTGGAAAAAGTAGGCTTAAAGGAACAGATTCACAAGAAACCCAATCAGATGTCCGGTGGACAGATGCAGCGTGTTGCGATTGCAAGAGCATTGGTAAATGACCCGGATATTTTACTGGCAGACGAGCCGACAGGCGCATTGGATACAGAAACCAGCGTACAGATTATGGAGATTTTAAAAGAAATTGCCAAAGACCGTCTGATTATTATGGTTACGCATAATCCTGAACTGGCAGAGCAGTATTCAACAAGAATTATCCGCCTTTTAGACGGACAGATTACAGACGATACCGATGCTTACAGTGAAGAACAGATGAAAGCGGATATACAGGAAAAGGAGCAAAAGCTTTCAGATGCACAGACAGGAAAGAAGAAAAAGAAAGCAAAGACATCGATGTCCTTTTTTACAGCGCTTTCTCTTAGTATGAATAACCTGATGACCAAAAAGACCCGTACCCTGCTTACCGCATTTGCCGGAAGTATCGGTATTATCGGCATTGCGTTGATTCTTTCCATTTCAAACGGTATTCAGGACTATATTGACAGGGTACAGCGCGATACACTGTCGAGTTATCCGGTCCAGTTACAGTCCCAGACCATGGATATCAGCAGCATGATTGAAATGATGACCGGGTCTGATAAGGATTCTGTTGACCATGACAAGGATAAAGTGTACAGTAATATGATTATGTCGGAAATGATGAATACCATGATTTCCGATGTGAAAAATAATAATTTAAAATCCTTTAAAAAGTATATAGATGATAATAAAGATGAGATTTCAACATATGCAAGTGATATCCGGTACAGCTACAATGTTGATATCAATATTTACGATACAGACACAAGCGACGGTGTGACACAGCTAAATCCAAGCACTATTATGAATACGATTTACGGTACGAACACTTCACAGGGCAGCATGAGTGCGATGTATACCAATGCAGATGTATGGAACCAGCTGCCGGGCAATCAGGATTTACTGGATTCCCAGTATGATATGGTAGCGGGAAGATGGCCGGAGCAGTACAACGAAGTGGTGTTAGTTGTTGATGAGAACAACGAAATTGATGATTATACCCTGTATTCACTGGGCTTTAAAGACCCTGACGAGGTAACGGCGATGTATAAGCGCATGATGACAGGCGAAACCTATGACACCGAGGAAACAGAGTATACTTATGATGAAATTTTAGATAAGAAATTCCAGATGATTCTGCCAACCGATTATTACCGGTACAACGCAGAAAAAGACATCTGGGAAGATATGCGTGAAGATGAAACGTATATGAAAAATGTAGTAGACAACGGCACACAGATTCAGGTGTGCGGTATTATCCGTCAGAAAGAAGATGCGGTCAACACGGCAATCCGGAGCGGTGTAGGTTATACAAAGGAACTGATGCAGTATCTGATGCAGGGTGTCAACGACAGTGAAGTGGCAAAAGCTCAGCTTGCCGATGAAACAACCGATATTTTTACGGGAATCCCGTTTGACAATGACAAGGATACACCGATTACAATGGATGATGTCAATGCATATGTTGCAACGCTTTCAGAGCAGGAACAGGCACAGATGCAGGCTTACATGAGCCAGATGACAGAAGAACAGATTTTGCAGCAGTTTTCGCAGTCTTTAAAGGCACAGACAACAGAAGCCACATTTGAGGGCAACAAAGAAAAGTTAGGCATTACAAACGAAGATAACCCGTCAGAAATTGATTTATATGCTGCAAGCTTTGAGGCCAAGGAAAAACTGGAAGATATTATCAGCGATTATAATAAGAAAGCAACTGATGAGGGCAGAGATGAAGATGTGATTAATTATACCGATTATGTTGGCATTATGATGTCTTCCGTAAGCACGATTATTACGGCGATTTCAGCGGTACTGATTGCGTTTGTTGCGATTTCACTCGTTGTTTCTTCTATTATGATAGGTATTATTACGTATATTTCCGTACTTGAAAGAACAAAGGAAATCGGTATTTTAAGAAGTATCGGTGCGTCAAAGAAAGATGTTTCACGCGTATTTAACGCCGAAACACTGATTGAAGGCTTTGTATCCGGTGCACTGGGTATTGTGATTACACTGATTTTGTGCATTCCGGCGAACCGGATTATTGAAAATGTGACAACAATTGCAGGAGTTGCAAAACTTCCTGTTGCAGGTGCCGTAATCCTTGTTATAATAAGTATGGTGCTGACACTGATTGCCGGATTTGTTCCGGCGAAGATGGCAGCGAAAAAAGATCCGGTAGTAGCACTGCGTACAGAATAATAAAGCATTTGCGATACGCACGGAATTATTAGGAATAAAGGAAGCAGTCATGAGGAACGTTTACAAATTTTTAAGAGCCTCAATACTCATTTTAATACTGGTTGGCGGGACATATTTTATTGCGCAGGAATATTCAGCCGGTATTGAAAATGCAGTCAATACATCAGCAGGCGGTCAGAGTCTTACAAAGGAAACCATAACCAATCTCGGAGATGTCTTAGCGACGGTAGAAGCAGAGATCGCCGGGGGAGCCGGAAGTGAAAAAACGAATGATACGGTAAAGTCTGATTATCAGCCGGTACAGGGAACCGGACAGCTTGTGGAAGACAGCAAATCCCAGCAGACGGATACGACACCGGCGGCATCTTATGATTTTCCGGAAAATATGTATCCGTACAGAGCCATGCTTTCGGATACACAGAAGGAAGTTTATGACCAGGTGTACGGGGCAGCACTGGAATTAAAGGAAAGTGTGACCCTGTGCCGTCAGCTTGACCAGAGCAGTATTAAAAATGTCATGAATGCGGTCTTTAACGATCACCCCGAGCTGTTCTGGCTGGATACCGGCTACAGCTACGGGTACACCAGCAAGGGAGCGGTCATTTCCGTGATGTTAAAATACAATGAAACGGCACAGACACTGCAGTCTGCCAGACAGAAGTTTTTAAATGCGGCGGCGAAGGTGATTAACGGCGCCAGTTCGCTTACGACCGACCTTGACAAGGAACAGTATGTTTATAAAGCCCTTCAGAATATGTGTGTCTATGATGAAAATTCAGACATGAACCAGAGTGCATACAGCGTATTCATTAACGGAAGCTCGGTGTGTGCCGGATATTCGAGGGCATTTCAGTATATTATGCAGCAGTTAAATATTCCGTGTTATTTCTGCACCGGATATGCTAACGGCGGTTATCACGCATGGAATATTGTCTATATTGACGGAAAGTATTATAATGTAGATTTGTCGTGGGACGACTCTCTTGGAGATGTATCCAATACATATTCCTTTGCGTACTTTAATCTTTCAGATAAAGCAATTTCTGTAGACCATACGCGCAGGGAACTATCGGTGAATCTGCCGGAGTGCAAATAAAATGTCTGTGGAACGGAGATTAGTGTAAAAAATGACACTGATGTGCTGATTTTTTACACAGCACTTTGTGCCGCAGGCGTCACAAAGTTGCTATTTATCGCAGAGCCAAATAAGATTTGGCTCGCGATTCCTCCGGCATTAAAATGCCTGCGGAATGGGGATTAAAATGAAATACTTAATTGATACACATACACATACGATTGCAAGCGGACACGCTTATAACACAATAGATGAAATGACAAGAAAGGCAGCACAAATCGGGCTGCCTGCTATTGCGTTTACGGAGCATACGCCGAAAATGCCGGGCAGCTGCGGCAAACTGTATTTCAGCAACTTTAAGGTCCTGCCGCGGGAAAAATTCGGCGTGCGCCGTCTGTTTGGCTGTGAAGCCAATATTATGGACTATGACGGAACACTGGATATGCCGGACACACTGCTTGAAAAAATGGACATTGTTATTGCAAGCTTTCATATTCCATGTATCTGCCCCGGTACAAAGGAGCAGAATACGCAGGCACTGGTGCAGGTTCTTGAAAATCCGCTGGTTGACATCATAGGGCACCCGGATGACAGCCGGTATCCGGTGGACTTTGAAACAGTGGTGCGTGCGGCAAAGCAAAACAACAAGTTTCTCGAATTAAACAATACATCATTAAAACCTGACGGACCGCGCAGCGGCGCACGGGAAAATGACCTCTGTATGTTAAAGCTGTGTATGGAACACGGTGTCATGATAACACTTGGCAGTGATGCCCATGTCGAAGAGGATATCTGCAATTTTTCGTATGCGGAAGAGCTGTTAAAAGAAGTGCATTTTCCGGATCAACTGATTGCAAATTTGGATTTGGACAGATTTACTGCTTTACTATAACGTGCTAATGTGTTAAAATATCGGTATTGTTTAGAACTTTTGAAAAAATGCTGATGCGAGTTTATCAGCACAGAAAAGGGGCAATTATGAATAGTAAATTAAAAACACCTGCGGTAGAGCAGTTATTTGATGCAATTTTAAGTCTTGAGAATAAAGAGGAGTGTGCTGCATTTTTTGAAGACCTCTGTACAATTAATGAATTGCTGTCACTTTCACAGCGTTTTGAGGTGGCAAAGATGCTGCGTGAAAAAAAGACTTATCTGGACATTGCGGAAAAGACAGGCGCTTCTACAGCAACCATCAGCCGCGTAAACCGCTCGCTAAATTACGGCAGCGACGGTTATGAAAAGGTATTTGAGCGGTTACAGATTCCGGAAGGCGGAGAAGGACAGCAGGAATAAAAACATTACGGAACAGATACATATTCTGCCCGGAGAAGGGCTTGAACGTCAATCTCCGGCAAGGCTATAAAAAACGGAATGTGAAGAAGCACAAAACTTATCACATTCCGTTTTTGGTTGTTCCGTAAAAATTCTGCATGATTAAAAGCGGCTTTCTTTCCATGCTTTATATTTTTAAATTTTATTTTTCATTTCTGCGGCTTTTCTGCTCGGCTTTTTCGGCTTTGCGTTCCGCCTTTTCCGCCTTGCGCTCAGACTTTGTGTGCGGCACTTCCTGCTGGCTGCGCGAAGCAAAGTCGTCAATCAGACTTTCAATAATATTTTTCTTCATATAAACATCAAAACTCAGTAAAGATACCAAAGAAAAGAACTGTAAAAATTCGCGGCTGTCCGTATCTTCAACGGTAGAAAAGGCTTCCTCCGAAAGATGCGCTTTTTCAAGGACATCTTTTGAAATGCCGGAAATCTCTCCCTTGCACAGATTATAAATCTGCTTGTAGATGTCGTCTAAGCTGCCGGTTTCATTTCCTTCAAAAAACTGCTCGGTCAGCGGATTTAACAGGGTCTGTATATCACTGATAGAGAGCAGATTTTTAAAGTAATAAATAAATGTCAGGACATATAAATGCTCCTTGGAATATTTCTTTTTTACCGGCGGCGGCAAAAGATTGTTTTTGGTGTAATTATTAATCATGGTTTTAGTCAGAATCTTATCGTCTTCGCGGCGTTTGCAGTCGCTTAAATGTTCGTCCATAAAGGTCGTGACCTGATCCATATAAAGGTCGATATTGGGGACTTCCCCCGGTTTGATATAATTTAACTTTGCCAGCCGTTTTAACAGCGTAGCAACAAATTGTGTATATTCAGTATTCATAACTTGTCATCTCCATTCACATAACAGTAACTATATGACATTATATAGTATTTAAAACTAGATAGCAAGGGTCGGATATAAAACACCTGTAATTGTTTGAAAAATTGTTATAAAATTAATGAAATTTATGCAATATTGCGTGACAAAACAGGGGAAATATAATATACTGTAATTCATGGGGCAGATAGATAAGTGCCCGGTAATAATTGTGTACCAATGGGTAGAATGGAGGATATTTACTATGGGAATTTTAACAAGATTTAAGGATATTATGTCTGCGAACATCAATGCTTTACTGGACAAATGCGAAGATCCGGAAAAGATGATTGACCAGTACATGCGTAACCTTGAAAGTGATCTGGGTAAGGTAAAGGCAGAAACAGCTTCTGTTATGGCAGAGGAAACAAGAGCCAAGAGAGAACTTGACGAATGTACAGAGCAGGTTAATAAAATGCAGTCATATGCTGAAAAGGCACTGACAGCAGGGAATGAAGCAGATGCACGTAAGTTTCTTGAAAAGAAGCAGCAGCTGGTATCTACACAGACAGCATTACAGCAGTCTTATGAAGCGGCAGCAGCCAATGCGGCAAAGATGCGCCAGATGCATGATAAGCTTGTAAAGGATATTGAATCCTTAGAATCAAGAAAGGCAGCAATCAAGGCAAAAGTTGCGACAGCTAAGGCACAGGAACGTTTAAACAGCATCGGTTCAAGTGTGACAGGTGCAAACAACAGTATGGCAGCTTTTAGCAAGATGGAAGCAAAAGCCAATAAGATGTTAGATGAAGCCAATGCAATGGCAGAGTTAAACCAGTCACAGGAAGATTCTGATATTGACAATTTGGCAGCAAAGTATGATTCAGCACCACAGGATGCGGCAGTAGATGATGAACTGGCAGCATTAAAGGCAAAGATGGGTTTGTAATATAAATAGCAGAATGGAGAAAAGTCATGGGGTTATTTGGAAAACAGCTTGCAAATGTTGTAGAATGGGAAGAATACAGAGATGACTGTATTTTCTGGAAATGGACGAACCGTGAGATTAAAAAAGGAAGCCGTTTGATTATCCGTGCAGGACAGGATGCCATTTTTATGTACAATGGTAAGATAGAAGGTATTTTTAAAGATGAAGGAAGCTTTGATATTGAATCCGATATCATTCCGTTTCTGTCAACTTTAAAAGGCTTTAAGTTCGGATTTAACAGCGGTGTGCGTGCAGAAGTTCTTTTTGTGAATACAAAGGAATTTACCGTAAAATGGGGCACAAAAAATCCGATAGCCATTCCGGCACCATCACTTCCGGGCGGTATGCCAATCCGTGCGTTTGGTACATTTAACATTAAGGTCGATGACTATCTTGCATTAATTGATAAAGTGGCGGGTGTGAAGCAGATGTACACGGTTGACGATGTCAGGGAACGTGTCGTTGCTGTTTTAGACCAGCTTCTGATGAAGTGGATTTCTAAAGAAGGCAAGGATATGTTTAATCTTCAAGCTAATGCGTATGATATCTCAGCAGGGATTAAAGAAGACCTTGATATGCAGATGATTAAGATTGGACTGACCATTACCGACTTTAACATTTCAAGCTTTTCGTATCCGGAAGAAGTACAGAAGATGCAGAACAAAGCAGCATCCCAGTCTATGGTGGGCGACATGAATAAGTATGCACAGATGGCAATGGCGGACAACATGAGCAATGGTAAGTCCTCTAACATCGGTGTGGATATGATGAATATGCAGATGGGATTACAGATGGGCAGACAGATGATGGACAGCATGAACAGCATGAGCAGCGCGCCACAGAGTACAGGTGCGGCACAAAGCAGTACGTCAGGCAGTGCACCGAAGTTCTGTCCGGAGTGTGGTTCACCGACAAACGGTGCAAAATTCTGTTCCAACTGCGGACATAAATTAGTATAAAAATCCGGTGGAGGCTGTTTTATTTTCGCGAAAGCGGACAAATGTGCAGTCAAGCGGGGAAAGCTCTTGATAAGGGTGATATAAAAAGAGCTGTTATGCATAAAAGTATTTTTGGAATACTTGCATGACAGCTCTTTTTTGTTTATAATGACACATACTTGAAACAGTGCGTATGCAGTGTGTACATCTTTGGGCAGGATAGTCATAAAGAAACTGTATACACACAGGAATGGAGGAACGGTTTGAATTTAGATGGATTAAATGACTGCCAGAAAAGGGCGGTAAAACAGACAGAGGGGCCGGTGTTAATTATTGCCGGGGCAGGTTCGGGAAAAACACGTGTTTTGACAAACCGCATTGCATATCTGATTGATGAATGTGGAATCAGCCCATATAATATTTTAGCAATTACATTTACCAACAAAGCCGCCGCAGAAATGCGTGAACGTGTGGAAAAGGTAACGGACTGCGGCAGTCAGGTGTGGGTAAGCACCTTTCATTCGACCTGTGTGCGGATTCTTCGCCGTTACATAGACAGAATCGGGTATCAGACCAATTTTACGATTTATGATACGGACGACCAGAAAAGCGTAATCCGGGATGCCTGTAAAAAATTAAACATTGATACAAAAATGCTGAAAGAGCGCACAATTATGAGTGCAATTTCATCTGCCAAAGATGAAATGATTTCGCCGGATGAAATGGAAGCAAATGCCGGGGGCGATTACAATGCCAAAAGAATTGCCGGTGTATACAGAGAGTATCAGAAGACACTTAAGGCAAATAATGCGCTGGATTTTGACGATTTGATATTTAAGACGGTTGAACTGTTAAACCGTGATGAGGAAGTGTTGGAAGCGTATCAGGAGCGTTTCCGTTATATCATGGTCGATGAGTATCAGGATACGAATACATCACAGTTCCGTCTGATTAGCAAGCTGGCACAAAAATACGGCAATTTGTGTGTGGTCGGTGATGATGACCAGTCCATTTACAAATTCAGAGGGGCGAATATCGGCAATATTTTAAATTTTGAAAATACATTTCCAGGTGCAAAGGTGATTAAACTGGAACAGAACTACCGTTCGACACAGACCATTCTTTCTGCGGCAAATGAGGTGATTGCGCATAATATCGGAAGAAAGTCTAAAAAGCTGTGGACGGAAAACGGCAAAGGGGACAAGATTCATTTCCGCATTTATGAAGATGCTTATAAAGAAGCGGAAGGTGTGGTGGAAAATATCTGTGCCTGTGTGCGGGACGGCTGGAATTATAATGATATTGCGGTTCTTTACCGTACCAATGCACAGTCCCGACTGCTGGAAGAAAAACTGATAGTCAGAAATGTGCCATACCGCATTTACGGCGGTATTAATTTCTATCAGCGAAAAGAAATCAAAGATATTCTTGCGTATTTAAAGACAATAGATAACGGTATGGACGGACAGGCGGTTAAAAGAATTATCAATGTGCCGCGGCGCGGAATCGGTGCAACGACACTGGAGCGTGTACAGGAGTTTGCCGATGCCAACGATATGACCTTCTGGGATGCACTGTGCAATGCTGCGGAAATTCCGAATATCGGCAGGGGACTTTCAAAGATTGAAGCTTTTGTGACACTGATTCTCGGATTTCAGGCAAAGAAGCAATTTTTGTCTATCCGCGAACTGACAGAAACAATCCTTGAAGATACGCGGTATATGGAAGCGCTTGCGGAAAATGAAACCAAAGAAGAAGTTGAAGCACGCCAGGAAAATATTGATGAATTTATGAATAAAATCGTAAGCTATGAGGAGCAGACGGAAGGTGATTTTTCAGAAATGCAGACGGACGGAGAAAATCCGCAGGCAGCTCCGACACTCAGTGGATTCCTTGAGGAGGTGGCACTGATTGCAGATATTGATAATCTGGATCAGGACGGCAATCAGGTCATGTTAATGACACTGCACAGCGCAAAGGGTCTGGAATTTCCGATTGTATACATGACAGGACTGGAAGACGGACTGTTCCCAAGCTACATGACGATTATGTCCGATGACCCGACAGAAGTCGAGGAAGAACGCCGTTTGTGTTATGTCGGCATTACAAGAGCACAGAAGGAACTCAATATTAGTGCGGCAAAGACGCGTATGATTCACGGCGAAACACAGATGAATAAGGTGTCGCGTTTTGTAAAGGAGATTCCTGAAAATCTTTTAGAGGTTGAAAATCACAGTTACGGCAGTAAGAAAAGTGCCCTTTCCTTTGGCGGAGAAGACAGCGGGGAATCACAGGGACGGTTTGACTTCCGTGCCAATGCCAAAGCGGCACTGTCCCGCTACGGAAGCGGAACAACCACTTATGGTCAGGGTAATAAAAAGGTTGCAATCAGCGGACAGAAAGGCATCGGCAGTGCCTATGCCACAAATTACGGCAGGACACCGACTAATTACGGTACAGGAAACTTTGCACAGCCGAATAAAAAAGTCGGTTTTGGGAAAGAATTTCCGATGGACATATTTGATTTAAAAAAGCCGGCAAAAACCACAACGTCCTATAGCATGCCATCAAAGAAAGCAGCCGGGGCAATTAAGTCGTCAGGACAGGCAGCAGGCGGGACAGGGCTTGGCTACCGGGTCGGCGATACCGTTTCCCATGTCAAATTCGGAACCGGACAGGTGCTTGCTATCGAAGACGGTATGCGTGATTATATGGTGACAGTCCAGTTTGAAGAATTTGGCACAAAAAAAATGCTTGCAGGGTTTGCAAAATTAAAAAAACAGTAGTAAATCGGGCAGGCATATGCTATAATGACAATAGAATATACGTGAAAAGAAAGGGGCTATGATGATGATGAGCAGAGATAAGATTGAGGATAAATTAGAAGAACTTATTGCAGCAAGCAGACTCAATGAGCTTTTAAACAAAAAAGAAGCCGAGGAAGAAAAGAAAAAGAGCAACTGCGTGATTGCAGTGCTTGCAGTCATCGGTGCAGTTGCGGCAGTCGCAGCGATTGCTTATGCGGTTTACAGATATTTCACACCGGATTATCTGGAAGACTTTGACGATGATGATTTTGAAGACGACGATTTTGAGGAAGATGACTTCGAGGATGAAGACTAATCCAATCGTAAGTGAAAAAGTTTACAAGGATGCCACTGGCTGGAGTATCAGTCAGTGGTATTTTTTAAGAAAATTTATGATTATGGCAGAACAGGAAAATAAAAAGAAAGCAAGAGCGAGGTATTCATGAAAAAAGGCGAAACATATACAGGACGCGTACAGCATGTGGATTTTCCCAATAAGGCGGTGGTATTTACAGAGTCGGAAAATCCTGAAGATAACGGACAAAAGGTTATTGTAAAAAATTCAATTCCGGGACAGAAGGTCCGGTTTATGGTCAATAAAAAGCGCGGCGGCAAATGTGAAGGCAGACTGCTTCAGGTGCTTGAAAATGCACCGTCAGAAACGGCAGACAGATGTAAGCATTTCGGAACATGCGGCGGCTGTGTCTACCAGAGTGTGCAGTATGAAGAACAGTTAAAGATGAAAGAAGCACAGGTTCATAAACTGCTGTCGGAAGCGGTTGACGGGGAATTAAACTTTGAAGGCATTATCGGAAGCCCGTTTCAGGAAGCGTACCGCAATAAAATGGAATTTTCATTCGGTGATGAAGTAAAGGGCGGCGAACTGGCATTAGGCCTGCATAAGCGCAACAGCATGTATGACATTGTGACGGTGGACGGCTGTAAAATTGTTGATGAAGATTATCATAAAATTTTAACGGCGGTGCTTGAATACTGCCGGAAAAAGGAACTTCCGTATTACCATAAAATGACCCATGAAGGCTATCTGCGCCACCTGCTGGTGCGCAAAGCCGTAAAGACACAGCAGATTTTAGTGGATGTTGTGACAACGACACAGATAGAGTTTGATATGGCAGAACTGGCGGGTATTTTACGGGAACTGCCGCTTTCCGGTACACTGACGGGATTTTTACATACACGCAATGACAGTGTTGCCGATGTTGTCAAAAATGAAGGTACAATGGTACTTTACGGCAGGGATTACATTGAAGAAGAACTGCTCGGACTGACCTTTAAAATCACGGCATTTTCATTTTTCCAGACCAATTCACTCGGAGCAGAGGTGCTGTATTCCAAGGCACGTGAGTATGTCGGTACGACAAAGGATAAGGTAGTCTTTGACTTATACAGCGGAACGGGAACGATTGCCCAGATTCTTGCGCCGGTTGCCAAAAAGGTTATCGGTGTTGAAATCGTGGAAGAAGCCGTGGCAGCAGCCACAGAAAATGCAGAAAGAAATGGACTGGACAACTGTGAATTTATCGCAGATGATGTGTTAAAGGCACTCGATAATATCACAGACCGCCCGGACTTTATCATGTTAGACCCGCCGCGTGACGGCATCCATCCGAAAGCACTGGAGAAGATTATTGATTACGGTGTGGACAGCATGGTCTACATTTCCTGCAAACCGACTTCACTGGCAAGAGATCTGGCGGTGTTGCAGCAGAGAGGATATAAGGTTGTAAAGAGCTGCTGTGTGGATATGTTTCCGAATACTGTACATGTGGAGACAGTCTGCCTTCTGTCAAGAAAAGCCCAATAAATCAAAGGATTTCGCCATTTTGGGAATAAAATAGATGTGTGTTTCTGTTTCCATAGAGTGATGATATAACTGGAGTTTTACCCCAGGGGATAGGCTTTTGGGAATAAGAAATACACATTTTGGCGAAAGGATACTTTTTCGCAAAAGTGAAGACGTTAGGAGGAGAGCAAATGGAAAGCAACGGAACATGTTTTGTGTGTGGAGCTAAAGCATATATGCAACATTCCATGGACCCGGTCAAATATTTTTATTCATGTCCGATTTGTGGCAGATATGAGTATTATGTGCAATTTGCAGAATTAACAGAGTTCAATTTGAATCACTTGAGTTCATACCTACTGTACAATGGATTTAAGGAAAGCATGAAAGAATACAGATATTTTACTACCATGAGTAAAGAGCGCTGTGATGAGTACAAGAAAAATTTTGAACATGGAGATGTTACACACGGGCATCCAGTCAGATTGGAAAATGAAAACGTAGAAAACTGGTATCCAAAAACCTTTGCTGAAAAAGTGGATAATATTTTACTTCACTTGAATTCTCGTATTAGGCACATGGGTGAATATGTTAAACTACCAAAAGAGGAAATGATCAGTTGCCTTTTTGTTGATAGATACGATTATAAAGATGGTAATCATAAAAAGAGAACTGATGATGCAATACAGGCACAGATGAATTATATGATAAAGTTTTTAGTTGATAGGAATTACATCTTATCACCACAGTCATGGAATGGTGGAGAAAATGATCGACCTATCACATTATCACCAGAAGGTTATGCCAGAGTAGATGCTATTCAGAAGAATACTGCAAATGGTAAAAATGTTTTAGTTGCCATGAAATTTGGAGATGATACAAAAAAACTCAGAGAAATGATACGCCAAGGTATAATGTCAGCTGGCTATGTAGCAATTTTTATTGATGAAGTAGAACATAATGATTTTATAACTCCAGAGTTATTAAAATACATAAGAGATAGTAAATTTGTTGTGGTAGATTTGTCGCATCAAAATAATGGAGCGTACTTTGAAGAAGGATATGCGATGGGCTTAGGAAAGCCAGTGATCCAATTATGTAAAAAGGATGTGCGGCTACATTTTGACATAGCACAAAAGAATACAATCATTTGGGAAACAGAGGAAGAAATTCCGGAAAGATTAAAAAATCGAATAATAGCAACTATTGATTAGAAGGGGTAGTTATTTTACGGGGGTAAATCTTATACCCCACTTTGAAAATATATTGCATACTTTCGCTATGCAGTATAAAATCAAAGTTCAGGGGAATATTGAAACCGTATGTCTGCTTTCAAAGAAACCTTGATTTTCTGCGGTTTGTGGGATATTAAGGAACGAAAATGGATATGTGTTTTGTAGCCTTATGAATGAACCATTTGAATATCGCAGCAGTGGGGTGTTTTGAAACTCTGCTGAATAATAGGCTTTTGCTAAAAGGTATCACTTTTGTGAAAATGTATGATACTTCCTGGCAGAAGCCTTTTTATATAAAGATAACTTGACTTCTAAATCTTACTGATGTAATATTTACACAAGTGCAGTAGGATTGCGGACGAAATTTTTTTGTTGCGAAATCTTACGCATGTAATAAAAGGAAGGAGGAATGCATAGTACGATATACCCAGCAAAGAGAAATTTTTTTACTTCAAAATCTTACGAGCGTAATATTTTGAAGATATAGCGTACATTGAAAATAGAATATGACCATATCAGCAAAGCAAAATGAATGGAGGTCAATATGAAGAAAGGAAAAAGCAGAAACAAGCGAAAGAAAACAAGAAGCAGGCTCCTATGGATTGCGATTGCTGTTATAGGAATAGCTGCGGTAATTTCTGCAGTATGTGTGGCAGGAATGTTGGCAACAAAGGAAAATGCCTGGAAGACACCGGAAGAACTTCTGGTGGAGTACATGGATCATATTCCAAAACAGGAGTATGAAGAAATGTATGCAATGCTACATATTGAGGCATCGGGAAATGTCAGTCAGGAGGATTTTGTAACTCGAAATTCAGCTATTTATGAAGGTATAGAAGTCCAGAATATAGCTGTCCAGATTATTGCATATGACGAGGAGCAAATGACGGTAACCTACCAGACTTCTTTCGATACAGTTGCAGGAACTATCAGCTTTGAGAATAAAGCACTTTTCCTAAAGGACGAAGAAGGATATCAGTTAGTTTGGGATGATTCCCTGATTTTTCCGAATCTGGCATCTACAGATAAAGTAAGAGTTTCCACTACACAGGCAGAACGAGGAGAAATTCTGGATAGGAACGGACGTGTCCTTGCAGGAAAAGGTACAGCATCTTCGGTTGGAATCGTTCCGGGCAAGTTGGAAAACAGAGAGGAAGCAATCGCACAGATTGCAGAACTAGTGGAAATCACACCGGAAGCGATAGAAAAGAAACTGTCTGCAAAGTGGGTAAAGGATGATTCTTTTGTTCCCATTAAAACAATTCCAAGAGTGGAAGAAGTTGAGTTAATGTCTATCAGTCCAGATGAAGAAGTCCTAAAGGAGAAAGAAAGGCATGAAAAGTTGCTGGAGATTCCCGGAGTGATGATATCTGATGTTGAAGTGCGTGAATACCCATTAGGAGAAGCAGCGGCACATTTGGTCGGATATGTTCAAAGTGTTACTGCGGAAGATTTAGAGGAGCATGCAGGAGAAGGCTATACAGCCAATAGTGTAATCGGCAGAAGCGGAATGGAGAGCTTGTTCGAGAGTGAACTGAAAGGCCAGAACGGTTGCAGGATTTACATTGTAAACTCGGAAGGCAAAGAGAAGGAGGAACTTGCTTGTATCCTGGTACAGCATGGGCAGGACATCCAGCTTACGATAGATACTGATTTACAGGTTTCCTTGCATGAGCAGTTTAAGGAAGATAAAAGCTGCTCGGTAGCCATGAATCCTTATACCGGAGAAGTATTGGCTTTGGTCAGCACACCGGCCTATGACAATAACGATTTTATTATGGGATTGTCGAGTGAGCAGTGGACTGTACTTAACGAGGATGAGAATAAGCCAATGTATAATCGCTTCCGGCAAGTGTGGTGTCCGGGGTCTACATTCAAGCCAATTACCGCAGCGGTCGGCTTGGAATCAGGAGCAATCGATCCAATGGAAGATTACGGCAACGTAGGCTTAAGTTGGCAAAAGGATGCATCGTGGGGTTCCTATCATGTAACAACACTCCATGCATATGAACCAGTCATTTTAGAGAATGCCCTAATATATTCCGACAATATTTATTTCGCAAAGGCAGCATTAAAGATTGGCTCAGAAGAGATGGAGAGTTCTTTGACTGGACTTGGTTTTAATGAGGAACTGCCATTTGAGATTAAGATGGCAGAGTCGCAGTATTCTAATTCAGAGGGAATTGAAACAGAAACACAGTTAGCAGACAGCGGTTACGGTCAAGGGCAGGTTTTGGTGAATCCATTACATATGGCATGTATCTATTCTGCTTTCTGTAACGAGGGAAATGTTATAAAGCCGTATTTAGTATATCAGAAAGACGCAGTAGCTGAGTATTGGATTCCGGGAGCCTTTTCTAATGAGACAGCAAGCCGTGTATTGGAAGGAACAAAAAAGGTTGTGAATGATTCTAATGGAACTGGATATGCAGCCCATCGGGATGACATTCTTTTAGCAGGAAAAACAGGTACGGCAGAAATCAAGGCATCGAAGGATGATACTTCGGGTACGGAATTAGGATGGTTTGCAATTTTTACAGCAGAAGATACGGTAGAACGTCCTATATTGATTATTAGCATGGTAGAAGATGTGAAAGGAAGAGGAGGAAGCGGATATGTTGTTAAGAAAGACAACCTGGTTCTGGAAGAGTGGTTTGGCAGCAATTAGCTTTGTATTAATACTTAGTATTTCGGGGTGCAGTGATGCACCCCCGGAAGAAAATACAGTTTCGGAAACGGTAATAGATGTTCAGGCTATTCAGGAAGAATCAGAGGAGGATGCAGATGAAATTATAAGCGTCTGCATTGATCTTTATGAGAAAGCAGAAGAAGAAAATAAATTAGCGGATTTGGAAACAATCCGTAGTATTGTAAATCGTCTTGGAGAAAATGGTTATTCGGCAGTTGACAGCAGAAACCAAATTAACATGACGGAACCAGAGAAGGTAGTGGAATTCTGCGAAAAGGTGGATGCACAGGAGGAAGCAGAAATAACGATTTTTGAAATCAGTTATTTGGGCGGATTTGTAAAATACGATTTGCACACAAAAGGCGGAAATGTGGATGTGGTCAGAAGCTATTACAAGTATGAAAATGGAAATATGAAAAGAGAGGTTATAGGAAACTATCAAGCGGAGTATTGGAATTATACAGAAGAAGGTTACCTGATGTTTTCCGGTGTTTGGTTTTCAGAAGAATTATATGTTCTTACATTGAGTGGAGCAGAGGAACATACCGCATTACGGGTACAGCCATTGGATGAAACATATAGGGAGTTGAGTCGGAAATATCTCAACCCAATCAGCTTTGAACGGAATAATATGTTCATTGTGGATTGGAGTGAGGAGGATTTCGGGGATTTGAATTTCTATGATATGTATGACATTCTTTATCCAAAAGTGAATGGTCAATATGCTCCCTATGTTGCTGATGACAACTTATCAGTCAGTGCAGTTTATCAGATTCCAAAAGAAGAATTTGAAAGTGTTATTATGAAATATTTCAACATTGATAGTGAAACGCTACAATCAAAAACCATCTATGATTCGGAGAATTTGACTTATGAATATAAGCCGAGAGGCTTTGAAGAAGTAGAGTACCCCGAATATCCATATTCAGAGGTAGTAGGTTTTACAGAAAACAATGATGGGACAATTACACTTACAGCCAATGTAGTATTCCCTTATGCGGGTGATTCCAAGGTATATGCTCACGAGGTTGTGGTTCGCCCTTTAGAGAATGGACGGGTACAATATGTATCTAATCGAATTATACCATCCGAAGACAACTACAGAGAAACTTGGCATACGCCACGGTTGACGTTAGAAGAATGGGAAGAATTGTACGGAGGAGAATAATGGAGGATGTGAAATGGCTGCTTAGAAAATGTGGACTTCTAATTTTACTGCTGTTGATTTTCGTGATAGTTGGGGTAATCTGTTGGAGGAAAATGCATGAAGAAGAACAAAAGGTGGCAGAAGAAGTATGGGAGCCACCTGTAGAAATCGAAAATAGCGAAGCAGAAACAGAAGAAGCCGAGAATGCGGAAACTTCCACAGAGTCAGCATATTGGTTTATTCCGCAAGCCAGTGATTGTCTTATCTCAGATGAGGAAAAGGAACAATTGCAGAGTATGGTTTTGTCAGCGGCAGATTCGGTAGCAGAAATCTATAAGGATATTGTAATTGCAGATGCACCAAGTTATTCTTCCGGCATTAGCGAATTTACCAACGAGCAGAGGAAAACTGTGGTGGAGCAATTGGGCAGAAGCGGTCTGGTAAGTGTTGAAGAAGATACTGCCATGCAAAACCATGAAGCAGTCGAAACATTTTATGCAGATTACTTGGATGGACGGGACTCAATGGTTACGGTATTCGAAGTACATAGAGATGGACTGATTGGAGCAGTTACTTTTATTTACCGGAAAGGTGAGTTGCAGACTTATTATATAGGTGTTCGTTGGAAGGAAGGTGGAGTGCCTGAAATACAGGGAACTTCGGTAAGTAATGTGGCTGAAATCAAACTTACGGAAAAAGGGTATTTTATCTACGCATATGAATATGTGATTGCACATGCAAGTTTGAGACAGTATTGGAGAATAGAACCGCTTCCGGAAGACTGCCAGGAACTGACGGAGAAATACATATCAGGACTAAGTTATGTGAATTACAATGTGCTTGTCACAAACTGGAACAGTAGCAATGTAAAGGATATTTTGATGCCTTGCATGTATGAAGATATTTACCGAATTTCCACGGGTGAAAATCTGAAAACTGAGGATTGGAAGATTCCGGCAGAGGAATATGAAAGGATAATGACCACCTATTTTCCAGTATCGATAGAACAGTTAAGAGAGTATTGTGGGTATGATGAAGGGAGTAACAGCTATGAATATGAGATGATTTATGCCAGCCCATACCCACCTTTTGGAGAAGTAGTTGACTATACAAAAAATGCGGATGGAACGATTACACTTATCGTGGATGGAGTATGGCCGGATTATAATTCTGATCTCGCTTTTCGGAATACGGTTGTGGTCCAGCCATTTGAAGACGGAACTTTCAGGTATCTTTCCAATTCTATAGAACAAATTGAATTGGAACTGCCGCCAATAGCAAGAACGAAAGGATGATTTTATGGTATTAAGGAAAAAGAGCATTCTACTGATCATGGTATTTCTGATTTGGGGTTTCGTGTGTGCCTGTGGAAAAGAAGATAGTGTTGCGGGAGAATCTCTTGTGGAAGATACGGAAGAAGTATCTTCCACGGAGGAAACAAAAAATACTGAGGAAGAGGCTGCAGTACAATGGGAAAAGGGCTACGATCTTCCGGTAGATGAACAGGAAAGGGAAGAAGCTGAGACTGACTGTAAAAAGCTGATGGAACTTTATCTTGACATTTATGAAACAGCAGATAAAGGGATAGCATCTAATGTTGTTTTGGATGATCAAACGGTTCTTGAAATTCAGAAGAAGGTAAAGGACGCAGGATATCCAATTGCTACGATGGTAACGTATTCTAACATGGAGAATTATGAAAGTGTTGACAGTTTTCTGAAAGAATGTATGGAAGGGAAAAGAGGCTCTGTGGTGATTTATGAAATCCACAATGATGGTGGACTGGGCAGAATGAAATTCATTTTTGATGGAACGGATATGTATGTTGTGAGTACAAGAGGAATCTGGAATGCTGACAACAAGCCGGGAATTTCGTACATTTCTTATACGAGACTCAAAGAATGGAAATACACGGAAAAAGGATGGTTCTGCTATGAGCTGTGTGTGCCAGAGCCGCCAGAGGTTAGTGAAATTATGGATGGAAGCTGCCTGATCAGAATAAAACCTATGACAGAGGAACAGTGTGAAATGTCTGAACGTTGTGTTCGGGGGCTTGGATATCAGGGACAGAACCTTTTGTGTTCCAACTGGAATGTAGAAAATATGAGTGAGTTGGATTATAACGGAATGTTTGAATATCTGTATGGAATGAAATATGGAGAAAAGTTCAATTCTGAAGATTATCCAAATGGCATTCCTAAAGAAGAGTTCGAAAGTCTGATTATGGAGTATCTTCCCATAACAGCGGAGCAGATACGAGAGTACGCAGTATTTGATGAGGAAAACCAGACCTATCTTTGGGCGAGACTTGGGTGCTTCAATTATGCGCCTACCTTCTTTGGAACTTCTCTGCCGGAGGTTGTCGACATCAAAGAAAATCAAGATGGAACAGTCACATTAACAGTTGAGGCGGTTTGTGACATGGTCATTTGCGATGATGCAGTCATAACCCATGAACTTACGGTAAGGTTTGCAGAGGATGGCAGTTTTCAGTATTTGGGGAATGAAATCCTAAATGACGGAATTATGCATATACCAGATTACCAATACCGTATTAAAGAATGATTTGATAATACTGGTGTTTTATGGTATTTTTACAGATATGAAGAAAGGAGACTTACATGAAATATATTTATAAAATCACGGGAAAAGTAAGTTTAATACTATATATATTTATGTTGTATCAATTCTGGCATCTATGTCAATATGGTGGCTTGAGAAGGCATATACCGATGTTGGCGTTAGGTATAATAGGATTGGTTGGCACAGTGGTTCTCTGGCTGATTTCGAAAAGGCATAATCAAGAAGTTAATTCAGGAGATAATGGAAATAAGAAACTTTTCTATACGGAAATGATACTCCTTATAGCAGCAACTTTATTCTTTGGTGGACGTATCGTTTATTCTGCAGTTCCGTATCACGGGGCACTGTCTTGGAAACTTGATGAGTGGATGCGTAAAAAAGAAGTAGAACTGGAGCATAATAATCTTTTTGAGGATGGTGTAGAAGGGATTCTGATGGATTTGGATGAAGCATTGCAACTGCCGGAAGAACTCTATATTGCAAATAAATATCAGGTGTCATTTGATGAAAACGGAACGATTCAAAGGATTTATGCATTCATATATGGAAAAAATGAGGCTGGAGAGAAAAAAACGTATCTTATTGATTATGACGCAGACAGCAGTAATGATATGACTGTTTGGATAGATGGTAATGTGAATGGAGAATATAGTGACGATATGCGTTTGTCTCCAATGATTGAAATTTTGAACAATTCAGACTGGACGAGTCAGGTAGAGGCGTGGGCTGAAACATTTGAAGAGCAGCAGATTTATGAAATACTCTATATGGGGCGAAGATCTTTTAGTTCAGAGGAAGGCTTACAATATATTTCGGGAGATGCAGATGGTGATGGAACTGAAACAGGAACCGGCAATTTTACTCAGCTTAGAAGCGGTGGAGAAATCGTTGGGTTTGAGGTATCTTTGCATATTCCTAATTTAAATAGTGTCACACCTGTTCGATATATTATGGAGCCTGAGTACGTCAGTCAACAAGAATTGAAGCAGGAGAATACGATGCAGCAGGTGGAGGATGCTAAAGATACAGAAAGTTGGACTGTGGATCAAAGTGATGGAACTATGTATTTCTTTTTAGATGAAAATAATGGATGGCGTTTGGTGATAACGGATGCAGCTGCCGGAAGCAGATTTTATGTAATGGAAAAGACAATGGATGGTGGTTCTACTTGGGAATGCATAAATGATGATCCGTTCAGTGGACAATTGGGAGTTGCAGAAGGTTTAATATTTTATGATGAGAACTTTGGGGTTGCAGGAATTACAGGCGCATCCCAGTCCTATTCCCGCTTATATGTCACTCGCGATGGCGGAAGGACCTTTGAAGAAATGAAACTTCCAATGGATCTTGTTTCAGAATTACCACAAATCGCTATCGATTGCGGATTTACGGTGGAGGATTTTGATTACCTGAATATGCCTGAAAAAGAGGACGACACATTGACGATAACGGTTACCACAGATGCAGCGGAGAAAGATGGGATTGTATTTCAGTCAACTGATTATGGAGCGACATGGGAATACAAAGGGCTTGTTCAGATAGCGAATTAAGAAAAATCGGGTAAAAGTCAGAGATTGACCTTTACCCGATTCTTTATTTCCAGATATTCATGTCAGACAAGATAGACATGGTTATTTCAGTTGCGTTGCTTCCGGTAGCACCGCTATCGGCTCCGATGTTGGTAGCAAAAAAGTATGTATTATCTGCAGTTTCAAGTAAGCCCACAAACCATCCATTCACATCCTGACCATCCACACGGCCGGTTCCGGTCTTTCCGTAGAATGTTCCGGCATCGGAAGCGGAAAGGCAGATGGCATCTTTTACCGCATTGATGTTTTCAGGGGCAAAGCCGAAGCTGTTATTCTGCAGCCTGGTTAGAAGTTCGACCTGCTCTATTGGGGAAATCTTCAAGGAAGATTCCATCCAATAAGTGGAGAAATCACCGCTCATGTTTTCGTTACCATATCCGATTTCTTGAATATAGCTGTAAACGTCAGAGGCTCCAAGCTGTTCATCCAATGTCTGGAAATACCAGTTCACGGAGGAGTTCATTGCAGACTGTAAGGTCTGATCCGCATTCCATGCTTCAAAAGGATAGCTTTCTCCATTCCACGCAATAAAGGAGTTTTCTGGTGTAATGACACCTTCTTCCAAACCGAACAAGGCATCATATATTTTGTAAGTGGAGTTTGGTGCAACCCGCAGGGTGGCATGCTCCTTGTCGTGTATGCTCCATTCATCATTTTTCAAATCGTATAAAACAAAGCTACCTTCGTATTCTCCGAAGTATGTGGAGAGGTCTACATAGGAAATATTCTCAGAAGAGGAATCCCATTGGTACTGGCTTCCGTCTGCTGCGTATGTAGAAATAAAAGGTGCGAATCCAAGGAGAAGAACAGCAGTCAGCACAAATGCAGTCATACCTTTTATTCTTTTCATAAATGTTGGCTTCTCATAAGAGGCAATGTTGATAATTCTCCGTTTCATCTGATCCATGTTTCCACCAAGACCGGCAGCAAACGGAAAAGGAGTAAGTGAAACTTTCTTTGCAAAGTTAATCAGTGTATTGCCATAATCTTCGTAAGCATCCTCTTCAAGCATTTTCAAAACGGAAGTGTCACAGGCAACCTCTCTGTCATTACGCATTTCTTTCAGAGAGTACCAGACAAGAGGATTGAACCAATATACTACCCCAGCAAGATTCATCAGATAACTGGCAACAGCATCTTTGTGCTTATAGTGCTGCAGTTCGTGCAACAGCATATATCGCATATCGGATTCGTTGTAATCAGAGATCAGATGAATCGGCAGATAAATACATGGTTTCAAAAGTCCCACAATAATCGGGGATTTCAAAAATGCAGTACTGTAAACAGGGATATTTCTGTGAATTTCCATTTCCTCCAAACATCGATGATATAGTCTGCGTACTTCCGGGTTCTGAAGGGGAAGTCCAGATTTCTCCAAATTGCGTAGGCGGAGTGAGGATTTGATTACTAATATGATCATTGCAAAAATGCCTATAATCCATATCCCCAATAATATGTATCCGGCAATGGATGGTGTTTCGCTATTTACAGAAAGTGCGAAATCATTCATCCAGTCTGTATTTCCGACCGGATGAATTCCCACAGCTTCTCCCATAGCGGTTGCAGTGCCGGAAGCAGGGGAGCTTCTTAAGCTACCAAGCCACGAGAAGATTTGTGGAAATCCGATGAGACGGAACGGTATAAAGGGAACTGCCAGCAACCCAAGGAGCAGGAACCACAGATTATACTGCATCCGGCTGGACAGGTTGTTTTTGAATATCCGCTTGGCTATCAAAAGAATTCCGATGATACCGCTGATAAATACATTGCATATTAAAAAGCGTATCATAAAATTAGCCACATTAATTTCCTCCTTTTTTTGACCTCTTGGAAAGAAGGGAACGTAGGGTGTCTATTTCTGTTTCAGACAGTCTGTCATTTTCTATATAGGCAGACAGCATGGCAGTGATATCCCCGTCATAGTATCGTTCCAGAAAAGAGTTGCTTTTCTGGTCGATGTATTCGCTTTCTTTCACGACTGGGGTATAAACAAACACTCGGCTCTGTTTTTCATAAGTCAGAACGCCTTTTGTTACGAGACGTTTGATTAAAGTCTGTATCGTCTTAGGACTCCAGCTTGTGGTCTGTAATAATTTATCTGTTATTTCATTGGTACTGATCGGCGCATGTTTCCATACGATTTTCATAACTTCAAATTCAGCTTCAGAAATCTGTGGTAAAGCGCTCATTTCAAATCCCTCCTTAAATCTTACGGCTGTAATAAATATATTATAGACGTTATTTATGTGGTTGTCAATTTCAGAAAAAACATATCAACTTGAAATCTTACTTGTGTAATAATTGGGATATTACAAGAGTAAGATTTGGAGATGGCAACAAAAAGAAAAGAACCAGAATCACAACGGATTAGCTGGTTCCTTTACTTGTTTGAATTACCTCTTTTATGTATGAGTGCTAAGAGGTATTCAATTGCTGGAAGAATCTCGGCTGCCTCTTGCTCATCACATTCCTGTAGCATCAATAACGGTTTTTGTTTTTTCACCCCATCCGTAGCAGTGTCAGGGTGGAAAATACGGTCTGCAGGAATGTGTAAATAAGCGATGATCTGGCACAATACTTCGAACTTGGGATTACCACGGTCGTTTTCAATATTTAGTATTGTACGCTCATCACAACCTATTTGTTCAGCTAATGCTGCTTGAGATAGATGGGCTTCTTCTCTGGCAGCCCGGACTATCTTCGCAAGATTTTTTACATAGTCATGCATTACAATTCATCTCAGTGCTAGTTTACACTACAGGGTAAATATTATGAATTACAATAGAGTACAGGTGTAAGATGAAACGAACTACACAATAAAAGGAGAAATTACATGGAAGCAAGGAAACAGCACAGAATACGATGTTTGTTGAAGTTACTGAAATTTGTTCATGGATAAAATCGCATTGATAGGTGTATCGCAATTCACAGAACGATAGAATTGCGATACACCTATTTTATATTTCAAGAGAAAACAGTATCGGCCATGTGCTTGATACGCAGGTCATCCAGAACGGAAGTGTACTCCGCACCTCAGTCATTTTCTTTTACTTATCCAATGAGGGAATTTCCATTATTGAGAATGTTGCCCTTATCGGACTTACGGTTCCAAAGAAGCTGAAAGAAGTATTGGAACAGCTGCATGAAGAAGCAGATGAGAAAAAGGAGGATGAATAACATGGCAGTAAAGGTATGTCTGGACGCAGGGCATTACGGTAAATACAACCGCAGCCCTGCGGTTTCGTCTTATTATGAGTCGGACATGACTTGGAAACTCCATAATTATCTTAAGAAGGAGTGGGAGGCATTTGGTATCGGTGTGGTAACCACAAGGACAAATCAGAATACGGACAGAGCATTGTATGAAAGAGGTGCGGCTTCCAAGGGCTGTAACCTCTTTATTTCTGTCCATTCCAATGCTGTAGGCAATGGTGTAAACGAAAATGTGGATTATCCGGTGGCATATGTCTTTTTAGATGGAAGCAGCACAGATATTGGTCTGAAGCTGACAAAGGTTGTGGAAGCAGTGATGGGGACTGCCCAGAGTGTAAGAACCGCAACACGTCAGGGGACAAACGGAGAATACTATGGTGTGCTTCGTGGTGCGAATGCAGTAGGAACACCGGGTATTATTCTGGAGCATTCATTCCATACAAACACCAGAGCAATAAAATGGCTTTCCAGTGACAGTAATTTGCAGAAACTTGCCAAAGCAGAAGCAGAATGTATTGCTTCCTATTATGGAGTAACGAAAAATGAAGAAACCACATTTACAAAGATTATGGGTAACGCAGTGGCAACGGTGGAGCAGATGACAGAGTATATTAAAGCAAAGAATCCTGATGTTGCACAGTCGGTTATTGATATGATTCCGTTTTATCTTTCGGAGGGAAAGGCAGAGGGTGTCCGTGGTGATCTTGCTTTTGCACAGTCCTATCTGGAAACAGGTAATTTTGGATTTTCCCGTTCTGCTGTTACGCTCGAGCAGAGCAATTTCTGTGGCATGGGAGTGACTTCTAATGGAATGAGAGGAAATACCTTTGCTACACCACAGCTTGGTATCAGGGCGCAGGTTCAGCATTTGAAAGCCTATGCTTCCACAGTGGATTTGAAGAATGAATGCGTTGATCCACGCTTCAAGTATGTCGCAAGAGGCTGTGCGGAATATTTGGAGTGGCTTGGACAGAAAGAAAATCTAGACGGAAGGGGATGGGCAGCAGGAGCCGGATATGGTGCAAAGATTATTACAATCTTAAATGCCATTATTGGAATTAAGAACGAGACAGCAGAATCGGAAGAAGTCTGGTATCGTGTGCGTAAGACATGGGCGGATGCTGCCACACAGAAGGGTGCATTCCATAGTTTGGAAAATGCCAAGAGGTGTGCGGATGAAAATAAGGGATATTCCGTATTTGATGAATCCGGTAAAGTGATTTATTCCAATGATACATTCACACCGTATCTTGTGAGAGTATCCATCGAAGATTTGAACATCCGCAAGGGTCCGGGAACAGACTATGATAAAACAGGTAAGTACACCGGAAAAGGTGCTTTCACTATTGTGTAAGAAGCAGAAGGTAAAGGTGCGAGCCTTTGGGGACTTCTGAAATCTTATCAGAAAAATCGTGACGGATGGATTTCACTGGATTATGTTCACAGGATTTAGTTATTAACATTGGAATATACAAATTAAAAAGGAAACGAAGTACCACTTGACAAAAATAATATTTTATGTAAAAATTAAAAACAGAATAAAGTCAGGAGGTAATTTCGTTGGACGTAAATAGAAATACTCAAATTGTAATCAATGATGATTTACTCAGAAAAATTGTTTATTGCATAGAGAAAGCTATTGGGGATGATTTGCAACAATATTTAAGAGAAAATCATCGGGAAACTAATAATGCGATTATACTTCTAAGAGGGGACAATATCAATACAAACTTAAGAACACATGTGGTGAAAGATGATATTGATCTTGTTCCTTTCCAGAGGTATGGTTGGTCTGGAAGAATGGTCATTGATCGAAAAGAGCATATTACCTATTCGATAATGACAGAAGGTACATTGTCTGGCGTTCCCAAAAAGAAAAATCGTGAAAATCCACACTATTTACAATCAGTTCTTTATGTCGAAAATAAGGATTGTATTGCGAAAGAAAGACAAATGACATTAGAAGATTTTGGAATCACGATTTTTGATACAGATGTGTTGGAACAGGATTTTGAAAAAATTAGTCAGGGAATGATTAATGTAGAAGAAGATTATAAACATTATATTATTGCATATAAAGCGGAGAATGGGGAAATCAAAGATATTAAACTGAGGTTTTTAGATAAAGATTTTAATATTGTAGATGAAGCGTCTCTTATGCAATATATTAAACCAGACTTTGCACGGCTTACAGATATTGGGCCTTCAGAAGATACAGACGAAGATGCGAAGCCGGATAAGAAGGGCTTAGTTGCTATAAAGAGTGGTATAAAGCCAAAACTTCGGGAAATCGAGAAAAAGGCCTGAAAATAAATTCAGGAGATATTGATTATGATAGAAAAAAAGTTTTACGGTGAGAGATTAAGAAGTGCAAGAATGTATAGAGGGTTGACGCTTACTGAATTAGCGAAGCGGACCGAAATCAGTAAGCAGTCAATTTCCTTATATGAGAATGATAATAACACACCAGATTATATGAAAGTTAGGCTCTTGGCATCAGAGCTTAACTTTCCGTATGATTACTTTTTTCAAAAGGATAGTTATGCTGCAAAAACAGAAACAACCTATTTTCGTTCATTGGCAAGTGCTACAAAGAAAGATAGAACAGCGCAGAGTATTAAGTTGGAATATGTAGCAAAAATGTATGAGATACTTCTAGAATTCATTTCATTTCCTGAAATGAATTTACCAAGTGTTGATTTTGTAGGATGTGATGATGTATTTGAGTGTGAGAACGAGGATGCAATTCAAGAAATAGAGGATATTGCTGCTCAGGTAAGAAAATATTGGGATATTGGTACTGGACCAATAAAGGATTTACAGTATCTTTTAGAAAAAAATGGAATAATTGTAACGGGATTTGATACCAACGAAGATAAAATAGATGCGTTTAGTCAGCGAACTATAGTGGCGGGAAATGATATTTATTTTATTGCAGTTGCATTAGGAAACAGACCAGAAGGCAGAATTCGCTTTGACATGGCTCATGAGTTGGGACACATATTATTGCATCCATGGAGTGAGGATCTGGAAGCTATAACAAAAGATGAGTTTAAAGCAAGAGAACGTCAGGCGAACATGTTTGCGAGTGCATTTTTGTTACCTAGAGACAGCTTTGGTAAAGACATTGCTTCATATCCTACAGATTTAAAATATTATCAGTTCTTAAAAAATAAGTGGAAGGTATCTATTCAGGCAATGATTTACCGGACACACCAGTTGGGCATTATGTCTGATAACCAGTATCAGTATTTAATGCGTCAAGTTTCAAAAAATGGGTGGAGAATTAAAGAACCTGGCGATGTACCATATTCCTTGAATGAAAATATATTTCAAGGAGCCATTGATTTACTGATAGAGCAAAATGTACTTACGGCGAAAGAAATATTGGATTTATTCAAAAAAAATGGAGTGACTTTATATCCGGAAGATATGGAGGAACTTCTTCATTTGCGTCCAGATACCTTAAAGGTAGAGGAAAAAGTTGTACCAATATTGCAGTTGCGAAAAAAATAAGTGATTAGTGTGAAAAGATCAGGCGAAATGTCTGGTCTTTTTTTTATTGAATAAGTTTGGACGGAGTGAAAAAAAGTGGGTGGAAACCGTAGAATTGCTTGACTTTACAGGGGTTTAGAGTGATTTATATACTACCAAAAACGAAAGGAGTACTTATTTATATGGTGATTGCAGGAACGATAAATAGAGTAGCTTTTTACTGCAGAGTCAACCATCGTGACAGAGACTATGAAAAATATCTGGACGATGTGATGAGGCGTTTGGAAGAAGAATATGGAAAACAGAAATAGAATTTACAGATATTCTTTGAGGAAGCTTCAGGAGCCGATCCGAACAGAAAAGAATTTAATCGTCTGAAAGCAGAAATCGCAGCAAAGAAGATTGATGTGGTGATTACCATGAGGGCTGCCACGATTGCCCGTAACTGGGGACAGTTTATGGAGTTCATGCTGATTTGCAGTAAGAGAAATGTGGAAGTGTTGTGCATTGACAAGGTAGAGGATGCACAGGCCATTTTCCAAAGGATTCAGGAGTTTAAGAAAAGGTTTTTTGAAGGAAGTGATGTAACGTGCGAGTAAAAGTGATTAACAAACGACCAGCTTCGGTTTTACAAAAGAAAAGGGTTTATGCTTATGCCAGAGTTTCCACAGACAGCAGACAGGAAGACTCTCTTGAAAACCAGATGGAAACCTATGAGAGACTGATTACCGGAAATTCGGAATATGAATTTATCGGAGTATTTGCTGATCAGGGCATATCCGATTATTGTGAGAACCGCCAACAGTTCCAGAGAATGATGGAAAAGGCAAGGGCAGGAGAGATTGACTTAATTATTACAAAATCCATATCGAGGTTTGCTAGAAATACCGTCACCGTTCTAAAGTTCGCAAGGGAACTGAAGGAACTGGGTGTCGGTATTTTTTTTGAAGAACAGAACATTAACACTCTATCAGGGGACGGTGAGACGATGCTTGCCGTCCTCGCTTCTTTTGCACAGGAAGAAAGCAGAAGCATGAGTGAAAACAATAAATGGTCCATTCGGAAGAAATTTGAGAGAGGGGAAGTGATGATTACCACTTCCCGCTTCCTCGGTTATGACAAAAACGAATATGGAGATTTGATTGTGAACCGAAAGGAAGCGGAAATTGTCAGTCTGACTTTCGACCTGTATTTAATGAATGTCGGCTCGTCAAGGATTGGGGAGCTGCTTGATTACCTGGGTGTGAAAACGGTGACGGGAACAACATGGGAAAGCGGGACCATCAATGGGATGCTTTGCAATGAAAAGTACAAAGGGGATTTTCATCTGCAGAAGTATTACACCCCTGAAAACAAAAGAAACCATACAAGGAAAAACAACGGGGAAGTGCAGAGTTATTACATTTCGGAAAATCACGAACCAATTGTATCGCCAGAGGTGTGGGAACAGGTACAGAAGGTCAGAGAGCAGAGAAAGCGTGACAGGAATATTGGACAGGACAACACAATGAAGTTCCAAAACCGCTATCCCTTAAGCGGAATGCTGATTTGCCCTTACTGCGGAAAAACGCTCCGGCGCAGACAGGTTTACAAGAAGAAAATCCAATGGCTTTGCAGCACCTACATTGAAAAGGGAGTCAAGGCATGCAAAGGGATAAGGATTGATGATGCCGAATTGCAAGGCTTGAACATTACGGAACAGACAGTGATTGAGGAGGTGGTTAAAAATGGCAAGAAGCATTACTGTTATACCAGCAAAGCAGATTTCGACTGCGGAATCAGGAACAGCACAGTCAGTGCAGAAATTGAAGATGGCAGCGTACTGCCGAGTGTCAACCGACCAAGAAGAACAGTTATTAAGCTATGAGAATCAGGTCAATTATTACACAAATTATATCAGCGAAAATCCTCTCTATGAATATGCAGGGACTTATGCGGATGAAGGAATTTCGGGAACCAATACCAAAAAGAGAGATGAATTCAACCGTATGATTGCTGATTGCAGGGCAGGGAAAATAGACATGATTATTACTAAGTCCATTTCCCGATTTGCAAGAAATACGCTGGATTGTTTGAACTATGTGCGAGAGTTGAAAGATTTGGGGATAGGGATTATTTTTGAAAAGGAAAATATCAATACCCTCGATGCAAAGGGCGAAGTGCTGCTGACTATTCTTTCCTCACTGGCACAGGATGAGAGCCGGTCCATTTCAGAGAACTGCACATGGGGAATCCGCAGAAGGTTTGAAACAGGAAAACACAAAATGAGTACAAAGCGTTTTCTTGGATACGATACGGATGAAACGGGGAAGCTGGTAATCAACAGGACACAGGAGCCGATTGTAATTCGGTTGTATCAGGAATTCCTGGACGGAAAAACAACCGATTACATCAAGAGGATTTTTGAACGGGAAGGTGTGAAAAACTGGGATGGCGGTACGAAGTGGCAGTCCACAACCTTAATGAGTATGTTGGAAAATGAAAAATACAAGGGTGATGCCTTGCTGCAGAAAAGTTATACGGTGGATTTCCTCACCAAGAAACGTACACAGAACAAAGGGAAAATCCAGATGTTTTATGTGGAGGATGACCATGATGCCATCATTTCAAAGCGGATATGGGAATGTGTACAGCTTGAAATAAAACGCAGGAAAAAGTATCTGGAGGAGCATGGGACAAACTCCTATTCCCACCGGCCGGAAAGCAATCCATTTGCATCCAAGATAATTTGCGGAGACTGTAATAAGGTATTTGCACGGAAAGGCTGGCGGAGCAGCACAGGTGTTGACCGTAAGGTATGGCAATGCAGTGAACGGTACAAGGTCAAAGGAGTCATGGGATGTGTCAACCGCCATGTGGAGGAAGAAACGCTGATAAAGGCTTATCTGATGGCTTGGAACGCATTGGTGGAGAACCGAGAGGATTTCATGGAGCAGTGGACAGAACAGCTGCAGAGCGAGAACCTATTGGAAGGTTATCGGGCAGAGAAGTTCATAGAATACACCGATGGAGCAGAACCTCTGACAGAGATGGATACGGACTTCATGTTGAAAACACTGGACCACATCAAGGTTTTTGAGGATGGAACATTGTTGGTGGTGTTTCTGGACGGAACGGAGATTGAATGTAAAAATGAAGAGGAGTAAGAAAAGATGCCGATTGGGAGTTGCGATTCCTGATCGGCTTTTTTTCTTGCTCTTTTGCAGATGGTAAAAAAACAGGTGATATGGTAAAATAAAATAGATAGCTTGAACGAAAGGGAGGATTGCATAATTTGGAGAGACATCAAGGTAGTTGGAAGGTTGAAGGAGAAGAAGAGTATAATATTGGGGAATTAGTTATAGACAATGATTATATTGAATTTTTTGTAAGAGGTAAATCTATTCCTTGGGCTTGTACTTTTATAGGTTCAAATGGAGAACATCCAATAAAAGTGTATGCTAAAGGACCTGGAGAAACAAAACATAGGTCATTAAATATGAGTATTGGATATAGAGTAGTGAAGGTCGCTATGACAAATGCAGGATTTCAAGAGGGGTTTGAAATAAACAATATTAGTGCATTCTCATTTGAAATTCCAGAACTTGTTGATTGGTTAAAAATAAATAGTGTGTCAATAGGTTTTACAGAGGCGAACGAGTTATTTGCAATTGAAGAGAAAATAGAACCTATTATTATAAAAAATGAAAATCCACATATTGAAATATCATTTGGGCCTGCATCACCGTTTATGCCACCGGAAATAAATGATAGGGTAGAATATGTGGTAAAAAACTATCCAAGAGTTCATGTGTCATATGAGGAAATGGTAACTGATGAAAGAGTGTATGCAGATATACAAATTTTAATGCGTTTCTTTGGTATGCTTATAGGGTATGTTTCTTATGCGAAAGATATTCGATTAAATATTGAGGGTAAAGACTTAAAAACATGGATATGGTTTAATGAAGATTTTTCGCATAACCTAAGGCACCTTAACGGGATAGATAGATTCAGAACGGAATATTCTCAGGTGAAAGATGAATTAGCAAATTATTTTGAAAATTGGTATACATTTTCTAATGATGATTATTTCTTTTTGCCGAGACAGATGTTCTTTAATAGTAATAGAAAAAGAGAAATATTTGCAGAGGATTTGTTTGTACAGTATGTAAAAATTTTAGAAGGTTATCATCTAAGAATATCAGGTGATGAGAAAAAAGCGGAACAATTGGGTATAGAAATTTTAGAGCAGCTAAAAGATGAAAATGTAAAGAAGGTGTTAAGTGAGCCGTTCAAAAAAGCTGGTTCATCTTATAAGCCAAAGACAGTTGCTCAATGGATACAAGGAGGATTTTTGAGCCGAATTACCCTTGAAACACGATTGAAGAAATTAGACGAAGAACACGGTTCTATAGTGGCTGGAAACACCGAGTATGTATATAAAGAATCGAATGCAGACAAATATTTTAGTGCAATCGTAAAAACAAGAAATTACTATTCACATTATAAGCCTGATCGTGATGGAGTGCTGACATTTGGACAAATGTGTAATAGTATAGATGTGTTAAAATGTTTGATTATAATGATTTTGTTTAGTCATATGGGAATGGACATCGATACTGCGAAGCAGATAATGATACACGATGATAAATTGTGGATGTATACTTCTTGTATGAAGAAGGATCAGGATATAGAGGGGTAAACACTATCCCCCTAAGTGGGGTATAAACCTTTTCGCAAAAGGTGACGGTTTCGCTATTTAGTATAAGAAGTAACTTTCACCGCATGTGGAGACGGTTGTTCTTTTGTCCCAACAAAAAACAGATGACACGATAGAGATCGACTTAGACTTAGATGAGCTGGATGCAACCAGTGCAGAGACGAAAGCGACCTATCAGGAAATCAAAGATTATGTGCTGAAAGAATTTGGCTTGAAGGTTTCAAATTTATATATTTCTCAGGTAAAACGCAAATGTGGAATCGAAGTGGGAGAAAACTATAATCTTCCAAAATCAGAAAATGCAAGAGTTCCACAATGTCCGAAAGAGAAAGAAGATGCTATCAAGGCTGCCCTGAAATATTATGCGATGATCTAAGGATATCGCTGATTTCAAGGAGGAATAACACATGAAAAGCACATTTGAAAAAATGGGTGGAACCTACACACTGGGAGCAGACGGAATTTACTATCCGAATCTTGTCAGTACAGATGAAGAACCGCATTATGGAAAATATGGAATGCTGCGGAAAACGTATCTGAAAGAGCATCGTCCGGCAATGTATTCTCTGTATATGTTGGAAGACAGATTGACAAAACATCTGAATGCTGTGGATGATGAAGCACAGGAGAGGATGGGTATTCTGGTGCGTCAGATGATGGAGAAGCAAGGCGTTACGGAAGAATTGAAAGCTCGTGATCAGATGGTGTGGGTTGGAGTTGTAAATAACATCCGGAATGCAGCAGAAGAGATTGTGTTAAAAGAATTGATTTATAGGTAGTAGAATAAGAGCTGAACAAGTAGGACGAAAAATCCTGTTTGTTCAGCTTTTATGTTTATAAGGGGTCAAAGAAGAAGCAAATTACAATTCTATAGCAAGTGATCTTTTCTAAGTTTCGGAAGGCTGGTTTTTTCCGTCATAGTTATAAGTTGCCGATTTAATTATTCCATAGTATGGCTTAAAAAATATTCGAATATAACTTTATAGAAATAATCATGATGGGGAGATTATTTGATGAATTATGTGCTAATATTCTGCAATTCTACTGCTAGTCGATTGATTTATGCACGCTCTCATTATAATATGTGTGCAGGAGGTGGATATATGTATCAGATTAGTAATGAAAAATTTGGTTTATTTGTAACCGAATTAAGAAAGGAAAAGAATTTAACTCAAAAGGATTTGGCTGAAAAATTATATGTATCAGATAAAACAGTTAGCAAATGGGAACGTGGTCTTAGTATGCCCAATGTCGTATTACTCATACCAATAGCTGATATATTAGATGTTACCGTTACAGAATTGTTACGTGGAGAAAAAATAGATACACAGAAAAATATTGATACAAAAGAAGTCGAGGAATTGGTAGTAGGCTCTCTCGATATGGCTGTTAGGAATTCTATTCATCAGCATAGAAAAAACTGGATATTAGCATATTTGCTATGCTTTTTAATATCTATTACAGAAATTATTATGTTAGTCGTATCTGGGAATTCAATAGCTGAGATGAAAGATGATATATTGCTGGTTACAGGGTTAATGCTTTTATTTGGTGCATGGTTTTGTTTCTTTGCCAAAGACATATTACCAACATATTATGATGCAAACAAGATAAATTATGTTTCACAAGGAATTTTTAGAATACATCTAGTTGGTTTATCCTTTAACAACGGAAATTGGATGTACATCTGCACAACTTTAAAAATATGGACACTTGCAACGGTTGTTCTATATCCTCTTGCAGGTATTATAATAATCAATTGTTTCAATATAGCTTTATGGGATATTTTGAATAAAATTTTCTTAATTATGATATTAGGTGGTATGGTAATTTCGATTTACATTATCGGGAAAAAATACGAATAATTAAATTACCTGTTATCGTTGTGGATAGTACTAATTTACAACATTCTTCATGGGAAATATGGAATGATGCAGAAGAGGTTGTGTTAAGAGAATTAGTGTACATTTAAAACGTGGAAAGCTCCTTCGAGGTTTTTTGCTGATTATAAAGAAAGTATATAGAAAATGCATTAATCATATGGTATGATTTGAACAAAAGATAGAATCTTATGAAGTAAGAAGAATATTTTTGATGAACGCAACTTAGAAGTTTCTGAATTAAGTTAATCGTGCCATATGGCTTGATTATAAAAGCAAAGATAAAAACGCAACGTACATCTTTGATGTGCCAGAGCCGGTAGGTAGCCCGGCCGTCCTATATAAATAGGGTAAGTAACCTGCCCCTCCGGGTTGTCCATTCTTTGTTCAATCAATTTTAGGAGGGATTCTTATGGACAAAGTAAATGGAAAGCTGACAGTATTTTTTGAGGAGCCGTTTTGGGTGGGGATCTTTGAACGCATCGAAGATGGTAAACTATCTGCGGCAAAGGTAACATTTGGTGCAGAGCCAAAAGATTGTGAAGTACAGGAATATATTCAAAAGTGGTACTTCAGTTTGAAATTCAGTCCGGTTGTTGAAACTGTTGTAAAGGATATCAAAAGAAATCCGAAACGGATGCAGCGGGAAGCAAAGAAGCAGATGCTGGAAATAGGCATTGGTACAAAATCGCAACAGGCGTTGAAATTACAGCAGGAACAGAACAAGCAGGAACGCAAAGAGAAAAGCCGCAAGAGAAAAGAGGCAGAAGAGCAGCGCATGTTTGAACTGAAACGGCGCAAGAAAAGAGAAAAGCATAAGGGACATTAAAGTCCCTTGGGCTTTTACTCAAATCGAAAAGTGTTGAATAAAGATTTCGGGAGGTGTTTCTATGAAGAAAAAAGTACTTGCAATTATGTTAGTTGCCGTATCAATCATGTTGATTTCAGCGTGCGGAAAAAAAGAAAAATTGTACGAAATTCCTGATTTATCGCAGTATAAGACAGATTATGTAGGAGATTCTTCAAATGTTATAAACATTGTAAGCGGTCAAGAGTATCCAGAGGGATACTCATATGACAGTATAGAGATACAGTCTGAAACAGAGCCTTATGGATTAACAGTTTTTCTAAAAGATGAGCCGTCGGCAGTCAAACTTGAAGATGAATTGCAGGTTAATGCAGATATGACATTTGACTTGATTGGTAATTTGGGAACAATTGATTATAAAACAGCAGATAGCAAAGAAATTATTGCATCATATGAACGGTGATATATTTTTAGTCAACTTTTAGACAATTTGAAGAGCGGAATATAAAAAGGCGTATGGAAGTTTTAAATCCATACGCTTTTTTGAAAAAAATTTATTTTTGAACAAGAGATTTGTAAGAACATATTATCTATTCAAAGACGGTTACAATTCTATATCATATGACTTTTTCTTAGTCCGAGCAGGCTGATTTCGCCGTATTTCCTGTTCTCTTTGATATTTAAGTTCCCATGCACGATGGGAGAAGACATCAGGATCTTCCACATTGAGATAATCCACTTCATTGGTTGCAATATCACGACGGTGATAGTCATAATACTTACCAAAAGTACCTTTGAGCTGCTCGATCAGCTTATCCCGGAAATCAGGACGTATATGGATTCTGGTGTCCAGCAATTCTGTATACTGTTCAGGTTCAGGACGAAATTTTTCTTCCCGGAAAGCAGCGGCGTCTTTTTCGAGCTGTTTTTTAAGGGAGATGTCCTGAGAATCAAGAATATCAAGATTGTTATTCATCTGGTCATATTTCTTGGATAGATTTATCATATCTTTATCAGTAGAGCATTGTGCCTGGAAGATTAGCTGCTCTTTCCTTGATTTCAGTTCTTCAATTTCTTCGGTAACGGTTGTAAGCTGCTGATTCAATTTTATATGCTGGATGGGATTCAAAATACTGGTTTTATCCTTTTGCACATTCAGTTTTTTCCGTTCCGTAACTTTAGCTTTGAGTTTCTTTTTAATGGTGTTGTATTTATTCAGTATTGGATTAAAATGATTCATCCAATCATGAATTACTTCTTTTTGCATCTCATTATGAAGTAAATGATATTGTGTAAAAATCATATGATTTCGGATAGTTTCCATTGTTTCTGCAATTACAGGAATAGAATGTTTGACAGCCTGAGCCAGTTTCGATACCTGAGTTTTTAATTCCCGGAGCATTTGATTATCTGCACGAATCTGACGGTTGATTTCACAGCGGTCAGCTATCATTCCTTTCTTTTCCATGTTTTGAGCAATATATCCTTCGTGAATGGTCGGCTGTTCAGTGATTCCCTGATCTGCAAAGCTGCGGTGATCAATGGATGCATTTATCTGATTACGGACAAGCATTTCATTTACAGTATTTGACCAGTTTGCTCTCCAGATACAGAGCTGCTCATTACTGTTCCATTGTTCAGAAATGGGATTCTGTCTTCCATAGCGGCTGCTTTTTGGATGCTTGTCAATACGGTCATAGCCTTTTTCCTGTGCGGCAGATGCGACCATATAAATTTTCTTTTTTCCAACTTTATATCTGTATTGCTTTTCCCAGCCATCTTTTTGAGCAGTTTTGAATTCAGTAGCTGTAAATCCTTTTTCTTCCCCATTTTTTATACAGAGATATTCTTTTTCTGTTTTATACTGCCATGTTCCGTTTTCATTCAGTGGACGGACGGTAAGCAGAATGTGTGCATGAGGATTGTGTCCATCTGTATCGTGAATAGCAAAGTCAGCACACATGCCCATATTTACAAAGTTCTTTTGAATAAAATTTTGAAGAAGAGAAATATTACTGTCCTTATCTAATTCAACGGGAAGCGCGACAACAAATTCTCTTGCCAGTCGACTGTCTTTTGTCTTTTCTGCAGCTTCCCCAGCATTCCAGAGTTGTTCACGGTCTTTCCATTCTGGTGGAGCCATCGGTGGGAGCATTACTTCCTGATAAAGCAGTCCATGCTTTCTTGTATAGTCATGCTGAATGCCATCATAGTCATTATACATCCGACTGCAGCTCATATAAGCAGAAGCTGCGACAGCGGAACGCCCGGAACCACGGCTGACAACTTTGGCTTGCATATGATAAATTGCCATATCTGGCACCTTCTTTCGATGTTGCCTGCAACAGCGGATAAAGCCCTCGGCAGAGCGCACGAGCCCC
>ERZ791825.35-NODE-35-length-180912-cov-19.917183_pt1 | contig 180912 bp, 150 predicted proteins | sample MGYA00510298_ERZ791825 | MGnify/ENA primary metagenome ERZ791825 (study PRJEB30046, sample SAMN00792010) | human gut metagenome | study: EMG produced TPA metagenomics assembly of the A metagenome-wide association study of gut microbiota in type 2... | reverse complement strand
ATGGGCCAAGTTTGTTTAATTTTTAATTCGTCCCAATTTTAATGGGACACTAATGAAGTATACAGAATTATAAATACGAAGAAAAAGCTCCTAAAAACATACAGAAACAGCTCGTATAAAGCAGAATTATCGGGCTTATACGAGCTGTTTTTAGAATATAGGGAAAATTTAAATACCTTCTATGGCGGAAGCTGGAACCCACCCTACTTTACCGTCTTCCAAACGAATTTCTTTCCATTCACGCATAGAGTTGTCTTTTATTTCAACTTTACGTCCCTCATGAAGAATGAACAGACTTGTACCACTTTCACTGGGAGTACTACGCACTGTGACACTAGGTGCTAACACTATAGCTTCACTACGTTCCATCAGTTCGCCTTTCTGCTGAGCAGCAAACACATTACTCAATATAACAAGAGCCAGGAATACTATTCCTGCAATAAATCCCACTTTCTTCCCCATAATCTGTTTTGAAAAGAAAAAGAGATAGAATGAAACGAGTAATAGTACAAAGAACACAATCCCCAACTTAGCCCATGCATCTACGCTAAGACAATTAATCAACGATTTAGTCCAAGATACAAAGAAAACCTCAGGAACTGGGATTACCTTATCGATTGTCTTAGAACGTGCTATTTCCAAATTTGCACGAATATCAGCATTACCAGGTTCCAACAACAAGGCACGCTCATAATTCAATATAGCTTTTGCTATATCATCTGCCTTATAATAACTGTTGCCAAGATTATAATAGACCTCTGCAGCCTCTCCCTTCTTTAACAGATTCTCATATATTTGAATGGCAGAAGCATAATCATTCCGTATATAGGCGCTGTCACCTTCAGCCTTTGTCACATTGCTTTCTTGTCTTGCAGCAGAGAATTCCGCATGTGAACCGACGGATGTAGAGTCACTACCAGTCTGTAATGTATCTACAGATGCAGGATTCTGCCCATAGGCAGTAATTGCCATCACTAGACTAAGAGTAAAAAACAATATTCTATTCATTACCATTTCCTCCTGATTAATGTTTTATCGAGTTTTCCATTTTGCTGATAACTTCCAAAGAAGCTGAATATACCTTATCCATAGCCTGGTTATCATCACCCGGAGCAAAGCGGGCAAACTCACAGTTGTTCAATGCATCGAGGAATTCCTTTATCAACGCATCATTCACACCATAATTACGAAGTTCCTCTTCGATATTATCCTTAGACAAACGGGATACCGGAATGTTCAGTTTATCACTGATATACCCCCAAAGAGCCTTCAAAACCTCATCATAAAATGCGTCTTTCTTATTCTCGGCCAATAATTTACCAGCTTGTTTCATACGTTTCACCGCCACTTTATTGGCTTTCTTAGTACGCATCTTTGCTACATTTGCATTGGCTGCTATTTGCTTACGATAGATGATAAAGAATGTAATGAATGCAATACCCGGTATCAAATAAAGCAACCAATACGTCAACGAACCGAAGAAGAAATCACCTTTGGGAGACAAAGTGACATTATTCTGCTTGATAAAACGAATATCCTCGTTTAATACTTTCAAGTCTTCCTTGCTTGTAAAGTTTGCAATGGTCTGAGCTGCATTACCTGCTCCCTTTTCCACATGCAATTCATACTCTTCCGTAGTCAGCGTTTTATACGAACGGGAATTAATATCAAAATAACTGAACTTTACGGCAGGAATCTTATAAGTTCCCGCATTACGGGGAATTGCCAGATACTCAATGACCTTACTACCGGAGAGGCCCGAATTTGTCAGACGGAATTTATTGTCCACCTTCGGATCATATACCTCAAAATCCTCGGGGAATTTGACTTCCGGATTAGAAAGCAACTTCAGATTGCCGGTACCAGAGATGACAAGTTTGACAGTAACGGCATCATTGGTCTTGACATTTGTACTATTGATAGAAGAAGTTATATTGAACTCTCCCACTCCTCCAGAAAAATCAGCTGGCTTACCTACTGGCAAGGGTTTTACGTCAATCGTCAATTGCGGAGTCAAAATTGTCTTTTTAACTTCTACGTAATTGCTTCCTCCATTGAAAAATGCCTCGAACGGATCAGCAACTTGTGTAGCCTTTGCAATGGAAGCGTCAAAGCGTGCAGCATCAATCGTCAACTTACCGGCTTGTTGTGGGAACAACACAAACTGACGATAGATTGTAGACTGATAATTTCTACCTTTATAATGCTCCAATCCCCATCTTCTGTCATTAGGAAGTTCCACTTCCTGAGAATGGAATCCTTTGAAGTCGGGCAACTTCACATTGTCAAACATACGCAAGTCCACCAAGGTATATATCTTATATGTCAATAGGAATGCTTCTTGTTCATACACCGTCGTCTTACTGGCAGTAGCTGTAATAAACAAATCACTATTCGATACAGATGTCCCGGAAGAAGCGCGGCTGGCAGTGCCACTGCTCTGTCCGCCACCATTTCCTGAGGATGCTCCATTGGTAGCCTGATCTGCCGGAAGAACCCTTACTCGTACAGAATTAGAAACCATTTGGTTACCATCAGCAGTGATAGTGGCTCCTGGAATGGTAAAATCACCTTCTGCAGTCGCCATTAAAATATAAGTGAATGTAATACTGCTGGTTGAAGTCGTCTGCCCATTAATCATCTGCACGCTACTCTGTTGCGAGCGGCTGGGCCCCATCAACACATCAAATCCCTTCATAGAAGGAGCACGAAAATCCCTTACCTTTTGTGTAGTCACCGTATACGACAGTCTGAACTGGTCTCCTACCGCCACAGCGTCAGGAGCAGACGCAGTAAACGATACCTTGCCATCGGCAAAGGCATTCATACTGGCTGCAATCAGTGCTATCCATAAGAAAACTATTTTTCTCATATATTATTCCTATTATGTTTGTTACCAATCTTTTTCCAGACGACCTCCTTGAAGTACCTGCTGCTTTTTCACTTTATCCTGCACATCCTTCTCGTCTTGCATGACAGAGTTCAACAGCTGTTCGGCATTTTCCTTAGACATCTCATTATCTTTCTTTTCCGGCTGAGAAGGTTGTTGTTGTTGCTGGTCTTGATTCTGTTGCTGGTCTTTCTGCTGATCCTGCTGTTTATCCTGCTCCTTCTGTTGGTCCTGTTTATCCTGATCTTGATTCTGATCCTGGTTCTGCTGCTGGTCTTGCAACTGTTTCTGTGCCAAAGCAAGGTTATAGCGCGTTTCATCATCTTTCGGATTATTGCGTAACGACTCCTTATAGGCTTCTACCGCCTTTGCATAATCCTTCTGAGAATGAAAGATGACTCCCATATTATGATAAATCTGTGCCAAGTTCGATTTGTCCTTTTCTATCTTGGTAGCTCCCACATATTGCTCCATCGCTTCCTGCAGCTTGTTCTGCTGGGTCAATGTATTTCCCAAGTTGAACATGGAAACCGTTGACTTCGGGTTTACCTCCAAAGCCTTCCGATAGTTCACTTCTGCATCCACATATACGCTATCCTTAAAAAAACGGTTTCCCTTACGGATATAATCGCGTTCCGCCTTCTGTGCAGAAGCTGAAGCTGCCACTAACAGCAGCAAAACTATTCCAATATATTTTTTCTGTAACATACGCATCATTTCTTATTAGAGAATAAATGAATGTTGCGGAACAGAGGATTCTTGCGCTCCAATATCAACATCTCAGCCAGTAACAACAGCAGAATAATCCATGCCACTGCCTGAAACTGTTCATTGAATTCCGTGTACACCTGTGTTTCCACATCTGCCTTTGCCATCTTATTGATTTCCTGACTAATCGCTTTCTGTGCACCATTGGTATTGTCTACGCGCACATAAATACCATTTCCCGCCTGAGCAATTTCCTGACACATCTGCTCATTCAAGCGAGTAACGATTACATTACCTTCACGGTCACGACGATAATCATTAGTACCCTCTATTGGAATGGGGGCACCCTCGGGCATACCTACCCCTAATACATTGACCTGGATACCTTTCTCTGCAGCAACCTTAGCAGCTTCTACGGCACCACCTTCATGGTTTTCACCGTCGGTGATGACAATAACAGTACGTCCCACCCCTTCTTGAGGTGTAAAACTCCGGGCAGCCAGATTTATTGCAGCTCCAATTGCCGTACCCTGCTTGGAAATCAGCGAAGGGTCGATGGACTCCAAAAACATCTTGGCGGAAATATAATCACTCGTAATAGGCAACTGGGTAAATGCGTCACCCGCAAAAACAATCATACCGACCTTGTCATTCTGCATCTTATCTACCAACTGTGCCACCAGCCGTTTTGCCTTCTGCAAGCGGCTTGGCTGTACGTCTTGTGCCAGCATGGAATTGGATATATCCAACGCAATCATCACTTCCACTCCCTGACGTTTTACCGTCTCCAGTTTGGAACCAAACTGCGGACGTGCCAACAGTACCGTGAACAACCCGATAGCCGCAAAAACCAACCAAAACTTCACATCCGGACGGTATTTGGAAACATCCGGCATTAGCTGTGCCATCAGTATAGGGTCACCAAACTTACGAATGGCTTTCCTCCTCCGATAATTGGAGTACAAGTAGAAGGCCGCCAATAAAGGCAGCAACAGCAACAAGTACAAATATGCAGGTTCTTCAAATCGAAACATCTTTTTATTTACAATTTAGCAATTTACAATTTACAATTTGGCTACGCAATGACTGATACACTAAAAGACATTCTCCTTTTTACGGTATCTTCTTCAATATAGAGTTGCGTAACAGTACCTCCAGTAATACGCACAAGAAAGCAGCCAACGCAAACCAGCGGTACTCTTCCTGGCGCTTGCTGTATTCTTTTACATTCAATTTTGTTTTCTCCAGCTTGTCTATCTCCTCATACACTTCCTTCAACTTCGAGTTGCTGGTGGCACGGAAATAGTTACCTTCCGTTGTTCCAGCAATCTGTGTCAAAGTCTTTTCATCAATTTCGACGGGCATATTGACATATTGCACTGTTCCACCTACCGGATAAGGATAAGGAGCCATACCATTGGTTCCTACCCCAATAGTATAAACGCGAATGCCAAAGCTCTTGGCTATTTCAGCAGCTGTCAAAGGAGAAATATCACCTTTATTATTGACACCGTCCGTCAGCAGAATAATGACTTTCGACTTTGCCTTGCTATCCTTCAAACGGGTAACGGCATTGGCAATCCCCATACCGATTGCCGTTCCGTCTTCAATCAGCCCGCACTTCATATCTTTAAGCAAGTTCAACAATACGGCATGGTCTACTGTCAATGGACATTGCGTAAAGCTTTCTCCAGCAAACAAAGTTATACCTATATTATCATTCGGACGTCCGTTAATAAACTCTGCCGCTACATCCTTCGCCGCTTCCAACCGGTTAGGTTTCAGGTCTTCGGCCAGCATACTGGTAGAAACGTCCATGGCAAGCATGATATCAATACCCTCAATCTCACTGTTCTGCCAGCTATCGGTGGTTTGCGGACGTGCCAAAACAAGAATAATCAGTATCAAGGCAATTATCCGCAATACAAACGGTACATGCAGCAAGTAGTTCTTATAGCTTTTAGGGGTATGGGCATACACACGGGCATCCGAAATCTGAAGCGTAGCTTCACTATTCTTCCGCTTCATAATATACCATACTATATAAGGTATAAGCAACAGCAGCAAAAATAAATATTCAATATTGGCAAAAACCATATTTATGTACGATTTAACGATTTACAATTCAGCTTCGCTCCAAACATCCCTCATTTTTCACTCATGTATATCCGATTGAAGTCACTTTTTCAGTATTAAGCAAAATAATTATACAACTCCAATCCAATATATATCAAGGAACTGACAAGGGCTACAGCCAACACTACAATACCCGCTCCCAGCAAAATCTTGGTACGCAAAGAACGTTTCTCGATAATGGTAATCTCCGTAGGCTGCGGTTTAGCATTCTCCTCTTCTTTCTCCTTGGTTTCATTAATAAAGTCAATGGCATTAATCAGGTTAGCGTCATTTTCGTTCACCAATGGATTATGCTTGGCAAATTTCACCAAATCAGCAGTCTGGAACAATTCACGCAAATCTGATAGAGCTTCCTTATCTTTCATTTCCAGCAACTTATCTATGATTTCCGTAGAAGTCATTTCCAAAGCATTGAAACCAAAACGGTCTTTTATATATGTACGAAGAGCATCAGTCAATTCCGTATAATATTCCTTCGGCTCCCCTTTCTGCCATACCTTCTCATTCTTGATACGTTCTATCTCCTGCATAGCCAACTGATGGGGAGGCAACTTAGGTTCTACCTTCACCTTACGGATAATAGGCTTATTGTCGAAGAAACGCATTATCAGATAGACAAGCAATATCCCTATCGGGATAATCAGCGCACCACAAGCCATAAGACCATACCAGTCTTCCCAAGCAAAAGGCGCTTGCATCACTGTTTTGGGACCGAAAAACTGTTCCGGATTCTCCGGATCTAACGGGACATTCACCGAATATACTTTCAATGCCAACGCTTTGGAGCGATACTTCTCATTATCCACCGTCACTTCCATAGGCGGCAGATAATAAAGAGCCGAATCAAAAGAGGTAACTGTATACTCTTGAGTTATCAATGCACGCCGGCCATCATTCAGCAATTGCGTATCCGGTTTGGCCACATCAATAATTTCAACCCCATTCACCAGCGTATCGGTATATACCGGGAATATGGCACGCTTATCGGCATCTAGAGATACTTGAAGCTTTATCTTTGCCTGCTCTCCAATAAGAATCTGCAAAGAGTCAATCGTAGCATCTACCGTTACCGACTGGGCTACTACCCTTCCCGACCATGCTATTAATAACGCTATCAGAAATAAATATCTTTTCATTTTCCGATTAATTTCGTTTCGCAAACAAATTCATCAATGCCTTGACATAATCCTGGTCGGTACGTACCGACACATTGTCGACATTACTCTTGGTAAACGTTTCATTCAGTTCCGCCTGCTTGTTCACCCACCAGTCATGATGGGCACGACGCACGGCACGCGAGGAGGTGTCAATCCACTGCTCATGTCCCGTCTCGGCATCCCTAATCTTCATCAGTCCCACGGGAGGCAATTCTTCCACACGACGGTCGTACACCTGAACGGCAACCAGGTCATGCTTACGATTGGCAATGGTCATGGCGTTCTTGAAACTTTCCTGGTCGATGAAGTCGGACAAGACAAATGCCGTGCAACGGCGTTTCATTACGTTTGTCAGATACTCCAAGCCCAGACGAATGTTCGTCCTCCGGCTTTCCGCATGAAAATCTATCAGTTCGCGGATGATGTAAAGTATATGCTTACGTCCCTTCTTGGGCGGAATAAACTTCTCAATCCGGTCCGAAAAGAAGATGACACCAATCTTGTCATTATTCTGAATGGCAGAGAATGCCAGTGTGGCGGCAATTTCCGTCACCATATCCTTCTTCATCTGCTTTACCGTACCGAATTCCAAACTACCGGAAACATCTACCAACAACATCACTGTCAATTCGCGCTCCTCCTCAAACACCTTGACGTAAGGCTTGTTGAAGCGGGCGGTCACATTCCAGTCAATGTCGCGTATGTCGTCGCCAAACTGATACTCGCGCACTTCGGAGAATGCCATACCTCTACCCTTGAAGGCAGAGTGATACTGCCCGGCAAAGATATTGTTGGACAGTCCGCGCGTCTTTATCTCAATCTGACGGACTTTCTTCAAAAGTTCTGTTGTTTCCATTGATTTATTTTAATAATCTCATTTAAGCACACAAGCGCAATTTAGTTTATAACAGAAACTTCCCTATGAAAAGGGGTGAAGTTTTCGGTACTCAACCCTAAGGTTTACGACGCTAACCTCAGGTATTGGATTGTAAACCTCAAGTTTACGAAAACCTCTATTATGCGTTAGGGCACTTCAACCTTGTTCAGTATCTTGCTGACGATTTCATCAGATGTCATATTGCTGGCTTCCGCCTCGTAAGTCAAGCCGATACGGTGGCGAAGTACGTCGTGTGCCACAGCGCGCACATCCTCCGGAATGACATAACCGCGACGCTTGATGAACGCGTAGCTACGGGCAGCCAGGGCCAAGTTGATGGAGGCACGGGGCGAACCGCCGAAACCAATCATGTCTTTCAGCTCTTTCAAATCGTATTTTTCCGGATAACGAGTAGCAAATACAATATCGACAATATATTTTTCGATTTTCTCATCCAGATATACCTGGCGAACCACCTTGCGGGCTTCGATAATCTCGTCAGCCTTCAAGATTGGCTTCACGTTGAACTTCTCTCCATTGATATTCTGGCGAATAATCAGTTTCTCCTCTTCCTGCTTCGGATAGTCAATTACAACTTTCAGCATGAAACGGTCCACTTGCGCTTCGGGCAGCGGATAAGTACCTTCCTGCTCAATAGGATTCTGCGTGGCAAGCACCAAAAATGGTTTGGGCAACCCGAAAGTTTCATTGCCGATAGTAACTTGACGTTCCTGCATGGCTTCCAGCAAAGCACTCTGTACTTTGGCGGGAGCACGGTTGATTTCATCAGCCAAAACAAAATTTGCGAAGACCGGACCTTTTTTTACTTGGAACGTTTCATCCTTCTGGCTGTAAACCATTGTACCTATTACGTCGGCAGGCAACAAGTCTGGCGTAAACTGAATGCGGCTGTATTGCGCATCAATCAACGAAGCAAGCGTCTTGATAGCTAAAGTCTTTGCCAAACCGGGCACACCTTCCAACAACACGTGTCCATCGGACAACAAACCAATTAACAACGACTCTACCAGATGCTTTTGTCCTACAATGACCTGGTCCATACCTGTGGTAAGATTGGTAACGAAAGCACTTTGTCTTTCAATCCGCTCATTCAGTTCGCGGATGTCAATTGTTTCAGCCATAAATCATTCTATTTTTTTAATGTTTAATTTCCTCATTTATCCGGTTTTGAACCGGTAATTATTTTTTCGCTCCCAAAAGTACGGGAATAAATTAACCATACCAACTAATTTTTATTAAAAAACTATGCGAAACCTTTAGATTAAACTACTTTCATAGAGTTTAGTATTTAACAAAAAAAGAAGCAGTAATTTTTTACTGCTTCTTGGCCAATTTTGGTATCTTGATAGTAGTACCATAAGGCACATTATCCGGATTCTTGATTACACCGGGATTATGCTTCACGATATAAGACCAAAGAGCTTTTGTTCCATAAAAACGAAGCGCTACCCTAGTCAGCGTTTCCCCTTCCTTGATGGTATAAGTGGTTTCTGTTCCCACAATCGTATACCCCACAGAATCCGGTTCAAACGGTACAACTGTCTTTTTTTGCTCTTTTTTAGGAGTGGGAGACTGTACTTGTACATTTTCCTTTGGAGTTTTTTTAAGCGTAGGAGTTGTTGCAGCAACAGTTTCTGCCACAGTATCTATCCGAGCAGGAGCTACAACATCTTTTGAAACAATACTGTCTGTCAAGGCAATATTGTCTTGACCGGCAGGAACCTCCACCTTTTCAGTAACAGATTCCCTCACATCCGAGTCTGCAACTTCTTCTACAAGAGGCTTTGCAGTAAGTGCGTCAAGCAAGTCCGGATAATACATGAAAGCTACGGCACCACCACACAGCAACACTACAAAAACAACGATGCCTATAAAATATTTCATAGTCGAAGAATCTGCCATATCTTTTATCACTGGCTCAGACGGTTCCGGCTCAACAGCAACTATATTTTCAGGCATTGCTTCAGGTTCCGTTTTTTCCGGTTTCTCCTCTTCAACTGCCGGTTCGGGCTCAATTAACGGCTCTTCTATTACAGTTTCCACCAAAGGTTCTTCTATCGTAGCTTCTTCCACTAAGGTAACCTTCTCCTCCACCTCTTGTTCCAGAGTTTTGATTTCAGTATCTTCATCATCTTCACTGTCATTTTCCTGCAGGGTATCCTCAAGTACCGTAGCGTCATTCAAAACTACAGTTTCAAAATGCGAAAATGGTCTATTGATAATATCTTTCAAGGCCGGTTCCGGTGTAAACGACACTTTTGTATGCCCTTGTATCTCAAACCTTTCCCCCGTATTCACATTAACGCTTTCACGACTCCCGACATCTATCAGTTTGAAAGTCCCCAAACCTCGTATCTTCACATACTTATCCTTCTCCAATGACTCCTCAATCAGCTGAAAGAATTCTTTCACAAAACTATCCGCATTCTTCTTGCTCATGCCATGCCTTTCAGCCAGCGTGTCAATCAAGTCTTGTATGTTCAGTTTCTCATTCATAATACGGGAGATTTTTTTAAAAGCCGGTTACTTAAACTTATCCTTTAATAATGTACTCGGCTTATAAGTCAACACCAATTTAGGAGGTACCAGCATACGCTGCTTTGTAGTCGGATTCACAGATATACGTTCTGCCTTCTTTTTCACTTCGAATGTACCGAACCCTTGTATAGAGATAATATTCCCCTCCTCCAACTGCCGTGCCATATCCGACAGCAATGAAGCAACCAGCTCAGAAGTATCTTTCAATGTGTATCCTAACCTCCGCGATAATTCAGAAGTAAACTCTTTGTTATTCAAAATGTAAGCCTTTAAATTGAACTACGGTGCTATATTAGCAAATCTTCTTCACATAAGCAAGAAGATAAGGAAAAATCTTTAAATTATTCGCCCAAAAAGGTCGAAATCATCGGAATTTACTATCTCTACGTGGTAAAAGTTACCTATATGCAACGCTTTGTCTCCACGCTCAATCAAAACCTCCGGATCCACTTCGGGAGAATCAAATTCTGTACGTCCAATATAATATTCGCCTTCCAGCCGGTCAATGATTACTTTCATCTGCCTGCCTACTTTCTCCGCACTCAACTCCCCTGAAATGCCTTGCTGAATAGACATTAACTCATCCAGGCGGGCTTGTTTCACTTCCTGGGGAATAGAATCCTCATATTCAGCAGCGGCATACGTTCCTTCTTCTTCCGAATACGCAAAAGCCCCCATTCTATCGAAACGCACTTTACGGACAAACTCTTTCAGCTCCTCAAAATCGGCTTCAGTTTCTCCCGGATGCCCCACCATCAGTGTAGTACGGAGATGGATACCGGGAACCTCTTCACGGAATTGCTCTATCAACTTATATGTCTCACCCTTCGTCACATGACGGCGCATCTTTTGCAGCATATTGTCGCTGATATGCTGCAAGGCAATATCCATATATTTGCATACATTGTCACGCTCACGCATCACACGGAATAAATCAGTCGGAAAATGTGCCGGATAAGCATAATGCAAGCGTATCCACTCCACTCCGGGAATATCCGAAATCCGCTCAACAAGCTCGGGCAACATTTGCTTCTTATATAAATCTACTCCGTAATAGGTCAACTCCTGGGCTATAACCTGGAATTCCTTTACACCCCGTGCAACCAGATACTTCACCTCGTCAAGTATCTCCTCCATCGGGCGCGACACATGCCGCCCCGTAATGATAGGGATAGCGCAATAAGAACATTTACGGTCACATCCTTCGGATATCTTCAAATAGGCATAATGCTTTGGAGTGGTCAATGTACGCTCTATGTGCAACTCGTCATGATAGGCCTTTCCCAAATCCTGCAATAACTCTCTCCAATTGAATTTACCATAGAATTTATCCACCTGGGGAATTTCAACGGCCAATTCCTTCAGATAACGTTCCGAAAGGCAGCCCATTACATAAAGCTTCTCCAAGCTTCCTTCCTCCTTGGCCTGTGCAAATTCCAGAATCATATTAATGGATTCCTCCTTGGCGTCACCAATGAAACCGCAAGTATTGATCACGGCAATCTGCCCTTTCGGCCTTTCCGCATCATGTGTCACATGGAATCCCACTTCCTCCAACTGGCGCATCAAATGTTCCGAATCCACCAGGTTTTTAGAACATCCTAAAGTAATGATATCTATAGTCTTCCGTTTCATGCATTCTCCCCGAACAGTGAATCAACAAATTCCTTTTTACGGAACACCTGCAAATCTTCCATGCCTTCACCCAATCCAATATATTTAACCGGAATTTTAAACTGGTCTGAAATGCCGATGACTACGCCACCCTTGGCTGTTCCGTCCAACTTTGTAACAGCCATTGCCGTAACCTCCGTTGCCAGAGTGAACTGCTTGGCTTGCTCGAATGCATTCTGCCCGGTTGAGCCATCCAACACAAGCAACACCTCATTCGGAGCATCAGGGACAACCTTCTTCATCACATTCTTGATTTTCGTCAGTTCATTCATCAAACCGACTTTATTATGAAGGCGTCCTGCCGTATCTATAATTACCACATCGGCATTATTAGCAGTTGCGGAACTCAGTGTGTCAAAAGCGACAGAAGCCGGGTCAGCACCCATTTTCTGCTTCACAACAGGCACACCTACCCGTTCACCCCATATCACCAACTGCTCCACAGCAGCAGCACGGAAAGTATCGGCAGCACCCAGATAAACAGACTTTCCGGCTTTCTTGAACTGATAAGCCAGTTTGCCAATCGTAGTAGTCTTCCCTACACCATTGACGCCCACTACCATAATGACGTATGGTTTCTTCGCAATCGGTGCTTCAAAGTCATCCACATCCTCCGAATTATTCTCTGTAAGCAACGCTGCGATTTCATCACGTAAAATATGATTCAGCTCAGTGGCATTCATATATTTGTCGGCTGCTGCACGCTTTTCGATACGTTCAATAATTTTCAGTGTCGTTTCCACGCCCACATCCGAAGTTATCAACACCTCTTCCAGGTTATCCAATACTTCATCATCAACTTTTGACTTTCCTGCCACGGCACGCGCAATCTTGCCAAATACACTTTCTTTGGTCTTAGATAATCCTTTATCTAATGTTTCTTTTTTTTCCTTGGAGAAAAAACTAAAAAATCCCATACACTAATTATTTTTATGCAACCTGTTTTCGCATTCCCTGCAAAGATAGTGCAAACCGGATGCAGAATAAAATGAACCCGTTCATTTTTTATGCTGAGGTGCAGCCTATCTTCGCATTTTCAGCAAAGATATAACAAAACTGACGAATATTAAAAACTTCGTCCTCTTTTTAAAAAGAAATCCCCTTACCGGAAATACCGACAAGGGGATCTTTATAAGTCATTAGCGCTTTACAGCCACTGTATTTATCTTATTTCTTAAAGAAGTTCTGAACATCTTCATTACGGACCATCTGTTCATCAAAGATGTAAGCACCAGTCTTAGGAGACTTCACCATTTTGATAACCTTTGTATAAGAACGTCCTTCTTTGCTTCCTTCGTGCAAGGTTGCTACCGCTTTCTTTGCCATAAGTTATAGATTTATTATTTAATTTCTTTATGTACTGTCACTCTCTTCAGAATCGGGTTGTATTTCTTCAACTCCAATCTCTCTGTGGTATTCTTTCTGTTCTTCGTCGTAATATAACGAGAAGTACCCGGCATACCGCTATCCTTGTGTTCTGTGCATTCCAGAATCACCTGTACTCTGTTACCTTTTGCTTTCTTTGCCATAATCAGTATTCTCCTCTACTTTAGCCAATAACTTTAATGCTTTTCCAATCACAATAACCTTTAGCTACCGCATCTTTCAAAGCAGCGTCCAGTCCTTTCTTATTAATAATGCGCAAACCATTAGCGCAAATGCTAAGGCTGATCCAGCAATCTTGCTCTACATAGTAGAACTTCTTGTTAAACAAGTTCAAATCAAAGGTTCTCTTCGTTCTTCTCTTTGAGTGTGAAACATTGTTGCCAATCATGGCCTTCTTTCCGGTAATTTGACAAATCTTTGACATTTCTATCTTAATTTTATAGTTTTCTTTTTTGCCTATTTCAAACAGAGCGCAAAGTAAGCACTTTTATCGTTACCAAACAAGTTTTTCTTAAAATAATTCACTGTACGATAGCATTTTTTCCTCATTTCAGCTTCTCATAAAGCAACAAAAGGGCATTTTGAATTGTTTTTTCCACATTTCCCTTTCTTCCCTCGTCTCCCTCCTGCTTCATGGTAACGATTTCATTTTTATAGGCAACAGCTATCCACACCGTACCCACCGGTTTTTCCGAAGTCCCACCTCCAGGACCTGCAATACCGGAAGTAGCCACTGCACAATCTGTTTTCAGCGTTTTCATCGCACCTTTCACCATTTCTGTAACAGTTTCACGACTTACTGCTCCATATTTTTCCAATGTTTTGGCAGATACATGCAACAAAGACATCTTTATTTCATTGGAATACGCCACTATACTACCATTAAAGTATTCCGAACTGCCAGGAACGGAAGTTATCAGAGCGGCAATTCCTCCACCCGTACAACTTTCTGCGGTGGAAAGGGACAATTTCTTTGCTTTCAGCAGCTCTCCTACCTTTTCTTCCAGCTTCATACCTTATTATATATATTATCTTAAAGTTACCCGTGAATAAGCAGGTGCTTCCATCGGACAAAAATCTTTATCCATATACTTGAAATATCCGGTAATGGCAATCATGGCAGCGTTATCCGTTGTGTAGCTGAACTTCGGAATAAATATTTTCCAACCATACTTCCCGGCATGCTCACGGAAAGCATTACGCAATCCATTATTGGCAGAAACACCTCCGGCAACAGCCACTTCCTTTATTTTATATTGCTTGGCGGCTTTGCGCAACTTATCCATCAAGATATCTACGACGGTAGCTTCCAGCGATGCCGCCAAATCCGTCTTGTGATGTTCGATGAAATCAGGGTCGTCCTTCATCCAGTCGCGCAGAGAGTAAAGGAACGAGGTCTTAAGTCCGCTAAAACTATAATCCAACCCTGGAATATGCGGTTTGCTGAACGAGAAGGCTTTAGGATTACCTTGCCGAGCCAGCTTGTCAATAATTGGACCACCCGGATATCCTAATCCCATCACCTTTGAGCATTTGTCAATGGCTTCACCGGCGGCATCATCAATAGTCTGCCCCAAAATTTCCATATCGTTATAGGCTTTCACCAAGATAATCTGTGAGTTTCCACCGGAAACCAGCAAGCAGAGGAAAGGAAATCCCGGCTGCACATTATCTTCACCTTCTACTTTAATAAAATTAGCTAACACATGACCAGTCAAATGATTAACATCAATCATTGGAATACCTAATGAACGGGCGAACCCTTTGGCGAAAGATACCCCCACCAACAATGATCCCATCAATCCCGGTCCACGCGTAAAGGCCACAGCACTCAATTCCTCTTTGGTTACTCCGGCGCGTTTCAATGCCTCATGCACTACCGGAACTATATTTTGTTGGTGCGCGCGGGAAGCCAGTTCAGGCACTACCCCACCGTATGCTTCATGCACAGCTTGGCTGGCCACCACATTCGAAAGCAGATAACCATCTTTGATGACAGCTGCAGAAGTGTCATCACAAGAAGATTCTATTCCCAAGATTATTGTACTCATAATGTTTATTTACGTTTAAACGCTGCAAAAGTAGTGATAAAAGTACGATTCATAACGTATTATTTCATATTTTTGTTGGCTGATTATAAAAATTAACCGCCTATCAGAAAGCTAAAAAAAACAGTACGCTGGGTACTCGGTATTGTATTGGGATTGTACATTGGTACCATATTGTTGCTGAACATTCCATCTGTTCAGCGACAAATGTCTGTATTTGTTGCCAATGAACTGGCTTCCATACTGGACAGCAAGATTTCCATCGGGCGAATAAACATAGGATTGTTGAACCGCATCATCATCGACGACCTGCTCCTGAACGACCAATCCGGCAAGGAAATGCTGAAAGTGACCCGTCTTTCTGCCAAATTCGATATTCTCCCCCTATTCAGCAGCAAAATATCCATTAGTAACATACAATTGTTCGGCTTTAACATCAATCTAAGCAAGCAGACTCCCAAGGATAAACCTAATTTTCAGTTTGTACTCGACGCATTCGCATCCAAAGATACAGTTCAAAAGAAAAACAACCTGGATCTCCGTATCAATTCCTTACTGATACGCCGCGGAAAGGTTTCGTATGATGTGCTGTCCGAGAAAGAGACTCCGGGAAAATTCAATCCACAGCATCTCCGTTTACGTAACATTATTGCAAACATCTCCCTAAAAGCATTACAAAATGATTCTATCAATGCCGCCATCAAGCGTCTGAGCATCGAAGAAGAACATTCCGGATTTGAATTGAAGAAACTAAGTCTAAAGGTTATCGGCAATGACCAACGGATGAAAATCGAAAATTTCGCTATCGACCTCCCCAACACCTCTTTGGCAATGGATACTATACACATGGATTATGACAGTCTGGGGGCGTTTGACAATCTTGCCCAAGATGTCCGTTTCTCATTCCATTTGCTGCCCTCTCAAATCGCCTTGCAGGATTTATCGGCTTTTGTTCCGGCTTTTGGTTCTTTCAAGGAAAAATTGCAAGTAGAGGTACAGACGGACGGCACCATCAATCAACTGAATTGCCCGCACCTTTCCGTCTCTGTCGGAAATCATTTTTATCTGAGGGGAGACGTATCTCTACAAGACCTTTCCCATCCGGAAAATGCTTATGTATTCGGTAATTTGTCCAATTTGTACGCAGACCCGGAAGGAATTGCCTTCTTTGTCCGGAATTTCAGCAAGAACTACAATGGAGTACCTCCCGTCCTGCAACACTTAGGAACGGTTTCCTTCCGTGGAGAAGTCTCGGGCTACTTCACAGACCTCGTAACTTACGGACAAGTACGCACTGACATCGGAACCATCCAAACTGACGTAAAACTAAGTTCTAACAAAGATAAAGGTTATTTTGCCTATTCCGGTGCAGTGAAAACCAAAGAGTTTGAGCTGGGCAAGATGCTGGGCAACAAGAAACTGGGTAAAGTAACTTTCAATCTAGATGTCAACAGCAACCATTACGAAAACCAATACCCGTCCGTACTGCTGAAAGGGCTGGTTGCCTCCATTGATTACAGCGACTACAATTACGAAAATATCACCCTAGATGGAGAATACAAGCAGGGAGGCTTCACGGGAAAAGTCGCCTTGGATGACACCAATGGTTCTGTTATTTTGAACGGCACCATCAATACCGCCAGTCGGGTACCGACTTTCAACTTTCAGGCAAGCATCGACAAATTTCGTCCTCATGCCCTACATCTTACACCCAACTATGAAGATACGGAAATATCAGTCAAAGTCAAGGCAGACTTCACCGGCGGTTCCATTGACGAGATGAACGGTGAAATCAACGTTGACAGCTTACTATTCGCAGCTCCGGAAACACAATACTTCCTGGACAATCTGAAGATATCTGCCATAAGAGAAAGCGAAGGCCAGAAACGGCTGACCATCCAATCCAACTTTCTCCAAGGTAGCATAGAAGGTGACTACTCTTATCGTACCCTGCCTGCCAGTGTACTGAATATCATGCGACGTTATATCCCCGCCTTGATTCTGCCAGACAAGAAACCCATAGAGACAGAGAACAATTTCCATTTTGACATGCACATTTACAATACGGAACTGTTCTCCACCGTCTTTCAGATTCCGGTAAAAGTATATACCCATTCCACCATTAAGGGATACTTCAATGACAAGGCACAGCGGCTCCGCGTAGAAGGCTATTTTCCCCGTCTCCGTTATGGAAACAAATTCATCGAATCCGGAATGTTCCTTTGCGAGAATCCCGGTGACCAGTTCCATACACGCCTACGCTTCAGCAACCGCAAATCAAACGGCGCTGTCAATATAGCTTTAGAAGCGCAAGCCCGGAACAATAACATACAGACCACGCTGAATTGGGGTAACAGTAGCACTGTAACCTACAGCGGGAAACTCGCCGCCGTCGCCCACTTCATCCGTGAACAGAACGAAGCGAATGAAAGCAAGAGGAAACTTCCCCCCTTAAAAACCGTCATTGATGTCCAGCCCACCAACGTGATACTGAACGATACGCTGTGGGATATACATCCTTCCCAAGTAGTACTCGACTCCGGCAAAGTGTATGTCAATGATTTCTACTTCAGCCATAAAGACCGGCACTTGCGTATCAATGGTATCGTTTCACCACAACCCGAAGATACAGTACGTCTGGATTTGAAGGAAATCAACATCGGTTATGTGTTCGACATTGCAGACCTCGGAGTCAATTTCAAAGGAGAAGCCACCGGTCCGGCTTTCGCCAGCGGAGTATTGGAAAACCCCGTCATGAGCACCGACTTGTTTATCCGCAACCTCGGATTGAACGAAGGCTTGCTGGGTGATGCCAACATACACGGAGAATGGCACCACGACGTGAAGGGCATCTATCTGGATGCCCATATCCGGGAGAAAGATATTGCCAAAAGCCATGTGTATGGCTATATCTATCCTTTGAAGCCCACTAGTTCATTGGATCTCCAAATTGAAGCGGACGGTACCAACTTGAAGTTTATACATCATTATATGAGTAGCATCACGCCCGAATTCAACGGACGTGCTACCGGCCATGTACATTTCTATGGCAAATTCAAGGCTCTCACCATGGAAGGGCGTGTATTCGGCGATGCTTCTATGAAGGTAGACGTGCTCAACACCACTTTCTCCGTCAAAGACAGCATCTACATCGAGCCCGGCGGGTTGACCTTCCGCAACAACCGCATTTTCGACACGCAAGGGCATCAAGGAAGTATGAGCGGCTATCTGCACTATCAGCATTTTAAGAACCTGGAGTACCGTTTCAATTTCAATGTCAACGACATGCTGGTGATGAATACCAAAGAATCACCGGACTATCCCTTCTACGGCACCGTCTACGGTACGGGAAATGCCACTATTGCCGGTAATGCCCAAGATGGCGTTAACATTGATGTTGCAATGACTACCAATCGCAACACTACCTTTACCTATATAAAAGATAACGTATCTACAGCAGTCAGCAACCAGTTCATCAAGTTTGTGGACAAGACACCACGCCGTGCCGTACAAGACTCTATCCGCCTTTCCGACTACGAAATTGCCCAAAAGGAAATCGAGGAAGAAAGAGAGAGCGACACTGATATCCGGCTGAATCTCTTGATAGACGCCACTCCCGACGCTACCATGAAGATTATCATGGACCCTATCGCTGGCGACTATATCAGTGGACGGGGAACTGGAAATATCCGTACTGAGTTCTTCAATAAAGGAGATGTAAAGATGTTTGGCAGTTACCGGATAAGCCAGGGAGTCTATAAATTCAGTCTGCAAGAGGTTATCCGAAAGGACTTTATTATCAGGGATGGAAGTTCCATTACATTCAACGGCTCGCCACTGGATGCCACTCTGGACATAAAAGCAGGTTATACGGTCAACTCAGCATCCTTAAATGACCTAATGCCCAACGAGGCAACCTCCGGCTACATCAGCCAGACAAATGTAAAAGTGAACTGTATGATGGACCTTACCGGACAATTGACCTCACCTGATGTAAAATTCGACATCGAACTGCCCAACGAACGCGATGAAGTGCAGGCCATTGTCCGTAACTATATTCCTACCGACGAGCAAATGAACATGCAGATACTCTATCTGTTGGCTATCGGCAAGTTCTATACCCCGGAAAACTTAGGAGCCACCCAGAATTCGAATATGATGTCCAGTGTTGTTTCATCCACCCTTTCCGGACAGTTGAATAACGCTTTATCGAACATTCTCGATGTCAATAACTGGAACTTCGGCACCAATTTCAGTACCGGTGAAAGAGGCTGGACAGACATGGAGTTCGAGACTATGCTTTCAGGACAATTATTGAATAACCGACTACTTATCAATGGTAATTTTGGTTATCGTGATAATCCGATGGCAAATACCAATTTTGTGGGAGACTTTGAAGCGGAATGGCTCGTCAACCGTTCCGGAGACATCCGCCTGAAAGCGTACAACGAAACGAACGACCGCTACTACACCCGGACAAATCTGACAACACAAGGTATTGGCATTATCTTCAAAAAGGATTTCAACAAATGGAGTGAGCTCCTTTTCTGGAACAGATGGAAACTCAAGCGGCTGAGAAAGGAACAAGAAATAAAGCAAGATACCCTATCCACTGATAAAATAAACACAGAACAGCAGATGCCCGAGGCACAATCAAAACGGAAAAGGGAGCAAAAGTAAGATTGACGTTCTTACTGTCCACATTGAAGGTTTTAGAATAAGCAAATAGGCCCGAATACAGCATTTTAAATGGCTACACCCTTTGTACCTAAAGGTGTAGCCATCACTCTACGATAGTATAGGCATTCAAGGCAAAGGGTGTAGCCATAAAAATACATCAGAAAGGCAATGGCCCGTCCGCCCCCACACCTCCAAACGGGTTGTCCGTCTGTGGCGGAAAATCAGCAGCCGATGGAGGTGGCGGTGTTGCCGTACTTCCGATAGGCGCATTCATACGTGAACCAAATGTAGCTCCTCCACCCTCCGTCGGAGGTGGAATAACCATATCATCCTCGGGATTCTGGAAACGGGTGTACTGTCCGATAAACCTCAGACGCACATCCCCCACGGCACCGTTACGGTGCTTTGCTATGATGATTTCCGCCATACCGCGCAAGTCACTGCCATCGGCAGAAGTATAAATCTTGTAATATTCGGGACGGTGGATGAAGCACACCATATCGGCATCCTGCTCGATGGCACCGGATTCACGAAGGTCGCTCAACTGGGGACGCTTGCCTTCCTCGCCTTCACGGTTCTCCACACCACGGTTCAACTGCGACAGAGCGATGATAGGAATGTTCAGCTCCTTGGCCAAACCTTTCAATGAACGCGAAATGGTACTAACTTCTTCCTGACGGCTGCCGAAAGACATTCCGCTTGCATTCATCAGCTGAAGGTAGTCGATGATGATAATCTTCACTCCGTGCTCACGTACCAGACGCCGTGCCTTCGTACGGAGTTCGAATACCGACAAAGAAGGCGTATCATCCACATAAAGCGGAGCATCCAGCAAGTCACGCAGTTTGTAATCCAACTGCTGCCATTCATAGTCCGCCAACTGACCACTCTTGATTTTCTCACTCGGAATCTCGCACACGTTGGATATCAAACGATTCACCAGCTGCACGTTACTCATTTCAAGCGAGAACAGCGCTACGGGATTGCGGAAATTCACGGCAATGTTTTTCGCCATGGAAAGTACGAACGCCGTTTTACCCATGGCAGGACGGGCTGCAATAATGATGAGGTCGGACTTCTGCCATCCGGAAGTCATCTTGTCCAGCTTGGTATACCCACTTTCCAAGCCACTCAAACCATCGGTACGGGCAGCAGCTTTCTGAATCAAATCATAGGCTTCGGCAATGACAGGATTAATTTGTGTATAATCCTTCTTCATGTTCTGCTGGGAAATCTCGAACAGTTTTCCTTCGGCCTCCTGCATCAAATCGTCCACATCCAGCGTCTCGTCGAAAGCCTTGCTCTGGATATTACTGGTAAAAGTAATCAATTCACGTGCCAAAGCTTTCTGCGCAATGATACGTGCATGATATTCGATGTGTGCAGAAGATGCCACCTTACTGCTAAGTTGGGTAATATAGAACGGGCCGCCCACTTCCTCCAATTCTCCCCGCTTTGAAAGCTGCTCCTTCACGGTGAGGATATCGACCGGCTTCTGATTCACGGCCAAATCGGTAATAGCGGAATATATCAGCTGATGTCTATGCTCATAGAATGACTCCGGACGAAGAATTTCACTTACCAGCGAATAAGCGTCCTTCTCAATCATCAAGGCTCCCAAGACTGCTTCTTCCAGCTCCGGCGCTTGCGGCTGGATACGTCCGTAGTCTGTTACGGGCTGTGGTGCCTTTCCTTTCGGAGTACGGGATGTTCTTCTTTGTTCTGCCACTTTAAGAATTAATAATTGAAAATTAAAAATTAAATGAACTTCCCTTTTAGAAAGGGGAAGCAAAGATAATGCAAACCGAATACATAACTTTCATGCTTGCATGAAAAAGTTATGTTGAGGTGCAGCCTATCTTCGCTCGTATGGCAAAGATAAGCGAATTTATTTATAAGCGGTAAATAAATCATTGCTAAGTTTTCAATCTACTATGAACAGAAATCACTAACTTTGTCTTCGGAAGCTGCACTTCATAGCTTCCCCTTTTAATTTTAAATTATTAATTCTTAATTTTCAACGCCATGCTGACTTTTCCAAATGCCAAAATAAACCTGGGACTGAATATCACAGAGAAGCGTCCGGACGGATACCATAATCTGGAAACCATTTTCTATCCGGTTCCCATAGAAGATGCTTTGGAAATAAATATCTTGAACGAAGGAAACCGAAAGTTCCGTCTGCATCAGGCAGGTCTGGAAATTGAGGGAGAAGCAGAGAGCAACCTGGTAGTGAAAGCCTACAAGTTGCTGGACGACCAATTCAACCTTCCTCCGGTAGACATCCATCTCTTCAAGCATATTCCCTCGGGAGCCGGACTGGGTGGCGGTTCGGCCGACGCAGCCTTCATGCTGAAGCTTCTGAATAATAAGTTTGAACTCGGACTGCCGGATGACACTCTGGAAGAGTATGCCGCCAAGCTGGGTGCCGATTGTGCCTTCTTCATCAAAAACCGTCCGACTTACGCAGAAGGTATCGGAAACATATTTTCTCCCCTTCCCCTCTCACTGAAAGGATATCGGATATGGTTGGTGAAGCCGGACATTTTCGTCTCTACACGGGATGCCTTTGCAAAAATAAAACCGCATCATCCGGAAATGTCTCTGAAAGAAATTGCCCAACTTCCCGTTGAAGAATGGAACGGACGAATGGTCAATGACTTTGAAGAAAGCGTATTCCCCCAATTTCCCACTATCGGAGAAATCAAGGAAGAGATGTATCGGCAAGGAGCTGTATATGCCTCCATGAGTGGTTCGGGGTCATCTGTTTACGGATTATTCAAGGAAGATGCCGTATTGCCGGAAGTGGATTTCGGAGAAAAAGCTTTTGTATACAAAGGCCGGTTCACTGATGTTTAAAAATGCATCAACCAATATACTGATTTCCGGAAACAAAAACACAACAAGGTTGTTCTTACAGAAAACTCAAAACAACCTTGATTATGAAAAAGTTCAAATTCGGTATTCTGGCAGGACTACTTGTCTTGCTGTCAGTGTCCGCTTTTGCGGAAGGACGTCTTCCCGTAAATATACAAACAGCTTTTCAAAAGCTCTATCCTCAAGCAACGGATGTGGAATGGGAGCAAATGGCCAGTTGCTACGTGGCAGAATTTATTGCAGATGGTCAGGAAGTTGATGTCTGGTTCAATAAACAAGCGGAGTGGGTCATGACTGAAACGGATGTAGAGTCACTGGAAAAAGTGCCGGCTCCCGTGGCAGAAGCATTCATGAGCAGTACAATGGCCGGCATGAAGTTAAGGGACGTAAGAATCATCACCTTTCCCAAACATCCCACAGTGATTATAATTGAGGTGGAACAATACAATTCCGATGAAGAATTCCAACTGTTCTATGCTCCGGATGGAAAACTATTACAAAGCCTCGATGTAACAGAACTTGGAGGAGAGATCTATCCCGGACTCTTTTTCAATGATTAATACTGACGATTGGTGATTTGTCGATGGTATCCATTCATCAACAAATCACCAATCATTCATCACCAATCATTAATATACCTCTACCCTATCAGCAATACGCTTCGCTTTGTCGCGCAACGTGTCAAGATCACTGTCAAGAGGTGCATAACACAGCACTACACCCATACGGCGGTTTACGCGGGTAGTAGGCTTGCCAAAAATACGCAGATAAGTATCCTCTTCTTTTGTAACCTCTTCCATGCCACGATAATTGGGACGTTCCTGACTGGCTATCGGAGAGAGGATGACAGCACTGGCTCCTATACGCTCCTGCTTGATGCCAGGGATAGGCAGACCAAGCACCGCACGACAGTGCAATTCAAACTCATTCAGATTCTGGGTTCCGGCCAGGGTTACCATACCCGTATCGTGCGGACGTGGAGAAAGTTCGGAGAAATAGACACCGTTCTCATGGCTGAGAAAGAATTCCACTCCCCACAATCCGGCACCGGTCAAGGCACGGGTCACTTTCTCTGCCATATCCTGCGCCTCCCTTAGATGGGCAGGGTCAATATGGGCAGGCTGGAAGCTTTCACGATAGTCCCCACCCTTCTGTACATGGCCGATAGGTGGGCAGAACAAGGTCGGGCCATTCTTCTGCGTTACGGTGAGCAATGTTATCTCACTGTCGAACTTGATGAATTCCTCAATGATAAGTTCTTTTATGTCTCCACGGCTACCATTACAGCCATATTCCCAAGCATGCTCCAATTCGTCGGCACTCTTTACGAGAGACTGGCCTTTGCCGGAAGAGGACATCAGCGGTTTCACCACGCATGGGAAACCTATCTTTTCAGCTGCAATTTTCAGTTCATCCAGAGATTTGGCATAAAAATATTTAGCTGTTTTCAGTCCCAACTCTTTAGCTGCAAGGTCGCGTATAGCCTTACGGTTCATAGTAAAGTTCACAGCGCGTGCACTGGGCACCACTTGAATGCCTTCTTTCTCGAAATCGTACAGACGTTCCGTACGGATAGCCTCGATTTCCGGAACAATGATATCCGGCTGGTGTTTGCGTACCACGCGTTCCAAAGCATCTCCATCAAGCATGCTGAATACTTCACATTCATCTGCCACTTGCATGGCAGGCGCTCCGGCATACGAATCGCAGGCGATAATATACTGACCTTTGCGTTGGGCGGAAATTACAAACTCCTTGCCCAGTTCACCAGAACCCAACAATAAAATCTTTTTCATCCTATCTATTTATTTACTATTTGACAATTTTCAATTTACTATTCAACACTATACAATCAGACGATTTACTATTCACCATCCGCTACCCGATTACAGCACAGCCAATAGTAAATAGTAAATCGTCTAATAGTAAATTCCTTTATTGGTGCTGTTCTCTCAACAAATCATTCACCGTCTTTACCGGATTGAATGTAGTCAGAGGCACTTCTACAAATACAGTATTCCAATCACTCATGGCGCCGTTCCACAAACCGGGAAGTTCAAGCGCCTTCAGGTCCTTGCCGTTCTTGGACTTATAGGAGATGAACCCCGTGGCTTTATCCACATACTTCACAAGATTGAACTTATGTCCTTTATAGTCACGTACAGCGCAAACCAAATCCACCGGATTGAAATGGGTACCCTTTTCAAACATTTCCTTCTTTTCCGGATCGTCCATATCAATCTGCGAACTTTCCAGAATCTGCAGAGAGATAGTGCCGTCACTGTTGTATGCCAAGAACGGACCTCCACCTGGTTCGCCTACGTTCTTCACCATACCGCAGACGCGCATCGGACGGTTCAGTTTTTCTTTCAGGTATATCACCAGTTCGGCATCTTCCAGATTCTTCGTCTCCGGGTTCTTGCAATAGAGTTGCTTCTGCAGGAATTGCAGGATTTCAAGAATTTGTTCGTGTGTATATTTCCCGCTTTCAAGCAACTGCAAATAGGCAAATACCTTCTGCTGCAAAGCTACCAGTACACCGGCAATCAGCTTTTTATATAATACGGTGTCACCCTTCAGTTTGTCGGGTACCACATTGTCGATATTCTTTATGAAGATAATATCCGCATCAAGGTCGTTCAAGTTTTCAATTAATGCACCATGACCGCCCGGACGGAACAAAAGTTTGCCATTGTCACGGAACGGTTTGTTTTCCATATCGGCAGCAATGGTATCAGTACTCGGTTTCTGTTCCGAAAAGGTGATGTTATAATCCACCCCGTACTTCTTAGCATAAGCGGCAGCCTTTTCGTCCACCAAAGCCTTGAATAAGGCACGGTGTTCGGGCGAAACCGTGAAATGTACATTCACTTTACCATTTTTATTGACAGCATACAAGGCCCCTTCTACCAAATGTTCTTCCAACGGCGTACGGCTACCGTCTTCATACTTATGGAACTTCAGCAGTCCTTTGGGCAGCGCACCATAATTCAGTCCGGCCCCTTCGAGCAAGGCTGCAACAACCGCCTTGTAGTTTCCGGCAGCAAGCAGAGCCGATATATCCTTTCCGGCAGTTCTCCGGCAAGCGATATTCAGGTCGTCATAGAAGGCAAACTTCTCTATCTTCTCAAAGAAAGTCTTTTCAAAGCCTGTCTGGGGGGCATCATAATCTGCTCCAAGAAACTCAAACAAGTTTTTGAACATACGGCTAGCAGCACCCGAAGCCGGTACAAACTTCACTACCACCTTATCGGTCTGTGTATATGCCTCCCAAGCGTCCAGGTATTTCTTCTGTTCATCCGTATCCGGAGCCAATATCCCCTTCTCTACAGAAGCAGCGGCAGACAGTTTCAAGTATGGAAAACCCTTTTCAAAACAAGCCAACTGTTCGGCTATTTGTTCTTCGGAGATGCCTTTATTTTCGAGCAACTCTTTGTCTTGCGGTGTTATCATAATATCTTGTTTTATTAATTCATGCCCAAAAATACAAAAAAAGCAGAACTGCCGTCAAGAAAATGAAGAAAAAACTTACCTTTGAAGCATAAAATACGGACGATTATGGAAACTGATGAATTTTTCACTACTAAAGAGAAAGATTTACTCTTCTCGCTCTACCGCAAACTGTTGCAACTTTCCGGAGAAACCCTCCAGAAGGGGGACTGCAAAAAGCTGAAAACACATCTTGTCAACACTATACAGAACAACCGTATCCAGCGTGATATATTCGGTTTGAATCCCGTCATCAAAGATATGCAAACGGCTGTCATCGTAGCGGAAGAAATTGGCATGAAGCGCGCCTCCATTCTGGGACTCATGCTGCACGACTCCGTGCGCTGCGGTACTTGCACCGCCCAAGAAGTAGAGCAAATTTATGGCGAGGACGTGGCAGGCATCATCCGGGGATTGATACGTGTAAACGAACTTTATTCCAAAAGCCCTACCATCGAGTCCGAGAATTTCCGCAACTTGTTGCTGACTTTCGCCGAGGACATGCGTGTCATTCTCATTATGATTGCCGACCGCGTAAACATCATGCGGCAGATAAAAGATTGCAAGAACGATGAAGCCCGCCGGCAGGTAGCCAACGAAGCGGCCTATCTCTATGCGCCCCTTGCCCATAAGCTGGGTCTGTATAAATTGAAGTCGGAACTGGAAGACCTCTCGCTGAAATATACCGAAAAAGAGGTTTACTATCATATCAAGGACAAGCTGAACGAGACAAAGGCATCACGCGACAAGTACATCGCCTCTTTCATTGCACCGGTACAAAAGAAACTGGAAGACGCCGGACTAAAGTTCCACATTAAAGGACGCACCAAGTCCATCCACTCCATCTACCAAAAAATGAAGAAGCAGAAATGCCCCTTCGAAGGCGTGTATGACTTGTTTGCCATCCGCATCATTCTGGACTCTTGCCTGGACAAGGAGAAACTGGAATGTTGGCAGGCCTACTCCATCGTAACAGATATGTACCAGCCTAACCCGAAACGGCTACGCGACTGGCTGTCCGTACCTAAAAGCAACGGATATGAGTCACTGCACATCACCGTGATGGGTCCCGAAGGCAAATGGGTGGAAGTACAAATACGTACCGAACGCATGGATGATATTGCCGAACGAGGCCTGGCCGCCCATTGGCGATACAAAGGAGTGAAAGGTGAATCTGGTCTTGACGAATGGCTGACTTCCGTACGCGAAGCCTTAGAGAGCTCGGACAGCAACGGACTGGAAACGATGGACCAGTTCAAACTGGATTTGTACGAAGACGAGGTATTTGTATTTACCCCGAAAGGCGATTTGTTCAAACTTGCTAAAGGCTCCACCGTGCTCGATTTTGCTTTTCATATTCACAGCAAACTAGGTTGCAAATGCATCGGTGCCAAAGTGAACGGCAAAAATGTACAGTTGAAGCAAATGCTGCATAGCGGTGACCAAGTAGAGATAATGACATCGAATACGCAGACACCCAAGCAGGACTGGCTGAACATCGTAACCACCTCTAAGGCGCGTACCAAAATACGCCAGGCGTTGAAGGAAATGGCTGCACGCCAGCACGCCTTCGCCAAGGAAACCCTGGAACGCAAGTTCAAGAACCGGAAAATAGAGTATGATGAAGGAACCATGATGCGCCTCATCAAGCGCCTTGGCTTCAAGGTAGTGACAGACTTCTACCAGGCTATTGCCGATGAAGTGCTGGATGTCAACGAGATTATAGACAAATATCTTGAACAGCAAAAACGGGAAAACGACACACGTGACGATATTGTCTACCGCAGTGCTGAAGGCTATAACCTTCAACAAGGCATACCGGAAGAGATAGGTACTAAAGAAGATGTACTGGTCATTGACCAAAATCTGAAAGGATTAGATTTCAAGTTGGCACGCTGCTGCAATCCCATCTATGGAGATGATGTATTCGGCTTTGTCAGTGTAACGGGAGGTATCAAGATACACCGTTGCGATTGTCCCAATGCCAGTGATTTGCACTCACGTTTCGGCTACCGTATCGTGAAAGCACGCTGGGCCGGAAAGTCACAAGGTACACAGTACCCCATCACCCTGCGCGTAGTGGGACACGATGACATCGGCATCGTGACCAACATCACTTCCATCATTTCCAAAGAAACGGGTATTACCTTGAGAAGCATCGGTATTGACTCGCATGACGGGCTGTTTTCCGGAACGCTGACCATCATGGTAAGCGACACGGGACATTTGGAAGCACTTGTCAAAAAACTAAGGACGGTAAAGGGAGTGAAACAAGTTTCAAGGAATTAAATGACAACTATAATCCATGAAGTACGACTTTAAAAAGCAGTTGCGCAGTTTCGGATATGCCTGGAAAGGTATCCGGTGCTGCATAGGAAAAGAACAGAACCTGAGCTTCCATCTGATTGCCACGGTGGTTACGGTGATTGCCGGATTCTTATTGGAGATTACCCGGATCGATTGGATGATTGTTATTCTTTGCATCGGAGTGGTGATAGCAGCTGAGCTGTTCAATACCGCCATTGAGAAGCTGGTCGACCTGGTGTCTCCCCAACAGCATCCCGTGGCAGGGCAAGTAAAAGACATAGCCGCCGGAGCAGTACTGGTATGTGCTGCAACGGCGGCCATTATAGGATTGATTGTATTTATCCCTTACCTCACCCGCTTTTTCTTATAATAAGGATAGGTCAGCAGCACAAAGAAAAATACGGTAAGCATAGCGGCAACAGATGCCACATGGTATATCTGTACTTTGTCCATCAGGTGGCAAGCCACAGCCATGCCCACCAGCAGCCCTGCCTCCATAAACAAATGGCAAGTGGTGTTTGCCGTTCCACGCTGGCAGTGGTGCGACAATTTGACAAACATCTTCATGAACGGGACTGTAATGAACACCAGTACAGCCAATGCCGCCAATGACCAATAATCGCCCACAAACATCAGCGGTAGCAATGCTCCCGGTACAAAAGCAATCAGCAGCATATTGATGGCAGGTACCCATGCACGCGGCAATAAGAAACGGTCCATATTGCACAGCGACACGCCTATCGGAGCACGGAAAGCCACATATACCCTCGATGCGAAAAATATGCTGGCCAGTCCGGCCACTACGGACAGATAGGTCACCATACGGAAACCATACATCTTATACATTCCAATGCCCAACATAACACCCACCAGCATGCCCAAGCATGCAGCCCATGCATATACCATGTTTCCTGCACTGCGGCGTGTGGAAGTCGTTATGTCGATGGCCACCGTAATGCCCGCTGTGGTTGCCAGCCCGAAACATACTCCCTGCACAGCGGCAAGCAGCAGAAATTTCGTATAACCATCCACAAAGGCATATCCCAGAACAGCCGCCAGCATAATGAGTGTGGAGTAAAGGAGCACGTGCTTCCTTTTATATTCATCGACCAGATAGGCATGAAAAGGACCGACAGCAAACATGGCCACCGCAAAAACCAGAAACATGCTGCCCGCCTGTCCGACGGAAACACCCAACTGCTCTCCCATCACAAAAGGGAGCAAAGGAAAAAGCATATAGACGGATATGTACAGCAACAGATTTGCCGTACACATCCGCCAAAAATTGAGTGTCATAAGTTTGTTAGTACTGTTCTTTCTCATTCGGGAAATCTAAGTTCTTCACATCAGATACATAACGGCTGATGGCATCCGTCATCACTGTATGCAGGTCAGCATAGCGACGCAAGAAACGAGGACGGAAACCGTTATTCATACCCAGCATATCCTGAACCACCAACACCTGGCCGTCCACATCGCCACCGGCACCGATGCCGATAACGGGTATAGTCAACTCACTGGCCACTCGGGCAGCCAATGCGGCGGGAATCTTCTCCAATACCAGTCCGAAGCATCCGGCTTCTTCCAACAAATGCGCATCGCGTACCAGTTTCTCAGCTTCAGCATCATCCTTGGCACGGACAGTATATGTTCCATACTTATTGATGGATTGGGGCATCAGTCCGAGATGTCCCATGATAGGAATACCGGCGCTAAGGATACGTTTCACCGTACCGATGATTTCCTCGCCTCCCTCCAGTTTGAGGGCGTCGGCATGGCTTTCTTTCATAATACGGATAGCGGAAGCCAATCCCTCCAGTTCGTTGCCCTGATAAGAACCGAAAGGCATGTCGACGATGACCATAGCACGCTTCACACCGCGAACCACGGATTTGCCATGATAAATCATCTGGTCGAGCGTGATGGGAAGCGTGGTGACATTGCCTGCCATTACATTGGAAGCGGAATCTCCCACCAGAATCACGTCTACACCGGCACCGTCTACAATCTGCGCCATAGTATAGTCATAAGATGTCAACATTGATATCTTTTCGCCTCTTTGCTTCATTTCAACAAGGCGATGTGTAGTCACTTTACGAGTGTCGTCTGAAATATAACCCATGATAGTATTTACAATTTGGCAATTTACAATTACTCAATTTAATTTTCGGCGCAAAGGTAATCCTTTTTCTGATTACTTGTACAATTGAGTTAATTTATCGTAAGTGAAACCCTGAAAGTCATCCAATACATAATGACACAACGAGGCTATGTCTTCACGGGAATTGGTGGTTGCCAACCCTATAACGGTAGCTCCTGAAGCCATGCCGGCTTTCAGCCCGTTGAAGGAATCCTCGAATACATATGTGGTGTCGGGAGTTGTGCCGAAAACCTCCATACCCAACAGAAAACAATCCGGTGCAGGCTTGGAAGCCGTAAACATCTCGGCCGTAAGGATACGGTCGAAAAGAGTCTTTATTTCGGGATGAACCCGATAGACAGCTGCCATCTTCGCTTCGTTGGAGCTGGTCACTACGGCAGTCTTCACCTCATTCCGGTGTAGGTCGGCAATGAAGTCAAGCACTCCGGGAATAAAGTCGAATGACATTTCCTGTTCAAAGCGGTTCAACCGTTCTGTAATTTCAGTCTGCTCCTTCACCATGCCCGGAAAAAAGGTGTCATAAATATAGACCAGCGTCTGGCCCTTCACTTTACCTTCAATATCATCCATACCCAAATACTGCTTTCCCATTTCATGCCAGAAGTGACTGTACTGTGTCTCCGTGTCTACCACCACGCCGTCGAAATCAAAAAGTACGGCGGTTGCTTTTGTTGTGTCCATAAACTTTCTTTTACCTAAATCTGTTAATACCAAAACACTATAGTGCACAAAGGTGAGAATAATCTGCGAACCAAACAAATATTTCTTATCTTTGCACTCCTTAATTGACTCATATCAAATGAACAACCCGCATATATTAGGAACCGAGCGCATTGGCAAACTGCTTGTGCAGTATTCCATTCCGGCCATTATAGGCATGACGATTACTTCGTTGTACAACATCATCGACAGCATTTTCATTGGCCATGGCGTAGGTCCCATGGGCATTGCCGGACTTGCCATCACCTTCCCTCTGATGAATCTGGTCGTAGCTTTCTGTACGATGGTATCGGCAGGCGGCTCTACCATTTCATCCATCCGGCTGGGACAGAAAGACCTGGACGGAGCTACCGAAGTCCTGGGAAACACACTGATGTTCTGCCTGGTCAATGCATTCATATTCGGCGGCATCTCATTCATATTCCTGGATGATATTCTGCGCTTCTTCGGTGCCAGCAATGATACGTTGCCATATGCCCGCGACTTCATGCAGGTGATATTACTGGGTACCCCCGTCACTTATACCATGATTGGCCTGAACAATATCATGCGTGCCACGGGATATCCCAAGAAAGCGATGCTTACGTCTATGGTAACGGTAGTCTGTAACATAATCCTCGCTCCCATTTTCATCTTCCAATTTGACTGGGGAATACGGGGAGCTGCAACGGCAACGGTCATCTCGCAGTTCATCGGCATGGTGTGGGTAGTAAGCCATTTCCTGCAAAAGACAAGTGTGGTACGTCTGCAACGGGGGTTCTGGAAGATGAAAAAACGCATCATCAGCAGTATATTATCCATCGGTATGTCACCGTTCCTAATGAATGTTACGGCATGTGTCATTGTGATTATCGTAAACAACAGCCTCCAACAGTACGGAGGCGATATGGCCATCGGGGCATATGGCATTATCAACCGGCTGCTGGTACTCTATGTAATGATTGTATTGGGGTTGACGATGGGAATGCAACCGATTGTAGGCTATAACTTCGGTGCGCAAAAACACGACCGTGTGAAGGCTACCCTGCGTCTGACCATCATTGCCGGAGTATGTATCACCAGTACAGGTTTCCTTATCTGCGAATTGTTCCCCCATGCCATATCTGCCATCTTTACCAGTGATGAAGAGTTGATAGATATTGCTTCCAGAGGCGTGCGCATTGCCGTAGCCATATTCCCGCTGGTAGGCGCACAGATTGTCATCGGCAATTTCTTCCAAAGCATCGGGAAAGCGAAAATCAGTATCTTCTTATCGCTGACACGCCAATTACTGTATCTGTTGCCGGGACTACTGATATTCCCGCATTACTTTGGGCTGGACGGCATCTGGATATGTATGCCGGTATCGGACTTCTTTGCTTTTGTAACGGCTGTTATAGCTTTATGGATATATAATACCCGATTATCTGTCAAGAGTAGATTTACGAAAGATTAACGGTGGATCCCGGAAAACACATCATCCATACACCCCAAACGCATGATGTGTTTACCTTGAGCAGGCCATCCAAGTGGGAAAATATCTTATTCACTCTTGATGCTCTTTACCGGATTTTCGTTGGCAACATGCCATGATTTCATCACTACACATCCCACGATAAATGCAAGCAACAAAAAGCCGATACTGATATATCCGACGATAGGCAGTAGTACCACATCACTAAACTGACTGATCCAGATTTGCCCTACCTCATAAGCTCCAAGTGTTCCAAGCACTACAGACGGTATGGCAATCCAAAGCACATCACGCGACAGCAATCGCAATATACCGGATGTTTCCGCTCCATTCACCTTACGAATGGCAATCTCTTTGGAACGTAAACGTATTTCATCATCCACATATCCCACCAGCCCCATTAAAATGATAAAAAGAATGGTGAAAGATGCCCATAAAGTGACATCGCGGAAGACACGTACAGATTCGGCATAATTGCCCAACATTTGCTCCATAGAACGGAACACAAGGTCATCTTGTGGATATAGACGGCTCATTTCCTCATTCAGTCGGCGCAGGTTGTCATCAAACGGTTCTTTAAGACGGGCTTCCAGACAAAATGCGGTACCTTCAAACCATTCTATCATAACGGCTTCACTGTCGTTGGTACAGCCGACAAATGCAAAACTATCCAACAAACCTACCACCGTACCATAATCATTCACCTGCTTGCCAATGGGGCTGTCCGTCCAATGCATTTTCTCACAGAACGTGCTGTTGACCAGCAGTTGGTGTTTCCCTGTGAGGTTATGTCCCTCTTTCAATTTCAAACCGATAAAAGGCAAGTAGTCACTATCGAACCACGAATTACGCGGATAGAACATCTCGTTGCCTTGAGCGTCAAGTATCGGGCGATTGGCTCCAAAGCCCGTTATAGAGCGTTCGGCCGAGGCAACCGCCTCTACATAGGGCAAGTTACGAAGTTGTGTACGTAACAGATCTGCATTCACTTTTCTCTGGAAGATAGACACTACACGTTCCGGTCGCCAACCACGGTCGCGCCCTACCATATAGCGGTATTGCAAGAACACCATCAGCATCATACCTATAATGAATGCTGCACCCATAAACTGTACGAAGAGCAATACCCGCTTCCATCCCCTGCGGCCGGAAGTGTAACGCCTGAATACTTGCGTCACGGGAATACGGGCAAAGAGCATGGCAGGTAAGCATCCTCCAAAAACAAACAAGACCGCCACTACCGCCAAAGGCGCATATAAATGCTGCCAATCGAACAATACGGCAAGAGGGACTGCCGCCAACTCCTCCATCCGCTCATGGAAGACATAAACCAATATTCCGACTACCAACAATGCCGCACTTATTACTATCGCCGTTTCCACCAGAAACATACAGAAGATACTGCCACCTGATGCACCACTACATTTATGTACGCCTATCGCTTTGGCACGTTGTGTCAACGAAGAAATGGAAATCAATACATAATTCAACGTCGTGGTGAAAAGTAACACAGCACCCAAGAAAAACATAATCCAAACCATTTTGCGGACTTGCGCTTCACCCAGATGCACACTGCGGATAGGTACAATATGGACCGACAGTTCCAGCCCGCTATCCGATGGCAAGTGCCGTGCGACAGCCGCTGATATCCGTTCGTTCAACCAATCGGCATCTTGCGGACTGCGTAACCGAACGAAACCGTCATAATTCCCACCACTCTGCCATCCCATTCCCCACTGCGTGTACTTCTCTATATTCGAGAAAGACACAACTGCTTCGGGACGCTTATACAAAGAAGTATTCAAAGGAACATCCCGAAAAATACCTTTAACAAGCAAAGTAGCTTCATGCCCCCAGAAATCGTATGACACAGTCTTACCTATGGGATTTTCATCACCAAATACCTGCCGTACTGCCGTTTCTGAAAGGAAAACTACATCTGGATTCGCTAAATCCTGCGGATTTCCTTTTACTACATCCAAACCGAGAACAGAAAAATAGAGCGTATCAGCAATCACTGTCTTCAATTCCAACGGACGGTTACCCAACTTATAATCGTCATCGAATAGTGAACAACTGACCGTAGCCCCTTGCACCTTATCTGAAAATTCTTTAGCTATAATGCCAGGAATCGGAATAATGGTGTAGAAACTCTCTCCTCCTTCCAATACACCATTCTTCATCCAACCCGTCTTCACAATATAAAGGTTATCCGGATCATGATAAAAGCTATCAAAATTCAACTCGAATGCAATCCGCGCAAATAGGAATACGGACATCAACAGTCCCAATGCTAACGATACGATTTTAATGGCATTGGTCCCCTGTCTATGCAATAAACTTTGCAATGTATAATAAATGTGACTACTCATCATAATTTCCTGAAGTTATTCTTTATTCACTCTTGATACTGTCTACCGGATTCTCATTGGCAATCCGCCATGCCTTGAATACTACACAACCGATGATGAGCAATAGTACAATGCATGCAATAAGCAAGAATCCGCAGATACCAAAATCCACTCCCTCCACAAACTGCTCTATCCAGACACCGCCTATATACCAGGCTCCCAGCCCTCCAAGAAAAACGGCCGGCAAGGATATCCAGAATATATCCTTCGAGAAAAGCCGGAGAATGGATGACGCTTCCGCACCATTCACTTTACGGATGGCAATTTCCTTGCTGCGGCGTTGTATCTCGTCATTGATGTAGCCAATCAACCCCATTAACGTAACAAAAAGGATGGTTATGGCAGCCAGTAAAGCTGCATTACGGAAATCCGTGACGGTACTGTTCTGGTCGTCAATGACCTTTTGGAACGAGGAAAATACAATGTCACGGGTGGGAAACAGCTTTTCCATGTCTTCATTCAAACGCTTGAGGTTATCGTCAAAAGGCTCTTTCAGACGTAATTGGATGTTTCCGGAAAATCGGTCAAGATAAGTTGCATACATAGGTTGCACCGCCACATAAGCGGCATTGGATGTGGCAAAGTCTTTCAGTACACCTACAATATTGCCCGCTATGCGATCGCCGTTGCGCACTTGCCTGCCTATCGGTTTATCTTCCCAATGCATCATTTTCAAAAATGTTTCATTGACCAATATCTGCCCAGGAGCATCCATATTCTTGCCTTCCGCAAATTCCAACTTCATAAACGGGGCATAGTCCTTGCCAAATTCCACCCAACGCATGCTCATCCACTGCCCGTTATCAGTCGTAACCCCTTCTCCGCTCAATCCGTCTGTAAGAAGATTACTGCTACAAGCTCCATCTTCCACATAAGGCAAAGAAAGCATCACACTACGATTGGCATCGCTTTCCGCATCCGAGTCAAAGGATACGCCCGAAGCATAAGCCACCCGGTGGTAATCGAATCCACGTTCTTTATTGGTGATGTAATGGCTCTGCATAAGCACCAGCCCCAACAAGCCGAAAATAAAGGAGGTACCGGCAAACTGCACAAACAAGAGCGGACGTTTCCAGCCTTTCTTGCCTTCGGTGTACCGGCGGAAAACCTGCGTCACCGGAATGCGGGCAAAAAGCTGCCCGGGCAACATGCCGCCTATCATAAACAAAATGACTATCACTGAAAGCGGTGCCCAAATGTTTTCCCAAGAGAAAAGACCGGCAAGACTAACGTCGAGCATGTCCTCCAACGGCTCACGGAAATTAAATAGAAGCAGCGCTACAAGCAGCAAGGAAAAAAGCATGATGACTCCGGTCTCCCATAAGAACATACCGAAAATAGTTCCCGTATTTGCCCCACTACATTTATGTACGCCTATAGCTTTGGCACGACGGTTCATGGCTGAGATGGAAATAAGCACATAATTCATCGCCACAATAAAAAGTATGGCGGTTCCCAGCGTCAACAGAATCCATACCATACGCATGGTACTGATACCAAATTCCATACGGTAGTCCCTTATCGGAACCAGACTGATAAATACATCATCGCTCTTGCGCACCTGCCCGGCAAGTTTCTCTATTCGGGTGTTCACATCGTCCAGTTGCACCCCCGGGCGCAGACGGACAAAGGACATATAGCTGTCTCCACCTCCCCATCCCCAGTATCCCCAATGATGCTTGAAGGAGGTAGCCAGAGACATCACGACACCACTTCCATAGAAACTGGAGTTTTCGGGAAAATCTTCAAAAATGCCCTTCACGGTCATTGGCATCTGTTTGTTATAGACCACCGTCTGCCCGATGGGATTCTTATCGGCAAACATGCTGCCGGCCAGCTCCCTGCTGATGAAGACCACCTCCGGATTATTCAGCTCGCGAGGGTCTCCACTGACAACATCAATGCCCATAGTGGCAAAGAAACAAGAATCGGCCGTCATGGCATTGGTCTGGAAACGGCGTTCATTGGCAAACCAAGCCGAATTGCTCCACCATTGCTGGGTGACGGTAACACTCTCCACCTCGTCAGGCAGGTTTTCGGCAATGGTACCAGCCACCGGTCCAAGAGTTATATGCGAAGGATGATACTCGTTGTTGTAATACCATACTGTTTTGACAAGACACAAACGTTCATGGTCCTTGTAGCAGGTATCATAATTGAGCTCGAATGCCTGACGGGAAAAAATGAGGATACTGACTGCCAACCCCAGTCCCAGGGAAACAATCTTGATGAGGTTGGAGCCTTTTCCTCGTATCAATGTCTGGAGAGTGTAATATAGTTGTCTCATGGAAGTTGTTTTAAAAGTCCGTTACAAATCCTGTGCTGCCACACTTGCCACCACACTACCGTCGAAAAGATGTATCGTGCGGTGTGCAAACGAGGCGTCGTGCTGGCTGTGGGTCACCATAATAATCGTAGTACCCTCTTTATTCAGTTCTGTCAACAGATTCATCACCTCAGCTCCGTTCTTGGAGTCCAAGTTACCGGTAGGCTCATCGGCGAGTATCAGCTTGGGATTGGTTACGACCGCACGGGCTATCGCCACACGCTGCTGCTGACCGCCGGAAAGCTGTTGCGGGAAGTGTTTGGCACGGTGGCTGATGTTCATCCGCTTCAGAATATCCTCTACCATGCGTTTGCGCTCACTTGCCTTCACGCCGAGGTACGTAAGGGGAAGTTCCACATTCTCGTAGACGTTCAGTTCGTCTATCAGGTTGAAGCTCTGGAACACGAATCCCAGTTTCCCCTTACGTACGCGTGTACGTTCCTTTTCTTTCAAGTCCGCCACTTCCTGGCCGAGTAGCTTGTAACTGCCCTCAGTAGGATTGTCCAGCAGTCCCAGAATATTCAGCAAGGTGGATTTGCCGCAACCGGACGGCCCCATAATGGCTACAAACTCTCCCTCCTTTACATCGAGGTTTACGTGATTCAATGCTACCGTCTCTACTTCCGAAGTACGGAATACTTTGCTGATGTTGTTAATCTCAATCATGATATTTAATGTTTTAATATTGTTTTATTCGCTCTTAATACTATTCACCGGATTCTCGTTCGCTATCCGCCAGGACTTCCAAAGTACGCAGGCTACGATAATCACCAAATTGACCATCACTACCAGTACGTATACTGCCCAACTGATGGGAATACGCTCCGCAAACTGTTCCATCCACATTCCGTTGACATACCATGCCAATACCGTACCGATGACAACTGCCGGAGCCGCCACCACAAGTATATTCCTCGACAGCATTTCCAAGATACCGGAAGCCTCTGCCCCGTTCACTTTACGGATGGCAATCTCCTTACTGCGGCGGCGCACCTCGTCGGTAGTATACCCAATCAGCCCCATCAGCATGATGAAGAACATGGTCACTGCCGCCATCAAAGTGGCATTGCGGAATACACGGACAGAATTATAGCTGTTCTCTATCCTTTTCTCAAACCGGTAAAGTCAATGGTCTGGTCATGGAAAGCCTCGGCTACATCGTGGTTCAACTTCTGCAGATTTTCGGTAAAGGGTTCTTTCAAACGAACATGTACCGTTCCATAAAAATTCTTGTTCCCACGGGCTATGAAAGGCATCTTCTCGGTTCTGAAACTCTCTATCTGGAAATCCTTCAACTGCCCTACGACCTTGAATGTATTCCCTTCGGTATATACCGTACGGCCCACGACGTCGTCTCCCCAACGCATCATCTCGGCAAAGGTCTCGTTCACCACGACTTCCTCTTTATCGCGCGCCATACGTCCCGTCTTCATAGTCATGCCCATCAAAGCAGGAAAGTCCTCGCGCATGAAATAAGAAGAACGGCAAGAGAAAAGTGCCTGCCCGCTCTCACTATGAATCATCGAACCGCTATATCCGCTAATGGGCGTACTGTTGGCGCTGGACACCGCTTCCACGTAGGGCAATCCCTTGAAGAACTGATAAGCCGCGTCACGCGTCGCTTCATTATCCCAGTAGGCATTGCCTATGGCTATCTGCTTGGGATTATACCCCATATCCTTTTTCAGTACATACTGATATTGCGACATCACCACACACATCAATCCACTAATGAATGCCACGCCTGCAAACTGGACAAACAGCAACGGACGCTTCCACCCCTTTTTCCCCTCGGTATAGCGGCGGAACACCTGCGACACGGGAATACGCGCAAAGAGCCGGCCCGGCAACACGCCTCCCACTATAAACAGCAGAAGCACTACCGACAACGGTACCCAGATACGCTCCGGAGCCAACAAGGTGGAGAGCTTTACAACGACCGTGTCTTCCACAAAATCGCGGAAGTTGAGCATTATCAACGCCATCAGCAGCAATGCCGCCACAATGATGATACCCGTTTCCAGCAAAAACATGCTGAAAACCGTGCCACCGCTCGCACCGCTGCATTTATGTACGCCTACCGACTTGGCGCGGTAGCTCAAAGAAGAAATGGAAATCAGCACATAGTTCAACGCCGCAATGAAAAGAATGGCAAAACCAAGAATGCTCATGATGACACGCATCCGCTGCACATCATCATAATTGCGGTATGTATCACGGATGGGCTGCACAAAAGCCGTGTAGCCGTACTCTTTCTTATCTTCTGCCGGGCGATATTTGTCTATCATGGCATCAATACGCGCATTGACAACAGATTTGTCGGCACCGGGACGAAAACGGATAAACTCTACCCAACTGTCTCCCCCGCTCCACGAGTAGTTATTCCAGTTGCGGCTCCACAAGGTAGGCATCGAGATAACCGCTTCCGGATTGATTGTGGCGTTCTCAGGCAAATTGGCATAGATTCCCTTCACCGTCAGGTCAAACTGATGGTCATAATTAAGCGTTTTCCCTATAGGATTCTCCTCACCGAACACTTTCCTTGCAAAGCGTTCACTCAAGAAAATAATATCCTTCTGCACCAAGTCCTTTTCGGGATTCCCGTTCAGGACGTCGATACCCATGGTACGGAAGAACAGCGAATCGGCTGCAATCTTCCTGTCATCAAGACGCACGCTTCCATTGTAAAGAGGAGCAGATACCATAGACGTGCTCAAACTTACTGCCGACTCCACCTCTTTGGGGAAGTTCTCCAAAATGGCCCCTGCCACGGGACCGCAATTCCACTCCTGAGGCTCAAACTTCTCTCCTTTCACCGAGAATATCGACCATACCTGATACAAGTTATCATAATCCTTGAAGCAAGTGTCAAAACTCTGTTCATATGCCACGCGGGAGAAAAGCAGAATACTCATCGTCAATCCCAATCCCAAAGAAATGACCTTGATGATATTCGAACCGCGTCCCCGCAGTAAAGTCTGAATTACATAATAGATTTGTTTCATTCCGTTTATCGTTTATTAGATTTATTTTCTTGCTTTTCATATTGCAGAAAGCGTGCCAAAGAATACACAAACCTGATTATCAGCACATATCGTATTTCAAAAGAAGACAAAGGTGTCTAATTTTTAGACACTCCCGTCTAAAAATTAGACAGAGGCCGAATCTCTGTTCAGCCTCATAGAACAAAAAAAAGGGAAATTAGAAAAGAATCCATAAGAATGAAAACTTTACCTTTGCCCACAGTTTTCTAAAGATAGAGTATAAACGTAAAATGAAGCACCTGCACATGAAATTCCCCAAACTCTTATATCCTTCATTCCTATGCCTGCTTATAGCCGGCTGCGACATGATAGATTATCACCCTTACGATGTACACATCAGCGGTGAAACCGATGTCAATGCCCACAACATTGCCCAAATAGAGCAGAACTGCCAGAACAAGACAACAATCCGGTTCGTAACAATGGGTGACTCCCAGCGCTGGTATGACGAGACCGACGACTTTGTAAGCCACCTCAACAAGCGGGACGACATAGATTTCGTCATTCATGGCGGAGACGTCAGTGACTTCGGTGTAACAGACGAGTTCCTTTGGCAACGGGACATTATGAACAAACTCAAGATACCCTATGTGGTACTTCTCGGCAATCACGACTGCCTGGGCACGGGCGAAGAGACTTATCGTGCAATATTCGGAGACCCCAATTTCTCCTTCATTGCAGGACGGGTAAAGTTTGTCTGCCTGAATACCAACGCCATCGAATTTGACTACTCCCGCCCCATTCCCGACTTCGAGTTTCTTGCCGCACAGATACGCGACCGTGAAGAGGAATTCGATAAAACCGTTGTGTCCATGCATATACGCCCGTTCTGCAACGAGTTCAACAATAATGTGGCACACGTATTCCAGCGTTACATCAAGGAATTTCCCGGACTGCAGTTCTGTACATCCGCACACGAACACCATCGCTTCGAGAAAGACCTCTTTGAAGATGGGATAATGTATTACATGAGCGACTGCATGAAGAACCGCAATTACTATATATTCACCATAACCCCCGACGGATATGAACGCGAAGTGGCATATTATTAATCACCTGGCATGCGCCGTCGTCTTCTTGTCGGTATGCTCTTTTTCTGCTTTTTCACAAGAGAGAGATACCATCTTCATCATAGAACACGATACTGTATGGATGGACCCGCAACCGGATGCCGTCATTGAAAGCCGAACCAGGGAGAACCGTTATGACCGCCGCGTACACCGCTACCGCAGGCATTGGGAGGCCTTGATTCCGACGCACACCAAAATTCAGTTTGCCGGCAATATGGGGTTGCTGTCATTCGGTACCGGATGGGATTACGGCAGAAGAAACCAATGGGAAACAGACGTATTCTTCGGAGTATTGCCCAAATATGACTCCAAACGTACCAAGCTGACATTCACTGTCAAGCAGAACTACCTTCCCTGGAGCCTGCAAATAAAACAGAGCCGTTTTTCTGTAGAACCGCTGGCTTGCGGCATGTATCTGAACACGGTATTCGGCGATGAGTTCTGGGTCAATGAGCCGGAACGCTACCCTAAAGGATATTATGGTTTCTCCTCCAAGGTACGCATCCATGTATTCTTAGGACAGCGCATCACTTACGACATCGACCCACAACGACGGTTCACGGCCAAAGAAATCACTTTCTTCTATGAAATAAGTACATGTGACCTATATGTAGTCAGCGCCTTCACCAACAAGTATCTGAAACCCAAGGATTATCTGAGCTTGTCATTTGGCATCAAACTGCAACTGCTATAAATTTTTTCAGTACCGCCATGAGCTCTTACTGAAGTTGCTACAAACTAATTTCTGTTTTACTTAAATCTATTCGTCCCACAATCGTTATATTATCGTCCGACAGTTGTTGAATTATCGTCCGACAGCTGTCGGACGATAATTCAACAACTGTCGGACGATTAATTCTTAGTAAGCAAAAATATAAAATAAAGCATATAATACAGATAAATCATTAACTTTGCCTGCAGAAAACAGAAATAGTTTATGGCAAAAAAAAACGGAAACATCCTGATTGTCGATGATAACCGAGGCGTACTTACCGCCTTGCAGCTTTTGTTGAAGCCATATTTTGAAGGGATAATCACACTTCCCTCTCCCGTAACCCTGCCCAGCGTATTGCGGGAAAAGTCATGGCAAGTGGTTCTTCTTGACATGAACTTCACCTCGGGCATCAACACCGGTAACGAGGGACTATACTGGCTCCATGAAATAAAGAAGCTATGTCCCACCCTGCCCGTAGTGCTGTTTACCGCTTATGCCGACATTGACCTTGCCGTACGGGGAATCAAGGAAGGAGCCACAGACTTCGTCGTGAAACCCTGGAACAATCAGAAACTGGTGGAAACCTTACTGAATGCCGTATCAGCTTCTGAAACAAAATCTCCGGCCAACGGCCCAAATGCCAGACGTACGGCAGAAAACAACCACCCGCTTGCGGATATCCGCAACATGTATTGGGGAAACAGCTCCGCCATGCAGCAACTTCGCCTCTTGGTGGAAAAAGTGGCCTCTACCGATGCCAATATTCTTATTACGGGCGAGAACGGCACCGGTAAAGAGATGCTGGCACGCGAAATCCACTCCCTTTCACCGCGCAACCGGCAGGACATGGTAAGTGTGGATATGGGTGCAGTCACCGAAAGCCTTTTCGAAAGCGAACTGTTCGGCCACGTGAAAGGCTCTTTCACCGATGCCCATGCCGACCGTGCCGGCAAGTTCGAAGCAGCCAGCCACAGCACCCTCTTTCTCGATGAAATAGGCAATCTCCCCTACCATCTGCAAGCCAAACTGCTGACCGCCATCCAACGCCGCAGCATTGTCCGTGTAGGCAGCAACACTCCCATTCCCGTAGACATACGGCTGATTTGCGCTACAAACCGCAATCTGCCCGAGATGGTGGCAAAAGGCGAATTTCGCGAGGACCTGCTATACCGCATCAACACGATACATCTTGAGATACCCTCGTTGCGCGAGCGGCCCGAAGACATCATCCCCCTTGCAGAACTTTTCATCGCCCGCTTCTGCAAGCAATATGACAAGCCCCCCGTCAAGCTGACGGACGGCGCCTGCGAGAAGCTTACGCTCCACCCCTGGTACGGCAATATCCGCGAACTGGAACATGCCATCGAAAAAGCCATTATCATCTGTGACAACGAAACCCTTCCTGCAGAACTGTTCCAGCTGGCACGGCGAACCGGCACTCCCGAAGCAACCGCATCCACGCTCGAAGAAATGGAAATGCAGATGATACGGAAGACGCTCGACAAATGCAGCGGAAATCTCTCTGCCGTCGCCGCACAGCTGGGTATCACCCGCCAGACGTTGTACAACAAAATGAAGAAGTATGGCCTTTAATTATTCATTCCGCGTTGCCGTCAGTCTGGCAGTAGCACTCCTTGCAGGGGTGATGTGGACTGTAGACGTATTTTGGGGCGCGTTCTGCACTGCGCTGCTTCCCATAGCCCTGTACTGGCAGCAAAGGCTATACCGCCATCATGTGCGGAAGGTGCTTTTCATGCTCGACGCCATCGAAAACAACGACAATGCCATCCACTTCTCCGAAACGGAAAACACTGCCGACGCACGCCTCGTGAACCGTGCATTGAACCGGGTTGCCCATATACTTTATAATGTGAAAAGTGAAACAGCCCAGCAAGAAAAGTACTACGAACTCATTCTGGACTGCGTGAATACCGGTATCCTTGTCCTGAACGACAATGGTGCCGTATATCAAAAAAACAGTGAAGCCCTCCGTTTGCTGGGCCTCAATGTCTTTACCCACGTCAGCCAGCTGAACCGCGTAGACCCGCGTCTTTCGTCCCTTCTTGCCAATTGCCGCCCGGGAGACAAATTGCAAATGCCTTTCAACAACGAACGAGGCACTGTAAACATGTCTGTCCGCGTCAGCGACATTACAGTCCGTAAAGAGCATCTGCGTATCCTCGCCCTGAACGACATCAACAACGAGCTGGATGAAAAGGAAATAGATTCCTGGATTAGGCTTACCCGCGTACTGACGCACGAAATAATGAACGCTGTCACTCCCATAACCTCCCTGAGCGATACACTGCTGGGACTGACCGAAGCGCAAGTTTCCAAAGAAGAAATCAGAAACGGCCTGCAGACTATCAGCAGTACGGGCAAGGGCCTGCTCTCTTTTGTGGAATCATACCGGAAATTCACCCGTATTCCCACCCCCGAACCATCCTTGTTCTACGTAAAAAGTTTTATCGGACGGATGGTCGAACTCGCCCGTCACCAGCACCCCGATGTTCGGGTCACCTTTCATATGGACATCGCGCCAAGCGACCTTATTCTATATGCCGATGAGAACCTGGTATCACAAGTAGTCATCAACTTACTGAAAAATGCCATACAAGCCATCGAATCGGATAAAAATACAGATAAAGAAGGACATATCAACATACGTGCCTACTGCAATGAGGCGGAAGCCATACTGATAGAAATTTCCAACAACGGACCTGCCATTCCCAATGACATTGCCGAACACATATTTATCCCCTTCTTTACGACCAAAGAGGGTGGAAGCGGTATTGGATTGAGTATTTCCCGGCAAATAATGAGGCTTTCCGGTGGAAATTTATCCTTATTGCCCAGTAAAGAAACCACCTTTATTTTAAAGTTCAATTGAACTATTTTAGATTTGTATTTGTTAAACACAATGCATATCTTTGTACTATTAGACATAAGAAACATCACATTTCAAACTATATAGCATAGAATTTATGATATTTACAGCAGGAAACATACTACTTATAGGTTCTGTATTACTTTTTGTCAGCATCATTGTCGGCAAGACCGGCTACCGTTTCGGAGTGCCTGCGTTATTGCTTTTTCTTGTCGTCGGCATGCTGTTCGGCAGTGACGGATTGGGATTGCAGTTCCACAACGCCAAGGAAGCACAGTTCATCGGCATGGTTGCACTCAGCATCATTCTGTTCTCCGGTGGCATGGACACCAAGTTTACGGAGATAAAGCCCATATTGACTCCCGGCATTGTTTTGTCAACTGCAGGAGTGCTGCTCACGGCCCTCTTTACCGGATTATTTATCTGGTGGCTGTCCGGCATGAGCTGGACCAACATCCACCTGCCGTTGATAACCTCCCTTTTGCTTGCATCCACCATGTCATCTACCGACTCAGCCTCTGTATTCGCCATTCTGCGTTCACAAAAAATGAACCTGAAGCATAATCTGCGCCCCATGCTGGAACTGGAAAGCGGTAGTAACGACCCGATGGCATATATGCTGACAATCGTGCTGATTCAATTCATCCAGTCCTCCGGAATGGGAGTTCCCCAGATATTAGGCTCTTTTGCCATACAGTTCATTGTCGGTGCCGCAACCGGTTATTTCCTCGGAAAGCTGGCTATCCTTATGCTGAACCGGCTGAATATAGACAACCAGGCACTCTATCCTATCCTGTTACTGTCCTTTGTATTCTTCACTTTCTCCATCACCGACCTGCTGAAAGGCAACGGTTACCTGGCCGTGTATATCGCCGGAATGATGGTAGGCAATAACAAAATCATGCACCGGAAAGAGATTTATACTTTTATGGATGGACTGACCTGGCTTTTCCAAATCATCATGTTCCTCTGCCTCGGTCTGCTCGTCAACCCCCATGAGATGCTGGAAGTGGCAGTCGTGGCATTGCTCATCGGCGTCTTCATGATTGTTGTGGGACGTCCTCTCAGCGTTTTTCTCTGCCTGCTGCCTTTTGGCAAGAGAATCACCCTCAAGTCACGGCTATTCGTATCGTGGGTAGGATTACGTGGCGCAGTACCCATTATCTTTGCCACCTATCCCGTGGTGGCTAATGTGCCCGGTGCCCATGTCATCTTCAACATCGTATTTTTCATAACCATCGTCTCACTGATCATCCAGGGTACCACAGTCTCCTGGGTAGCCCGGCTGCTGGGCCTCTCCACCCCGCTGGAAAAGACCGGAAATGATTTCGGAGTTGAGCTGCCCGAAGAGATTGACTCCAACCTGCACGACATGACCATTACACAAGAAATGCTGGAGCAGGCAGACACCCTGAAAGACATGAACCTGCCCAAAGGCACACTGGTGATGATTGTAAAACGTGGCGATGAGTACCTCATTCCGAACGGAACATTAAAACTTCATGCCGGTGACAAGCTGCTTCTTATTTCGGAAAATAGCAAGGAATAAGAATTACAGATAAGTTTCTATCCGTTTCAGGGCAAGAAAAAAGTGGAAACTATTTGCTTTGCATCACTATAAGACCTATCTTTGCGCAGTTTTAACTAAAGTGTGCAACAGCTGAATGGAACAAGAACAAGGGTTCATCGATTATATAGAACAAAGCATTATTAAAAACTGGGATCGCAACGCCCTGACAGACTACAAAGGAATTACACTGCAATACAAAGATGTAGCACGGAAAATAGCCAAATTCCATATCGTATTGGAAAACGCCGGCATTAGGCCCGGCGACAAGATTGCCGTTTGCGGACGTAACAGTGCACATTGGGCAGTCGCTTTTCTGGCGACAGTTACCTATGGAGCTGTCATCGTTCCCATTCTGCATGAGTTCAAGGCCGACAATATCCACAACATCGTCAACCATTCCGAAGCCAAGCTGCTGTTTGTCGGCGACCGGGCATGGGAAAACCTCAATGAAGAGGCAATGCCCCTGCTGATGGGTATCGTACTGCTGACGGACTTCACTCCGGTAGTTTGCCGCAACGAGCAGCTGATGGAGGCTTTCGAACATCGCAACGTCCTCTATGGCACACGTTTCCCCAAGAATTTCCGCCCCGAGCATATCAGCTACCGCAAGGAGGAATCACCCGAAGAACTGGCTGTCATAAACTATACTTCGGGCACCACGGGATATTCCAAAGGGGTCATGCTCCCCTATCGCAGCCTTTGGTCCAATGTTGCATATTGCCATGAGATGCTCCCCGTACGTCCGGGCGACCATATTGTATCCATGCTGCCTCTGGGACATGTATTTGGTATGGTGTACGATTTTCTATACGGTTTTTCCGCAGGCGCCCATCTGTATTTCCTTACCCGTATGCCGTCTCCCAAGATTATTGCACAGTCATTCTCCGAAATCAGGCCACGGGTCATTTCGTGTGTACCGCTCATCGTAGAAAAGATTATCAAGAAGGATATCCTGCCCCGGATAGACAATAAAATAGGCAAGCTGCTATTGCGGATGCCCATTGTCAACGATAAAATCAAGGCTGACATGCGCAAAAAGGCAATGGAAGTATTCGGCAGTAATTTCGATGAAATAATCATCGGAGGGGCACCGTTCAATGCCGAAGTGGAACGCTTCCTGAAGCAGATAGGCTTCCCCTATACCATTGCATACGGAATGACGGAATGCGGCCCCATCATTTGTTCCAGCCGCTGGGAAACATTGAAACTGGCCTCTTGTGGCAAGGCAACCACCCGCATGGAAGTAAAGATAGACTCTCCCGACCCTCAGAACGTGGCAGGAGAAATAATCTGTAAAGGTGCCAATCTGATGCTGGGCTATTACAAAAATGCCGAAGCGACTTCCCAAATCATCGATGTAAACGGCTGGCTGCACACCGGCGACCTTGCAACGATGGATGCCGAAGGATATGTCACTGTCCGCGGACGTAGCAAGAACATGTTGCTCACAGCCAGCGGCCAGAACATCTATCCCGAAGAGATTGAAAGCAAACTGAACAACATGCCCTATGTGTCCGAATCACTGATCGTATTGCAGAACGACAAGCTCGTGGCTCTTATCTATCCGGACTTTGACGATGCATTCGCCCACGGTATGGAACAATCGGACATCGAAAAGGTTATGGAGAACAATCGGAATGAATTGAATCTGCAATTACCGGCCTACAGCCAGATTACAAAAGTCAAGATACACTTCGAGGAGTTCGAGAAAACGGCAAAGAAGAGCATTAAAAGATTTATGTATCAGGAAGCAAAAGGGTAAGGGGAATGTATCAAAACCTTCTTTAACGCTTTATTTTAGGTGCGGATAACGCAGATTTTACGGATTCAGTTTATTGAATCTGCGTTATTCCGCGTAATCCGCGCCTAATATTATAACATTATAAAAGTCTTCATGTGCTTTTGACACATTCGCATCCTTTTTGTTAACAAAAATAGAAGCAAAGGAATAAACAGCTAATAAGTGTTATAAAACATACTTTTTTAGTTGGATAATTTGCAGATTTATCAGAAGTCCGTATCTTTGAAATGTGTTTTTCATAGTATTAGATTTAAGGTTAACAAAGGTTGGAGTACAGCGGTACTCCTTTTTTTATGCCCGTAAATCAGATATTCCCGGAAAGCCTCTTCAGTCCCTTCAATACAGATTTATCTTTCACCTCCATGATGCTGATGGCATAGCCACCACCGGAGGCAGCTTTCAGTTTCAAGACCGTTTTGGGAGAAACGATACCTTTACGGATAACATAAGCTTGCGGATTTGTTTTATAATCGGCATCTTTTGCATCGGCATAGACGGTTGCAATATACTGCTTGTCTGCATCCAGGAAGTCCAGTTTCAGAGTTGAAGCATGTCCGTGCTCACTGCTGGTGCAACCGATAAACCAGTCATTCGTACCTTTTGCCTTACGGGCAACAGTGATGTAACGTCCCGGCTCAGCTTCCAGATAGCGGCTGTCGTCCCAATCCACAGCCACATCTTTGATGAACTGGAAAGCGTCCATGAAACGCTCATAATTCTCAGGAAGGTCGGCAGCCATTTGTAGAGGGCTGTACATAGTGACATAAAGTGCCAGCTGACGCGTCAAGGTAGTATTGGCATGCGTATGGCTGTTCGGATTCAACTTATTGATGTCCATTTCAAAGATACCGGGCGTATAGTCCATCGGACCACCCTGCAAACGGGTAAACGGAAGTACCGTTGTGTGGAAGGGCTTGTTACCGGCAAAAGCCTCGTACTCCGTGCCTCGGGCAGATTCATTGCCTATCAGATTGGGATAGGTACGGCATAAACCGGTTGGACGTACCGCTTCATGGGCATTGACCATTATCTTGTGTTTGGCAGCTTCGGTCACGGCGTATAGGTAATGGTTGTTCATCCATTGTCCATAGTGATGCTCGCCACGGGGAATCATATTGCCTACGTAGCCACTCTTTACCGAATTATATCCATATTTATTCATCAGACGGTAGGCAGCTTCCATGTGCCGCTCATAGTTACGGATGGAAGCCGATGTTTCATGGTGCATCATCAGACGGACGCCCTTGGAATGGGCATATTCATTCAGATACTTGATGTCAAAATCGGGATAAGGAGTCACGAAATCGAAAACATAATCCTTGGAATTACCGAACCAGTCTTCCCAACCCGTATTCCAACCCTCCACCAATACCTGGTCAAAACCGTGTTCGGCAGCAAAGTCTATGTACTTCTTCACATTAGCCGTGTTGGCCGGATGAATGCCGTTCGGTTTCACCTTGGAATAGTCCGTATCATCCAGTTTCACAGAAGGGAGGTCAAAAGTATATGCCCAGGGCTTTCCCCCTGCAATCATTTCCCACCATACGCCGACATATTTCACCGGCTTAATCCAGGAGGCATCATCATACTTGCAAGGCTCATTCAGATTGAGAATCAAATTGGAGGCCAGTATCTCACGGGCATCATCACTGACCATGACCGTACGCCAGGGAGTATGGCAGGGAGACTGCATATACCCTTTATTTCCTTGGGCATCCGGAGTCAGCCAGGATTCAAAAACGAGGTTCTTGTCATCCAGGTTGAGATGCATGCAAGAGTAGTCTACCAAGGCTGCCTCGTGCAGGTTAAGGTACACTCCATCAGCTGTTTTAAGCTGTATGGAAGTCTGGACACCCGTCGGCGAAAAGACAGTTTGTGACGCATTGTCACTCACAGCTCCCTGCAGCAGTCCACGGATTTCAGAGAGTTTGGACTCCGTGTAATCATATTCCTGGGTATCATAATCTCCCGGAATCCACCAGGCAGTATGGTCGCCGGTCATGGCAAACCGGGAATGCTCTTCCTTTATCACAAAATAAACCAGATTCTTCTGTTGCGGAAACTCATAACGGAATCCCACGCCGTCATCATATACCCGAAAACGGATATTCATAAAACGAGTGGTAGACGGTTGTTCAAGTTCTACCAGCAATTCGTTGTAGTGGTTGCGGATATCTTTTGTTTCCCCCCACACCGGTTGCCAGGTTTCATCGAAAGTGGAAGTAGAAGTCCTTACTACTTTGAAACCATCCATCAGGCTGGTAGCTCCTTTCAGTTCCAATCCCAACGTACTGGGATTGATGACAGGAGCCCCTTTATAATCCACCTGATAGGCTGGTCTCCCGTCTTTTGTCAGTTCAAAATCCAGCTTCACCATGCCCGAAGGGGATGAAATGCCTTCAGCATTCCCCGCCAGGGCAGAAAAAAGCAAAGCCGCGCTAAGTACAAATTTCTTCATAATAATGATATGTTTTTTGTGTTAATAGATAAACTCAATGATATGTTCCTTTCCATCATCCGGCAACCTCAGCAGGCAAGTCCCCAGCTTCTTGTCAGGACACCAGGTAGTTATCGTAAACTCTGTCTCCCGATTTTCTTCCAGCTTTCCGACATTCGTTTTCTTGATTTTCTGACCGTCCAGCAAAGCTGTTCTCGGCATCTGTTCCGTATAGATGCAGAACATCAGGTTTCGTTGGCCGGGTAAGCTATATTTCTCACCAGTCCGTGTACCTACTTTCAGCGTATAGCCTTTGTCGGTAGTCTGGCAAGTAATAGGAGTGCGCATGAACTCTCCACGCAAATATCCTAAATCAGTTCCTGCATCTTCATAAAGCGAGAAGGTAGTTTCACTGCCCGCTGCAGCAGGAAATATCTCAAACGTAACCGGATAGACCGGTTTCTCATCCGTATAGTTCATGACCGGCATTTGAGGCATGATACTTCCCTGCTTTACAAACATAGGAATAGTATTGAGGGGAGCATCCACCGTCATCCATTGCTCACCGCTATATGCTGTGTGTTTGTTGTTGTAGTCAATCCAAGTTCCTTCAGGAAGATACACATTCTTGTTTCGCGCTCCTTTCTTTACCACCGGAGCAACCAGCAGTTCGCTGCCAAACATGAACTGGGCATCCGTTGAGAACGTTTCCATATCTGCCGGATATTCCAGAAACATCGGTCGCATGAGAGGCAACCCCGTTTCGTGTGCTTCGCGGGCATACGTATAGATATAAGGCAAAAGACGATACTTCAATTCGATGGCTGCCTTGGCATTCTTCTCGGCCTCTTCGCCGAACAGCCACGGCTCCACAGCCACGTTGCCCTCATGATGAATGCGGCTCAGGGGATTGAAAGCGCCCATCTGTATCCACCGCGTATAAAGTTCAGCCATCGCAGGATAATTCTCTATATCTCCGCAATAACCGGTAATGTCACAAGTAGTAAAAGGAATAATTCCCAAACCGGCAGACAACAGTACCGGAATCTGATTGGCCATCTGTCCCCAGCCCTGCGTCACGTCATCACCGTTTCCACAGTCACCGGTCCAGCCGAAGGTATAGCGTTGCAAGCCCGCAAAAGCGGCACGTGTCATCTGAAATACGCGACGGTTAGGATTCCGTTTCTCAAACTGCTCCTTCACCACCTTATCCCACGTAAGACCATAAACATTGTGAATCTCATCATGCATGCCCAAATGGTGTTTCATCACCAGGCGTTCCGTCTGCTCCTCATTGCTCCAGGCAGGTTCACCCATATCAGTCCAGAAACCGGCAATGCCATCATCAATGGGCTTCTGCTGATAAGCTCCCCACCAGTCTGCCACAGCAGGAAGGGTGAAGTCCACTACTCCACAATTACCACCCCAGGGCCAGGGCATGCCATAACTCCTGCCGTTGGTGGAGTCCTTTACCAGATACCCTAACCTATCGGCTTCCTCCCATTGCCGCTTATTGGCTTGTGAAATGACCGGATCTTGCGAAACCACCACCTTGAAGCCCATATCCTTGAGGTCTGCAAGCATCTTTTTCGGATTCTCGTAGTTCCCTTTCCGCCACTCAAAATCCTGCAAATACTGTGTCCAGCCTATGTCCTGGTAAATAACATCACAAGGAATTCCACGCTTACGATAGCCTTCAGCTATTTCATAAGACAATTTCTCGCTCGTCAGCAGTCCCCGGCATTGTGCAAAGCCCAATGCCCATTTAGGAGGCATTATGGGTTTTCCCGTCAGGTCGACATATTGTTTCATGATTTCCTTATAATCCTTCCCGAAGATGAAATAATAAATCATCTCTCCCCCAGGAGCCTCGAAACTGTAGTAATCGCGGCTTTCCGTACCAAACTTAAATTCGGTCTTATACGTATTGTCCAGGAAAATACCATAACGATAACTGCTCATAAAGAACGGAATACTCTTGTAGAGCGGGTCCTCAACGGTACTATAACAAGGCTTGTCACTGTTCCACATCTTGTAGGCTTCGCCGCGACGGTCCAGCTTGCCGGTCTTTTCTCCCAAGCCGAAGAAGTGTTCGTCACGACGGAGGGTCTTGTATTCCAATTTGCGCTGCCCGTTACTGATATGCCCCTTATCGGCATAATCACTGAACAGCAGTTTCTGATACTTGTCGAATATCTGTAAGTTAAACGGAGACTTGTTTACCCGGATACGGAGTTTAGGGGTAAAAATCTCGTAGCAGGCATTCTGTTCGTCCACATGGACGGTACCGACATCCTCCAGGTCCTCATTGACGACGGCAAAGGAAGGATTATTCCGCTGGAAACTACCGTCGGGAGAAAACCATATACGTACCGTAGACTGACTACACAGACGTAATTGTATGGCAGAACTGTCATTTAAATAGAAGGTCACACTCCGGTCGTCACTGGTATAGGAAGTGCAGTCTCCGGTGCGGTTCTGTGCATTCGCATATACTGAAAATGCACAGACGGCAAAAAATAAAAATATATATTTCTTCATTACTATAATTTGTTTGTTCCTTTATTGGATATTCTTATTCCATCACAAGCATGCTCCAGTACTTCAGCAAGGGCAAGGTAAAGGTAACCGTGCCGTCCTTCTGTTCGAATGCCAGTTCCTGCGAAGCACCGGCATGGAAATCGGGCGATGCAACCCATATCTTGTTCACTTTACCGGAAACATTCATCTTCAACGGCACGTCGGACACCAGACGCGGTTCGGGCATTGTTCCGTTCAGATCCCTCCAGCTTAAGTTATCCGCATTGAGGAAGTTGAGCAGATGAATGACTTGCCTGCCATTTACATTCTTGGCATATACAGTGATGGCAGACTTCTGCGGCGGCCATGCATTCAGAGAAAGATTCCGCGCAGCATCCGTACAGTTCAGAGAAACGGAAATCTCCGCCTCCGTATCTTTATCACGAAGCAGGTTCTGATAAGCCGTCATAAAGTCATAATAACGAATCATGGCTATTTTCAGTACATCGTTCATCTGCAAAGCCGTGCTTGGAAAGTACTCGCGGCATAGCATGTGGTCACCCAATTCCAAATGAGAGCCTCCCAAAGCAAATATCACAGCATCCGTCAGCAGCACACCCGGTGTATTGAACTCACCGGTACTGCTACCTGCCTTGTCATAGTTCATATATGCGGCAAACACCGTTTTCAAGGCATGGTTGCCATACTGGTCGTTCGCTTTGATAATGGTGTGCAGATCCTTGAAGCCTGCCTCATCGCCCCATACTTCATTATAAAGGAAATCCACTTTACCCGTACCAGCTATCTGGGAAGCTCCATAGCTGGAGACGGCATTCATCACCAAACGCTTGTCCGGATGCTTCTGTTTCATGGCTTCGATGAACGAGGCATATCCCTTAGGCAGATTTACCTTATTGCCATCATAGTCATAGCGGTCACCCCGGTTTCCCAGTTGGTCTATCTGATAACCGTCAAAGTCCAGATTGGCATAAACATCATCGTTTCTCTGGGCAATATATGCCTGCCATTCCGTATTGGCGGGATTGAGCAGGAAGATATTACTTTTCCAACTGGAGGGCAAGTCATGCGAATCCTTATCCATGCGTCCCGTGTTCTTGAATATGTACCATTCTTCCTTTACCCCGTCGGAAACGGCATCGTCCAAAGCTCCGAAACATAGATTGTAGAACATGGACTTCATGCCCAGGCTGTGTTGTGTAGAGATATACTTCTTCACTACCTCGGTATAGACCTCCCGGTTGGCAATGTCCTTATAGACCTCGTCCAGATGCTCACGCGTACCGCCCAACGGCCAATGATGCTTGTTGTGCCAATCCTGAAACTGTACCCCGTTAATGTGGCAACGGTTCAGGAAAGCCATCTCCTTCTCTATCACTCCATCCACCTTTTTCGAAGCATCAAAAGTGGCAACGAAACCATAACGTGGAAAACGTGTCCAGTCACTGGATACATCTACGGCAATAGTACCAAGAATAACCTCTGTTCCATTCTCTTTTGTACGGTATACATCCACCAGATAACCGGTATAATCGGTTGCCGGAGCAGTCCAAGTCCAAGTAGTACCGACAGCAGCCTGCTCCGATACAACCTTGTCCATTGTCCGGTAGCGGATTTTAGCTCCGGCAGGAAGGGCGTCAGCTGTAAAAGAAACACTCTCGCCCGGCCGGTAACATGCCTTGTCGATAGTGAGATTGACCGTCAAGTCCGAGGTGACTGGGGTTACTTCCGTAACCCCTCCACTCTCTCCGCCTCCACCGGTACCGCTACCGGTATCATCACTCTCCTTGCTGCATGCAACCAGCAGCAAGGCTACCATTGTTGTATAAACTATCTTCTTCATCTATTGTAGATACCTATTGTTTCACGATTGAAATTGTCTCTTCCAGCTGATTCAAAGTAATCAGATAGGAACCTGCTGTCGTAATCTTCCACTTCTGGTCGATGCCGCCTACCATCACGTCCAGATATTGCGCTTTGAACGCTTCGTCTGATTTATCAAGGAAAAGCATCGGTTCTGTTTCTCCTGCAGGCTGTTTGTCTGCTACAGCCGGCATGAACCAGGCTCCATTCCAATCTTCCTGCTTATCACAAGTAAATTTCAACTCACCGGCATTCAGCGTACCTTTCCAAGTAAACACATACGGATTATCCGTTGTCTGCATCGGCGTAGCATCACCAATCGTCCAACCGGCCGGAGTAGCATCACCTACCATATAAATCATCTCATACGGAGTAAATTCGCTCATCATCATGCGTTCCTTACCACTACGGATATCCATGCAAATCTTGTAGGCCTTGCCGCATTCCCCGTCTTTCAGCACCCATTTATTGTCCGGGTCGAACCCTTTCACAAACACCACTTCTGTATCGGTATAAGCAGCATCGGCATTCTTGGCCTTATACATGTTCTCCCAACTTCCATCGGAGGTTCCGAACTTGAATTCCCCTCCTTTGCCCACTTCAAAGAACTTGCCGAAGCGGAACAAGTATGGATCGAGCACATCTTGTTTCATCTTCACGAATCCCCAATCCGTAGCGTTACCCACAAAATAAAGCTGGTCGTAGGCAGGTGCCAACGTCTCTGTCTGGGTCAATGTAAGAACACCGGTAAACAGATTGGCTTCGACGATGTAATTATGGTCTTCTTCGACAACAAAAGGTTCATCCGGCTGGTCATCACTGCTACGAAGAACCAGCAATCCATCTGTTCCTTTGTTGTAAGAGGGCAGGAATGAGCCTAAGGTCGTGATGAACTTAAATTCACCGGCCACAAGCCGGCCCGTCCATGTAAAGATACCATTGTCCTTGCGGGTCATCTCTGTCGCATCATCGGCACTCCAGCCGCCCGGAGTGGCACTACCTATCAGATAAAGGGTGGATGTGAGCGGTTTATAGGCTGTAACACTGAAAGCAGTGGTAGACACCTGTTTTTCGTCCCGTTCCGTTACAGTAGCTGTCAAGCGCGCTTCCAACGAAATGTTCTCCCCGGCAGTTGCCCCAAAATGGTTGCGCAGGATGTCATTCAATTCCTCTACGCTCTTTTTCCATGAGTATTCTTGTACGGCATTCTCCACAGCTACATAAGAATCTGCAAAATCACTGCCGGTCTTGGCCAATTCCAGCGTATAGGAAATTTTATTACCCGTCCCATAATTGGTTCCCGTAGTCCAGGAAAGCTCCAGGGCATCATCGGCATGTGCCTGCTCATTCAAAACAACTTCCGTCTTGCTGGCCGTCAGTACAAGTTCATTCTGTCCTTTATCCAATTTCATGTAATCATCATCTACACAAGCAGATAAGGCTGCACAGCCCAGTAAGGCAAATACAAGGTGTGAAATATATTTCTTCATATTCTTCTGATTAAATTAATTAATAACCCGGGTTCTGCACCATTAAGGTATTAGCATCCATCTCCGTCTGCGGAATAGGGAACAGCAAGCGGTTCTTGTTCACGTTGCTCTTTCCAATGGACTGCAGGAATTTAATGGCATACTCTCCATTGTTGACACGAATCATGTCGAACCAGCGATGCCCTTCGAAAGCTAGTTCCATGCGGCGCTCATGGATAATCTTTTCACGCATGGTTTCCTGTGACAAGCCCGAAACCTCCGGCAGTCCGGCACGCTTACGTACAATATTCAAAGGCACGGCAGCCTGGTCAGAGCGTCCCATTTCATTCAAAGCTTCGGCCTTCTTCAGCAGGACGTCCGCATAACGATAAATCACGAAGTTGGCAGGATTGGTATTGTATTCCGGAGAAACCGTTTTCGACACCAGGAACTTGCGTACATTGTATCCCGTATTGGAATAAGAGCTTTTGTAAGCCTTACCGTCAAAATCCGGACATCCGGCATAAAGCACGGTCAAATCCTTACGTTTGTCACCGCTCTCATATTGACCCACAAATTCTTCTGTAGGCTGGTTCCAGCCATAACTGCCGGCAACAAAGTCCGAATTACGGGGACCCATGAAAGTAGAAAGCCAGGAAGACTGCGGATTGTTTCCCCAAAAATCATATTCCGTATTGCCCGAATACTGGACCTCGAACAAAGATTCCGGCCCGTTATTGACCAATGCATCGAAATTATCCTCATACTTGCAGGAAGAAAGGTCATACCCCAAATTTGTTATCTCATCACACAAATCAGACACCTCCTGATAATATTCCGTATGATTAGGAGCCAGCGTCAGATAAATATCTGCCAACATGGCTAAAGCTGCATCTTTGCAGGCACGTCCCACGTTCTCGTCGTCGTAAGAAGACTTGGCAGGAAGCAGATCAACCGCATTCTTACAATCGGAAATTATCTGGGCATAAGTCTCTTCGACTGTAGCGCGTGCAATGTCTGTCGGTTCTCCCGGATTATAAGGAGCCAAACGCAGTGGAACACCACCGTACAGACGTACCAATACATAGTAATAATGTGCACGGAGAAAATAAGCCTCTCCCAGACAGCGGTTCTTGATTCTCTCTGACACGGCTTCAGCCTCCAGAAGACTATTCAACACAATGTTGCATTGTCCTATCCCCACCCAGGGAGAACGCCACATGTACAATGCCATGCCATTGTCGCTCTGCGTTATGAAGTTAGAAGCTTGTATCGTTTCAAGGCCGTCGGTACCGCCACCGGCACCCACCAAACTGTTACCCGCCACAATATCCAGTGTCCAGATACGCTGGTTGTACATATTGGAAGACTGAAGGGTGCGATAGCAGGCATTGGTCAGAGCAATGGCCACATCATCGGTCACCGTCGTTTCCGGGTCAACCGTATTTTTAGGAGACTTGTCCAGAAAGTCGCTGCAGGAAGCCAGCAACAATACTGCCAGCATATATAGTAAATTTGTTATCTTTTTCATATCCGAGTCAATCATTAAAAGTTAAAGTTTAATCCTAAGCTGAACGTACGGGAAATGGGGTAACGGTTCTGGTCTATTCCGTTAATACCCACTTCAGGGTCGAAACCGGAATATCCGGTGATGGTAGCCACATTCTCACAAGATAGGGAAAGGCGTGCATTCTCAATCTGGGCTTTCTGTAACCACTGCTTCGGGAAAGTGTATGAGAGTGTGATATTCTTCAAACGCAGATAAGAACCATTCTCCACAAAGCGGTCTGACACGCGTGTATTCTGATTGGGGTCGCCGAACACGGCACGCGGCATCGAATTGCTGGTCCCCTCTCCTTGCCAACGCTTCAGTACGTCGGTAGTCTGGTTATAGGCAGCTGCCATACCGGTATTGTCGATATTGTTGGCATTGTATATCTTATTTCCGGCTATACCTTGTAAGAAAACAGAAAGTTCGAAACCCTTATAGGAAAGGCTATTGTTCATGGAGAACAGCCAACTTGGGTTCGGGTTACCGATGACGGTACGGTCACTATCATTGATGACACCATCGTTGTTCAAATCCCTGAAACGGATATCACCCGGCTCAGCTCCCGGCTGCACGGCATGTGTATTCACTTCAGACTGGTTCTGGAAGATTCCGTCCGTAACATAGCCGTAGAAGACATTAATGGGATAGTCCTTTGCCAGCATCGTTACATAGGAGTTATTGATTTGGTTAATGTAATAAGGAACGTCGCTGTTCAAATCCTTAATTTTATTCTTGTTGTAAGTGGCGGTCAGGTTCGTTTCCCATCCCAGTTCACCGGTAAGATTGATGGTATGCAGACTCATTTCAATACCTTGATTACGTACTTTTCCGGCATTGGTATACGTGGTTGTAGTATCTTCAAATCCCGATGTGATGGGGATAGACGCCTTTACCAGCATGTCTCTCGTCTCCTTCATATAAGCATCGAACGAGAACATAACGCGTGAATTGAACAGTGAGGCATCAAAACCGATGTTGGTTTGTGCCACCTCTTCCCAATGGATATACGGGTTGGCGAGAGTAGAAGAAACCAGCGCTGTCTGATTGCCGCTCGAAATGCCGAAAGGATATACACTGGTATTGTAGGATGCCAGATAGCTGTAGTTTCCAACACTTGCCTGGCTACCGGTCACACCGTATCCCGCACGCACTTTCAGGTCATTGATATAGTCGTTTTTTGGAAACCACTTTTCCTGAGAGGCACGCCATGCCACAGATACGGAAGGGAAAGTACCCCAGCGATGTTTCTTACCGAAACGGCTGGAACCGTCACGACGAATGGTTGCAGTCAGCAAATAGCGGTCTTCGTAAGAGTAGTTGACACGTGCCATGTAAGAGAGCAATGCCCACTCTGTCTCGTTTCCACCGATGGCATACATTTCCTCGCCATTATCCATTTCGTGCACATTGTCGAACATAAACACATTCTTCTGCGCATTCAGGTAGTCGTTGGTGTTCCATTGGGCAGACATACCGGCCATCAATCCCACACGATGTTTTTCTGCAAAAGTATGGTCGAATAGGAAATAGTTGTCCCACAAATAAGTGAACGACTTGTTATCGCTCTTATAACGTGAAGTCTCCTCTGTGGGAGTGGGTTTCCAGTTATACTTGGGGGTAAAGTTGTCTATGAACCAGAATTTGGCATCGTAGCCGAAAGTACTTTTAAACTTAAGCCATTTGGTAAAAGTAAGTTCTGCCGTCAAGTTGGCCAGGAAGTTATATCCATCAGTCTGACTCTTGTTCAGTTCCGTCGGTCCAATGGGGTTGCGCGTGCTGCCATACCATTCCGAGTTACCATCAGGGCCACTCCAACTGCCATCTTCATTCTTCACCGGATAAATGGGGAGCGCTTTCAGCGCATCACCTATATTATAGCTGCCCGACTTCTTCGTATCGGCACTGAACGTAATGTTATTGGAGAACTTCAACCATTTCAAGACTTGCGCATCACTGTTGGACTGGAATGTGAAGCGACGGTAATTCACACTCTTCACGATACCGGACTGATCCAGAAAACCACCGGACACATAATAATGGGATTTCTCGTTACCGCCGGAATAACTTACCGTATAGTTCTGCATCACACCCGTACGGAGCAATTCATCCACCCAGTCGGTACCTGCACCCAATTCATAAGGATTGGCCCATTCCGGATTAGGATTGCGTCCACTGTTCACCATCATGTCATTACTCAACTCGGCATACTGCGCCGCGTTCAATAAAGAAGGTACGTTCGTAGCATTCTGGAAAGAGTAATTGGCAGATACAGCAAGTTTTCCTTTTCCTTCCGTACCGCGTTTGGTGGTAATCATCACAACTCCATTAGCTCCCCGGGAACCGTAGATGGCTGTGGCCGAAGCATCCTTCAATACATCCAAACGTTCCACATCGGCCATATTTAAGGAAGACAAGCCCAAGTCGGTAGGCACTCCGTCAATCACGACCAGCGGGTCGCAGTTGTTGATAGAACCCAAACCACGAATCTTGATGGATACATTGTCTCCCGGTTTACCGGCATCTACAATCTGCACACCTGAGATTTTTCCCTGGATGGCTTGTCCCAAATTGGATACGGGAGAATCCTTGATATCCTTGTTACCGATGGAGGACACTGCTCCTGTAAGGTCGCTTTTCTTCATGGTGCCATACCCTATCACCACCACTTCATCCAGCATTTCGGCATCTTCAGACAAAACGACCTGAAGCTGTTTCTGTCCCTTCACCTGCACCTCTTGAGTCTTATAGCCTACAAATGAAACGACAAGAGTACCGTTCGGAGACATGTTCAAAGAGAAATCACCGTCAATACCGGTTATTGTCCCATTTGTGGTTCCTTTTTCCATTACACTGGCGCCAATAACCGTTTCACCGGTCTGGTCTTTCACTATACCTTGTACTGTAATTTGCTGTGCGAACATGCACATCGGAAGTAACATTCCTATCAGACAAACCATCATCCGTAGCCTGCTGATTGGCATTTTGTACTTTTGCATAATATAAGAATTTAAAGTTAATAATAAAAACATAAATCACATGTGTCACTCTTTCCGAAGAGGAACAATGCAAATGTATCAGATAAGAGAAACCAATAGTGGAGGAAAGAGTAAAAAAGTAGTGGTTTACATCATTCAAAAAGGCTTAAACTGCTATATACCAATAATATATAAAGCTATTGCCCAACTAAAAAAGTAGTGAAAATATAAGCGTAAAAGAGACACTTCCAAGCTTCAAAACCCCTATTCTCAGTTCTTCGACTTGCCAATTGTCATCACTTCCTGTTCCAACAAGTCGCGGTCACCGGCAGCCTTGTTGCGAACCTTCGTACGATAGTTATAAATGGTGGTAACAGAATACCGAAGGAACTGGGCTATCTTCACGCTGTCAGTAATGCCCAAACGTATCAATGCAAAGATGCGCAACTCTGTATTCATCCGTTCGCCGGCTTTCAAGGATATTTGCTCATCATCGGCAAGCAGGGCATTGAAGTCTTCTACAAAAGTAGGAAACAGCTGCAGGAAGGTATTATCAAAGTTGGTATAGAATTCCTTTAATTCCCCCTCTATGAATTTAGAAGACTTGATGTTCTTGTAGAGTTCCTCCACATTTCCGGTAGCGGCAATCTTTCCCAGCGACCGGCGGTAATTGTCCATCTTTTCCAAATAGACCGAGCACTGGTCCATATAACGGCCGATATACTCCTCCTTCAGATAGGAGTTTTCGGCAATGCTGTGGTTGGCCTCCTTGAGTTGTGCATTGGAAAGGTGAAGCTCATCATTCAGCTCCTTCAACCGTTTGTTGGCGTCAATCACTTCCCTGCGGGCAGCAGCCACTTTCTTCATCTGCTTGTATACATAAAATATGGCAAGCAACAGAAAAAGTGAAAGCAGGCTGATAGATACCAGTGCCCATTTCATCTGCTCCTGCTGCTTCTCCGTCTTTTGCTGGTAAGCATCATTAATGATGGGAAAGATTTCCAGAATCTCCAGCTTGCGCAACCGGGCATTGCAGGCGGCTGCATCTTCCATACATATCTTTACATAAGAATAGGCACGCTCGATGTCTCCTTCCTGGTAAAGCAGTACGGCGAGCTTGCGTAAAGAGATATATTCACGGACAGCGGTTTTCATATCCGCCATAGCAGAAACAATCAAGTATTCCTTTTCCTTCTCTTTGTCCCCTTTCAGCCGGTAAGACTCTGATAAAGTATAGGCACAAATCGCAACGTCGTGTTCATAGTCCTTCTGCAGCGCCAGATAATCCGTCAGCAAACGGATGGCCTTGTCATATTCATTGCGTACATTATACTGGTCGGACTGAATCAAGGTATGTATCAGAAGATTATCTTTATTGACCAACAGCAACGAATCACGATATTTGTCCGTAAGCTCCGTATAAAGCTTCTTTTCATATGCCGTCACGGCATAATCGGCCATAAGGCCATAGACCGTACGGTAGATATGGTAATAATATGGATGGATATCCACCGACAACCGGTCTATATGGATATTCCGCATCAAATCCATAACTTCCTTATACATACCGGTCATTCCCAAAACATCTGCTTTATTCATGCGGGCATTGTCTATGTATTCCCGGTTTCCAAGACGTATGGCTATCTGTTCCCTTTCCTCGGCCATGTGCAATGCAGAATCCGTATTGAACGAACGGTACTCATCCAGCAATGTGCCAAGAATGGCAAAACGTTCTTCATCCGGTATCTGCCGATGCAACTGTCTTTTCAATTCCGCCAGTTTCAGCTCCTTCTGCTCCATATATATGGGACGCTCCTTTATCGCCTGGTCCAGTTTCAGCAGCAAAGAATCCGCCCGGCTGCTGTCTGCAGCATGAAGGCGGCACATACAGATGGTGCAAAGACACAAGAATATGATTATATTTTTCATCCGGCTTTCCGATTAGTTAAAGGCAATACTTTTTGAGAATCCTCATGCAAAAGTAATTAAAATACCATAAAAACCTATTCTACTATCATTAAAAGCTCGAAAGCAGAGTGATAAAAAGGCATACTGCAAGCAAAAGAATCAAAATATTGAATTACCTTTACGGAAAATCCAAAGAAAGACCATATCATAAATATCATCCGAGCATCATGGATATACACACATTTATTGCCAATTATCAAGAAGCTTTCGGCCAACATGCCGAACTCCCCATCGCCTTTTGGTATTCAGACCGAATGGAGGCATCTACAGAGAAAGTAACCGGTTGTCTCTTCAAATGCATGAAACAAGTCGGAGACGGCAAAACCGTCAGTCTCAGCAATGAAACAATCACTTGCGGAGGAGGCAAGTTCTATACCGGATTTACAGAAATGCCCGAGCGCGTCCCGGGTTTTGTCTCCTTGAAAGAGAAATACAAGAAGACTCCCGAAATGGTGGTAGATTTTGTCAATGAGCTACAGATTCCCAAAGCGGACAAAGCCTATCTGCATTTTGCCCGCATAGACAAGATACCTTCCTTTGACGAGGTGGAAGGCGTGCTGTTCCTGCCAACTCCCGACATTCTATCCGGACTGGTGACATGGACCTTCTTCGACAACAATGCATTGGATGCCGTGGCAGCCCCATTCGGCTCCGGCTGTTGCTCCGTCATTACCCAAACCATCATTGAAAACCGGAAACAAGGGAAACGCACTTTCCTGGGATTCTTCGACCCCTCCGTCCGCCCATACTTCGAAGCGGACTTATTGAGCTTCACTATCCCCATGTCCCGGTTCAAGGAGATGTATCACACCATGCGTGAAAGCTGTCTGTTCGATACACATGCCTGGGGAAAAATCAAGGAAAGGATACAGCTTTCCCAATCAAGAGACGTACATATCCTCCCCTCTCCCATCTCCTTCCCCATCCTTCCGGACATTTATCTGCAGGAAATCAGAATGGAAGATGCCGCAGCCATCTACTATGCCATCGACACACACCGAGATTACTTAAGAACATGGCTGCCATTTGTGGATAATATGCGCACAACAGCTGATGAAGAAGCTTTTTTACGTCAGGTACTATCTGCTCCTGCCGAACGAAATGAACCTATATTCGGTATTTGGAACCAGCAGCATGAAATCTGCGGACTGATAGGTTTCCATTTCTCCGATTTCGACAACCACCGTACAGAACTCGGCTATTGGCTACTGCCGGAATACCAGCACCGGGGCATCATTACTGAAAGTGTCCGCAAGCTGTGTCTGTGGGCCGTACAAGAAAAAGAGATAAAGCGGATACAAATTCGCTGTGCCGTGGGCAATGCAGCCAGCAACGCGATACCGGTTCGCCTCGGTTTCATCCATGAAGGAACAGAACGTTGCGGAGAACTGCTGGCTTCTGGAGAATATACAGATATACATATATACAGCATCTTGAAAGAAGAAGTGCTGGCCAACCTCAAACAATAAAATATCAAATATATATCAACTATTGAAATTATACATGGAACAACAACCTCATCTCAATGACCACAACAAGCAGGAGTACCCTCCTATGCATACAGCAGAAATGAACACATCCTTAATTAATCAACTATAATACAGAGCATTAAATCATATACTAAAAAATCATAATTGCGCATTTATCTTACGCAAATCAATTTACGCACTCTTTTACGCACCTAAATTTGCGCAAAGACAATAAAAAGAGTAACCCCGAAAAACGAGATTACTCCCTCAAAAAAGATAATGAATAGAGAAGTATCGCCATACTTCTCTAGTACTTAAAGAATCATATACAACTTTGAGTAAGTCAATCTTACCCATTGTCATATATCAATAAATATCTCATTCATTTTCATATCACGCATATATCTTTCCGAATAAGACATCGGTGAAGGATTGAGATAATAACCCTTACATACGTGAGGCAAACCATTTTCTTTTAAGCAAACTTCAAAGAAAGCATCAATCAAAGAAATTACGGAAGTACATGAAGATACTTTGCAAATAGACACCTTCTGTTGGTATTTAACCGATATTTCTGATACAAAACTTTTTAAAATAGTAAAATCGCACTGTTCTTTACGCTTATTAAAATTGACGACAGCAAAGGTAAGCAAATAGCCCTCATTTATGCAGTAATCGAATATTGGAATATAACGGAAATCTTTTTTCATAATATCCGTTTGTAGTTCTTTTATTACTCCTTTCTCTACGCAATCAACATCATTAACTCCTATTAGCACAAATCCATGTTGTAAATATCGCCACATTTTTTTCGCCACCACTTCATCAAATGGAATTAGAGGATTATTATTAGTAGTAGAAATATTGAATATTTTTTGTATAAAGTTCATAATTAACGTATTAGCAATTAATATACATATTCAATCAAGTAATATCCTTTGGAGTAAGAACTATTCTTTTTATTGATTTTCTTCAATAGATTACCTTCATAAATGTAATCGAAAGTATCATCTTTCATATCCTGATATGAAATAAGATTATTTGGCTTATTGCCACACCATTCAGTTGCAAACAGTATATGTTCATTATAAGGGGAATTATAATGCTTTATCAATGATGATAAATTAATGTTGGTATTATTGGCTTTATTACCATAATGAATATCAAAAGTCTGTGTAATATTATCGTCATTGGTATAATGGTACTTAATCATATTGCCATTTTCCCAAGTATATTCCTCGTAGTTATGGATTTTATACCGATTACCGCCTTTCTCCTCAAATAAATCATCAATGCTTTTTAAATCTCCATTATCGTAATATATTAATGTAAAAAGAGTTCCTGCTTCTACACCTTTTGTAGAATAATCATATAGTTTGTCTATATATCCTTGTTCATTAAAAGTAAATTCACATTTGGTATAGGGGTCTTGTTTGCCATTCACATAAGAAATGAATTGATACCGATTATTGGAAAGGGTAAAAATTTCAACTGTCTTGTTCTTGAAATTCTGATAATACTCTTTCCGTACTTCAATCAGGTTTCCATCATCGTTATACTTGAAATGATACCACTTATCCCCTTTGTTGCCAACCTCTTTTTGAGTAAAAGCATTAACCCAATGTATGCTTTTCACCATATACTCACCTTTGTTATTCGTTTTTTGAGCGAATACGCATACACTGACACTTGTTAAAATGATTGTTACTAAAATATTTTTCATACTTCTGTATTTTTAAGTGCTCGTTAATGACTATCGTTTATTATTTCATTTGAAATCTGTTTCAAATTGACAAACAGTGAATTATCACCAACCTTCCCATATCCTTTTAAATGTTCGGGAGAAGAAAAAGAAAGTTCAAAGACAATTTTCTCATTTTGGCTTTCACCAACCAACTGCAATTTATCGGATATTAATTGCCCTGTCAAATCTAACACCGTACCATACTTTACATTTTGGTATTCACCATTTATCATGCCATTTGACAAAACTCCAAAATCCACCTTTATGGGAAAACCTTTCATATCACCCTCATAACGGTAAAAATATCCTTCTATTAATCCTGCATTTTCGCTTCTTCGCTCTATTTGGGGATTTTCTTCATCAACAAGCCTTTTAGTTCCACCCAAATCCACCAATTTATCACCGTCATATTTGAAAATATGGCTGTCTTTTATGGCAGTTCTTTTTCCGTCATTCATTCTCTTCATATATTCAATGCGATAGGCATGTATTTCTCCATTGTTTATATTTGTAACAAAGAACATAGTATATAATTTTGTTGCAACAGCAAGTTTGTAAGATTTACCATTATTCAGAAAACAAAATATATAGGACTTGTCTTCATAATCATTGTCGGATATTTCTTTCGCACTCGGAGTAACATACGCATTAACTACCGCATCATCTATACCGTCACCATCCAAATCCCCAATAAAGATATTATACCCTTCACTGCACTTTTCTAACGGAATAAGCTCTCTATCACCTTTGTAGTGTTTCCAATGTCGCAGAAATGCTTCTTTTATATCCGTTTCTGTCAGTTTTTTTTTCGTTTCTGTGTTCTTAATGGGGATTTCCCGTTTAAACGTATCACGTTGTTCGTTATTGGTCTGTTGTATGCCCGTGACGTTTTTTTTATTTTCATTCTGACGATTACCAACCTTATATCCAACATACACAATAAAAAGGATAGTAAGAACCGCAGCAACACCCCAATATACTCTTTTGCCACTTTTTAAGATTGAAACATTGGATGTTTGCTCGCATTTCTCTGTTTCATTCTTGGATGAAGTATTTGTCGTCTGTACATTCTCGTTAGTCGGTGTGCCACACATGGGACACGCTTCCGACATGGCAGACATTTGGCAACCACACTTTTTACATGTAATGTATTCCACTTCCTATTTAATTTTAATTGAGACCTTGTTAGTAATTAACAGAATGATACTTTGTACTGCAAGAGACAATACTATAACCAATAGAAACCAATTGTTTTCAAAAGTTTTGGAAGAAAACAACGATAATACAAACTCTATAGCTCCCAATATGGAAAACAGTACATGCAACGATATTTTAAAACCATCTTTTAGTGCTATCACATTCAAACAAAATAATAGCGCAGTAGTAGCGACTATAACCAAACTACTGACAAACAAGTTGAACACTTCATAAGATGAAAGTATCAAGCCAAACAGTAGATTGGCAACTAAAAGGATTATTCCTATTACTATTATAATCTGTTTCATAGCCGATAAAATTACATGGTTGGTAACTTGGGAGGTAATTCATTGAAGAAAGATGAAAATTCAGGAAGTTGGGATATAAATCCCCAATTAGCCATCCCCTTTTTCCAAATTAAAGTATTTCCCTGAATTGTCCCGTTTTCAATATTCACTTTAATAGTATTGAAGTCAAAAGCCCCTTGTTGCTGCCCATTGACCGCAATATAATATTCTTGGACGGGCAATGGGGGAGGCACTGTTAATGATGGGGGATTAACATTTAATGTGTTCATCGCCATACTACCGACTTGATTACCTATATTTAGTCCCATTCCAATTCCAACGCCTGAGCTGACAAGCCCACCTCCTTCATTGGAAGCCGCATTCTCCAAAACATTGAAACTACGCTCCATTTGGTACACATCCTTTCCCGTTATTTTTAAACGTGCTGCCAAGTCTTTAGCTTCTTTCAAACGGATAAAACTTGGGTCGTTCTCTTGAACATTAATTCCTATTACATTGAAATTTTCAAGTTTAAGTCCGTACTTCTCAAATTCAACGCCAATGCGTTGTTGGCAAAATTCGGATATGTCACTTATGTGTGAATTTATATTAATCACCGATATTCCATCTTGGGACAATTTTTCAGAAACAATATTTGTCAGTTTAGACATTATAATCCCCCTAAAATAATTGGTAAGTTTCTCTACAGTGAACGAAGTCATATTGCTTACCAAACTTTCCAAGAATTGTCGTGGGCTAATAATTTTAAACCCATACTGTCCAAATGCCCTTATTGGTACGATAATCCCATATTTCGGGTCTTCAATCTGTATTGGGCTTGCTGTACCCCATTTACAATCAAGAATGGCTATTTGATTGATAAACCAAACCTCCGCTTTAAAAGGTGTCTGCCCATTGAAGGGAAGATTTATCAGTTTACCCAATAACGGAATGTTCTCCGTTTTTAAAGTGTATGTACCACAAATAAATTCATCCAAAATCACACCGCCTTTTACAAAAAAAGCTGTCTGAGTTGGATATACAACCAATTGCGAACCTAATCGCAAATTTTCAGGCGAAAACTTGTACACAAGTTCCTTGTCGTTTACCTCACACTTAATTACATCTACAAGGTTCATCGTATTTCATATTTTTTATTATGAATATAAAGAAACAAAGGAAAACAAACAGTTATTGAAGAAAAAACAACTCCTACCCAATAATCATCCGCAAGGAAACTAAGAAAGAAAAAAGAAAAGAAAGAAAAAATGAGCGACAATATTACAGATGATAAATGAGGAGCATCCCCTTTCACCACCTTATCACCATCTAATTCAATTTGTAACACATGTTTAGTTTGATTATCATAAAACAAACGTAGCTTATTCTCTCCATCATATTCTATTTTATCATATCGGCAAGGTATAATTTCCTCACCTGCATAATTTGATATTCCCCAATATTGTTTTTTTACAAGTAACCAATTATCAGTCAAACGTATTTCCTCATAAAGAATTGGTAATATTTGAATCGGATAATTACTTGAAATATCGTACAATCCTCTGTATTTATCTTCTGTTACTTCAACGTATTTGCCTATTAGCCATATATTTTTATAAATACAAGGAAACATAACTTCTCCTTCTCGAATGTTGCATAATCCGCTTTTATCGTTTTCACTAAATATAAGGTAACTACCACCTTCATAATAAGAAAACCGTTCATATTTACATGGCAACAGTTCTATTTCACTATTGCCATTATATAAGCCATATTTGCGAACCCTCCTCAATTCATTACGAACCGTAGCAAGTACATTTTTTGCTGTTTCCAAGTAAAAGCATTTACCATCTTCCAAACGATAACTTTTAACGTCAATCCAATCATATTCAATAGGAACTAATATCTTCTTTGACTTGATACTGTACGCCCCCAACAATAGTTTTTCTCCATTATTTCGCAAAGACATTTTTTTGCCTATAATCACAAAGGGAAGAACTATACGCACACTATCATATTCAAAAGGAACAATTTGCAATCCTTCTGAATCCAACACACCCCATCTCCCATTTTCTGCATTTTGAACAGCCCTAATGGTTTCTTGTTTTGAAGTGTGTATTGCGTCTTTTTTTTCTCCATCTACTTTAAAGGATGTTGAAGAAACAAAGTTTCCACAATATTCACACACAGAACCAACAGTAACCATCCCACCACAAAAGGGACAAGTTATTTTTTCATGTGCCATAATATCCGTAAAAATCTGTTTCCCGTAGGCTCAAAAAGGAAGGATTATAAAAAAGAAGTGTGAGCCTGAATAGACTTATTCCCAACCTTTGATTGGCTCTCGACTGCCGTGTAACAAATTGAGTAATAAGAAAAACAGCTCACACCTTTGGCTGTATATGTTGTTTAAAAACATATATAACAAACCAAAGGAAGAACGTTCTTTATTATTCCATGTTACACAAAGATGAGGTGTCGAGATTCATCAAAGTGGAATAAAGCTAAAACGCTTCCTATAAATTATTATGTCTGTCATTGCGATGCAATGACAATGCAAATATAAATATAAAAAGCGAACTTAGCAACGTTCTGTGAGCTGTTTATTTTTCACAAAGGTAGTGTTTTAAAGCAAGATAAAACACTACACTATATATCTTTGTATCAATCGTTGAACTTGAACAATCTGAAACTTGCAGCCTTTAGAGGTAACAAAACCTTGTTCATTCAGTCGAATTGTCATTTGCGATAGTGTTAATTCCTCTTTTACCATTGAACGAAGCAATGCAACCGCACGCATGTTGTTGACGTTATTTTGCGCTTTGGTTCTGTTGGTCTGATTGCTGTGTTCAATTGCCTCACTATGTTTTTTCATTAGATTTTCACTTTTTCCAAGCTGAACACCTCGTTCCTTTTTTGCCTTCAATGACAATCGTGTACGTTGGCTTATCAAGTTGGCTTCATATTCCGCAATACTACTTATAATGTGTAATATCAAGCGATTCGCTTGGGGAAAATCACAAAATGTAATTTCAACATCACTTTCCAATAACTTTGAGGTAAAAGCTACATTACGACTTAATCGGTCAAGTTTCGCCACAATAAGGATAGAATTTGTTTTTCGGCACAGAGCCAATGCTTCTTGTAATTTAGGGCGGTCTGACTTTTTTCCACTTTCGGTTTCCACAAATTCAGCTATTATTAGACCTTCTTTCACAAAAGAATGAATAATATTTCTTTGCGCCTCAATCCCCAGCCCGCTTTTTTCTTGTTTGGTAGTAGATTGCCTCAAATATGCCACATAGTTACCCATAATTCTACTTTTAGTTAATTACTTACAGTTACTAAACGACCATTCAATAAATGTAAGTTACTATCAGAAATAGCTGATTTCACACTTTTTTAATCTCCGCAATACAAGTTCCGCCCATAACCCATCGCATAAGAAACGACATCAGAAGACAAACCTTCAAACTCGTTTTTATTGGACTTTTCATCTTTGCGTGCATTGTGTGCCACCCAACTCGCAGCTATCATAGCATCAAGTCTTGCCGCTTTCGCCTCACGAACTCTAACAGCATCTTTTTCCCAACTCCAAGCCGCTGTCAAACACTCCGACCATGTGCGCCCCCTACGTTGAAAATCATTTTTGTAAAGTCTGTGAGCATCCTTCATCACCTGTTGTTTATTATATCGTTTCATATCGTCTTCGTTTTAATTACAATGCAAATATATGACATATACTTAATACATGCAATTTATTTTCGCTAGAAATAGTTAAATATATGACATTTATTCATTTTATGCCATATAATTCCTATTTTTGCAATAAAACTATTGTAATTATGACTGAAAAAGAGAAAAAAGAACGAACAGTTATTCATCTTTATATAAAAGAGAATGATACTCACCACTATTTTGGAAGTATCGCCAATGTATTTGAATACTTTTCACCCGAAGAACTTGGAATAAGTTACGGCTCGTTAAGAAATTATGGACTTTCTAATGAAAATTCATACCAAAATAGCAAATGTATCATTAGGAAAGGAATACTTCTATCAAAATCGGGAAATAGGGGTAAAAATAGATAGCTAACTGTTATCACACCTATAAATCCACACTATTAAGTCCATATAAATAAGTTATAACTGCTTTATTATAAGGTATATAAACGAGATACATAATATAAAAAGAGAAAACATATTCTATATACCGTACTTGCATATTTTTCTTTAACTCAAAAAAACTTTTTTACCAATTCTAATTAAAAAAGTGGTAGTGATATGTTCTAAGTTGTATATTTGCATTGAAAATACTTGAATAGGAATCCTTTCAAGTCAGTGCGTAGATAAAAGGCTACTGCACAATAATATAAAATGATTAATAATGACAAAAAGAAAATCACGCTTGGCGTTAGCGTGCAAAAATTTGAGAGCAAGCCTAATAATTGGAAAACACTAACTTACCAACGCCATACAATAACGATAGAGGAACTTGTAAACCATATTTGCGAAGGGCATTGCATTTGTCAAAACTTCAAAACAGTAGGTAAAATATTTGGACTACGAGAAAAAACGATTGCCAATTTTGACTTTGCAGACTGCATAATTTTAGATATTGATGATACTTTTCTAAGTATGAATGACTTTTATTTATCATTAAAAGACGAGCATAAGCCAACCATCATTTATACTACATATAGTAATATTGATAATGTAAATAATAGATTTAGACTGATTTATGTTTTTAATGAACCGATAAGAAGCAATGAATATTATAGAAGTATAGTTAATACTATTGTTTATAATATTCAGAAAGAGATTGAAGGTTTTGATTTAAAAGATAAGACATGTTTGAACGCTACACAGCAATTCGCAGGCAATGGCAATGATAACATTGTATATTATTATAATGATAATATATTTTGTCCTACGGATTTTGGATTTGATGAAAATTATTTTTCCAATTCAGATAGTATATTAAAAAGAGAGAGGAAGAACAACATACAAACTGACTTGGAAAGTCCGATTGCTAATTCTGAATTTATGAAGGACTTTTGGAGTATGGGATATAAAATGAATGAAGAAATTTTCATACGTAAGTATGCCGAAAAATACCCATTTATTGAAGCTACCCCATTACCTGAAACAGATTCGGATATACCTTATATATTGCTGCCCGACAATTATGTAAAGATTACCCGATATTGGTATAAAGAGCCATTAACCAAAGGTGACGGAACAATTGTCTATAAAAGCCATGCAGTTAAATTAAAATCAGGACACAGACGAAAACTGTTATATGATGGTTGTTTACTCCGAAAGATAATGCTACCTGATATTACAGTAGAGCACTTACTATACTGCCTTGTATGTGAGCGCAGATACTACGTCGATAACCAAGATAAGGTTATTTCCAACAAGATACTATATCAGATTGCAAAAGACGCTTGGAATGACACTAAACGAAGTATTAAGCCGAAAAAAGAAGAAAAACAGTTTGTTGTCAATCCCAAGTATTGCGAAAAACATGGAATAAGTAAACAAGCAGCCCGAAACATAGCTGCCAAAATGTTATTAGACATGCAACTCAAACAATTATACGATATGAATTTATCAGTTAAAGAAAATATGGAATCACTGAAAAATCAGGGCATTAAAATCGGCAAAAGCAGTCTCTACAATTGGGTGAAATCAAAAAAAATATAGCCAAAATTTGGGACTCCCGAAAGCAAACCACATGCAAAATACCCCCCATAGGGAGGACTTCCTCCTCCCTGAGTGAGGGGTTACGGTGGTAGAGATTTATCTATAACTTGGATAATAAACGTTCCAAGACCTTTTCATTGTGTGCTTTCCAATCAATTCTATTCTCTTGTAAAGATTTTCCAAAGCCTTCATTAGAAGGTACACTTAAATCCTTACCACTATCTTCATAAGCATAAAAAGGGAAACATCCCATCCATCCTGTTTCTTGTATCATTTGATTAAATGTACCGTAATCATACTCACCTGATTTAAATTCCACATATATTTTACTTTCACCATTATAAGTAATAATATGTGTGCTTTTATCATACGAAAAACAACGTTCCGTATTATTAAGTAACCATCCCTGAAATTCAACACCATAATGACAATGCAATTCATCATAAAACATCTCCTCTTTTTTATAACGAGCGCATTTAATTGTTCCCCACATCTCCTCACCTCCTTTATAAGATACTACGACCAACAACCAAAGTTCATGTAAACGAAATATAGTAATTTTATCAATATATTCATCAACCATAGTCTTTACCAAATCCCTATTTTTCCTAATCTCATCCATTTTATTAATCAACAAAGGATTGGCATTCAAACGCTTCAAATTATCAATAGTAATTCTCTTTGTTGTAATTTCTCGTGACAATTTATCCATAGTTTTGTTCAACACGTTTTTAGTTTCATCATATTTATGTTTTGCATCTGAAATCAAATTCTTTGCAACCTCATCGTCTTCAATCGCAATAAGACGTTTAAGTGTCTTTTTATAAAGATTCTCCGCTTCAACCAATTCTGTATTCTTTGATGATTTTATTTGAACCAACTCTTCGATTTCTTTCCCTAAATTTTCTATCTTTAAAATATTGGTCTGCTGAATATTAATCTCAGCAAACATTTGAATTGACAACTGTAAAACAAGTCCATCCAATTTCCACTGTCGAAGTTCTGCCCCATTCGTGCATGTTCGTGGTTTATCTTTACGATTCACTCTACCATAACATTTGTAAGTACGTCCACCACTGATATAATTTTTAGATGTTTCATTTGATTTCCCTACAGAAAAATTAGCACCGCATTCGCCACATACCATTAAATGTTTTAATAAATTCTCATGCCTGACTGCATTATTCTTATTATAATGCGCTTTGGAAAGTTTATCTTGGGCTTGCTGAAACAACTCGTCTGATACAATTCGCAGACTTTCCACATGTTCCGAATATTCATAAACAATCTCTCTATCTTGCCTTTCGGATAACGGAAGTGGATTGGTAGGGTCTGGTTTATAAAATGTTATTCTACGATTACCTTTATATAACTCATTGTGCATAAGTCTGTTTATTGTAGAAATACGCCATTTTAAATTATCTGTATCAAATTTATACTCTTTCACCTCCAATCCTTTTGCTTCTCTATTCTTCTTGTACTCATTCAATTTTCTTACGTATGGAGCAGGTACTTTCTCAGCATTCAATATCTCTGATATTTGAATTGAAGAATATCCACCAACATACATTTCAAAAATACGGGTAACAATCTTACTTTCGATAGGATTTATAACAATCTGTTTATTTTCATTGTGCATATAACCATACGCACGTTCATCCCCGCCTCCATGACCTGCTTGCACTTTTGTTATCTTGCCACTTAATGAACGTTCAACAAACAATTCTATCTCATAGCTTGACATAACAGCAAGCACATGCAATAAAATAATACTACCTACATCTTTATTACTATCTCTTACCCACAATTTTTGTTTATCAAAATACAAGTTAATACCTTTATCTATAAACAATTTGATTTGTTCTAATAACTCCGTAGCATTTCTTGCAAGACGAGAAAATTCAGAGAATAAAATTATATCAATATCCCCATATTCAACTCTTTCAAGCATCTTCACATATTCAGGACGGAACTCTCCCTTTTTAAAACCACTAATAACATCTATGAAAATATCCTCTTCTTCAACGTTCCAATGATTTTCTGCTGCAAACTTCAACAATTCCTCTTTTTGTCTATCAGTTGTCTGTTGTTGCGTACTAACACGACAATAGATTAGTACCTTCTTATCCATATTATTCATTATCTTTGCGCTGTTAATTACATCAATATCAGTTTATATGGAAACAAATATAGTAATAAATAAGCCAAGTCCCAAGTTTCAGGATGTGTCAATTGCACCTATGCATACAACGGAGCACATCATCAACCAGACTATGATAAGGTTATTCGGTTGCAGCCGCTCCATATCAGCACACATAGAACGGAAGAAAAGCAAGCTGGACTACCGTCTTGCCGCCTGCCCCACGGAAGAAGAAATAGAGAAGCTGGAAGAGGCCGTAAACGAGGTAATCGCCCGACAGCTGCCCGTCACAACAGAATTCATTACGCAAGAGGAAGCGCAAGGACGTTTCGACTTGGAACGCCTGCCCGATGGTGCTTCGGAAACGGTACGTGTCGTGAAAGTAGGCGATTACGACGAATGCCTCTGCATCGGAGTACATGTGGAGAATACATCAGAAATCGGAACCTTCAAAATCATCAGTCACGATTGGGACGAAGAAGCCAAGCGTTGGAGAATGCGTTTTAAATTAGTCTGAAAATCTATCAATTTTAAATAAATAAGATAGCAAAATGACATTAAACAAGCAAATAAGTCAGTTTTTCAATGACAAATAGTCAATAGAGTCAGCAAAGACCGGTTGGCATAAGGTTTGCAATATAGTTAGCGAACGACGGTTCAAGAAACGGATGGTGAAAAACCCAAAAGGCAGGCACCCGAAGACAAAGAACCGGAGTTCAAAACTAAATAGCATGTTTAACTTAAACAATAGGAGACTATAACTATGATGCCTGTAAGAAGAAACCAAAATTGGTTACCGAGTATTTTTAATGATTTCTTTGACAATGATTGGATGGTAAAAGCAAATGCCACCGCCCCTGCCATCAACGTATTCGAAACAGCAAAAGAGTACAAAGTTGAATTGGCTGCTCCCGGTATGACAAAAGAAGACTTCAACGTTCACATCGACGAAGAAAACAATCTGGTCATCAGCATGGAAAAGAAAACAGAAAGCAAGGAAGAGAACAGCAAGGACGAAAAGAAGGAAGGCCGCTACTTGCGTCGCGAATTCTCATACACCAAGTTCCAGCAAACCATGATTCTTCCGGACGATGTAGACAAGGAAAAGATTGGCGCCCATGTAGAAAACGGCGTGTTGAACATTACATTGCCTAAGTTTACAGAAGCAGAAAAAGAAAAGGCCAAGAAATTCATCGACGTAAAATAACGCCCGGCCATTAAAAAGAAAATCTCCCGCTGCACAAGATAATGCAACGGGAGATTTTTTATATCCATAGCTATGCGGAACTATTTCTTTTTCCCTTTCAGAAAACGATCTGTCAGCCACTTGCGCACCGGTTCGTCGTACAGTTTCAAACAAGCATAAGCAAGAACAAAAGCTCCAACGAAAGTAAGCATCATATAAGGGATGCCTTCCACCATTGTAGCGTTATTGTTGCATACCCAAGCCGTATAAGTATATACCAATGGATAATGGGTGATATAAATCGGATAGGAAATATCTCCCAGGAACTTGCATACGGCAGTAGAGCGCTTACCGGTCACCTTGCCGCCGGCTCCCATCGAAACAATGACCGGGAAGATGCAGATAATACAGAAAGCCTCGTAAAGCCCGTTCATCCAGTAGCCGTCCTCACCTCCGATACGGGGAAGGGAAAGAACCACCACAATCAGCAGGCTACACCACCAGAAAGCACGCTTTTCAAGCCGTATCAGCCAGCCGAGGCGTGACAGAAGCAATCCGCCGAAAAACGGATACATCAGCCGGACCATGCCCACATACTGCTGTTCCCAGTTCAAGGCCCAACCACCCACAATATCACCAGCAGGAGCAGTCAGACAACGGTACACCGTAAAACACCCTGCCACAAATACCAGCACCGATAAGGCCACCTTATTGAACTTGCGTACAAACAACGCATACAGAATATTACCGATATATTCATAATAGAGCGACCATGCCGGACCATTCAACGGATGCATTTCCGTCCAGCCACGAATGTCGAACTTCAGCGGAAGGGGAAGCAAAGTACAGCCTAGTAACATTACCAGCAGCATGGTTCCAACAGACGTATTCTCGATAGGTGGAAAACAAGGCGACTCTTGAAAATAGAAAAAGGCAGCGCCCACAATGCTTCCCATAATCACCATAGGATGCAGGCGAATGATACGGCGTTTGAAGAAAGTGCCCACGGTCATCCGGTTCCAACGGTCATCATAAGCATAACCGATAACAAAACCGGAGAGCATGAAAAAGAAATCCACTGCCAGATAGCCATGATTGATAATTTGAGTAAGATGACTGCCGCCTGCATGTGCTTCAAAAAGATGGAAGATAATAACCATGACAGCCGCCACGCCGCGCAGTCCGTCAAGAATCTCATAATGCGGTTTCGAGGCAAGATAAGTAGTCTGTGTATTCATTTTGGTATAAGATATTTATTAATTTGCGCGCAAAGATAAGAGTTTTTTCCAATAAGGGAACTGATAAATATCATATAAACTCTATCAATTAATTAACAAGTATAACAGCTATTAGATATATATCACTACTAGCCCCCTTTCCACACAAAAAACAGCTTTCATTATCCATAATAAAAGGGCTACACCTTTTCCTCCTCATGGTGTAGCCTTAAACACAAAAGGGTGTAGCTATCCAAGGCAAATGGTGTAGCCTTTCTTCAAGAAAAAAAGCCAAATGGGATGCTAATATAGAAAAATCAGTTAACTGCTTTTCCTATAACTTTTTACCGCCCACAGATTGAAGACCAATGCAAAGACCAACAAGGCTCCCAACTGCGGAAACAGTTCGGCAAATCCGCCGCCACGGAGATAGATGGTACGCATCACCTCCACAAAATAGCGCAGCGGATTGATGCGGGTAATCCATTGCGCCCATTCGGGCATACTGTGGATGGGAGTGAAAAGACCGCTCATCAGGATAAGGATAAGCATGAAGAACCACATGACGAACATGGCCTGCTGCAACGTTGCCGAATGATTGGATATGACCAGCCCGAACCCCGACACCACCGGCAGAAACACCAGAGCCATGCCATAGATAGTGAGGAAATGCCCCGCCGGCAGAATGCCGTAAAGCAGCCATGCCAGCACGAAACAGATGGTGAGCACCACCAGGCCTATCAGCCAGTAAGGTATCAGCTTGGCGGCAATGAAGGTGAACTTGCGGACGGGAGTGACATTTATCTGCTCGATGGTGCCCGCCTCCTTCTCGCCCACCACATTGAGGGCGGGGAGAAAACCGCAAATCATGGTCAGCAGCATCACCATAAGGGCGGGAACCATGAAAAGCTTATAGTTCAGAGTGGGATTGTAAAGGTTTTGTGTAGCGATATCCACCCGGGGAAGCGGCTTCCCGGCAAGCCCTTGCGAAGACGACTCCGAACCCAGTTCACGGGTATAGTCACTGATGATGGAAGACAAGTAGGAACCTCCCAGACTGCCCTTCGTACCGTTCACGGCATTGGCCGCCACCAGCAGACGGGGCGCCTCTCCCTTCACCCAATCCTTTTCGAAATCGCGGGGAATCTCCAGCACGACATCTGCCGAACCGGCTTCAATGGCGAGCAAAGCCTCATCGTATGTATCGGAAAGCGCTGTCAGGCGGAAATAAGTGGATACGCCGATTTTATCTACCAGACGCTGGGACAAGACGCTGTGGTCATTGTCCACTATATTCAGATTGATGTTCTTTATCTCCAGATTGGCGGCCCAGGGCATCAGTATCATAATCATGCACGGGAAAATGAAAATCAGCTTGGGCAGGAAGGAGTTGCGGAACAACTGCTTGAATTCCTTTTCAATGAGAAACTTTATCATAAGACGATATTTTAAAGATTTTATACATAAGAACAAAAAGACAGATTTCCCGTATTCCTTTTGTACTTATGTTCTCTGAATAATTAATACAAAATTCATATCCGCTCTTTACTCAAGCCGATGCCTGAATTTCTTGAAACTCACCGTTATCAGCAATACCGCCATCGTGGCAAGTATGCCGACCTCCATCAGCACAAGCGAGACATCCACTCCCTCAATCATCAGCTTACGCACCGCCTGGATATACCAGCGTGCAGGAAGCACAGCTGAAATGGCCTGCAAGATAACCGGCATGCTCTCAATGGGGAATATCATGCCCGAAAGCAGCATGGTGGGCATCATCAGTATCAGTCCGGACACCAGCATGGCGGCAACCTGCGTCCGGGTGACTGTGGAAATCAGCAGCCCCAGCGCCAGGGAGACAAAGATGAATAGCAGCGACACCACCACCAGCCAGAACAAGCTGCCCGCCACGGAAACATCGAGCACATAGACCGAAAGCAGAAGAATGGTGGTCAGGTTGACAAACGACAGCACAAAATAGGACACCGCCTTTGCCAGAATGATGAAAAGCGGTTTGACGGGAGAAACCAGCAGGACCTCCATCGTCCCCGTCTCCTTCTCGCGCACAATGGAGATGGAGGTCATCATGGCGCAAATCAGCATCAGAATAAGCCCCATGACACCCGGCACGAAGTTGTAGGCACTCTTCATCTGCGGATTGTACAGCAGCTTGAGCTGGGGTACGATGGCAGCGGCATGCACTCCCGGCGGAAGCATCTCCTGCCCGGCAGAGGAGATGATGTTTGCGGCATAGCCTGCCTGCATAGTCGCCATATTGGGGTCTGTGGCGTCGGAGACAAGCTGCACGCGCGCCTCGCCGGTATAAAGCTTGTCCGAGAAACGCTCGCTGAGAACAAGCGCCATGTCAATCTCCCCTCTTCCGAAAGAAGCCTCCATATCGGCGGGAGAATGCAGGCGGCGGATGACGGTGAAGTATTCGCTTGCATCCATGCGGTCGATGATACGGCGGGTAACTACGCCATTCGACGGGTCGAGCACCGCCACACGCACATTCTTCACCTCGGTGGTGATGGCAAAACCGAAAAGGATAATCTGCACAATGGGCATGCCCAGCAGAATCAACATCGTGCGCCGGTCGCGGAAGATGTGGAAGAACTCTTTTCGGATGAAAGATATGAATTGTTTCATTGTCTATATTTATATTTAGGCTCGGATAACGCGGATTTCACGGATTCTCAGTCGGCGGTTCGCACGGCTTGACGAGCCAGTTGTTGGAATACATCGTCCATCGTAGTGGCATTGAACTGCCGTTTCAGCTCCCCGGGAGTGTCGAGTGCACGGATGACGCCGTCTACCATGATGGAGATGCGGTCGCAATACTCCGCCTCGTCCATAAAGTGGGTGGTGACAAAGACGGTGATGCCCTCGTCGGCAGCCTGGTAAATCAGCTCCCAGAACTGGCGGCGCGTGGCAGGGTCCACCCCACCCGTAGGCTCATCCAGAAAGACAATTTTGGGCCGATGGAAGATGGAGACGGAGAAAGCCAGCTTCTGCTTCCAGCCCAGTGGAAGGCTTTTCACCAGTGTGTCACGTTCCTTTTCCAACCCGAGGCGGAGGAGCAGCTCCTCCGTTTTAGGAGCAATCTCCGCTTCGGGGATGCCGTAGATACCGGCAAAGAGGCGGATATTCTCCCACACCTTGAGGTCCTCGTAAAGGGAAAATTTCTGGCTCATGTAGCCGATGTTCTTCTTCACTTCTTCGGGTTGGGAAGCCACATCGAAACCTGCCACACATGCCTTGCCGCCGGTGGGGCGGCTAAGTCCCGTAAGCATGCGCATGGCAGTGGTCTTGCCTGCCCCGTTGGCTCCCAGGAAACCGAAAATCTCGCCCCGATGGACTTGGAAAGAGATGTGGTCTACAGCGGTGAAATTACCGAACCGCTTGGTCAACCCTTCCACTTCAATCACCTTGTTTTCGTGGTTTTCCACCCGTTCGTGCTGCAAGCCCGGAGGGCAGAGGATGCCCGCAAAGCGTGTCAGGATACGGTCGGGGGTATCGATGCCTTTTATCTCTCCTTCGTTGATGAAGGCGATGCGGTCGCATTGGCGCGCTTCGTCGATGATGGGGGTGGAAGCAATGATGGTGATACCCTGCTCCTTCAGCCGGCAGAGCATTCCCCAGAATTCCTTGCGGGACACGGGGTCGACGCCCGTAGTGGGTTCGTCCAGGAAGAGGACATCCGGTTTATGGATAAGAGCACAGCTAAGGGCGAGTTTCTGCTTCATGCCGCCGGACAACGCTCCGGCGCGGCGCTTGCGGAAAGGTTCTATCTGCCGGTAAATGTCGCGCACCAAATCATAATTCTCCTCGATGGCGGTGTGGAAAACGGTGACGAAGAAATTGAGATTCTCCTCTACCGTCAAGTCCGGATAGAGGGAGAAGCGTCCGGGCATATACCCCACCCGCCTGCGGATGGCTTTGTAGTCCTTCACCACATCCAGGCCGCAGACCGAAGCCGAGCCTCCGTCGGCAAGCAGCAAGGTGGTGAGGATGCGGAAAAGCGATGTCTTGCCCGCACCGTCCGGCCCGATGATGCCGAAAAGCTCACCGGGAGCTACTGACAGAGAGACACCCCGCAGAGCTTCCACGCTGCCGTAACGTTTGGAGATATTAGTTAAAGTTACAGCCTCCATACATTCCTATTTTCAGCATCCCGTCATTCTTCACGGCAATCTTTACGGCATAGACCAGATTGGCGCGCTCGTCTTTCGTCAAGATAGTTTTTGGAGTAAATTCGGAGGTATCGGAAATCCAGGTGACAACGCCAGGATATTCTTGGCGCACATCCTTGCCATAATCCGCATAAACCTTCACTTGCTGCCCCAGCTTGATTTCGGCAAGCTGTTCGGAGGTGATGTAGGCACGGAGGTAAATCTGCTCCATATCCGCCACTTTGAAAAGAGGGGTACCGGGAGCAGCCAGCTCTCCGGCTTCGGCATATTTGGCAAGGACGGTTCCCGTCAGCGGAGAGGTGATGTGGCATTTGCGCAGCTGGTCTTCTATCTGCGCCACCTGGATGCCGACGGAGGAACTTTGCCAAGTGAGGCTGCGGTCGCTGTTGCGCAGGGTGGAGTTCTGGGCGTCGAGCTGCTTGCGGAGGACTTCGAGAAGGGACTCGGCATCATCGAGCTGCTTCTGGTTGGCGGCACCCACACGGAGCAGGTTGGACACACGGTCGCGCTCGCGCCGTGCCTGCACAATCTGTTCCTGAGTGGCGGCTACTTGTTTCAGGATATCGGGCCGCTGGCCTTCCACGGACTTGACACTGGCCTCCAACTGGAGTTTCTTCAGATAGAGTTGGATGGTATCTATAATGCCTACCTCCTGCCCGTCTTTCAGTGTCGCGCCTTCCTCGATGTCGAAACTCAGCAGTTTTCCGGACGCCTCGGCAGAAACGATGACTTCGGTAGCCTCGAACGTTCCCGTCGCATCATATTTCGGAGTACCGCCGGTGCAGGCGGCAAGGAGAAATAAAAAAGGAAATAATTTCAATGATTTCATACTATTTCAAGTTATAAATTACGGATTATAGTCATTAATTGTTCAGCGTATATTTCAGCTGCCAGATGTTCATCAGCAACTGCACCTCATGCAATGCCTTGGTCTGTCGTGCCATACTTTCATTGGTAATCTCCCGCAGCATATCGGTCACGGTCATTGTCCCGTTCTGCACCTTGGCCTCGGCTGCACGGCGGATATTCCCGCGCAGACGGATAATCTCGTCATCATCCGCCATCTGGCGGCGCATGGATACGACACCCGCATCCTGCTGCGTAGCCTGCAGGCGGGTGTTGAAAAGGAACACATCCCGGCCGGTCTCTATCTGTTGGCGGGTATTGTCTATCCTGCGGCGGTCGTTCTTCAGTGTATACAGACTGCCGAAATTCCAGGACATGCGCACCCCCGCCATGTAATAGGCGTTGAATTCATCCTTCAGCATATTCAACCCTGGATTGCCGTATGCCCCTTGTACAAAAAGGCCGAAACGCGGCATCAACCGGGTGTTCAAAGCTGCCTCCTGCTGGCGGAGTTGCTCTCCCTGCGCATCGTACCAACGAAGTTCGGGGCGGTTGTTCATCTGCCGGTCTATGTTTTCTTCGGCAGCCGGTTTCAATAAAACCGTTTCGGAAGAGAGATCCTTGCCCGTAAAGGCAGCAAGCATGCTGAGGTATGCACGACGGGTGGTCTCCAATTCCACACGGTGCTGCCTGGTATTCAATTGCTCTACGCTGACTGCATCCAGGTCGCTCGGGGTGGCGATGCCATTGGCTATATAGTCGGCTACCTGCTTGTGGGTTCTGCCCAAATCTTCTTGCAAGAGGCTGTTCTGTTTCAGCTGTTCGTTCAGCAGCAGGATGCCGAAAAAGAGCTGGTTCACCCGGTCAGTCAAGGCATACATGTCTACATGCTGTTTTTCCAGTTCCACTTCCGAAGCGGCACGCGTCAACCGTTTTCTGGAACGTATATCCCCACCATCCCAGAGGGTCTGCTGCACTTCGAGCATCACCTGGTATTGGTCTTTCGGAGCAGTCTTGATGTCGAGATTAGGGATTTCGACCGGCAGCCGGGTGACGTCGCTCTGGTACGTGGCCTTGCCGGATAGGGAGAACTGGGGCAAGTAACCTTTTCCGGCATTGGAGAGGTCATACCCGCGTGCCTTTTCTATCAGTCCGTATTGCCTGACCAACGGATAATTGTCCTGCGCCCGGCGCTGACACTCCTCCAACGTGAGCTGGGCATGTGCCAGTATGGCGACAAGAGAAAGGGTAAAAAAGAAAACGGTTCGTTTCATATCCATTCTGTTTCTTGTTTATTCTACATGGTTTTGTTCTATACACATGCAAAGATAAAGGCATAATCCTATACCCTTACAATCCATTTGTGCGCAAAGATGTTCTAATAGTACGACATTTCGTAGGAAAAGGCAAATAATAGGAACACTTTATTATCTTTGCGGTGGAAATATACATTATTCATAACGGGAAAGATATGGAAAAGAACAAACCGATAAGCGTCGCATTCGAGGACATCCGCAACAATCCGGATTTTATAGAACATTCTGAATACAGATTTATAAATGATGATTTGGGAATGGTTATCAGTTTCTTTGCCATGGGCTCTAGACTATTCCGTACCGGGCAACCTTACCGTGCCAAAGAAGGGAGGATTATACGTATCATGCAGGGCAGTGGCCGGATATCTATCAATCTTATCGAATACGAAGCCACAGCCCATGATATTATTATCATTCCCGACAACTCGCTGATAGAGATACTGGAAATCAGTCCCGACTATGAATTCCAAGTCCTCATGCCTACCGCCCATTTTCTGCCTGTGATACAGAATTCCATTCTTACGGAAGCTTACACACGAAACGGGATTCTCTTTTCATGCAACAACACGGAATGGACACGCATCAGCCACTTTTTCTCTTTATTATGGGACATACTTCATTGTTCGCCTTACCGCCGCGAAACCGTACAGCACTTGATTGTCTCACTTCTCTATAACCTTAAGTATATCCACGAGCACACATGCAAGTCAACTCCGGCACGTCTTTCACGCCAGGAAGAGCTATTCCGCCGCTTCATCGCTTTGGTGAACCAACACAGTAAGCACGAACGCAGCGTCAACTTCTATGCCGACAAGCTATGCTTGACACCGCACTATCTGAGTTCGGTGATACGTGAAACAAGCGGGCAAACCGTGATGCAATGGATTAATCAAGCAGTTATCCTCGAAGCCAAAGTATTGCTGAAACACAGTAATCTACTGGTGTTTCAAATATCAGACGAACTGAACTTTCCCAATCCGTCGTTCTTCTCGAAGTTCTTCAAACGCATGACGGGGATGACACCGGCAGAATACCAGAAACAAATCTGACCTTAAAACAGCTGTACTACACGAGAATTCGGCAATCCATCGCAGGAGTCTGCTTCCAATGCCAGCAGCCCTTGTTTTGCTGCCAGTCCACCGGCATAGCCTATCAGTTGACGGTTGCTGCCCACCACACGATGGCAGGGAATGAATATGGAGAGGGCATTCGCCCCATTGGCAGCCGCTACAGCCCGTACGGCCTTCGGGTTGCCCAACTTTCGGGACAGCTTGCCGTAGGACACCGTTTTCCCGTAAGGAATATTCAGCAACTCCTGCCATACCGTTTTCTGGAAATCCGTCCCTGCCAACAGTAACGGCATGTCGAACGCCGTCCGCTTACGGGCAAAATATTCATCCAACTGAATGATTGCCGTTGAAATAACTTCCGAAGTGCCCTCCTCATAAACGGCATGCAGCGTATTCCACATCCGCCTGCCGATTTTCTCCTTGCGCTTTTCGCTTACCCAGTCGCACAGACAAAGTTTGTCTCCTAAAGAGCCGAGCATCAACTCGCCATAAGGAGACCGATAATGCTGAATCCGAATTGTTTCCATAAACTTGCTTTTTTGTATATTTGTTGTAATCAGGTAGGTTTTATTTGACTATCAACAGATTAGATAAAACTCGCACGAGAACGGGCAATGGATAAGAAAAAGCCGGACTGTTCCGAACCGCCATATTTCTCATGCTTTCAAATAACTCTTTATCTCACTTGCAAAGATAACATTTCTTTCTGAAAAGGCCATAAAAACGGCTGTAATCTTACGGAATAAAAACATATCGGGAAAAACGAGCATACCGTAGCCGAGTCCCCATAACCACAGGCAAAGGTAATTCGTGTTCTTCCCGCACAAGCAAGGCCAAGCCCTTCGGGTTCGTGGAAAAAATCATCCTCGCCCCGGAGGGCTTGCGGTATTTTTTCCCGAAGCCTTGCATGTACGGAACACGACCTTTTTAAGCCTGTAGTTATGGGAACTCCGGCCCCAGAAGCCGGACTAACAAAAAATCAAATGTTATGTTACAGGCAACAAAGAACAAGTACACGGTGGAAACACTCAAGCCACTGAACATTCTGTACGACCACGAACACTGGCTGACACAGCAGGACGTGGATATGGCCAACGGCTATGTGGAACTGATAGAAACGACACGCTCGGAAAAGACTCCACAGATAGGTGACAGACTCATCTATGTGGACAGATACGGGAAATATTACGGCAATGCCCTGATTGAGAACAATGATGAAGAGAGCGGCCGGATTTCCATCTGTGAAGAACCTTATATTCCGTTTGTATGGGAGCAGGACGCCAATATCCGGCTGAGCGTCAGCGGAGGGGCCTTCCACCATATTGACCCCGGGCAGTTGAAATTCGTCAGATGGACGGAAGGTGCATTCAAGGACTGGGGAAACTGCGGAGCGTGTGCCAACGGTGCCGTCACATTCACGGCAAAAGTACCGCTATGGTCCTATTCCGAACCTGATCCGCTATACGGCGATTTCACCACGGAAACATGGAGACAGTATTATCTGACCAAGGACACGGGTCCGGACGCACGCAACCTGTACCAGGGCTACGACATGGCTTTCAGGACTGAAGAGGACTTCCGGCAGTTCCTGAAGGACTATGAAGGGACCGTGTTCAAGGGCAACTGGGAAAACCAGATCGTACTCTGGTGTTTCCGACATGAAAACCGGTTCCTGCCGCAGCACGAATGGGACAAGATAGATGCCCCGGCCATGGAACGGCGTCTCAACTTCCATCCCGAACAGGTCAAGCTGGTCAAGGACATGGACAGCCACATCACCTACTTTTACCGTATCAAACCCGAAATTGACAATCTCTAAAACAATACAGTTATGCAGACAACAGCAACAAGAACAGCAGGCAGCCACACTGACCTGCTCACAGGTATCCTGAACGTGCAAGTAAGGAACGAGGACAAGATTACAGAACAGGACCGGCAGTATTGCCAGCTGCAGCAGGACCGGCTCTACCAGACACTTGACCGTATCGACCGATGGTATGACATCTTCAAGGAAGAAGCGGAACGGTACAGGGAAATCAAGAGCTTCAAGTATGAGGATAACGGTAAGGTCTCCATACGGAATTTCTATTTCAACAGCAGCGGGGAGGATGACTATACCCACAACGAATTCAAACCGTTTGACCTCATCAACGAGCTTGCGGACAACAACTGCAATGCCAACGCGAATTTCGCGAACCGCATCATTTCCTATTTCAACAGGACCTACAATGTAGATGTACCCATTCCTGTAATCGACGAGAAAGCCATGCGCATGGGATTCCGTCCGGTCTACCAGACTTACGTGGACATGGTCATCGAACACCTCGGCGGAAAAAGTTTCCGTGAGACCGCAGAGGAAGAACTGCTGGCCCGTTTCCTGAAAACGGTACAGCCTTCCCGCTGGAGCAAGGTGAAGCCCGAACTGAAAAAGGACAAGATAACTTTCCCTGACATCGTGTTCTGGGACAGCATCCATCTGGAATACCACAAGGAATATGAGTTCTCGTATGACTGCGGAAGGAAAGTGGACATTTTCTGCGAAGGTATCGCATACGGGGCGGATGACGTGATAAACGGTTCAAGCGGTATGGTCATCGGCCTTGACAGACGCGATGTGGATATAACCCAATGGTACAGCCTCACCCTGACCAACGCAGAGCAGATCAAGTTCTACAAGAACGGACGCATCGACGTACGCTTCAAGGACAGCCAGGCCGCAGAGAACTGCTACAGAAGGCTGCGGCTGGATGAAATCACACTTAGAGAAGAGTGATTCATGAAATACTTATTCAGACACCCCGTAAGACATCCTTGCGGGGTGTCTTCATTTGCAACCATTAAAAAAGAAAAGACATGTATGCCATCATACCCCAACAGATTCCCCAGGACAGGCGTGCCGAGATCAACGAGAAAATCCTTTTCGCCATAGACTCGGGCAAGGACCTCGTCCCGAAGGAAAGCATCTACAACTGCTACACGGGAATCGGAGGACTGCACAACCTCAGACAGTCGGACTTCGCCAGCTACCATGAATATGCCGAGGCCAAGAAGGAATTCGAGATGGGACAGTTCTTCACCCCGCACGACATATGCCGGAACATGATGGAAGCCCTCTCCCCGACATCCACGGAAATGGTGCTTGACATGTGCTGCGGCATGGGCAACTTCTTCAACCATCTGCCCAACCTGCACAATGCCTACGGCTTCGACATCGACGGCAAGGCGGTGGCCGTTGCCAGATACCTCTACCCGGAAGCCCATATCGAGAAATGCGACATACAGCTGTACAATCCCGAACAGCGTTTCGACATCATTATCGGAAATCCGCCCTTCAACCTGAAATTTGATTACAGGCTGTCGCAGGAATTCTACATGGACAAGGCCTATGACGTGCTCAACCCTGCCGGAATCCTGATGGTCATCGTCCCTCTCTCCTTCATGCAGAACGAGTTCTGGGAAAAGACACGCGTGGCGAAAATCAACTCGAACTTCTCCTTCATCGGCCAGACCAGGCTGGAACATTCAGCCTTCTCTACGGTGGGCGTGCAGAATTTCGCAACAAAAATCATGGTATTCCTCCGCCGTTCCCTCCATATTGAAATGCAGCCCTACAATGCGGAAGAGTTTGTCAGCATGGAAGAGCTGAAGGAACGCATAGCCGAAGTGCGGAAAATGAAACACCGGCTGCGCCTCCAGCTGATGCGGGAGTGCAACCATATAGACAAGGAAGAACTGGAACAGTTCGAGTACAGGCTCGCCAAATACATGTACGAGCTGAAAGCCCATGCCGTGCTGAACAGGCATGTCGAAAAGGCGGAGGCGCTGGTTTCCAAATTCCGCAACCAGAAACCGCCGGAAAATGCCACCCGGGAACAGATGAAGGAATGGGAACGCAAGAAGCTGACCACCGGCAAGGTTCTCGGCATCATCCGCAGGTACATCACCTCGCAGAACGTGGTACCGCGCAAGGAAGTGGCACTGGTGAAGACATCCTACGGCTTCAAGCTGAAGCAATATGCCCCGCGTCTGCTCGACAAGGTCACGCACAAGGCCGCAGGCATCAACGACATCATACTCGGAAGGGCCGAACTCCCGATGCCGGAAAACGTCACGGAGAAGAACATGCGGCAGATCCATGCCGCCAGTAAACTGATACGGCGCAAACAGAGGCAATACGAGATCCAGAATCTCCAGTTTGCGCAAATGCGGGAAGATGCCGGCCTGAAGGAATACCTGGACCGCACCACATTCATCAACAAGGACGGTGAGGTCTGCGAATTCACGGACTTGCAGAAACACGACCTTAACCTCGTGCTGCAGAAACGCTACGCCCTGCTGAACTGGCAGCAGGGTTCGGGCAAGACCGCCGCCGTCTATCACAGGGCGAAATACCTGCTCAAGTTCAGAAAGGCAAGGAACGTCATCATACTCGCCCCGGCCATAGCCACCAACATGACCTGGATACCGTTCCTTACCGTAAACAAGGAACGCTTCCGTACAATACAGACCGCCGGAGACCTCGACAACGTACCGGAAGGGACATTCCTTGTCGTCTCCACCTCCATGCTCCGGAAACTGAAAAGAGGACTGATGCGTTTCGTGAAACGTACTTCCGGCAAGCTGTGCCTTGTCTTCGACGAGTCGGACGAAATCACCAATCCCACATCGCAGCGTACAAGAAACGTCCTGTGCATATTCAGGAGGCTCAGGTACAAGATCCTCGACACGGGAACGACCACCCGCAACAACATAGCGGAACTGTACAGCCAGTTCGAGCTGCTCTACAACAACTCGGTGAACATGATATGCTGGAGCCCGCAGGTCTACCACGAAAACAGGGACCACGAAATAGAGGAAGAGAACAATCCGGATTACGGGACTCCGTTCCCCGCCTTCAGGGGACACGTCCTTTTCCGTGCCTGCCACTGTCCGGGGAAAGCCACTGTATTCGGCATAGAGAAACAGAACCAGGACGTGTACAACAAGGACGAACTCTCCGAACTTATCGGCAAGACGGTCATCACCCGTAAATTCAGGGACTTCGCGGGAGAGAAATACCGGATACGGACACATACCGTCCGTCCCTCGGAAGGGGAACACGAGGTGTACCGTGTCATCATCGAGGAATTCTGCCGCATCTGCGAGCTGTATTACAACAGCACGGGAGACACGAAAAAGGATGCAGGGCTGAGACTCATGAGGCAGATCAAGCTGCTTATCAAAGCCTGTTCGGTACCGCACCTGATAGAGGGATATTACGGTGACAGTTATCCTTCCAAGACCCGCTATATTGAAAGGCTCGTAAGGACAATACCGGGTAAGGTTGCCATCGGATGTACCACATTGGCGGCCTTCGACCTCTATGAGAGCTATATCCGGGAACATTTTCCCGACAGACCTGTATTTGTGGTCAAGGGAGATGTAGTCTTCAAGAAACGGCAGAGCATCGTGACCGAATTCGACTCCACCATCAACGGCATCCTGATATGCACACAGCAGAGCCTGAGCAGCTCCGTAAACATACCTACCTGCAACGACGTGATACTGGAATCCCTGCAGTGGAACATCCCCCGTATGGAACAGTTCTACTTCCGTTTCATCCGTCTCGATTCCAAAGAAATGAAGGATGTCCACTACGTCACCTACGAAGATTCGGTCGAACAGAACCTGATGGCACTGGTACTGACCAAGGAGCGTCTGAACGAATTCATCAAGACCGGTGAGGTCAAGGAACAGTCAGAAATCTTCGAGGAGTTCGACATCACGATGTCCGTCATCGACAGCCTGCTCGTCCGCACGCAGGACAGTGAAGGCAAAATACACATCAGCTGGGGAAGCCAGCGCATAACAGAATGAATATGAACCGTATGAAGAAGACCGGGAGTTCCATTCCCACCGACAAAGGTAAGCCGCGTCCCCATCGGCTGAGCAAGGTCAGGCCGCAGGCGGTTTTCAGGAAAATCATCCTCGCAGGGGCTGCGGTATTTTCCCGAAAAACCCTGCACAGCCGGGACTCGGCACCTTGTCGAGGTCGGTGGAATGGAATCCCCGGCATCCACATACATAAAATACAAAGAACATGAATCTGAACAATGCAGAGATTGCCGTGACCACACAGCATCTCATTGACATAAAGGATTACAGGGACTACTGGCTGCACCTGTCCGAATACAGCGACATGGGCGAGTTCCTGAGTGCCTGTTCCGACCTGTTTCCCGGGGAGGAGAAACCGGAATACCGGTATCCGAAATGGGAAAACATTCCGGACACACTGGTCAGCCGTGAATGGCTCTGTCCTAACTTCTTCGAGATCAGGGATGCCCTTGAAAGGCTCGAAGAGGAAGAAACGGAGTTTTTCATAAACTGGAGCAGCAGTTACGGATATGACATCACCACGGACGACCCGTACATGATGGTATCGCACTACCATGACCTGTACGGGGACACCGTCACGGAAACGGAAGAAGACGCGGATACGGGAGAAGATGCCCTGATATACACAGGCGTATCGAGCCACTACTGCGACATGCTTCCCTTCCGGTACGAAATATTTGATGACAACTATGACTAAAAGACAAAAGAATATGGAAATCAACTTCAAAGGACCTGTAATGCCCATCGACCCATACTCACAGCTGGCATTCGTGGAGATACTGAACATCCTACTGACAGCGGGACACATCGTGGACGTGAACCGTTTCCTCATAAGCAGAAACGTCAACCCGCAGTTCGGCTCGCTGTCAGGCTATTTCAGATGGTCGTTCGCCGGAGACCGTTTTACCCTCTGGCAACGCACGGACTACAATTCGACACTGTGTTTCAACCACAGGATACTCGACCTGCCATTCGGTATCCTGGCGGCTAAAGACAACGTGAAAGACTCTGATATTCTCAATTGAAAGACAGCGGACATGACAACAACGATCAAAGTCCCCAACAGGGAAATCGCAATACGGGCATTCGATTACCTGCGTCATGAACGCAAGACGGTTCCGGCATTGCGCCTTGCACACCACCTGCTGCATCATGAGAGCATATCACTCGGTATCGGTGACACGGACTGGGACATAGAAACCGCCCTGCACAGGTGTGGCGGCGAGCCTAAAACCGGATACGGTCATACGGCACATTTCCACTTCGACGGAGAGACGGAAATGGAAACGGAGAAATATGAAAGGCTCAAGGAAGAGAACGGATAACAAGGGAGCGGCCGAAAGGTCGCTCTTCCCATTTATAAACGACATGTACGGGAAACGAAATCCTGCCGTACACAGGTAACGGATATGGAAGAACAGGAAAGACTGACAATGGAATTCGTGAAATCGCTCATGGACAAGTCCTACACGCTGGTGTGGGTGGACTACAACGACAATCTCGACAACTGCCGTGACACCATCCAGAAGTGTCTGGAAGAAAAGAGCTGTGAAAGTCTGTGGGAGAAAGTGAACGAATGGTACAATGACGCGGAATGGGAAGCCGTCCGTGAAATCATCTCAAAGCTGAAGGATGAATGCACCGGCTTCCACGGCTTTAAGGAAGAGGAAGTGGACAAGTTCTTTGAAGAACACGAAGACGAAATCAGGGAAGAAATCTATGACAGAAACGACTCTGACACACTGAAAGAACTTCTCAAAAACACGGATGACATCCCCGTGCGTGTCGAGATGTTGTCCAACTACGACTGCATCAATTCCAACTGGCTGGAATCGCAGGAAGGCTACCGGTACGAGGAATCCTATTTCGGGGATATGATAGACGCGCTGAACCTCAATCCAGCTAAAGTGAAGAAAATGCTGGTGGAGAAAGGCTACACGGTATATGGCCGGTTCCCCGACAAAAAATACAGGGACGGCAAGGAACAGGTATCCTATGAACAGTTCTATCAGGAACTCATCAACTCCTGCTGCGGTGCCAACCTGCTGACCTATATCGGCAAAGTAAACCTGAAGGACCTCTATGATGCCGGATTCTCGGTTGGGGAAGTCATTATCCCCAAGGGCAACTGTTGTGGTATCTTCAGCTCCATGTACGGTGGCGGAAGCCTCCTGGAGATGAAACTCCTGAAAGATGTCAGACTGAAACTGGAAGTCAGGGACTATCACGGATTCCGCTTCCGTCTTGACAACGAGAACTCAAAATATGAATGCTCCATCAAGCATGTGTACGGGGTATGCGATTCCTTCTTCGGAGAAAGGATCGGCCTTGTCGCTTCATAAACAATTCATTTAACAACAATCAAATCATAAGAATTATGGCAAAGTACGAAGTAAGAGTAAGGTACGCCTTCGAGGGTACCTACAAGGTCGTTGCGGAAGACCGCGACGAGGCGGAAAGAATGATAGCGGAAGACTGCGGCCTGGTACTGGGCGGCAACATCCACACTACCCGCGATGATGACGAGGTGACAGACTGGAGATTCGGCTCTCACCCCGACATGCAGATCCTGTCTGTCAGGGAACGGGACGGTAAAGGCAAGGTCAGATATACGTCCATGTGTTTCAGCGACAGGATAGAAGAACTGCGTAAGGACATAATCGAAGCCATCAGGCAACTGCTCGATGCGCACGGCATGAAAAAAATCACGTTTACCGACAACGAAGAAGACCCTGTATGGATTATCTGGTTTGACGATAATGCTGAACCATACGAGTGTTATGTTACAGGAATTGAAGTTACTGACAAGAATATTATCGTATTGGCAACAATAAAGGACAGTATGGAAGAGGTTTTCTGTCAGGGTCCTTTCGAACTCGGAGCCAGCAACATTGATTGGCTCAATCAAATGTACGAAGCGGTAAGGCTTCAACTTGAAAATACAGACGGAAACTCTTGAAATGAAAGACGATATGGCAACAAAAATCAACATGGACAGGCATATTCGGGAAGGATGGACTGTCGGAGCGTTCATCAGGGAGCTGGCCCCGCAGGTGGAAATGATCATGAGCGGGCAAAGCTGGAGGGAACCTTTCAGGAACAAGCAGGAACTGGCGGACTGGTGCAGGGACAACCAGCCCTATTACAAGAAAAGGATACCTGAAGTGAACAGCTATTTTGCAAAAATGTATAACCTCAAATAAGAACAACATTATGAAATATCAAGCGGAAAATGCAGTCTCCAGCTTCTTCTACTATATGTGGAATGCCTGGTGCGAGGAAGAGTGCAGGACAGTATTCAAGGAAATGCACCCACATTTCTGGGAAAAATGGTCTCTGATGACGGACAAGGGAATATTCGGAGCCGCCGAACGGTTCTATGCGGAACTGACGTACCGCTACAGGGAAAAGCTGGTGGAACGGGCCGTCAGCCTGTATGACGGCAAGGCCAGACGCAAACATCCGGACGATTCCGAAATCAAGGTATGCAGTGACTGCGGCTCTACAAAGATTGAAATCCAGGCATGGGTGGATGTCAACACGAATGAATACCACAATGACGTGGACGATGACATCTGGTGTCTGTTGTGCAAAGATTATGTGGAGACCTGTTCCAGACAATCCTATCTGGAAAAGATGCAGGAATGGTGGAAGTCCAACAATACAGATAACCTTGAATACCTGACAGGATTCAAGGCGTCCGACTTCCCTCCGGCCAATTCCGGACAGACATTCGCCGAGGCCGCCGATGACTGGTGGAACGGCAAGAGCTATGACGAGAAGCGGAACATATACCTGACAAACAAATAAAGACAACGGCTATGGCACGGAACATCATTGACATGATCTGCAACTCATGCAGTTGCGGCAAGGAAGAGGCACAGGAATACCTGGACGACGAGATAAGGAACCTGCAGGAACTTCAGGCAGACAACGACCTGAGAAGCGAAGACTTCGAGATCGCGTGCAGCAACCTCGGACTCGACCAGGACTGGCAGATATATTTCATCAACCGTCTTGCGGGACTTTAATATCTACAACTATGACTTATTTTCAGAACATACACTCACTGGCGGACCTGAAAAAGGAATACCGCCGTCTGGCAATGCTTCACCACCCGGACAAGGGTGGTGACACTGCCCTCATGCAGCAAGTGAACACCGAATTCGGAAAGCTGTTCGAGGTCTGGAAAGACAAGCCCTGCGTTTCCACAACCCCGACAGGCTACGAACACGACTTTCAGGATGCCACCGCAAAGGAATACACCGAATACGTGTACAATGAATACCGCTGGAAAGGGCGCAACTACAACGGGCAGTCCGCGCCGGAAATCACGGAACTGGTCAGGGCATGGCTCAAGGAGACCTATCCGAGATACACCTTCTCTGTCCGCAGGGACGGATACAGCTCAATCCTTATCCGGCTGATGAAAGCGGACTTCGAGGCTTTCACCAGAGAGTCCGGAAAGGTACAGGGAGACATCAACCACTACAACATCCAGGCATCGGACAGTCTGACCGACCGGGCCAAGGAGGTGATGACAAACGTCAGGGACTTTGTCATGTCGTACAACTTTGATGAAAGCGACCCAATGACGGACTATTTCCACACCAACTTCTACCTCACGCTCGGAATCGGCAGCTACAGACAGCCGTACCGGATGGAACTGCCGAAGATTACGGGAAAAGACAGTCCTGAAGTGTTCAGGTATCCAGAAGGACCTGCACACAAGGCTATGCGCCAGGCACTGGGCAAGGCCCGGTTCGGCTTCATCGAGAGCCGGAGACATATCGGGGAAATGATACTCGGGGAAGACTTTTACGGCTCACAGGGCGAACATTATTTCTGGCCCAAGGAGTATTCAAGCACGAAGACGGCACAGAAACGCATCGGGAAACTGGAGGCAGCCGGAATGCGCTGCGAACTGACAGGCTGCAACAGCGGATACATACGCCTGCTCGGATATACTCCGGAGACGGAAAGCAGTCTGGAACGGGAAAGACAGGAATATGCCACGGCATACCGGAAGTGGGTGTCAGAACACGGCGTATCCCCAAATACGGGAACAGTACACCAGAACATTTCAAATCCAATCAGACAGATACAATTATGACAAACAGGGAAATCATCAGAGAACTGAAACGCCACGGTTACAGCCGGGTGAACATTGATACGGATAGTAGAGCCGCAAAGACTTTCTACACCTACCGTGGCGGGCTTCACATAAACGGTACGGGAAACCTGTCATTCCATATCGTACCGCCACAGGACAGTCTCGGACTGGGACGGTTTGCAATATGCGCCACCCGGAACGGGGAAAGCTCACAGCTGGGGACAGACCATGCCCCGTTCTTTTTCGGGCGGTTGCTTGCCTTCCTCAAAGGTGAGAGAAAAGAGAAAGAGATAATAGATGAAATATGTACCGACAGAAAAACAGAATAGAAATATGAAAGCAAAAGTATTGAAATATAAGTTTGATGGCAACACCATCGTTGCCCCATACATGGAACTTGAACCATATGCGGAGAATGTATTCATCTCGCTGGCAAGAAAAGACGAATACGGAAACGAAAGTGAAGACTGTTTCCATGTAATCTGCAAGATTGGTGATGTCCATTTTTCCTGCGGACAGTATTCACGCAGAATCCTTGACAAGGAGGGGCACCGGGAAGAAGCGGCGACCTATTGCAAGAACTGGATTGAAAACACCATGAAGGATGCGGAGGATGGAAAAATCATCCCCCTCTTGTCTGTCCATGTATTCAAAGAACTCGGTCTTGACCCGACACCTTTGGTACAGGCCCGTGAGACGTATGCAAAAAGGCAGGAGGAAAAGCGGCTGGAACGGAAAAGAAAAGAAGAGCAGGAAAAAAAGGAGAAAGAAACCCGATGGCAACAGCTCCTTGACGAGAACAAACGGAAATTCCTGAGCGGTGAGAAAATAACGGCAGAAATGTTTCTTGAAATCACCGGAAGGGACGGATTTGACATCCATATCAGAACCAAAGGGACATTCAACCGACATGTGGCAGCAATCGACCGGAACGGAACTGTCAGTTTCCGGAAATACAAAGGCTGCCGTACTCCCGACTTCAGCGGATGCCATAAGGCTGTAGCCGACTATCTTGAATTCCTTGCCGGAAAGTGAAAGATACTTGCGAACTGAGTCATTTCCCACATTCTAAAATGTATCAGAATGTGGGAAGCCCCTTTCCGACATATAAGGACAAACTTACAACTGAATCCTGTTTCCATTTACACAAAATTCATAAAGCACTTATTTATACTTAATCTGCTTATTCACTTTCCCAAAGTGCCATAAGATGGATATGTATGTAAAATAAATCAGGACGGATATTCCCATATAGACAAACGAGCGGTAAGGAAATAACTTCACATAAGAACCCCATAATACAATTGGTATGATTACGGGAATTACTGCTGAATATTTCTTTTTAATGAATTGTACTATTAGCATTCCTATCAATAAAGTAAGGAACATGACTATTACACTTAACCGCAAAAGGATTCCTATTGAAATATCCATGTGTACAATCGGTCTGTATATATTGACCAGACTGATGCAAAAGCAATACACTATGCAGAATATTATACTTAGTATGGCAGGTATATATTTTTTCATACCACTATTCATTTATAAAGGTTCTCAATCAATAGACATCGTTCAAAATATTTAAGAGAATGCCATCACCTACTTATCCGTTTGAAACTGCAAAATATGACGTAAACCATAACAGTATTCTGTCGTGCGTTGGTTTAGGCGGCAATTGTTTTCGTCCAGATAGACATCCAGCTTCCAAAAGCATAAATACTCTTTGTGAATGACATCTCCATAATTGTTTATGAAAATTGCCACTTCATCATCTTCTTGCCACTCCCATATATACGGTAGTCTGTACTTTACTGTATGGTCTTTAATGTATAGCTTTTCTATGCTGCCATCTGTTCCTGATACTTTCCCCAGATATTTGCTCTCTTGTGGGCTATGAAAAACAATTGTCGGATGAAGTTCCCGATATAGCCATCCAAACAATACAAGAACCACTATAATGGCTATGATTATCATTCCTTTATGTCGTCTCAATCTTGCAGTCATTGTTATATTTCTTGTTTTGTTGGTAAAAACCTTTCAGGGGAAATTCAGCCACTTGTTATCTACCATTATTTAGCTCGTTTAATATGTTTTTGAAGAAAACCGATCAAAAGATTTGCAATACATCCTAAAGTAAATCCAATGAATCCCCACAAATAAATAACCAATCTCACATCATTGTGAGATAGTATTTGGGATATTATATCATAAAAAGACTCATCCAAAGGTGCAGTATCGCAATAATCGATAAAAGCATATAGAAGCACATATAAGCCACCCATCACAAAACCTGCAACAGGGAGCAATATATGTGTTTTGTTTATTGTTACTTTCATCGTTTCTTCTGATTGATAATGTTTGGTGAGGAACAACGTTCAGCTGTTGGCCCTACTTCGTTGTAAACTCAATCAATAAGGAGCATCTTTAACAATCGGACAAACAATAAGCGTGTCTTTAGTTACAATTTGCCCGTCTTCATTTCGTTTCAAGAGCACTTTTCCTGTAAATGTCATTTTATCAATCTTAAATTCTTTTACATCATACTCCAACTGGTTCAACTCATAATACATACCAGAGCCGTAGCAGTCAAAACACCCTACATATTTCTCTAAGATTCCACTTTTTTTATATATACTTTTTTGTTCATAATAATCACGACCTCCGCCTACATCTTTATGAAAACGAATAATATACTGTTCATTCTCAGCAATAACATGGTCAAAATTGAACAATATCCACCATAATGGAGGAAAAATGACGAATGGTAATATATATACTCCCGAATAAATGCGCATACAGACTTTGCTCCATGTCGGATTTTTTGGGGGCACACAGAAAATCAAGACAAAAGGAGTAAGGAAAAACAATGAACGTAGAATATCACCAATACTCCAGCGTATTCGGTCATATTCATCTACGAAACTTAGAATCATCAATCCCAATATTCCACATAGTACATGAATACTAAGAATAAAATAAAAGAACTTGGATTTCGTCATATTCCTATCAATATTGTTTGTTCGTTTGCCAACGTTCCGCTTTAAGCGGTAGTGCTGTTTGTTGTTAGCTGTTTTTTCTAAATAGCAAATGGTCTAACTTGATGTACCAGTCTTCCTTGATAGGCTTGTACAGCGTGGTGTCGTTGTACGTCCTGCGGTAGATCTCGTTCAGGTCGCCGTGTTCTGTGATACGGATGTCCCGGTAACTTCTCAATCCTGGATCGTAAACGAAACTTTTGGATGTTTCCGCATCCACGATGTTGTGGGAATAGTACGGTATAACGAGGCTCACATATATCGAATCCGCTGTTTCCCATTCTCTGCGGTCAACCAAGACGAAACCACATCCAATTTCTGACAACAGGGAGTCGAGTAGGATTCGGTCTGGCTTTAACAGTCCATATACCGGGATGTCTTGTTCGTCATTTGATTCATAGGATGTATCGCTTTGCTCTGTTGAATCAAGTATAATGATTCCGTTAGGAGAGAGTGGCGGGTAGTGAAAACTACCATCTGAACTCTCTGCCATGATTTCGCACACCTTGCAGAACGCCGCTTCGTGCGTGGCGAAGTGGCGTATCATTTCCTCGTCGCCCGGCGGCATGGGCGGCTCTCCGCAACTTGCGGCAAACAGGCTTGCTAAAAGCAGGATTATGATAGGTATTCTCATTTTCTTATTTATCTTATGTCTGGCAGATAACCGGCCTTTTCAGGAGAGGTTGAGCCACTTGTTATAAACTTCATTCTATTTTATTTCACTTATCAGCCTGAAAAGTCTTTCATCAAACACCAACTTTTGATTAAAGAACAGTTCTTTTTTGAATGTCATTCTTTTGTCAAATACCAAGCACCTTTTTTCGTTTTCCTCCGAGTTGTGATATTTCGTCCAGTCAATAATGCCAGTATCCGACAACGGCAAGCCACTACATTCTATTTTACGATTGCCAGTAATCAAGAATATCGGGGCTGTTCCGTACTTTTCTATTTCGGGGGACATATTTATTTGTAAAAGCTCACTTACGACATACAGGCTCCCTTTCACATATTTAATTTGCAAGATCGACTCTGTTTTTCTTGAAGATGCCCAATTTTCGTAATGTATGTAAGCCAAATCAGGATTCAAACTATCACAACTCATAAAATATGATACAGAAGGGTATAATATGTTTTTGAAAAGATAGGTGCTATCTCCATCACAAACAATAATGTCCGTGTCCGTATATGAATATTTTTGACTATATACGGTCTGAAATACAAATAACAGTATAAGTGATATAGTTATAGTTTTCATATTGTTTATAATGATTTAGCAGGGAACGGTTTTTTCGTTACCCTGCGTTGTTAGTTGTATTCTTTATTTTCTTTCGAAACAATAAATATGCACCAGATAAACATATTATAAATGGTATTGCAACAATCCTGAAACTTAATGTTTCTGTACCACACCATAAAATAAGCAACAGGGGTACAAGAAAAAATGACAAAAAGCTATATATATTATTATATCTGATTACTGGGAAGTAGTTCAGAAACAATGTAATTGTCCCTGCTGAAAACATTATTACTCCAATTATGGCCCAAGTTAATAATATCCCTTCATAAGCAAGGTTTATATTATCATATAATGAGTTTGTATTTTGAAACGATAACCATACAGCACAAAAGGTACATAACAAACTGAAGCATAATATACCCAACCATGTTTTCAGCAACAATTTGATTATATTGTTTTTCTGTTTCATATTCTTTACTCTTTTTACAGCTAATGTTTGGTGGCTAACCGACCTTTTCAGGGGAGGTTAAGCCGCTTGTTAGCTGTTGTTTATTTATTCTTAATTCTAATATTTTTTGAGCTGCTTGATTTTTGATTCTGCGACGCAGACTGTCCAATCTACGTTGCCCTATACGCCTATCAGCAGCGCGAAGGATATTTGCTAATCCCCAATAATCGTTTTCAAAATGTTTATATACAATTTCTGAAACAGGAGTGTCGATATACTCTCGAATCAGATTTGATATATCAGATACATCGGTAGTGTAAGGATAATTTTGATGTATTCCGTCTGGGTCATAGTTTCTGACTGTTCCATCTGCTAAGACAAACTGGCTGGGATAATCAAATATTATTTCTCTACCGAGGGTAATCCAATATCGAGGAAGTGCTGTATTCCCATATCGGCTTCTCATCGGATAAGCCACACAGTGAATCTGAAAATCAATTGTTGGATCAATTATCAGATATAGTTCCTTTTGCAATTTACTCCATCTTTTCATTTATTCTTTTTCAGCAGCTAATGTTATGCTATCAGCCGATTTGGCTGTTATTTTTCCTAAGTATCATATCTATTCCTCTTCTGTCAACAGGTCATCCAACGGGCTTTTGATATTGCTTTTGAATGTATCAGCTATATGTACATATCTTTCCGTTGTCTTAATGTTGTTATGTCCCATAAGCTCCTTTACAATCTTAATGTCCGTGCCTTGCTCCAGTAGATGCGTGGCAAAGGAATGACGTAACAGGTGAGGATAAATACGTTTCGTTATACCAGCTTCAAGTGCGGCAGCCTTCAAGCGTTTCGATATGATGCTTTCCGTGAAAGGCTCTCCCGGCCTGCGCTCAAAGAACCAAACTTTCGGTCTGTACAGACGATTATATTCTGCCAACTTCTTCATCAATGGTTTGGACAGCAGGGTATAGCGGTCTTTCCTGCCTTTTCCCTGTCGCACCCGGATCATGAAACGTGACTCACTGATGTCTCCGGGTTTCAAATTCAAAAGTTCACTGATTCTCAACCCGGCGGAATAAAGTATGGAAAACACACAGAAGAAGCGCAGGTCTTTCGCTGTCACATCAAGTATCTTTTTTATCTCTTCCTTGCTTAACACGTCGGGCAGTGTCTTTTCCCGTTTTGCACGGTTCACCTTGTAGCATCGTCGTTCCTGCCCGAGTACCTTCTCATAATAAAACTTGATGGCATTGATTCTCTGGTTCTGCTGGCAAGAGGATATGTTTTTCTCGTGAATAAGGTAAAGCAGATAGTCATTTATCTCACCGGAAGTGATCGTCCCGATATCACGACCTTTGAAATGTTGCTGGAAATCCCGGAAATAGGATGTATAAACCCTGACAGTATGTCCGCTATACCGCACCTGCTCCAATTTCTCCAGATAACCTTCCGGAAGAGGCGGACGGCTGTCTTCCTGTTTCCTGGGCCCCAGCTCCCTGATGGAGGAATAGTCGATAAAAGCCATCTTTACATAACGGTCAAAGAACTCCGCAAGCACAAAGTGCTCTTCCGGCAAATAGGCTTTGCCGCCCACAAGTTGAATGCCTTCCTCTTTAGACAAAGGTATCCGCAGGCTGTCATCATCAAAGGCTGCCTCTATGAACTTCCTGCCATACCTGACGGTCGGCGTAAGTTTGATTCTGGGCTTGTTCTGGTATATGTCCATATCAATTCTTTTTTAATTACTGTTTTGGACAATGTTTCCTCTATTAAATAGAGTTACGCAAGATAGGTATTTTTCCCTGATTTTTTGGTACTTTTGTCTGTTAATAAACGATAAACGCAAATCTCGCCTGGGACTTTACAGGCAAAGATGCGCCTCCGTTCAATAGACGTGCACATACTGTACTTTCCCGTCAAGCAGTTCCACACAGCGGTCGTCGGAAAAGCGCAAAGTCTCCAGAGTCCGGCCTTCCTTTTTGACTTCCGATTTGTGGTATGGCTCACCCCATGCGGAGATGACCATTTCCCTCGTCATGCCGGTATCGACCTTGCGGAAGGCAATCAGCTTCCCGTATTTCTTGCCGTACCGTTTTTCCAGCTGGCCGATACGTGCCGTGCTTACAAACTCGTACACCTCGTCACCGCCTATAGGAAATGCTTCCACTCGTACACCGTCAGCACCCTCCATCAGCAGAAACGCCCCGTCACTGTTCATCTTCAGACCGACGTCCACACAACGGTACTCCGCACCTTCAGCCGGGGTGATGACCTGACCGTCCTCGGTCTCCACGGCCTTGGCAAGCGACAGGAATGTCTGCCCGACAAATCGTTTCAGTTTCTCATAATACCCTAAACAGGTCATGCTCAGCGGATACCTGAACGGGTTATAATACATCTCTTCTCCGCTTTCTTTCTCACGAAGCAGCAGGCAGCATCCTGCCGACAGGTAGTCTGTCTTGGTCCAGACCTTCACTACTTCGTAATATTTTCCGACCACCTCTTTAGCGGGGGTCGAACTGATATTGACCGCCTTGTACACCGTCCTGTCATCCCCGGCAAGGAAGTTGGACGTGTAGAAGGCATCCCAGTAGCCGTCCCTGTCATTTCTCGCCCCGTGCATGTACAGGGTCTGTCCCGGAAGGGAAGCGAAACTCCGCTTCTCCACGTTCGTCAGGCTGTCATAGGGAAGGGCATTTGTCACCGTGTACTCTTTCAGTCCATCGCTCTTGGGAACGATGTTAAGCTGTGCCTGGGCATACATCACCGTACACAGGAAGAAGGTCATAATTGGAATTGTTTTCATACTCAATCTCTTTTTTATGTTTACAGGTTTCATCTGAGGAAAGAATGTTCAGCTACTTGCCGGAAATAGAGAACAGAAACAAAGCCAGTCCTATCCCGACGGCAAGGATCACCCCCAGCCAGAAACGGAAAGCCTTTGGTCCGAGTGTATCCAGCCAGAAATTCCCACCCCAGCTGCCCGGACGTGTATAGGTCCACTTCCACCCGCAAATTATACCCACAAGCCACAGCAGCAGTATTGCCGCCACTATCAGATAACCGTACCTCGGGCTTGTCTGAAGCAACTGCGGGAAACCGGTTATAAATTCCCTGATCCTTTCAAACCATTCCATATAATAATCTTTTAAGAAAACAACGGCATCCGCCGTTCGCAAATTTAACGAAAAGTACACAGAATCAAAAAGTTTCAGTCCCTTTATTTGTCCTGTCATGCAGGAAGTTTTACTTTTGCACACAAACACCTGAATCATGGAATACATACTTATAGAATCTCTTAAACACGACTCATTCCGGACACAATGGGAGGAATGGGTACTCAAAGTTGCCGAAGCTGTCCGGCAGACAGATATCCGTATTCCACGGACTTGGACCATCCTGAAACCTTTGTCCGAGAACATACCGGCCATGATATGGCTGACAGAAAAACTGAGAAAACTACAGCCGGCCCCTTCGTTTGAGAACAAGACAGAAACCGCACTATACATACTGGCGAGTTTCTGTCGGAACAACAGAGTGCTCGGCTACGTAATCGATACCTACATGTACCAATACAAAAAACGTAATGCCCATGGCCTGTTGGTTTGCGCTAAAATTCTTCATGCAATAAGCCCGGAAGAAGAATATCCGCACCTGAACTTCCTGTATAACCTTATGGCCGGAAATGTCATCAGCGAATTCAAACGGCACATGAAAACAAACGATTCTTTCATGACCGAATCCGATTTCCGTCTTGCAGAAAAATATATCCCGGATTTCAAGGGAGCAGGTTTCAGAGAAACAGTCCTTTTGCGGGTTACAGCAAATATGACCGGAGAGGAGCTCGCGAAAAAATGCCACATGTCGAATACCGTATTCCGGGAACGGTTCAAGCGTGAATTCGGCATGAACGTATCACAATGGCTGCGTGAAAGGAAGAAAAGGAGAATAGCAGGAATGCTGAAAAATCCGGCGATACCGTTATATCGGGTAGCGGAAAACAACGGCTTCAAGTCAGAGTCAACCTTCTCCGACTATTGCAAACGGAATTTTAATAAAACACCCTTGCAGTTAAGAAAAGAACTGCTTGCCGGCACAGTCCGATAAAAATCAGAAAAAATCCGTTAGAAATCAGAACATCACTTCATCGTCACCTCCGTAACTTTGTAAAAATCACGATACAAGGTTATGGAAACGAAAAAAGAAAATCCAATAAAACCTTCGGGTTCCCTGCTAATAAAAATATTTGCCGGTTACACTATCCTGGCACTGCTGGTTATAGGAATCATCGCTGCTTTATGGCATGAAAAAAAGGTTTTTGCGGAAGCAGAAGCGGAAGAGAACGCAATGCTTGCACAACGGGAACTGACCAGCAGGACATTCAAAGCGCTTGTTTCACTCTTTCTGGACAACGAATCGGCATATCTGCGTGACATATCGGACCAAAAAGAGTACAATGAAAAAGAGAACAGGGTATTCTTCATGCTTGATGAACTGAGAAAAGTATATACCGACTCCCTTCAGCAGGCACGCATTGATACTGTCGAGTTCCTGCTCAATCAAAAGCATGACCATATCCGTTCTTTGAAGAATATCCCTTCCGTACTCACACAGATGGACAGTATCCTCTCAAGTCAGCTTCCGGTACTGGAAAGAAAAATGACCTCTTCCGCTACAATATTACATACGGAACCGCCGAAACCTGAAAAGAAAAATTTTCTGAGCCGCCTTTTTTCCCGGAAAAGGAAACAGAAAGAAACAGAAACATCAGTACAGCAAAAAGCCGGACAAACCGATAACGCCCATAACATCCGAAAGTTCGGGGATGAAATGTACGAGGTACTGGAAAAGCAAAACCGGCTTTTTGAATCACTCGCGGACTCTCTTGAGCATAAGAACCATATTCTCAACCGGAACATCTCCAGACTGATCAATGAATTGGAAAAAGACGCCCTGGAGCGTACTGCAGAACGACATCAAAGGGTTTCTGAACTTAGGGAAGAAGCATTCGACACAATATGTATCATATCATCAGCAGCCTTATTGTGCGCCTTGTTCCTATCCATATTCATAACCAGGATATACACAGAAAACACCGCAAGAGAAAAGAACTTGAGGACTCAGACCAGCATAACCGTAAAATGCTGGAGATACGCAAAAAGATTATCATCACGCTCTCTCATGACATTCGGGGACCCCTGAATGCCATCCGGGGAAGTGCAGAACTGGCAATGGATACCAAAGACAGAAAACGGCGAAATTCCTATCTGAACAACATCCTGAGCTCTACCGGACATATCATGCGGCTGGTAAACAGCCTTCTGGACCTGTCACGCCTGAATGAGGCCAAGGAAACTCTAAATGAAATTCCATTCCGCTTGAATACCTTCCTTTCAGACATCGAAAAAGAATATGGACGCATCGCCAATGACAAGGGAATAATGCTATCCGGAGACTTTATCGGAACCGACATTACCGTTACCGGCGATGCGGACCGCATAGAGCAGATAATCAGCAACCTGCTGTCCAATGCCATAAAATTTACAGAATCCGGTTCTATTGGATTCTTTGCCATATTCAGAAACGATATTCTGACAGTAACAGTCAGGGATACAGGTATCGGCATGAGCGAAGAAACCTTAAAACGCATATTTTCTCCATTTGAAAGGGCAGCAGTAGAGATTTGTCCTGAAGGTTTCGGACTTGGCCTCTCCATTACAAAAGGACTCGTAACCTTACTGAAAGGAAATATCTCCGTGGAAAGCAAAATCGGAGAAGGCAGTACATTCAAGGTGAGCATTCCGCTAAAAGAAACATCAGAAACAATTGAGGAAAAATGCACAACGCTTCCAGATCCGGCAAAAAGACTTCCACACCGTATCATAGTCGTGGAAGACGATCCTGTCCAGATGGAAATAACACGCGACATCCTGGAAAGAAATGGAGTCAGTTGTCATGCCTGCCAAAATGTAAAAGAAGTGGTCTGTCTTTTAAGAAAAGAGGATTATGATCTGATACTTACAGATATACAAATGCCGGGAACCAACGGCTTCAGTCTGCTCAATCTGCTGCGCAACTCCAATATTGGCAGTTCACGAAGCATTCCGATAGCTGCCATGACTGCAAGAGGAGATGAAGAGAAGGAGAATTTCATCAAGGCTGGTTTCACCGGATGTATCCATAAGCCTTTTTCAAGCCCGGAACTGATTCTGTTCCTGTCCTCTATTATGGAAAAGATGAACAAGCCGGAATCTCAATCAATAGATTTCAGGCCGCTCATATCGGATTCCGGAAACAAACGCAAGGTATTGACAATGCTTGTAAAAGAATCCGAAACGAACAAGAAAGAACTTGTGGAAGCAATAAGGAATAAGGATAGAATACGGATAAAGGAGATAATACACCGGATGTTTCCCATGTGGGAAATGCTCGGAATTGCAGAAGAATTGCAAGAATACAGAAACCTTGTCCACGATGACAGCTCCGGAGATCAGATCATGAAAGAATGGACCTTGAAAATAACAGCCAGCCTTGACAGACTTGTCTCGGCAGCAGAAAATGAGATAAACAGTTTAATCAGACAGGAAAATGAAAAGGAAAATACTGATAGTTGAAGATAACGTAGCCTTGTCCCAACTGCAAAGGGACTGGCTTGAACGTTGCGGCTATGCTGTCACAACCGCCATGGATGAACCTGCGGCAAAAAGAGTACTGAAAGCCGAAAATATTGCCCTGATTCTTTCAGATGTAAGACTGCCTCAAGGAAATGGCATAGAACTGCTTGAATGGATAAACCGGGAACACATTCATATTCCATTTGTGGTGATGACCGAATACGCTTCCTATCCTGACGCGGTGCGTGCGATCAAACTCGGAGCAAAGGACTATCTGGTCAAACCGGTTCACAGGGAACAACTCCTTGAACTTGTGGATACATTCCTCAAGCACATGTCCGCTGTCTGGAACGGTGAAAAGCATCTGTTCAAAAGGACAAGCGCACAAGCCGTAAAATGTGAAAAACAGGCAAAACTTGTCGCTCCATCCGATATGTCGGTACTGATATTGGGGGAAAACGGTACCGGTAAGGAATCGGTTGCGAGGATGATACATAACTACAGCGACAGGCATGAAGCTCCGTTTGTCGCGGTAAACTGCGGAGCCATTCCCGTGGAGCTCGCGGCTTCACTTCTGTTCGGCCATGCAAAAGGGGCATTCACCGGAGCTGATACAGCCAGACAGGGATATTTCGACCTTGCAAAAGGAGGGACACTGTTTCTGGATGAAATAGGGACGCTGTCTTATTCCGTACAGTCTGTCCTTTTAAGAGTCTTGCAGGAAAACACGTACATACCTGTAGGGGACAGCAAGGAAAGACATGCGGATGTAAGAATAGTTGCGGCCACGAATGAGGATATTCCCAAAGCCATAGCGGAAAGACGCTTCCGTGAAGACCTTTATCACAGACTGGGAGAATTTGAGATAACGCAACCTCCATTACGCCAGTGTCCCGAAGACATTCTGCCACTCGCGGAATTTTTCAGGAAAGAATCTTCCACCAAACTGAGAAGGGATACTGAAGGATTTTCCATAGAAGCCCAGCAGCTTCTCCTGTCCTACGAATGGCCGGGGAACATCAGGGAGTTGCAGAACAAGATAAAAAGGTCCGTGCTGCTGACAGAAAAACCGGTCATCGAACCGGAGTGCATGGATATCAGCATCAATACGAATACCGTATCTGCAAATTCTGTCTATTATGATGGCATGACAGAGGAAAAACTGTCCATCATCAAGGCTCTCAAAGCCACAGGCGGCCACCGGAAAAAAGCGGCAGAACTGCTCGGTATCAATCCTGCCACACTGTACCGTAAGATGAACAAATATGGGCTGAAATGAATATTTTTTGCAGTGAATTGCCTGTAATTCCGGCAAAATGACTAATTTTGTAACAGACTGGTCTATTGGCCATGTCTGTATTTTGAAATAAAATATGACGACGCCGCAAAGCGGCTGTCGCCTATTATACATAAGTCGCAAGACGTCTCAGGTAGGAATCTGGTAAATTTCAAATTGTAGAGACTTTTGCGTGCAGCTTATGCTATGCCTAAAAATAGCGTGAGCTCATGCATTATCTACAATGGGCTTACCAGAGCCCCTACCTGAAAATGTGTGAGTTTCACGCTTTTATTTATAACAGGTAGAGGTATGGCAAAAATTCAGATCGTATTCGCAATGACCATCGACGGTTACTTCCCGGATGATGACAGGCTGATGGAATGGATAAGAGAAGACAGGAACGGATTCCTTCTCTGGAAACAGCACAGCACATTTTCCATAGCTCCTGACTACCCGATGGTCGATCTTATCTGTTTCAAGGATACCACTTCCTCTGATTCCATATTCCAGGCAATAATATCCGAACGTGAAGATACGGAAATATTACGCAGACTGTCTGTATATCACCTTCCCGACGAAATTGTCATCTATATGCTGCCTATAATTTCCGGCCATGGAATACGAATATCTGATTTTCTTGATTCCTGCTCCTGGAATCTGCACTCCTCAAAAAGTTTCCGTAACGGTATTTGCCGTCTGATATATCGCAAAACATTGCAATAGCTTCTCGCAACTGCAATGTTTCTGCAACGTTACCCAAACATGTCTTTTTGAATTTCTATTTTTTATCTCACTGTAACCCAGTGGGATATATTTTTATGTGGGTGTGTATTGCTGCATTGGTCCATGTTTTGGCCTATATCATAATGAAACCTGTTGCGCAACACGGTGTAAAAAATGGAATTATTACACTAAAAACAGAATTCATTATGATACAGATAGACAGGGAGACATTCCAGATGATGCTCCATCAGATAATGGAACGGTTTGACAGGATAGATGACAGACTGAACCGCATGAACAGGCAGACGGCCGCCCTTGAGGGTGACAAGCTGCTTGACAACCAGGATATGTGCGAACTCCTTGGTGTTACCAAGCGTACCCTTGCACGCTACCGCCAGAAGAAGCTCGTCACATACTACATGATTGACGGACGTACCTATTACAAAGCTTCGGAAGTCCAGGACTTCCTGAACAAAAAGGGAAAGGTGCTGCCTGCGAAAATAAAAAAGGAACTCGGTCTTCAATCCTAATAAAATGACGGTATGGAAATTATATGTATGGAAAAACAGACCTTTGACGAATTGGTTGTCCGCCTCAGCCTGATTGAGAAAAAAGTCATTGGTATATGTAGTCAGACCAAAGACGCGGGACTGAAAAAATGGATGGACAATCAGGAGGTATGCGGGATTCTCCGAATATCCAAGAGAACACTTCAGGTATATCGCGAGAAAGGACTGTTGCCTTTCACCCGGATCAAGAACAAGTTCTTCTACAAACCGGAAGATGTACAAAGCCTGTTGGAATCAAGTTATCACCCACAAAAAAGAAAGCCATGAGTTACGATCTTATAAACAGAAAAGACCAGCGGATTGATACTATTTTCAAAGGGCTGGAAAACATGGAGCGCATGATAGACGCAATACGGACGGCTCCAAGGCCCGCATTTCACGGTGATTATTTCCTCACGGACGAGGAACTTTCAAAGCTGTTGAAAGTAAGCCGGCGTACCTTGCAGGAATACCGGACCCTCGGTGTGATACCTTACTATCTTGTGCAGGGAAAAGCCCTTTACAAAGAGTCAGACATACAAAAAGTTCTTGATGACGCTTATAAAAGATGCAGGGAAGAACAGCGATGGGTATGAAGCAAAAGTAAAAGAAACGGCCTCTTTACAAGGTCGTTTCTTTGTTGTCGGACAATTGGTATCCGAATCTCCTTCTTCGTTTCCTGACAATAACATCTTCTTCATACAGACCAGGAATCCGATCCATTCCGGCTGCTTTCAGCCGTTTCATGTCCTCGTCCACTTTCCTGTCAGTCACTTTGGCGTAAAGCTGCGTGGTCTCAATACGCATGTGCCCCATCATTTTGCCGACTGTCTCGATTGGAACACCCAATGAAAGGGTTATATGGGTTCCGAAATTGTGTCGTGCCTTATGGAATAAGATAGGCAAACAGAGCACCGGAAACGAGAAGAAAGGATAACGTAATCCGCTGGAAACTAACCATTTCTCTATATTCTTCCACTTATAAAAAAAGCAGGAAAGTGGAGATTATTGAAGATGTTCAGTTACCAAACCGTTAGCAGGTCAGTTACCGAAAGGAAACGAGGTAACGCGAAGCAAATCGGATAATTAAAAACGCCGATATATTACACTGATTGTCATTGTTTTGCATGCCGAAGAACGCTTATAAAACAGGTAATTTTGCAACTAAAGTTATAAGCGTATGAAAGTAGAAAAATTCAAGGTTTTGCTCTACCTCAAAAAGAGCGGACTGGACAAGTCGGGCAAAGCTCCGATAATGGGACGCATCACCGTGAACCGGACGATGGCGCAGTTCAGCTGCAAGCTCTCCTGCACTCCCGGGCTGTGGAATCCCCGTGAAAGCCGGCTGAACGGCAAGAGCAGGGAGGCGGTGGAAACAAATGCGAAAATCGACAAGTTGCTGCTTGACATCAATGCCGCCTTCGATTCCCTTCTGGAACGCAAGGGGGAATTTGACGCAGCTTCCGTCAAGGATGCCTTCCAGGGCAGCATGAAGACGCAGATGACCCTGATGAAAATGCTGGATGCCCTCAGGGATGAGGTGAAGAGCCGTATCGGGATAGACCGGGCAAAAGGTACCTATCCGGCATACGACTTTACCTGCCGTACCATGCGCGAGTTCATTGAAACCAAATTCAAGACGAAAGACTTGGCCTTCGGGCAGCTTACGGAACAGTTCATCCACGACTATGAGAATTTCATCCTTGACGAGAAAGGGTATGCCGTGGACACTGTACGGCATTACCTGGCAATTCTCAAGAAAACGTGCAAAAGGGCTTATCAGGAAGGACACTCCGAGCGGTTCATGTTCCAGCACTACGTCCTCCCGAAACAGACCGTCAAGACTCCCAAGGCACTGTGCCGTGAAAGCTTCGAGAAAATCCGTGACGTGGAGATAGCCCCGCACCGCACGACCCACCGTCTGGCAAGGGACCTGTTCCTCTTCGCCTGCTATACCGGGGTCGCCTACAGCGATGCCGTGACCGTCACCCGGGAAAACCTGTACACCGGCGAGGACGGCAAGCTATGGCTGAAATACCGCCGTAAAAAGAACGAGCTCCGCGCAAGCGTGAAGCTGCTGCCGGAAGCCGTCGCCCTGATAGAGAAATATCATGATGACAGCAGGGACACGCTGTTCCCGATGATCCACTATCCGAGCATGAGAAACCACATGAAGGCGCTGGCCGTACTGGCAGGGATAAAGGAGAACCTGTGCTACCATGTCGGACGCCACTCGTTCGCCTCGCTCGTCACCCTTGAAGCGGGCGTTCCGATAGAGACCATCAGCAGTATGCTGGGGCATAGCAACATACAGACGACCCAGGTCTATGCCCGCGTCACCCCGAAAAAGCTCTTCGAGGACATGGACAGGCTTATCGAGGCTACCGGAGATTTGAAACTTGTTCTATAACCCATAAACAATGAGAATCATGAGAAGTACCTTTTCCATACTGTTCTATATCAACCGCGGCAAGATAAAGGCTGACGGAACCACGGCGGTCATGTGCCGCATCACCATAGACGGCAGGAACACCGCCATCACCACTGGGATATGCTGCAAGCCGGAAGACTGGAACGCCCGAACCGGGACTATACGCACGGTAAGGGAAAACGCCAGACTGCAGGAGTACCGGAAGTATATCGAACAGACTTACGAGGAAATTCTGAGGACACAGGGTGTCGTCAGTGCGGAGATTATCAAGAACCGGGTGACAAGGCAGTTCGTCGTTCCGACACATCTGCTCCGGATGGGCGAGATAGAGCGTGAACGTCTCAGAATACGTAGCAGGGAGTTCAATTCCACCTCCACCTAACCGGCAATCACAGTATTTCCAGAAGTACCTGACGGACTACCTTGTTTCACTGGGGAAGAAGGACATCGCCTTTGAAGAAATAACGGAAGACTTCGGCAGGAACTACAAGGCATTCCTTATCAGGAACAAGAATTTCAGCACCTCGCAGACCAACCGCTGCCTCTGCTGGCTGAACCGCCTCTTGTATCTTGCCGTGGACAACGAGATCCTGCGCACCAATCCGGTGGAGAATGTCGAATATGAGAAGAAAACCGCACCCAAGCACAAGTATGTCACCCGTGAAGAGATGAAAAGGATACTGGCCATGCCCCTGAATGAAGGACGTGCGGAACTGGGCAGGCGTGCATTCATCTTCTCCTATTTCACCGGGCTTGCCTATGCCGACATCAAGCAGCTCCATCCGTGCCATATCGGGACGACGGCGGAGGGTCGGCGGTTCATCCGCATCAACCGGAAGAAGACCGGGGTGGAAGCGTTCATCCCCCTGCACCCGATAGCCGAGCAGATACTGTCCCTATACAATACCACCGACATACACAGTCCCGTGTTCCCGTTGCCGAGCCGGGATTCCATCTGGCACGAGATACGGGAAATCGGCGTGATCCTGGGCAGGCACGATGACCTTTCGTACCATCAGGCCCGGCACGGGTTCGGGGTCCTGCTCATTTCAGAGAGCGTATCCATCGAGAGCATAGCCAAGATGATGGGACACTCGAACATTTCCACCACACAAGGGTATGCTAGGATAACGGAAGAAAAAATTTCAAGGGAAATGGACAGACTGATGGAAAAGAGAAGCCAAAGCCGCACACATTCCGGCTCTGACAGCCAATGACAATTTCGCAGCCGCCTGCTTCCTCGCCGTCCATGAAGTTAGTACAGACTTCATTGAAAGTGAAAAGGTCGGGCGGCCGTGCCGTTTCGGGCAGAATCTTCCTTTGCAGGCAAAGCGTATTCAGCCCGAAAACCTTTCCACTTTCACGTCTGTACAGGGAAGGCTGACGGCAGCGGAAACAAGCGACCGACGGAAAAGTCGATACAACAAAAAAGGAACAGCATACAGACAGTAGGAAACTACCGGTCCGTATGCTGTTCTGATTGTTCTGATTTTCTATAGGAGGGCGTTTTTTTGAAACACAATGAAAAAGGCAGGCGGCAAACTGCGCTCCCTCCAAAAAATCAATCCGTTTTTTCGACCACCTGCCAATATCCGCCCTTGTCCGGCTGAACTGCTTCTGTCTTCATTCGCTGTTTTCATGCTTAAAATTCTGAAATATAATGTATCACAAGTGATTTGACAATATACATTTAGCCGGTGTCCTCCTTATATCTGCTGCATTATGATTTCATTTTTGTATTACTTGCCATTGCCATTATTGTAAATGACATCCAAAAATTCTTCTGCAAGTCTTATATCTTTAATTCTTATAATATTGTCTTCTTCCGTCGGATAGCCAAGGATATTGATACTGCCATACCAGACGGAGGATTTGTCCATAACACATGAACATAATGATAATTCAGGTACAATCTTTACGAACAACCCCTGTCTTCTGAGATAATCCGACTGCTCGTTTTCTGTCAATGTAAGAATGGCCACTTCAATACCGTCTCTTTGGAGTTCTTTCAAGATATTGACAAATTTATTTCGTTCCATATGATAGAGCTTAGGGGAAGATATCACAATGGATTGTCTTGAGGCTTTTAATTCTTTTATAAACGGATGACAGAATGTTATGCCGTTGAAAATCTGTTCTTCATGCGGAGACGACTGTAAACCTTCGGTTGCATCAAACAATGTCTGACAATCCTTGGAAAGTACCCGATAGCCGATGACGGAATAGCCTTTGAGCCTCTTGCGATACATGCTCTCACAGACAGGTTCGTGTATATCGATATAATCATAGATACGGACATCGGCTTTCCCTTCGTTCTCCCGGTGCAGACGGCCTGCATACTGGGCAACCAACCCTTTCCATGATATGGGGAGGGCTAAAAAGAGCGTATCAAGCCGGGGATAGTCAAATCCTTCTCCTACATATTTTCCGGTAGCGACTATTACAAGAGGGGAATTTTGCGGAATGTCATGCAATCCTTGCAGGATTTCACGCTTGCTTTTGGCTGTTCCTTCTCCCGTCAGTTGGATGACATGTGAGATATGCGGTTTTAACATTTCGGAAAGCAGCTTTACATGCGATGTCCTGCCGGTCAGGATAATCGGTGTCCTGCCTGCCGTTACTGCATTTAACACATCCTCCACGATGAGCGTATTCCGTAATTCAGACTCTGCAAGCGATTGTGACAATAAGGCGAACGACTGCCTGTTTTCAGTTACAGAGCGATAGGATGTGAATCTTGGAACAAGATAACGCAGGAATGACTGCTTCTGTATCTGGGTCTTGGCATCTGCCGAAAAGCGGATTGGTCCGCACTGCATGAAGATAATGGGTTGCAGTCCGTCCTTGCGGATAGGTGTGGCAGTAAGTCCATAGACATGATGTGCCGTAATATGTCTGAGCACATTCTCAAACGTTATGGAAGAAACATGGTGGCATTCATCCACGATCACCATCCCATATTCCCGTACAAAAGGTCTTACCTCGCCATTTTCAAAACATGATTGCATAAGGGCGATGTCAATGACTCCGTGCAAGGTGTTTGAGGTTGAATCCAAGCAGCCTATGGGAGAAAACACTTTTTTCCTGCCACGTTTTCTTGACGTGGCAGGCTCGGCAAATTCTATCTCAAGAAAGTCGGTAAGGCGTTCGTGCCATTGCAGGAGCAGCGCTTTGGAATGTACCAGCACGAGTGTGCTTACCTTTTTTCGGGCAATCAGAGCAGCTGCTGTTACTGTTTTCCCAAAAGCGGTCGTTGCCGCCAATACCCCGTTCGTGTATGGCATTAAGGAATTGATGGCATCAAGTTGCTCGTCACGTTCCTTGCCCTTGAATGCAACGGCAACAGGCTTGCCGTGATTGGTTTCATCAATCATTTCATAAGCAACTCCAAGAGATTCCAGCATAGTTGTTACGGCATCCTCACAACCGCGGGGCAGGGCGAGGTAATCATCCGTAAAGTCTGCACGGCAAATAATACGCGGAATGTTATAGGTAGAGATGCGCATTGCTTGTTTGCTGTAAAATTCCGGATTTTTGAATGCGGCTATACGCTTGAGATGATTGGCCACCTTTTCGGATATGGAGTTTAGGGGGATGTATAGTCTGTCCGATTTTTTAATTTTCAGTTTTCCGTTAAAATCTTTCTGCGTGACATCCTGAGATACAGGAAGCACCCAAGGCTTTGTTTCTGAAGAAGTTGCCAACGAACCGAAATCTTCTTGTCTGTGCTGGACCAATAACATGTCCAAGTCATGCTCATTAAGCTTTTTTACATTGTATAAATAAGCCCATTGGTTTTTGAACTGAAGGAAGTTTTCATCCACAAAGACACTGTTTCCCATTTTCCGTGCCCTGCCTTGCAATGGAAGGGCTATCAGATTTCCGAATCCGCCTTCAGGCATTCTGTCCTGATTGGGGAAGAAACGGTCGTATGAATTGAAGGTAATATGTCCGTTGCGCTTCATGGCCTCAGTAAGGATGGCATTGCCTAATTTCCTGGCTTTACCGGCAGCAACCGGTTCTTCGAAAAATATCCATACATGCGCCCCGTTACCGGAGCGTGAACGTTCGATACTGTACGGAATTCCCCAATTCCTACAAACGGCAGTGAAAGCCAGCACATCTTCCTTATATCCGCGAGTGCAATTCTTGTCATCAAAATCAGCGCAAAGAAAAGAGCATTTATTGTCAGGGGTGACAGCATATAAACCTATAACATCACACCCGTATTCATCTTTTCCCTCCAAATGGCGGTAGATTTCCCGGCTTGTCAGAGGAGCAAGGTTGCGATTCGGGCAATCCGAGCACTTGTATCGTTTCTTGTCGCAGACTCCTCTTCGCCATTCATTGGTACAGACCGGTTGATAGCCTCCCTTTCCCGTTGTCCTGCTGAACCATCTTCGTGCAAAAACATCCGTTCTTCCCTTGAAAAAGCTGCTGAACAATGCTATTTTCTCATCAGGCGTGAAATTGACAGAAGGAAATATTACAGGAGAAAAAATCGGCTCCTTATCAGAGATTTCCGATGCGGAATACGCAATGCCGTGTTGAAGAAGAATTGATTTCAACTCTTCGTTCTCGGCAAGTAATGCATTATATTTCCCGACAAGCGTGTCGTATTTCTTTTGCAGCTCTTCCATCCCGTTATGCTGCCATCAGTCCGCAAAGCAAAGCGATTCCGAAACTTAGAAATGTTCCGGCAAGGACATATTCGGTTTTTGCTGTATCCGTATCCTTGAACCTCAATATGGATTTTGCGGCTATGATAAAACCGATTGCTTCATACCTGCCTATTATTACAAATATGATTGTGAGAATACGTTCCAGGTTTCCTATCAATGCTCCGGCATTTTTGATATTCTCACAGGATAGTGTTTCTCCGATTTGGTACCTTTTCAAAACCAGCTTGATCAGGACATTGGCGGGTTTGATGCACAACAGTACCGCCAGTATGAATAAAGGCATGGAGAAGTTCCCGGTATAATCCACAAATTGTACAGGCAATTCAGTGGTGATATCAAACTCGGTAGCCACAGCAGCCAATATTGCCAGATGTGCAGCCTGGTCAAGGACAAAACTCCACAATCCTTTGGGACAATAGGCTTTGACAAGATCAATGGCCAGATGTGACAGGGCAATGGTCAAGGCATAAAACCCGAAATCGCTGACCGGGACCAAAGCCCATGATACTACAGCTACAAGAAGCGAATGTACATACAGGAAGCAGCTTCTGAACTTCTTTTCCTCTTTCTGTGAGCAGTATTTGTCATTTTGCAGGTAGAAATCGGCTATGACGTGGCCCAACAGCAAACTTAAAAACAGCCAGCTATTCATATTCGTTAAAATTTATCTGTTCAAAATACTTCAAGGCTTCCTCTATGCAATACCATTTTGTAGCCGATGAAGCCTTGTTTACACCGGATTGTGATATTCCCAGATTTCGGGCTATATCCGTTTCCTTCAATCCAAGCAGTTTGTAATAAATGACCTCGCTTTGGCGCAGGGTCATGTCATTCATGATGGCATCGGTCAGCAATGCGATCGTCTGTAAGGGGCAGGATAATTGTCTTTTGCTTGTACATACAGACAAAGTTCCTTTATTCAAGGCATTCATTCCCTCAAGTGAACGCCCCGACATATAAATGGACTCGCCATCCCAAATGCCCTGTTCCGTGTCCACTATACGCATGTTTCCAATACCGATAGCCATCCTGATACCATATGTCTGAAAGCTCTTCGCTTTCCTGTTTTCTGTAATCGGGAAAGACTTGATGCATGATTTGATTACAAGAGCTATACGAAAGACATTGGATACATTCTGCATTACACATTCGATATAATCGCCTTTGATTTGACGACCGTAAAAATCCGGGTATTTTGTTTTGAGCAAAGCAAACAGTGCTTCTATCCTTTGCTTTAGTCTGATAGTTTCATCCACGGATAACGAAGTGGATGAAACTATATCTGCCGAAATGGTTGCAAACATATTACTATTGTTTTGGCTGTAAATGTATGAATATAATTTGGTATAGCCAAGAAATATACCCTAAAAAGGGTGTAACATTACTATATACCCAATAAAGGGTGTATAAGTATTGCATTACAAAACCAATCCGCATCATTTAGTGAACCTGTGATGCGGATTCTGAAATGAAAAGTTGAACTTGGCGGATACCCATTATATGGGGTAATATTAAAACCCGGTTCTTCCATTCTGATGGTACGCCTCCTTGTACCCGTCCATCAACGTACGTTCTATGTCGGAAGCCCTGTACAGAATCCTGCCGCCTATCTGGATATAGGGCAATATGCCGTTGTTGCGGTAATCCTGAAGGCTTCTGCGGCTGACCTTCAGTTTGACGGCCAGTTCCTTGTCGGTATAATAGTGTTCCCCGTCCAGGGACGGCTTGTTGTTTTTACGTATTTTCTCCACCTTTTCCGATAGTTCTTCCAGCGACGAGAGGAAGGCTCTCACGCGCATGTCGTTTTCTGGTGTCAGCAGCCGGATGTTGCCATTGTCATTCATAAGTCAGATATCTGTTTGTTGGTTGGTTTGTTGGTTGGCTTGTTTGTTTGTTGGTCACATTGCATATTCTTTCCTTGCCGGCTGTTATACACCGTTTCATTTCCGCCACGGGAAAGACGGCCTTCACGTCCTCCGGCCTGTAATATACCTTGTGGCTTATTTTGGTGTAAGCCAGCGTTCCGTTCTCCCGCATCGTCTGCAAGGTTCTCGGACTGATGCAGAGCAGCCTGCACACGTCATCGCTGTCAAGCCACTCCTTTTCTCCCAAGTCCTCCTGTTCCCGGCAGAGCCGTTCCACCTTTTCCGCAAAAATCTCAAATCCCGAGAGCATCCTCTCGAAAGTCGCCTTGTCTATGACTACTACTTCCATATTCCTGTAATTTTTAAGTTCGTTTGACATTGATTTTTCATGCAAAACGAAACGGCGGAATCAGGCTGTGCCTACCGTTTCCTGTGCGAAGGAAACAAAAAAACGGAAACAGTCCGCAAACCGGACGGCATGTGTCACCGTCAGACATTCCTTTTCACCGCAGGAGGATAATTGCAGGCGGTAAAAAGCAGAAAAGGACACACTCATTTCTTTGAAGCAAAGGTAGCCGTTCCCCACCGGAGCGCAAGGCCGGGCCCTGCGGGTCGGCGGGGAAAAAATCATCCTCGCGCTTTGCGCTCCGGTATTTTTTCCTGCCGAGCCTTGACGCTTTTCCGGAGGTAGAACAGCTGTAAGGCATTCAAAGAAACAAGAGTGCCCGCACCACGGGCCGGATGTCTAACAGATAAATGGAAAAAGGATATGGCAACAAAAGACGTAAAAGAATTCAACGGATGGTTTGACCGTTCATACGCGAGATTGAAGGAGAGACTCTCCATCTATGGAAAAATCGACGAGGACGCATTCCATGACGCCTATCTGGCAGTCAGGAAACAGGTCATGTTCGCAAGCGGCGGGATCGATGAGTTGGAATCCTATTTCTTCGGATGCTACCGGAGAATCCTACAGTCGGGGGCAAGGGATGAAAGCCGTTACGACAGTCCCGGAGACGAGTATTTCGCAAGACTGGGCGAGACGGACTGCGCGGAAGAGACAGAAGAACGGGAAGAGATGCTGACCGGATGCGACAGGCTGGTAAGGGACATACAGAAGTTCCTCAGGCGGCATTTCTCCTACGAGGATTACAGGATATTCATGCTGCGGTTCTACGAGACCGGAAGCTCGTTCCGCACCATAGCCAGGCACATGGGCGAGAAGACCTCGGTGGTGACGCGCAGGGCACAGGCGATGATGGAATCCGTCCGGGCAAACCGGAAATTCATCGCCAGAAGAAGGCTGATCATGGCCGGAGAGGCGGCATGACACGAATAAAGGAAAACAATGTATAACGAAAAAATATCGATGATTATGAAACTGACAGTTTATGACAAGAGCAATTCCCATCCGGCACTGACCTACAAGGGCAAACGGATCATCACGGTATGCCGTGACGGAAGCATGTATTTGAGCCGGATACTGAGCCGGGAACTGAGCCTGCACGCAGGAAACAGGCTGTGTATCGCCAGGGACGAAGACAGGCCCAAGGACTGGTACATGTTCGTCTCGGATGACGAGAACGGCTTCACGATCTGGAACGACCCGCGTTGCGCCCGCTTCTCGAACAGCTTCATCGCCGGCATGATACTCGATGCGGCAAAAGTCGAGAAATGCGCCGGCTTCATGGTGGCGAAAGAGCCGGTGAATGTGGACGGCAGACTATGCTATCGGATAATACTTGACAACCCGATACCGAAAGGGGTAAGTGTAAGGACCACCGGTACGAAATAAGCCCGACACCTGAAAGAAAAAGCAAGGGGCATCCGGAGGAAGGAAGAAGAAGAACCGACCTCCGGGTGTCCCTTTTTTCATGCGGCCGCAGGCAGAAGGAACGGGATGGATTTTCATTTTCTTGAACGGTACGCCTCCCTATAGCCGTCCATCAGGGTACGCTCTATGTCGGAAGCCCTGTACAGAATCTTGCCGCCCACCTGAATATAGGGCAGTATGCCGTTGCTTCGGTAATCCTGCAATGTCCTGCGGCTCACTTTAAGCAGGTGCGACACTTCCTTGTCAGTCAGCAGCTCATCGCCATATACGGGAGGTCGGCGTTGGCTGAACAACTTTTCGAACGAAGCCAGAAGCCGGTCGAAATTCGAGTGGAATTTGCATACCCACTCATGGTCTTTTTCTCTGATTTCACTACTCATACGGTTTGTCTTTAATTGATACTTCAACTGCTAAATGCCTTTGCCTTTCCATTTCGCCTCTTTCCGTCTCTCTTCCACATCCACAATGACCCGTTCCACGTCTTCCTGACGGTAGTAGGTGCGGTTGCCAATCTTGGTAAAGGCGAGTGTGCCGTTGTCACGGAGGGTCTGCAATGTCCTCGGGCTGATACGCAGTTTCCGGCAGACGGCATGGCTGTCCATCCATCGTTCTGCCTTCTTCTCCCCGTGCTGTCGGCAGAGGTCATCCATCCGCTGCACGAAGTAATCCAACTTGGCAGCCATCTCCTCAAAGGTTCTTTTTTCAAAACTTACTATTTCCATAATCTCATTGTTTACTTCCATTTGATACTTTTCCATCTTGTACCGCCAAGGCAAAGCCGGCTTACTGCCTTATCCGATACATCTGACAGGAGGGAACAAGTGGCATGGCTGCAGCAAGCCACCAGTCTGTCTTTCCTGTTCCCGGTACAAATTAAAGCAGTAATAATCACACTGCAATGGATTTGCAGACGGCTGACGGTCTGTTTCATCATCTGTCATCATGTTGCATGGCCGGTGGACAGTATGACCCGACTGAGCAAAGCCGCCATATGATTATTACTGCCTGAACTGACTGCAGCAAGTATACCGGTACGATTGCAACGGGTTATCCTATATCCGGTAAAGTGTCCGTTGGATTCAGTCTCCATACTGCCATGAAATCATTGTCCGATTCCATGGGCGCCCGTGCGGGTGTGGCAAATCACAGCAGTCGCCACCGTTTGTCCGGTGCATATAATGCAGAACCGGTCATAATTGCCACACTCACTCCATTTGCTTGACACAGTGCACTATACACGCTTTCTTTGCTGCCGATAACCGGTCAAGGTACATACCAAGGCCACTGTATTGACTTATTAAAATTCAAAGATTATGGCTACAAGAAAAAGCTTTGACAAAGAGCGGTGGGAAGCTATGACAGGTATGGAAATGTCACAGCTCCTTCCTGAGTGTGAAAACCCTGAAAGTGCAGGAGAGGTTACTGACCATGCCGGGAATGAAATCCTGCCGACAGTCACGGAACAATCCGGGATCCAGGAGCCGGCAGAGAAAGACGGTTCCGCTCCTGCATCCAAGTGCCGGATTAGCGGCAGGCAACGCAGGCTGTCACTGGAAGAGTACCGCAGCACATTCCTGCAGGTTCCCAGAATAGAAGACCGCAAGCCCGTATTCGTGAGCTGCGAGGTAAGGGACAGGCTGGACGAGTATGTCCGCAAGCTCGGAAGCCGCAGGATGAGCGTGTCCGGACTGCTGGAAAATATCGCCCGGCAGCATCTTGAAATCTATTCGGAAGACTTCGAGCGGTGGCGCAAACTGTAAAAGACACCCGGTGCAAAATCCATCCGCATCATGGAATGATGGCATTCCGGCATTCAGAACCCGCCAGAGGCGGTCAACGGACGGAACATCAGTTTCGGGAGTTAGCGAGGTTATCTTTCGGGCATCCCGAAAACCTCGCTCCACTCCCGGAGTCGCAGAGGCAATCCGCTCCCAACGGTCGCAGATTGCAGGACATATCATCACAGTAAAATGACCAATCACAGTAAACCAAGTAATATGAGTGACAAGGATAAAACCAGACCGAGAGGCAGACCGAAAGCAAGCGGTATCCGCAAGCTTTCCAAATCCGTAACGGTAAAGTTCTCCAGGATTGATTACGAGCGGTTGCTGCACCGCAGCAGACAGGCGAACCGCACATTGGCGGAATTCATCCGGGAAGCCGCATTCGAGGCAAGGATTGTGGCCAAGCATTCGACGGAGGAAGCAGCCGTCATACGCAATCTTGTGGGAATGGCGAACAACCTGAACCAGCTTGCCAGGCTGTCCCACCAGACAGGGTTCTACCGGACAAGGAATGCCGTCATGGAACTGCTCGAAAAACTGAAAGTGATCATGAACGAATATAAAAAAATGGAAAGGAGGAATACATGATAGGCAAAATCAAGAAAGGCAAATCCTTTGGCGGTTGCATCCGCTACGTGATGGGAAAGGACAATGCCGAGATAATCGGTTCCGATGGCGTATTGCTGGGCAATAACTGTGAAATAGCGGACAGTTTCAACTGCCAGTGCCTGCTTAATCCGAAGATAAAACAGCCCGTCGGACACATCGCGTTAAGCTTCAAACCGGAAGACAAGCCGGTATTGAGCAATGAATTCATGGCTAAGATAGCGATGGAATACATGGATCTGATGGGCATCAGGAACACCCAGTTCATACTGGTAAGGCATCACCATACCGACAATCCGCATTGCCATCTGGTCTATAACCGCATCGGTTATGATGGTAAAGTAATCTCCTCACAGGGCGATTACAAGCGTAATGAGATTGCCACCAAAAGACTTAAAGACAAGTACGGACTGACCTATGCGGAGGATAAAGGCAAAACCAATGTAGCGAAACTGCATGATTCGGAACGCATTAAATACGAGATTCATCATGCCGTGAAGCAAGCGTTGAAACGCGCCAGGACATGGAAAGAACTTGTGGTCGGTCTGGCCTTGCAGGGTATAAAACTGGAATTTGTCGGAAGAGGCGGCAAAATGAAAACCGCCGGTGACATTCAAGGCATACGCTTTACCAAAGACGGCCTGACCTTCAAAGGCTCGCAAATCAGCAGGGAGTTCAGCTTTGCCAAACTGAATGCCATTCTGGGCGGAAACAGGCAGGAAATCAGGCAGGATTTGGAGGTTAAAAAGCAAAATCAAGCTCCGTCAAACCGCAACCGGAAGGAACAGGAACCATCCAATACGGCTCTTGTTGAAAGCAACGGATTGGGTCTGTTTTCTTCTTTTGGCGAGTTTGTTCCGGAAGAACAGATCCCGTATGACGAACTGCTGCGCAAGCGCAAGAAGAAAAAGAAACGGAAAGGGCTTGGATTGTAAGTCTGCCCCAAACAACCAATCATTAAAGTGTAAAACGTTAAAATCAACGAAATTATGAAACAGGAAGAGTTTATGGAAAGCATCTACGGATGCCTGGAGAGAATCGAGAACAAGATAAACGGTCTGTCCATGCCTCAATCGGCGGGCGGTGATGCCGAAGCGGACAGCAGCGCAAGCGAGGTCACACTGCAAGAGGTCATACAGGAACTGAATGCCTTAAAGACAAGCTTCAAACGTGTGCTGGAAGCCCTTGTCATGATCAAGGGTGATACCTCCAATCTGCTGAAAAGAAACTCCATGCCGGACAAGTTCATGGAGACTTTGTCCGTATTGAAAAGCGAACAGCAGGCGAACCACAAGAATCAGAACGAGTTCCTGGAACGGTTCGCCCAAACAGAGAAAGACACCATCCTGCATATATCGGAGAAGATGGAATCGCTTTCCACTTCCGTCAGGAACAGGATGGAGGAACCCGATGTTGTCTGTCACAGACACAGTATCAGCATAGATACACCTTATATATTCTGGACCCTGATCATACTGGTAACGTACTCGATAGTTGTATCTGTGGCTTTCTGTTTCGGGAAGCAGCTTGATTACGACTGCTCAGACAATGACTTGAAATACCGCTATATCAAGATGAAAGGCGAAGCTTCGCCCAGGCAGATCGGGGAACTTGAAAATCTTTTTGAACTGAACCGTGACGAGGACGGAATTGAACAGATGCGCGAGGACGTGGAGGCATACGAGGATGCTGTCCGGCAACAAGCCACGCTTGCCGAACAGGCAAGGCTAAAAGAGCAAGCTGCAAAGGAACAGGAGAGCAAAGCCAAGTCCATAAAGATGAAGCAAGGGCAGCCAAAGGATAACCTTAAATCGAGGAATTAAAGAGGTGGCACATATTAGAATTACAGTAAAAAGAGAGTTTCAATTGCTGTATATCCCGTAGCCGTTATTTAAAGAGCTTTCCCTTAGGCAATTGAGTGAAGGCTCTTATTATATCATTTCAAATTATTTATCACGCTTATGGCAACAATTAAAGTAAAACTACGCCCCTCATCAGTCGTGGAGCGTGCAGGAACTATATATTATCAAGTGACTCATCGTAGAGCAACACAACAGATAACAACTAATATCCGATTGCAGCCTGACGAATGGGATACAATAAGTGAACAGGTTGTTGTAAGTGTTGCTGACAAGAGCATTATTCAGAATCGTATAGATAGTGATATTGCGCTATTGAAACGAATTGTCAAAGATTTGAATAATAGCGGAGTAACTTATTCTGTTGGCGATATTGTAAAACGCTTTAAATCTCCAGAATGTCATGTACTAGTCTTAGACTTTATGCAGAATCAAATACGATTGATGCGTAATGCAAACCGCTTGGGGACGGCTCTGAACTATGAGAAAACGATGAAGAACTTCGTCAAGTTTCTTGGCGGGGTCAATCTGCCATTTTCGGCAATGACGGAACAAGTTATTGCAGACTATAATGCCTTTCTCGTACAACGAGGAATGGTGCGGAACTCCATTTCATTTTATATGCGTATAATGCGTGCTGTTTACAATAAAGCAGTTAGACAAAAACTCGTTGAACAATCACACCCATTTACAGAGGTTTATACGGGCATTGATCGTACTCGCAAGCGTGCTGTATCGGAATCAGTAATATCACAGTTGTATAAACTCAATTTGGCAGAAGGAACGCCACTCGCCCTTGCAAGGGATATATTCATTTTCAGTTATTGTACCCGTGGAATGGCATTCGTAGATATTGCCTATCTGAAAAAAGAGAATATCCAAAACGGAGTGATATGCTATGCCCGCCGAAAGACAGGACAATTGTTGAGTGTAAGGATAGAGCCAAGTATACAACGAATAATTGACCGATATTCATCGGCATTATCTCCTTATGTTTTCCCAATATTGACCTCAACGGAAACAAAACCAGCATACGCAGAATATCAAGTCGCAATCAACAACCATAATAGACAATTGAGACGATTATCAAAGATGTTGCCTGCTGGTTGCAAATTGACATCATACACCTCACGCCACAGTTGGGCCACTGCTGCAAGAAACCACAATGTGCCTATTTCTGTCATCAGTGCTGGTATGGGACACACCTCTGAACAGACAACGCAGATTTATCTAACAATGTTGGAAAACTCGGTGATAGATGATGCCAATCAAGGACTTATTAGGTCATTATTGGAGTAGTTCCACGAAAGAACTATGACCCGTTTGCAAAATTACTAAAAAATGTTCAAAGAAAGGTAGAAACAGGCGATTATTTTTTCCTCTTCAAAGAATTAAATAATGACACCAAATAAATTTATATTCAACGGATTATGAAATTTTTGTTATTTTATAAAGATAAAAGATGGATGTTTGTACGGTTTGTATTTTTTTATAAATCAGCAGACTGTGATTAAAAATGTTATGAAAATATCAGTTATTTATTTTGCATTACATTTTTAATCAATGTCTTACATTACGATTATAGTTCTTTCGTGGAACTATTACAAATAAACGAATCAAAAAATTAAAATATGAAGCGCTTGATTTTATCTGCGGCTTGTACCCTAAGTTTAGCTAGTTGTGGAGGTCCTCCCACTGGACCTAACCAAAAGTTGGGAAATGAAAGTTCACAGACTGAAGTGAAATTACCAGCACCAACAATCAAAGTATTTGTTGAAAATTCTGGTAGTATGGATGGCTATGTTAAGGGCGCAACAGACTTTGAAAATGCTGTTTATAGTTACTTATCTGATGTACAGCATGCAGATTTAGGAACTCGAATAGACTCATTAGCAGCCAAGAATATATTGGTTCTGAATTACATAAATAGTGAAGTCTTACAGCAAAAGCCAGATGTCAGAGAGTTTATAGAGGCCTTGGAGCCTGCTGATTTTAAAATGAAAGGCGGTAAAAGAGGTACGTCTGACATGTCTAATATTCTTGATACAATTATATCTCAAACAGACGATGATGAAGTCTCTATCTTTGTCTCAGATTGCATTTTCTCGCCAGGGAAAAAATATAAGGCCAAAGATAATGCTGATGAGTATATTGTAGCACAACAGATAGGCATAAAGAATCATATCGTAGAGAAACTGGCTAAGAATCCTAATTTTTCCATTGTGGTTATGCGTTTAACATCTCAGTTTAATGGCATATATTACAATAAATTCGATGATAGACAGCCTATTAATAATGACCGACCTTTCTTTATGTGGTTGATGGGCGATAAAAGTTTCCTCAATACTATTCTCAAAAAAGTGGAACTAAATCAAATAAAAGGCAAAGGGGTGCAGAATATTTTTATGATTTCTAGACCTTTAACGGCTATACTGTACAATATCTCATTACCTCAGTCAGGTAATGGTAAATATGAAATAGCCAAATCTGAACAATATGCGATTAAAAACGCCAAAACAGACGGCAGAGGTGGAAATAGTCGTTTTCAGGTTGGAATATCCGTTAATTTCTCTAATATTCTACTTCCTGATGAGTATTTGATGAACCCAGACAATTATGTGGTTTCAAATAAAGCATATGGGCTTGAAATTACCAAATATTCAGGTCCTAGACAAGATTTATATACACACACAATCAAACTTAACTTGTTGCAACCTGTATTGAGCAAGGGAACTGTTAAAATATCACTTAAAAACACCTTGCCCCAATGGATTAATGACTGTACTGATGAGAGCGGATTGGATATCAACGCACCAGGTGCAATGGAAAAAACATATGGTTTGAGTTATCTACTTGGCGGCGTATATGATGCGTATGCATCTGATGGACAATATGGAAGTATAACAATTAATATTAAATAATATGGAAAACTTACTCGGACAGATTTATTGTTGGTTTCAGTCTTTTTATGGACAAGATTTAAGTTATTATTTGTGGGGATATGATCCCGGAACAGAGGCCTACACTAATCCAAATATCTATAACTTGGTGGGATTAATCACATTAGTTGGTTCACTTGTTCTAGTAGTGGTTTTCTATTACATTATTAATCATCCGAGACTTTGCAAGTGGTGGAGCTGGTTGATTACGTTGGGCATTAATGCTGTAATAGCCTTGTTTGTTGGCTATGGCATTGTGATGTCTAAATATGTAAATGGATACATTCATGATACCTTAATGTATCAGAGGGACGCTGATGGTAATATTATTTCTATACTCATTGGCGAGTCTAATTGTTGGGGATTTGGTATTGCAAATATGTTCGTTGCAATGATTGCCTTCGTTCTTTTAAGTTTTATGTTGAAATGGTGGAGTTCAAGCGCAAAGCATGTGCCTTTTTTGTAACTTTTTAATTAATGTTTTGTATGAACGGAAAATTATATATATTCGGTATAGGTGGCACAGGTTCTCGTGTCATTAAATCATTGGTTATGCTTGCCGCCTCAGGCGTAAAGATTGATGCCAGTGCAATTGTTCCAATCATTGTAGACCCAGATTTTGCAAATGCAGATGTTACAAGAACAATTGAGCAAATCAAGGCATATGTAGCAATTCGTAGCCAATTAGCATTTAATGATGCTACAAAAAATAGATTCTTTGAGGTCCCTATTGAAAATGTTGTGAATGATCATAGACTTGCCTTAAAGGATACTAAAAATAAGAAGTTTAGGGAATTTATTGAATTCAGCACTATGTCTAAGGAGAATAGAGCATTAGCATCTATGTTATTCTCTGAAGCAAATCTAGAGTCAGATATGGAAGTTGGATTCAAAGGAAATCCTAATATCGGAAGCGTCGTACTCAATCAGTTCACAGATTCTCAAGATTTTATAGATTTTGCAGATGCCTTCAAGCCTGGAGATAGAATTTTTATCATTAGTTCGATCTTCGGCGGAACAGGGGCAAGTGGATTCCCTTTACTACTGAAAAATCTCAGAGGATTAGATGCGAAGGTGTCTAATAACGATGCAATACAACATGCTCCAATAGGCGCTATTACCGTGCTGCCTTATTTTGCGGTTAAAACAGATGAGGAAAGCACAATTAACTCATCTACCTTTATAGGGAAAACTAAGGCTGCATTACAATATTATGAGCGCAATGTGAATGGCGACGAATCATCTGTGAATGTCCTTTATTATATTGGAGATGAAAGAACTAAACAATATGAGAATGAAGAAGGAGGAACAGAGCAACGTAACAACGCTCATATTGTTGAATTAGCAGCAGCAATGTCTATTGTAGACTTTGCAAGTATTCAGAATGATGATTCAATACTTGTTTGCGAAGAGAACTCGAACGGTAAAATTTATGCTCCGAATCCTGATTTTAGGGAGTTTGGTATTGAAAAGGATGTTCAAGAAGTTCTTTTCAGCAATCTCACTCAATCGACGAGGGACTATCTGTGTACACCTATGACACAGTTTGTGTTATTTGCTAAGTATGTGAATGAGCACTTGAGAGGCGCAACCTCTCTTCAATGGGCAAGAGATAATAAGTTTGATGATGCGTTCTTAAAATCCTCTTTCATTAATAATATTCAGAAATTCGTAAACTCTTACATTGAGTGGCTAGAAGAGATGTCTGATAATGATAGAGCATTTAAGCCATTCAAACTTTCTGTAAAATCTTCTGACTTGTATTCAATTGTAGATGGTGTAAAACCTGGATCTATTAAAGCTTTATGGGCATTCAATAAGTCAGGATATGATTTATTTGATGCGGCTCTTAATGAAGAGCACTCATCACTATCCAAGAACTTTACACTCCCACATAAGTTCACGGAGTTATTTTACAATGTTACAAAATTGTTAGTTGGTAAGAAATATAAGTTTTAAGTGATATGGCTAAGGTTTTAAGACTACATAAAGGAGCTGCCGACACAATCGGCAATTGGGACACTTCCGTAAAGATAGGAACTAAAGCGATTGACTCTATCGCAGATCCTATAGGTACAAATGATAAGCATGAAATTACATCAATTCCTTCTCCTTTCGCTAGAATGGATTTGGTGAAGCGCGCTTTTAAGATTGTTGCGGAAGGTTCGCTTGAAGGCAAGACAGCATACCATAAACTAGTATCTGACTGTCTAGATGTTGGCCAAATTTTCTTCAATATAGAGAAGTATCGTGATAAGATAGAAATCATCGTGTGGGATAAGAAGAATTGTTTGGCAGAGCTTTCTGATTCTGATTACGAAGAGCACACTCGTTTGGGTAAAACTTACAAAACATATCTAGAACAGGATTGTGATGAGTACAATTTTGATCAGATGGATTGTATATATCTGCTTAATTATATAGACCCGTCGGCACCAGGCGTAATGAATATCATTGGTGCTACTTCTCCTGCAACCATTTTCTTTACTTCTGCGAATGATTTGCAATATGTTGGAAAGAAAATAAAGTTCGGTAATGATTGCCCATTTGACACGGAGTATAAACCTCTTTACAAAAGGGATTTTGAGTATATAAAATATTGGTGGGGACTAAAGAAGAGCAGAAAAGATTTTGCAAGAGTGTTCCCCGAGGTTGATTTATATCTTGAGAAATGTTTCAGAATGCTGACTGATGAGCAACGAAATGAATTGCGTCAGAATATTGTTGACGAAACATATTATCGAGGCAATTATGATGATATACCTGTTGTTCCTACAGCTCAACAGTATGTTATGGTACTTGATGAGAAACTTCGCAGGAAACGCACAGTAACAAATATTTCGAGTGGATTTGAGATGAAAGTATCAGATTCGCTTAGAAATGGCAATGTGCCTCTTGCTTTGCCAGTAGAAATGTATACAGAGCCCACACATTATGTTGTCGCCAAATGGGATAAGAATACGTATGTTCCATATTACGATGCAAGACCTATTGATGACCGCACTTTACCGGATGATGGTTCAAAGTATCCATATGTTACAGTTGGAGACTTCTTAGAAGATACAATCGTTAAGGTTCCTTATAAGTTTAATTCAGAGGCTTTCTTTAATGGAAATGATGAAAATCCAGATTCAAAGTTCAGCTACATACTTCCGTTAAAGAGAACATACTTTAACTACTTCACAACCAAAGATCTTACGGAAAAAGTATGTGGAAAAAATCGTATTGAAGTTGTTCGTTTGAATGGTGAGGCTGTAAAGGTAGTATTACGCATCCCGATAAAAGATGGCGGATATATCCAGTATGAACGAATCTATTATAAAGATGGTAAGGCTGAGGCAACCGCCAACAAGGGTGCCATTATTGAGAAAGAGTTTACTCTTGGATTGTATCCTAGCATTAAGTATGCAGATGGTGTCAAACCATACTACAAAGTTGCATTCTTAGATCGTGATTCAGTAGATAATCCAGACAGTGCATATTCGTTATCATTCTATGATTACTCAAACAAAGAAGTGTCTGTTGAAGGTGTAGTTAGAAGAAATAGGAATGCAGACAATTCAAGATTTGATACGAGTTACATTGACTACATTACTTATGCACTAGAGTCTGAATATCAGTATATAACCTTATCTAATGATAATGAGAGTGGTATTCATGGTGTTATTATACCTAAATTTACAGCTCGCAATGGAAGTCACAAATTCCGTTTTGCTATAGATTTCGGTACAACAAATACGCATATTGAATATAGTGTTGATGGTTCAACTTCTTCTAATCCTTTTGATATTACAGAGAAGGATATGCAGATTCAAAAGTTGCACATCACAGATGACTATATGATCAATGATGTGTTCAACTCAGACTTTATTCCGGCAACAATTGGCGGAGAGAGTTTGTATGGATATCCAATGCGTACGGTTATATCTGAGAGTAACAATACAAACTGGGATAAGGCTGTTTTAGCAATGGCAAATGTTAACATCCCTTATACTTATGAAAAGAGTTTGTCATTGCCGTACAATGTATTACATACAGACTTGAAATGGTCAACAAATACTGAAGATAAAAAGAGAGCTTCAAAATATATTGAAAGTATTTTGTTGATGCTAAGAACAAAGGTACTTCTTAATAATGGAGATTTAAGTAAAACAGAAATCGTATGGTTCTATCCTGCAAGTATGACACAGAACCGCTTTAATAAATTTAAAGCTGAATGGGAAAATACTTTTGCAACTTTATTTGGTGCTCCTATTTCAAATATTATTGCAGCGTCAGAATCTGTTGCGCCATATTATTATCATAAAGCCAAGAAAGGTGCAACCTCTACTGTTGTATCTGTCGATATAGGTGGTGGTACTACAGATGTTTTGATAGTTGACAAGGGCGAACCAAAATACCTAACATCTTTCCGTTTTGCAGCTAATACGATTTTTGGAGACGGATACTCATACGATTCTGATTCAAACGGTTTCGTAAATAAGTATAAAGATATAATCACGAATCAGTTAGAGACCAACAATTTAAGAGGCCTAAAGGCCGTATTGAAGTCTGTACTTGATAAACGTGTATCAACTGATGTTATTGCGTTCTTGTTCTCATTGGCATCCAATAAAGAGATCAAAAAGGAAAAGGTGGAAATCAATTTTGCAAAGATGCTTGCAGATGATAACAGAGGTAAATATGTTGTAATATTGTTCTATGTAGCAATAGTATATCATATTGCAAAATTGATGAAAGCTAAAGGCTTTGATATGCCTCGTCATATGACTTTCAGTGGTAATGGTTCAAAAGTGCTTAACATTTTGAGCACCAATGACGCAACGCTAGTAAGACTTACTAAAATCATATTTGAGGAAATCTATGCTCAGTCTTATTCAATAGATGGACTAGATATTATCCGTCCTGCAAATTCAAAAGAGTCTACTTGTAAGGGAGGTATCATTTTAACTCCATTCCAATCTCAGGATTATGGGGAAATTAAAGACATGAAAACAATCCTTATTGGTACAGATAATGAGAAATTTGCAGATGTACACATGACTTATAATGATGTGACAGAAGCGGATTTGGATTCTGTTGTAGACGTAATTAAGGAATATATAGAATTTACCTTCAAACTTGATAAGAAATTCTCATTCTATGACAATTTCGATGTAGATCGTTCTATTATGAATAAAGTCAAGGACTTATGTTATAGAGATATTAGAACATATCTTGAGAATGGTCTAGCAATCAAGAAGAGTGAGATAGCACAAGATGGTGCAGATGACAATTTGGAAGAAACATTATTCTTCTACCCGTTAGTTGGTATTATCAACGCTGTAGTACGTAACATTTATCAAATGTAAAACAAATGAAGAAGATTATAATTTTATTGTCAGTAATAACGCTTGCTAGTTGCTCATTATTGCCTAATAATGGTGAAAATGATAATGAGGCCATAAAGAAGGATCAGCAAACTGCACAAGAAAATATTAGTCAATATACTGACCAGGAAATAGATCGTGCCAAGAAAGAAATTGACAATGCTGTAGCATCTGTGATTAATAGGGCAGACTCAACATTAACAAACCAATTCACTGCAGTTGAAAAGTCATTTAATGCAAAAGCAGAGGAAACAAAAAAGGAGTTGAGTGGAAAAATTTCAGGAATCGAGGATAATATAACGAAAGCTAAAGCAATTAGTTTTATAGGAATTGCTATTGGAATTTTGGGTATAGTTTTGGCGTTTTTTGCATATAGAAAAAGGCCTAGAACAAATGTAAATAGAGTAAAAGACATAATTACAGAGGAAATCAATACAAACGACTATATCCGTAATGAGATTCGCAGAATCGCAGGAGGACAAAGTTCGTCTTATCGACCGCAAACCAGTGCCCCGTCTCAGGCAACAATTGATCGAGCTATAGAAGCATATTTGGCAAGTAAAAAATTTAAGGATATTTTACAGCAATATATTGCATTAGCAACAGCTCCTACTCAAAGTGTGGCAGAAAATATAAAGATGGAGCCGGCTACTACAGCTAAACCTGTATATCAAATTTATGCAAAAGAGTCTAATTCAATGATTCTTTCAAGCATCCAAGATACATATCAAAAAGGAAAGTCAATTTATAGACTTACTATGTCAGAAGCTAACGCATATACAGCCGAGGTAAGTATATGTATTGAGCAAGAGGAAGTAAAACAACGTATCCTAAAATTTGATAGTCAGTATCTCGAACCTATTTGTTCTGTTACTCGCTCATCAAATGATCCCACTCAGGTACTCATTAAGACAACAGGAACTGCAGAACGTATCGGAGAAGAGTGGAAAGTCATTAAACCTATAACAGTTGAAATAAAGTAAACAATGGAACTTCATTATATTCTAGTGGTTCTTGTAATTATAGCAATTATAGTTGCACAGATATACATATACAGGAACACTAAAAAGAAGATAGCGACCTATAAATCAATATTCCCCAATAGTACATCATCGTACTCTATCGTTGAGAAAGAAATTCAGACAGAGAGTTGTAGCGATGATGATGATGTCTATGTTGAAGATATTGATACCATAAGTGTTTCTCAGTTAAATATCAATACAGATAATGAAACACTTAAGGAGATTAGGGACGCCTTGAATATGTACCTTCAAAAAAACAGAGGAGCAGCGAGCGATTTTTATTTAATGAAGGATGTCGTAGAGCGTTACTGTGATGCAGAGGAAGAAGAAATCAATATACAACAGCCGATACCGCTATACCTCGGTTTGATGGGCACAATGGTCGGTATCATTGTCGGTATTGGCTTTATTGCCGTAAGTGGAGGTTTGTCAAGCGAATCACTTATGGACAACATCACCTCATTGATGACTTGTGTCGCAATTGCTATGGCCGCAAGTTTAGTGGGTATTTGCTGTACAACTCTAATTTCTTGGTCAGCTAAAAGTGCTACATCCAAGGTAGAAGCTGATAAGAACAGATTCTACTCGTGGTTACAGACAGAGTTGTTACCTGTTCTGTCTGGAAATGCAGTAAATGCTTTGTATCTATTACAACAAAATCTTATGACCTTCAATCAAACTTTCCAATCAAATATTGAGGGTTTGGATGGTGCCTTGTCTAAAGTTGAAGAGTCGTCTAGGGAACAAATAGAGTTGATTACTCTAATCAAGGATATTGACATTAAACGCGTAGCACAGGCAAATGTTACAGTTCTCAAAGAACTTAAAGAATGTACTGGTGAAATAGCTGTGTTTAATAAGTATTTGCACAGCGTCTCAGGATATTTGCATTCCGTAAATGAATTGAATAGCAACATTAATGAGCATCTTAATCGAACAGCCGCCATTGAGAACATGGGTGCATTCTTTGAAAGAGAGATCAATCAGGTTGCCGCTCGCGAACAGTATATCAACGAGGTTGTTGCAAAAGTAGACGACACGTTGCGTAAGACATTTGAGAAACTTGCTGAAAGTACAAGAGAAAGCGTAACTCAATTGCGTAACAACTCTGTTTCAGAGTTCGATGCACTGCTCAAGCATTATTCAGAGCAAAAGGAAGAGTTTGCAAGAATGCTTCAAGAGCAAAGAGAAGAGTTTGCTGCTAGAAATGCTGAAACTACTGAGTTGATGAAAGAGATTCGTAATCTTGCCGATATAAAGGCAGTTATGGGACAGCTCGTTGAGTCAACGAAGGGTCAGACAGCAATACTTGAGAGATTGGTTAGTAGCCTTAAAAACCAGAATAATGGTGGAAGAAGAGAAGGTTTCCCCATCGAAAGTGCAGTGCAACATGTGTCCGCTCCAGTATTCCCTAAGAGCATAACTTATATGGTTGCAACTATAACTTTGCTTGCTTTTATGGCGTTTGGCTTATATGTATATAACTCTTTTATTGCAGAACCAAGGATTGAGGTTGTTGGCGTTTCTAATGAGCCTCAACAAACTATAGTTCCAACATCTACGCAGGTAGAGCCAAATATCAGTAATGACCAAACTGTTAATGTAGATTCCTTAGAGTCGACTCAAAGTGCAACACAGGAGCAATAGATATGGCAAAGGAAAGCAAATCATTCTTTTGGGCTAGTTACGCAGACCTTATGACAAGTCTATTCTTTGTTATGCTAACACTATTTATAGTTGTTATCATAGCATTGAATAATGCTCGTATTGATGCGATTGAGCAGACCGCTGAGCTGCAAGCGAAAATTGACAAAGCGGATGAGATAAACAATGCAACTCGAGAACTCGATACACAGCATTCGCAATACTTCCAATACTTCCCTGAATTCAAAAAGCACAAACTTGCAGTAACTGTGAATTTTAGAAGTGGAAGTGCAGATATGAATAGTCTTCCATCAAGTACAAAAGAAGATTTAAGAACGACAGGTAAGATCCTACAAGATTTTATTATTAAAACGACACAAAGTAACCCTCATATCCAGTATCTCCTTATTATTGAAGGACAAGCATCGAAAGATGGATATGCTTATAATTACGAGTTAAGCTATCAAAGAGCATTATCTCTTAAAAAATTTTGGGAAGATAACGGGTTGAATTTTAATGATAAAAATTGTGAAGTACTAATTTGTGGTAGTGGTGATGGACGTTTAAGTGGCACAGGACTTATGAGAGAATCAAAGGAAGTACTTAACCAGCGATTCCTTATACATATTCTTCCTAAACCCGGAAAAATTGGTGATTAATAAATGGGAAAAGATAAACGAACGCACTTTTGGGCAAGTTATGCAGATCTAATGACTAGTTTATTTTTCTTGATGGTTGTATTGTTCATCATATCAATCGTTGAGTTAAAACAAATTGATGCGACACCTCTTGAAGTGAAAGAATTAAAAGCAGAAAGAGACAGTTTATTGAACCTCAACTCTCGTATGGTACTTCGTCAAAAACAATATAGTGAAGAGTTGGATAGTATGCGATATCTTGCCAATGCAACACAAGCCCATATTGATAAGATAAATGAAATTAACGATGCTACCAAAAATCTCGACCAAAACTATTTTGTATACGACTCAATTAATAAAAAACACAAACTGAATTTTGTTGTACGTTTTAAAATTGATGATGATCAAATATATAACATTCCTAAAGTTGAGCGAGAAAAATTATTGTCTGTTGGTCAAGAGTTAGTAAGATTCATTCATAGTGCCGCTGAAAACACGCCGGAGGTTCAGTATCTTCTCGTGATTGAAGGTCAGGCATCAAAAGATGGAATAGATAAAATGGATTATAACTATGATTTAAGTTATCGCCGAGCAAGAAATCTTAAAAAGTTTTGGGATAATAACAATATCCATTTTGATAGAGATAATTGTGAAGTACTAATCAGTGGTAGTGGAGATGGAAGGCTCAGCGGCACAGGACTAATGAGGGAACTCGAAGAAAAAGCAAATCAAAGATTTTTGATTCATATTTTACCCAAACCAGGACAAATCCAATAATATATGAAACAAATACTATATATACTGCTCATACTACTGTTATCTGTAGGTTGCGCTCAAAAACCAGCAGCTCCTAAGGGTAATAATAACTATCCTGTTTCTAGTCCATCTTCTCGACCAGGTTCATTCTCTAATAATGGTCGCCCACCACTACCACATCAACAAAAAGGAACTTCTCAGACAAATAAAACTTCAGATGTCGGTAATACTACAAATGGTAGAGTTTTGTCTCCAAGTGAGATCTTTGAAAAACTATCATCTGCTGTATTTAAGATTCATACATCTACTGGGTATCAGGGATTCCAAGGTTCTGGCTTCTTCATATCTAGTAATGGTGTTGCAGTAAGTAATTACCATGTTTTTCAAGGTACCGCTGTTGGCTATGAAAACATAATACTTTCTGATGGAAGTACTTATAAGGTAACGGAAGTTTACCATAAGAGTCAGGACAACGACTTTATAATATTCAAGGTTGGAGTTAGCAGAAAAGTAAATTACATTAAGATTGCAAACAATACACCAAAAGTAGGAGAAAAAATATATACTATTGGAAGCCCTAGAGGATTAGATAACACATTTTCTTCTGGTGAAATATCTCAGATAAGAGAGAATGGAAAAATTCTACAAATTAGCGCTCCAATAGACCACGGAAGTAGTGGCGGCGTATTGTTAAATTCAAAAGGAGAAGCCGTCGGTATTACTTCTGGAGGAATAGATGATTCTGGTGCCAATCTTAACTATGCCTGGAATATACAACTTATAAAATCATATATCCCATAGACTATATTTATATGTAAAATGAATATGAAAAGGTTTCTTATTTGGATTCTTTTATAAGGTTGTCTGTTGTCAACAACAGAGTGCTTAACTCAAAAGTTTCAAGTTAAAGTAGTAGAAATTTCTGATGGTTTTGTTGGCCTAAATAGAGATAACTTGCAAATAAAATTTGGGATTTGGGGCATAGATGCTCCAGAAAAAGAAACAGGCTTTTGGGACAAAAACCAAGGATTATTTGTAAGTCCTTATTTTTTGGGGAAAATATTATTGTTGATGTTCAAAACAAGATGGTTGGAGTAGATATATCGCTTATGTTTATACTCTAGAGAATAAGGATGTCGCCCTTGAAATGTTGAATGCAGGAATGGCGTGGCACTATACAAAATATGACCAGTCCGAGAAATATCATAATGCAGAAATAAAAGCAAGGAATAATAAAGTGGGGCTTTGGGTATATCCACGACGAATTGCACAATGGGATTTTAGATAGTAATAGTATTTGGTACACTTAGAACGCTATTTCATACATTATCAAGAACATGGCTTTGCCATATGGATAAACCTGCATATTTTTGTTTGGAAGAACAATCGAATGAAAAAAACAATTGGTCATATCAACCTCTATTGATTTAGTTCGTATAGTACCAGATTAAATCGTCTACATCGCATCAGACGGAAACTATTCTACGCTTGTACAAACCGATAACGAGGTACGTATGTTATCATACCAATTGGGATAGATTGAGAAAATGATCTCACACCAACTCGGTAGTAAGGTTGGTAAATGTGTGAATGCTACTATTATTTTATTAGTGTAAAAAACAACTATACAATTTTAATAGCTAATTGACGATTTATATTCGGGTTAAATTCGTATCTTTGCAAAATAAATAAGGTGTTCTTTTCAATAATGCAAAATAAGACAGATAAGGGAACTTTTCTTGTTTCTAAGTCGTTACCTATCACAAATTAAAATTCTGTAAATCGTTTGTCTTCAGCGAGAAATAAAGTTATCTATGTCTCGCAACGTGAAATGTAAGTTCAAATCCGTAAACTTCACCCAACTGGTGGGCGAGCATAATGAAATACGTACGACTATACAGATTGAAGACCTTGTCATCCTTTCTCTGTTCCCGATATTTCTCTATTATCTTCAACGGAATATCCAACAATCGGACAGAAGACAGTGTTCCTGTTTTCTGGCGGTGGATATGGATCCACCATGAACCGTCTTCAGATTGGGTAATATCATTTACCCTCAATTTTTTCAAATCCGTATAGGCAAGTCCGGTAAAAGTGGAGAAGATGAACATATCCCTAACAAACTGAAGCTGTGGCTTCTCGACAGGTGTTGTAAGCAGTGTCTTCAAGTCTTCCAGCTTCAGATGACGACTTTTCCGTTTGGGCAGTTCAGGATGAAGGCGACAATACGGATCACGGCGGATTGTTCCCTGGCTGACAGCCCGCATGGTCATCTTCTTCAGCCTGTAAAGATGTTCATGCACGCTCTTCGGGCTTAAATTCCTGTCCGTCCTGAGAAAAAGTTCAAAGTCATCGTAGAACACACGGTCAAGACTACGTAGCAGTACATCCTCTACGCCGCGTTTTTCCTGCACGAAAGCCGAAAGGTGCTTATATGAACGTAAGTAGGAATCATAACTCTCCTTTATACGATCCACACCGATACGCTTCTTGAACTCCTCGTTATGCTCTCTGAAAAGAGCCAGCAGAGTTAACGGTTTCTGACCGACTCCCATCACGGCATTCTTCACCTGCTCTGCCGTAATAAATCCCAGACTGTTCTTAATCCGCCTGTAATGCTCCTTGATTTCTTTGGTCAGATCATCAATAGCCCGGTTGACGGTAATGGCATTCTCACTGCGGCCGTCAGCCCGTCCTTTTTCAGGATTCCAGATTGCCGGATTGACGGATACTTTCGTTCCTATCTGTTCCCATTTGGCATCTATGCTTATCTTGCACAGCAACTGGCACGTTCCATCCTTACGGACTTTGGTGCGGTTTATATAAAACAGTATCGCAAATGTACTGCGACGTTTGATTTCCATATTGTCAGTATTTCTTTTCATAATCCTATTTTTTGCCATTATCAAATAACTACAGAAAACCGCTCAGCAATTATTTTATCCAATGCTTTCGTATCTGTATCTATCTTATTGTCTGTCACCTTTGCGTAATGCTGTGTGGTCTCAATACGACTGTGCCCCAACATCTTGCTGACCGTTTCAAGCGGTACGCCATGGGAAAGTGTAATTTCTGTCGCATAGGTATGACGGGCTGCATGGAAGACCAGCTTACGTCCTATACCGCAAATTTCGGCGATGCGTTTCAAATAACGATTCAATGAACTGTTGGAATACATGGGGAGAAGCTTTCCTTCAGGAGCCATATCGCGGTATTTTTCAATAATATGGAACGGCAGTTCCATAAGCGGTATTTCAAAATCTACACCGGTTTTCTTGCGAGAACTCCTGATCCACCAGGTACCATCTTCCGCGAGAGAAAGGTTTTCATTTGTCAGCAGACACATGTCGCTATAGGGAATACCCGTATAACAGGAAAACAGGAACATATCTCTCACATGATAAAGAATCTGATCATGGAGAGGTGTTGTCATAATCCTATTCAATTCTTCGGAGGTGAGATATTTCTGTTCCGGTTTCGGATGTACCGGTTCATATCCGACAAACGGGAATACTGTTATTATACCGTCAGCAATAGCTTCTCCGACAATTGTTTTCAGTTGGACGGTAAGATTGACTATTGTGCCTGAAGCCAGACAACATTCCGTACGTAGATACAAGTCATATTTTTCAATGAAGGAACGGTCCAATGCGGCAAAAGGGATATCTGACAGCTTATATTGCATCTGTAAAAAACGTACCAGATGATTGTAGGAATTGCGGTAAGCCCTCAATGTCTTTTCCGTACGATTGATCCCAACGCGTTTCTCGAAATTTCTAATGAAAAGTCTGAAATAGCTTAATAGGGTTTCCTGTTCCGAAGCCATACCCAAAAGTTGATGCTTTACATCCTCTGCTGTTACATCCTCACGGATTGCAGATTGTTCCGCATAGATGCCGAGCGCGGCAGCACGTATTTCATCCAGTCTGTTGTTTATGTCTCTTGCCGCAACACTTTTTCCACACGCCCGTCCGGATGACCACAATGACTGTGGCACACGAAACTTGACACTGAATGCTGTTTCAGAGTGCTTGCCGACAATAAGCCGTGCCATCACGGGACAGTTTCCCCTGGCATCCGCTTCGCTCTTTTTAAGGTAGAACGAAACCTTTACATCTGTCTGATTCATAATCTGTTCCATTGTTTGCAAAATTAACAGAGACAGAGTTAATCATCGGCATGTAAAATATCGTCAGACATCGACAAAGCTATCACCATTGACTTCCGGAACCTATATTTTTCATATCTCAAAAAAAATAAGTACCTTCGCTAAGCCAAAATGATGAAACTGCGTTCTTTACGGTCGGAGCAGAAAGGATTTTCAAACAAATCCATACAACTGGAATGGGCAACGGATAGGTAGCAATTTTTTCGCTTAACTATTCAAAAAACGACTTCAAAGCACACATTTACAAATGCGGAATAATGCTGCGTATCTCCCTGAAAGCCCAATAGTTTACATTATTCTTCCTAAATCCATCCGAAATCGGGCGAGTTTTTGTATATTTGCACTTCCGATGCTTCCGACAAAAATAGATATTTATATCCGGATGTACAAGATAGAACATATTATAATACATTCCGACCTTTTCCATTTGACAGTATCGGGGTATATTTGTAAATATATAAAAACATATGATTAAATAATATACAATGAAACAGTTCTATTGGCTTATAGTAGGCATTTCCCTACTCTCACTGGCTTCCTGCAAGGGAAAGGTCAAGATGGCAAGAGACTGCCAGACAGTGAAAATAGATACAGTTATTTCAGCAGACGAACAGACCTATCTGCAATATCCAGGCAAAGTGAAAGCAGCACAGGATATCAGCCTTGCTTTCAGAGTCAGCGGAACCATCCAGAAAATATATGTGGAGAACGGTGCACGCGTAAGTCAGGGACAACTGCTCGCCGAACTCGACCCGACAGACTATCAGGTGCAGTTGGATGCCACAGAAGCCGAATATAAACAGATAAAGGCGGATGCCAAACGGGTGATGTCACTTTACAAAGACTCCGTCACTACTTCCAGCGCCAACGACAAGGCGGTATATGGATTAAAGCAGATTGCAGCCAAATACCGGCACCACAAGGACCAGCTCAACTACACCAAGCTCTACGCCCCCTTCAACGGCTTTGTACAGAAACGTCTTTTTGAGGCGCACGAAACGATAGGCGCCGGTATGCCTGTTCTCTCCATAATCAGCAGCAGTATGCCCGAAGTGGAAATCAATCTTCCGGCAGCGGAATACATCCGGCGCGGACAGTTCCACAGCTATTACTGTTCATTCGATGTCTATCCAGGCAAGACCTATCGGCTGAAACTGATAAGCATCACTCCCAAAGCCAATGCCAACCAGCTCTATACCGTACGCCTGCAACTGCTTGCCGACAAGCAGCAGCCCGTACCCTCTCCGGGAATGAATACGATGGTTACCATCCAGTACGACGAAGAGAATTCATGCCAACTGTCCGTTCCGAGCGGCGCCGTACTGCAAATAGACGGAAAAGCGCAGGTATTTGTCTACAACCCGTCCGACAACCGGATTACCGCCCGCGAAGTGACCCTCCTTCGCCTGACAAGCAACGGTCGCAGCCTCATCAGCTCCAACCATCTGAAACCGGGCGAACTGGTCGTGTCTTCCGGAGTCCACCACATCAAAGACGGAGAAACCGTAAAACCGCTCGCCGGAACCAGCGGAACAAATATTGGAGGACTATTGTAACCACTAATCCCTAAAAAACTATGGATATAAGTAAATGGGCATTTCAGAACCGTAATCTGATATACTTCCTAGTAGCTGTCCTGCTGCTGGGAGGAGCTTATTCCAGCTATGAGATGAGCAAACTGGAAGATCCGGAAATAAAGGTGAAACTCGCCATGGTAGTGACACCCTATCCGGGAGCCTCGGCTCATCAAGTGGAACTGGAAGTGACGGATGTACTGGAAAAGAGCATCCGCAGCATGGGCCACATAGACAATGTGGAAAGCTACTCCTACAACGGCCTTTCACTGATACAGATAGAGTTGACAACAACCACCCGAGACGATGAGGTGGAACAATGCTGGGACATGCTACGCCGCAAAGTGAACGATGCCCGTGCCTCACTGCCCGACGGGGCCGGTACACCTATCGTCAAAGATGATTTCGGGAATGTATATGGTATGTTCTACGCACTGACCGGTGACGGCTTGTCCGACCGGCAATTGTCCGACTATGCGGAACTCGTGAAGCGGGAAATCAGCGACATGGAAGGAATTGACCGGGTGGAACTCTACGGAAAACGCTCCGAGTGCATCAACATCTCCTTGCTGCAAGACCGCATGGCAAATTTGGGTGTGAAACCAGCTGAGGTGCTTGCCACCCTGAACGGGCAGAACAAGACCACTTACAGCGGCTATTACGACAATGGTGACCACCGCATCCGTGTAACTGTAAGCGACAAATTCAAGACTGTGGAGGACATCGGCAACATGCTTATACAAGGACATGACGACGACCAGCTCCGCATGCGCGACATCGCACAGATAGAAAAAGGATACGAAGAGCCTACCCGCAACGAAATGTTCTTCGACAGCGAACGGGCACAAGGTATCCTGATTGCCGCCTCCAGCGGAACAGACATTGTGAAAGTAGGCGCTGAAGTAGAAAAGAGGTTAGCACAGCTCAAAGAAACCCGTCTGCCTGCAGGCGTAGACTGCCATAAGGTTTTCTACCAGCCGGAACGCGTCGGCGCTTCATTGGGGACATTCATCATCAACCTGATAGAGTCTGTCATCATCGTAGTGCTCATTCTGATGGTGGCTATGGGATTCAAAAGTGGGGTCATTATCGGAATCAGTCTGGTGGTCACCGTCTTCGGTTCATTTATGTTTCTATATACGGCAGGCGGAACAATGCAGCGTGTATCACTGGCCGCATTTGTCCTCGCAATGGGTATGTTGGTAGACAATGCCATCGTCATCATTGACGGCATACTGGTAGACCTGAAAGCCGGAAAAAAACGGATGGAAGCCATGACAGCCATAGGGAGACAGACAGCCATGCCGCTGCTGGGAGCTACGCTGATAGCCATCATAGCTTTTCTGCCCATCTTCATGTCGCCCGACACGGCAGGGGTCTACACACGTGACCTTTTCATCGTCCTGGCAGTGTCTTTGCTGTTAAGCTGGGTACTGGCGTTGGTTCATGTACCACTGATGGCCAATCGGTATCTGCATCCTGCCGTCGAAACCAACGCCACAGGAGCGAGAGAATACAAAGGACGCACTTATGCTGTCTTGCGCGCCGCCCTGCGGATGGGACTGGCACACCGCTGGAGCTTTGTGTTGACAATGCTCGTCCTGCTCGGACTGTCTGCCTTCGGCTACCAGTACATGCGCCAGGGATTCTTCCCCGACATGGTTTACGACCAACTATATATGGAATATAAACTGCCCGAAGGCAATAACTCCACACAAGTGGTTCAAGACCTCCGGGAGATAGAAACATACCTGAAAACACGCAAGGAAGTGACGCACGTCACCACTTCCATAGGCGGTACACCGGGACGCTACAATCTGGTAAGGAGCATCGCCAACCCGTCTTTGGCATACGGCGAACTGATTATAGATTTCACTTCTCCCGAAGAGCTGGTAGACAACATGGACGAGATACAAAGTTACCTGACGCATCATTATCCCAATGCCTACGTCAAGATGAAGCGCTACAACCTGATGTTCAAAAAATATCCTATCGAAGTCCAGTTCATGGGACCGGACCCTTCCGTACTGCACCGGTTGGCAGACAGCGCCCGCAGTATCATGGAAAACACACCGGAGATATGCCTCATCACCACCGATTGGGAACCGCAGGTTCCGGTACTCTCCATCGAGTACGACCAAGCCGCCGCCCGTACTTTGGGGTTGAGCCGCAATGACGTAAGCTTGTCACTGCTCTCGGCCAATGGAGGTATCCCCATCGGATTCTTCTACGAAGGCATCCACCGGGACAATATCTACCTGAAATGCCTGGACGAGGAAGGACAACCGATAGAGGACCTCTCCAATACGCAAGTGTTCTCCTCGCTGCCATCGCTGAACGGACTGCTGAACGAAGAAACAATGGTAAAGCTGAAAGCCGGTACCCTCTCCAAAGAAGAGCTGGTGGAAAGTCTGATGGGCAGCACTCCACTGAAACAAATCAGCAAAAGTATCGACATACGCTGGGAAGACCCGGTAGTGCCGCGCTACAACGGACAACGGAGCCAACGCGTGCAATGCTCTCCCACACCGGGCATAGAGACGGAAAAGGCAAGGCAGGCCATCGCACGGCAGATTGAAAGGATAGAGCTTCCCGAGGGATACACACTGCAGTGGCAGGGTGAGAAAAGCGCCAGTGACCAGTCCATGAAGTATCTGTTCAAGAACTTCCCACTGGCCATCATCCTAATGATTGCCATTCTGATCATGCTGTTCAAGGATTACCGTAAACCGCTTATCATCTTCTGCTGCATTCCGATGGTTGTGGTAGGCGTGGTAGCAGTGATGCTGCTTACAGGAAAGACATTCAATTTCGTGGCAATCGTAGGGACACTGGGATTGATAGGGATGCTCATCAAGAACGGCATCGTACTGATGGATGAAATAACCTTGCAGATTAATCAGGGAGTGGAACCGATGAAAGCCTTGATAGACAGTTCACAGAGTCGTTTGCGCCCGGTATCTATGGCGGCGCTGACTACAATTCTGGGCATGATACCGTTACTGCCCGATGCCATGTTCGGCTCGCTGGCAGCTTCCATTATGGGCGGGCTGACATTCGGCACACTGATAACGTTGCTGTTCATACCGGTACTGTATGCGTTGTTTTTCCATATTAATACACAAGACTGACAAGGAGACAAGGGAAAAGAAAGACGGCACATTTTTTCTTCTCTCCCTTGTCCTTCTGTTTTTTGTCCGAAAAATATTTATCATTTATATTCCGCCCACGACTTGATGGCCAAATCATCCGGCGTCATCGTGCAGAATGCATTGATGAACGCACTTGCCAGACGGGCATTCGTTATCAAAGGAATATTGAGGTCGATGGCGGCACGGCGTATCTTGTAGCCGTTATCCAACTCGCCTGCGGTGAGGTTCTTCGGAATATTGACCACCATGTCTATCTCCTTGCGGTGCAGCATGTCGAGTGCCTGCGGCTGGCGTTCGGGTTCGCTGGGCCAGTAGACGCGCGTATTCTCCACACCGTTCTCCGTAAGGAAATTGCTGGAACCACCCGTGGCAAATATCTTATACCCCTTCTTCTGAAGCATACGCGCGGCAGAAAGCATGTCCACTTTCTGCTTCGGAGTACCGGTAGAAAGCAGGATGTTCTTCTCCGGAATGCGGTAGCCCACGGAGAGCATCGCCTTGAGAATGGCGCAGGAAGTATCGCTGCCGATGCAACCCACCTCGCCCGTGCTTGCCATATCCACACCCAGTACCGGGTCGGCCTTCTGCAGACGGTTGAAGGAGAACTGGCTCGCCTTGATGCCTACATAATCCAAATCGAACAGATTCTTGTCCGGCTTCTGTACCGGAATGCCGAGCATCACCTTCGTGGCAAGTTCAATAAGGTTTATCTTCAGCACCTTGCTGACAAACGGAAACGAACGGCTGGCGCGGAGGTTGCACTCAATCACCTTAATGTCGTTCTCGCGTGCCAGATACTGGATATTGAACGGACCGGAGATGTTCAGCTCACGGGCAATCTCGCGGCTGATGCGCTTGATGCGGCGCACCGTCTCCACATACAACTTTTGTGGCGGGAACTGGATAGTGGCGTCACCGGAATGCACTCCGGCAAACTCGATATGCTCGCTGATGGCATATGCGATAATCTCACCGTCCTGCGCCACGGCATCCATCTCCACCTCCTTGGCATGCTCGATGAACTGGCTCACCACCACGGGATGTTTCTTGCTGACATTTGCTGCCAGCTTCAGGAAGCGTTCCAGCTCCTCCCGGTTGGAGCAGACATTCATCGCAGCGCCGGACAACACGTAGGAAGGACGGACCAATACCGGGAAGCCCACCTTATCCACAAAGGCGTTGATGTCCTCCAGGGAGGTCAGCGCCCGCCATTCGGGCTGGTCTACACCAATGCGGTCGAGCATGGCGGAGAACTTGTCACGGTCTTCGGCATTGTCGATGCTCCTGGCGCTTGTGCCGAGAATAGGTACCTTCTGCGCATCGAGGCGCAGGGCAAGGTTATTCGGTATCTGACCACCGGTAGAGACAATCACCCCATGGGGATTCTCCAGTTCGAGAATATCCATCACGCGCTCGAAGGTGAGCTCGTCGAAGTAAAGACGGTCGCACATGTCATAGTCCGTAGACACGGTTTCGGGGTTGTAGTTTATCATGACACTGCGGTAGCCTTCCTGGCGGATGGTGTTCAGGGCCTGCACGCCGCACCAGTCGAACTCTACGGAAGAACCGATGCGGTAGGCGCCGGAGCCCAATACGACAATGGACTTGCGGTCGCCGAGGTAACGGACATCATTTGCCGTGCCGCTATACGTCAGGTAGAGATAGTTGGTCTGTGCGGGATATTCGGCAGCAAGGGTATCTATCTGCTTCACTACGGGCAGAATGCCTGCACTCTTGCGGAAATTGCGGACGGCAAGGATGGCTTCTTCGCCGTCCATTGCTTGTTCCAAGCCGAGGGCACGGGCTATCTGAAAATCAGAGAAGCCTTGTACTTTAGCTTTACGCAACAAGTCCACGGGAATCATTGGCAACTCTCCATCAGCCATAAAAGAGTGCAGTTCCCTGCTGGTATCCATGATGTTCATCAGCTTCTCCAGGAACCAACGGTCTATCTTGGTCAATGCGTGCACCTGATCCACCGTATACCCGGCACGGAAGGCTTTGGAGATGACAAAGATACGTTTGTCGGTAGGTTCGCGCAGAGCCTTGTCCAAATCGGCAATCACCAGTTCCTTGTTCTCCACAAAGCCGTGCATACCCTGGCCTATCATGCGCAAGCCTTTCTGGATGGCTTCTTCGAAAGTACGGCCGATAGCCATCACCTCGCCTACCGACTTCATGCTCGAACCCAGCTCTTTGTCCACTCCATGGAACTTGCCCAAATCCCAACGCGGTATCTTGCAGACCACATAGTCCAGGGCGGGTTCGAAGAAAGCGCTTGTGGTCTTCGTTACAGAGTTGTTCAAGTCGAACAAGCCATAGCCCAAGCCGAGTTTTGCCGCTACAAAGGCAAGCGGATAACCCGTTGCTTTAGAGGCCAATGCAGACGAACGGCTCAAGCGTGCATTCACCTCGATTACCCGGTAGTCCTCGCTCATCGGGTCATAGGCATACTGCACGTTACACTCTCCCACAATGCCGATGTGACGGATAATGCGGATAGCGAGTTCACGCAATTTATGATAGTCCGTATTGCTCAACGTCTGTGACGGGGCAATAACGATGGACTCGCCCGTATGGATGCCCAGGGGGTCGAAGTTCTCCATGTTACAGACCGTGATGCAGTTGTCGAAGCGGTCGCGCACCACCTCGTATTCCACTTCCTTCCATCCCTTCAGCGATTTTTCCACCAACACCTGCGGGGAGAAGGAGAAGGCTTTCTCTACCAGCACATTCAGCTCTTCTTCATTGTCGCAGAAGCCCGAACCCAGTCCGCCAAGCGCGTATGCGGCACGGACAATGACCGGGTATCCCAGTTCCCGGGCTGCGCGACGGGCATCTGCCGCATTCTCCACAGCTTCGCTCTTGATGGTCTTTACATCAATCTCATTCAGTTTCTGCACAAAGATTTCACGGTCCTCCGTATCAATGATGGCCTGCACGGGAGTGCCGAGAACCGTCACGCCGTACTTCTCGAAAATCTTGTCTTTATAGAGGGAAACACCACAGTTCAGTGCCGTCTGTCCGCCAAAAGCAAGCATGATGCCGTCCGGGCGCTCCTTCTCTATCACCTTCTCCACGAAGTAAGGAGTGACGGGCAGGAAGTAAATCTGGTCGGCAACTCCTTCCGAGGTCTGCACCGTGGCAATGTTCGGATTGATGAGAACCGTGTAGATGCCTTCCTCCTTCAATGCCTTGAGCGCCTGCGAACCGGAGTAGTCAAATTCTCCTGCCTCACCGATTTTCAGTGCACCGGAACCGAGCAGCAGGACTTTCTTTATATTGTTTTCTTTCATTTGCATATCTGTTTATTAAAAATGTAATAGTAGTAATAAAACCTTATCTTTCTCTTACCTTACACAATCAGTCACTAATTGAATGGCATTCAGTATAGGACTGAAAGGTATTCACTCTGGGACTGAATGACATTCAGTACGGGACTCATTATACCGTCTTTTACACACTGATTATCAAGAGATTACAAACGTAACCATTCTTGATAAAATTCTCTTACTAAAGCAACTTCACAAAGTCATCAAAAAGAAACTCCGTATCCGTCGGCCCGCTGGCAGCTTCGGGATGAAACTGTGCGGAGAACCAAGGATTGCGTTTGTGGCGGATTCCTTCATTAGAACCATCGTTCATATTGATGAAAAGCGGTTCCCAGTCTTCTGTCAGCGTATTGTTGTCTACGGCATACCCATGATTCTGTGAGGTGATGAAGCAACGTTCCGTACCCACCATACGCACCGGTTGGTTATGGCTGCGGTGGCCGTATTTCAATTTGTATATCTTGGCGCCCCCAGCTTTGGAAAGCAACTGGTTTCCCATACAGATGCCGAAGATGGGCAGTTTCTCGTTCTGCATTGCCTTGCGGATATTCTGTACGGCAGCATCGCAGGTATCAGGGTCGCCGGGGCCGTTGGAGATGAACAGCCCGTCGAACTCCATCCCGGTATAATCATAGTCCCAGGGAACGCGAATCACTTCCACATCACGTTTCAGCAGGCAGCGGATGATGTTATGCTTGACGCCGCAATCCACAAGGAGCACTTTCTTCTTACCGGTTCCTTCGTTGTAACGGATAACCTCCTTGCAGCTGACTTTATCCACATAATTCACATCGGCATAAGAGGCCTCAGGCATTTCATCCGATTCATCATCAAAGGCGATACGTCCCATCATCACCCCATGCTCGCGAAGCACCTTTGTCAGTTCGCGAGTATCGATGCCCGTGATGCCCGGAATCTGTTCGCGTTTCAGCCAGTCACCGAGACTTTCCACCGCATTCCAATGGCTATAATTTTCGCTATAATCGCTTACAATAATGGCTTCGGCATGGATATGCTCGCTCTCCATAAAAGTGGCAAGCCCATTCGGTTCGAGAGTAAAAGGCGGCACACCGTAATTGCCCACCAACGGATAGGTGAGCGTCATCAGCTGTCCGGCATACGAAGGGTCGGTCAGACTTTCGGGATAACCCGTCATGGCTGTATTGAAGACCACCTCTCCCGCTACCGGTTTTTCAAAGCCGAACGACTTGCCGTGGAAGCGGCTCCCGTCGTCGAGGATTAGAGTTACATTTCTCATTGATTCAATTAAAATTGATAAACTTGTTCTATATAATCAATAAATGCCTTATTCAGCAGCTTCACACCGCCCGGCGTAGGATAATCGCCGCTGAAGTACCAGTCACCCGGATGCTTGGGGCAGGCCTCATGCAGCCCCTCGAGAGGCTGGTAGACGATCTGCACTTTGGCTTTCGTTCCTTTCGGAGTGAGAAGCTCCACCATCTTGGCAGAGATTTCCTCGTCAGTGAAAGGAGCATAAATCTCCTTCACGTAATTCACCATCTGTTCTTTGGGCAGGCCTACCTGCTCCTTGGACTTGCGGTAGGCGGCGGCAATTACATCCCGCATCTCACGCTCCTTCAGCAGTTCCACAGCAGCTTTGAAGGCGATGAATTCACTCATCTTAGCCATATCGATGCCATAGTAGTCGGGATAGCGCACCTGCGGTGAAGAGCTTACAATGACTATCTTCTTCGGCCCCAGACGGTCGAGGATACCAATGATGCTCTGCTTCAGGGTGGTTCCGCGCACTATCGAGTCGTCGATGATGACCAGATTATCCACTCCCGGAACAAGGCTTCCGTAAGTGATGTCGTACACATGGGCGGCAAGGTCGTTCCGGCTGTTTCCTTCGGCAATGAAGGTACGCAGCTTGATGTCCTTGATTGCCACTTTCTCGCTCCGTATGCGCCGCGACAAGATATGCTCCAGCTCGTCGTGGCTGGGACTATGCCCCAAGGCGGCAATCTGCTGCACCTTCTCCTCGTTGAGGTAGTCGTCCAGTCCCTGCAACATGCCGTAGAAGGCGACTTCCGCCGTATTGGGTATGAAGGAGAAGACAGTATGGTCCACATCGTTGTCAATGGCTTTCAATATGTTGGGTACAAGTTTCTCACCCAGCAGTTTACGTTCCCGGTAAATGTCCACATCACTGCCCCGGCTAAAATAGATGCGCTCGAAGGAACAAGGCTTCACCTCGCGCGGCTTATTGATTTGCACGGTGCGCACCTTGCCGGCCTTGTTGATAAACATGGCTTGTCCGGGTTGCAGCTCCTTGATGGATTCGACAGGAACATTAAGGGCTGTCTGTATCACGGGACGTTCGCTGGCAAGCACCGCTATCTCGTCGTCCTGATACCAGAAGGCTGTACGGATGCCCCATGGGTCGCGTACGGCGAAAGTCTCTCCGCTGCCGGTAAGTCCGCACATCACGTATCCCCCGTCCCACTCCTTGCTCGAAGTGCGCAGCACGTTGGCAAGGTCGATGTGGTTTTCTATATAACGGGTAATGTCCATGCCTGCCAGCCCTTCCGCTTCGGCAAGGTTGAAGAGGCGTTCCACTTCGCGGTCGAGGCGATGTCCCAACTGCTCCAGCATGATGTAGGTATCGGCATATTTGCGCGGATGCTGGCCGATGGCGGTAATGCGTGCGAAGATTTCATCCACATTCGTCATGTTGAAGTTGCCGCAGAGGGCAAGATTCTTGGCACGCCAGTTGTTTCTCCGGAGGAACGGGTGCACGTACGAGATGCCGGACTTTCCGGTAGTGGAGTAACGCAGGTGTCCCATATAGACCTCCCCTGCAAAGGGCAGCACACGCTTGGCATAGTCCGCATCGTGCAGCTGTTCCTTGGTCAAGTCCTTGAAGTTGCCCTGCACCGTACCGAAAATTTCGGTAATGGCGCCCGAACCGAGCGCACGTTCACGGAACATATATTCCTCACCGGGATTGGCTTCCAGTTTCACGCAGGCCAGTCCGGCACCTTCCTGCCCACGGTTGTGTTGTTTCTCCATCAGGAGATAGAGCTTGTTGAGTCCGTACATCCATGTTCCGTACTTCTCTTCATAGTACTCCAAAGGTTTCAGCAGGCGTATCATGGCGACGCCGCATTCATGCTTCAGTTGTTCCATCTATTTATTTACTATTTACCATTTACAATGTACAATTTTAAGTGTACAATTTTCTTTTCCTTATTATAGCATACAATTACCATTTACATTTACCCCTCCCAAGCGCAGCCCCATTGTACATTGTAAATGGTAAATTGTACATGTCCTCATTCTACAGTCACCGACTTAGCAAGGTTCCTCGGCTGGTCCACATCCATTCCCTTGCACACGGCAATGTGATAGGCAAGCAGTTGCAAAGGTACCGTAGTTATTAACGGATCAAGGCACTCCATTGTTTCGGGAAGCTCGATACAAGTGTCGGCTATTTTACTGATGACCGTATCTCCCTTTGTCACAATGGCGATAACCCTGCCTTTACGCGCCTTTATTTCCTGGATATTGCTCAGCACCTTTTCATAAAGCCCATTCCGGGTGGCAATGACCACTACCGGCATTTCGGCATCCACCAGAGCAATGGGGCCGTGCTTCATTTCGGCGGCAGGATAGCCTTCGGCATGGATATACGAAATCTCCTTCAACTTCAAGGCGCCTTCCAAGGCTACGGGATAACTGTATCCGCGTCCCAGATAGATAAAGTTGTGTGCATAGGTGAATATCTTGGAAAGTTCCGCTATGCGGTCGTTCAATTTCAAGACCTCTTCCATCTTGTCGGGAATATGCCCCAGCTCCTTGACAATTGCCAGGTATTGCCCTTCGTCCATCGTCTTTTTCTCTTTGGCAAGTGTCAGGGCCAGCATGGTAAGCACCGTTACCTGCCCCGTGAAGGCTTTGGTGGATGCCACCCCTATTTCCGGTCCCACGTGGATATAGGAACCCGTGTGCGTGGCACGGGGAATGCTGGAACCGACGGCATTGCAGATGCCGTATATAAATGCCCCACAGCTTTTGGCAAGCTCCACGGCGGCCAGCGTATCGGCCGTTTCTCCGCTTTGCGAGATGGCAATCACCACATCGTTGCTGTCAATCACCGGGTCGCGGTAACGGAACTCACTGGCATACTCCACCTCTACCGGAATACGGCAGAAGCTTTCAATCAAATGCTTGCCGATGAGGGCGGCATGCCATGACGTACCGCATGCCACGATGACGAAGCGTTTGGCCGCCAGCAGACGTTTCTTATAATCAATCACTGCAGAAAGAACCACGTTCGTACCCTCCACATTGATACGCCCGCGCATGCAGTCGTGAATGCAGCCGGGCTGTTCGAAGATTTCCTTCAGCATGAAGTGCGGATAGCCTCCCTTCTCCAGCTGGCCGAGATTGAGCGCTACCGTCTTTACCTCGTGCGGACATTCCACATTCTTCAGGTTAACAACCTTCAGCTTCTCTCCCCGGCGGATGAGGGCAATCTCTTCGTCTTCCAGATACACCACCTTATCCGTATATTCCACAATCGGCGTGGCATCCGAAGCCAGGAAAAACTCTCCTTCACCGATGCCCACTACCAGCGGACTGCTCTTGCGTGCAGCGATTATCCCATCAGGATTGTCCTTGTCGAGCACCGCAATGGCATACGCCCCAATCACTTCCTGCAAGGCAAGTTGCACCGCCGTCAGTAAGTCAATATGGTTTGTCACCTGAATGTATTCAATGAGCTGTACAAGCACCTCGGTATCAGTGCTGCTTTTAAATACATAACCTTTGGCTTGAAGTTTTTCTTTAAGGACGGCGTAGTTTTCAATAATGCCGTTATGGATGAGGGCGAGACGTTCGGAAGAGGAATAATGGGGATGGGCATTGACGGAACAAGGTTCTCCATGAGTGGCCCAACGTGTATGTGCAATGCCAATGCTACCGGAAATATCTTTTTGAGCAACGAAAGTTTCAAGTTCCGAAACCTTACCTTTCGCTTTGTACACGTTCAACTGTCGGTTATCACTGATTAATGCTACCCCCGCACTATCATATCCACGGTACTCCAACCGTTTCAGACCCTTGATAAGAATGGGGTAGGCTTTCCTTTGACCTATATAGCCTACTATTCCACACATAATGTATCAGTATTTGATTTTGCGCTGCAAATATACATATTCTTAAGAACATAAAGTTAATCTTTCCAGTATTTATTTATCAAAAGAATAGAAAAAAGTTGTTTTTATATCAAAAAGTTAAAGAAAGTATTATTTTGAAAGCAAAAGGCTTAATTTATAAATCTAAATCAAACCGTCTGATTTTGATTTAGGATTAAAAGAAAACAGAAGGTGTTTTCTATCAATTCATAACTTCATCTTCTATCGCAGGAATTTTGCAAGAAAGAAGGCTGAAATACATATTAACATTTTGCAATTAATACCATATATTTGCCAAACATTTTGAAACCACAAACAATATTATACAGCAATAAAGAAAGCTTATAATCATGAAACAAGAATTTTTTAACAACAAAGCAAAAGTAGAGGATTACCAGCGACAGCCCAAACAGTTGGGCTTGTATGAGGCATCCCACGAGCACGATGCCTGCGGAGTAGGCATGCTGGTCAATATCCAGGGAGGAAAATCACATGAACTGGTAGAATCGGCATTGAAGGTACTGGAAAACATGCGCCACCGTGGAGCGGAAGGGGCGGACAACAAAACCGGAGACGGCGCCGGCATCATGCTGCAGATACCGCACGAATTCATTCTGTTGCAGGGCATTCCCGTTCCCGAGAAGGGAAAATACGGCACCGGCCTGCTTTTCCTTCCCAAAGACGGAAAAGACCAGGCTGCCATCTTGAGCGTCATTATCGAAGAGATTGAAAAGGATGGATTGACCCTGATGCATCTGCGCAATGTGCCCACTTGCCCCGAAATATTGGGAGAAGCGGCTCTTGCCAACGAACCGGACATCAAGCAAATCTTCATCACCGGATTTACGGAAAGCGAAACCGCTGACCGCCGACTCTATATAATAAGGAAAAGGATAGAGAACAGAATACGCAAGTCGGACATCCCCACCCGCGAGGATTTCTACATCGTCTCGCTCTCTACGAAGAACATCGTCTACAAAGGCATGCTCTCTTCCTTGCAGTTGCGCAACTACTTCCCCGACCTCACCAACAGCTACTTCACCAGCGGACTGGCATTGGTGCACTCCCGTTTCAGCACCAACACTTTCCCCACCTGGGGACTGGCACAGCCTTTCCGCCTGCTGGCACACAACGGCGAAATCAATACCATCCGCGGCAACCGCGGCTGGATGGAAGCCCGTGAGAGTGTACTCTCCTCTCCCGCCCTGGGAGACATCCGGGAGATACGCCCCATCGTGCAACCGGGCATGAGCGACAGTGCCTCGCTGGACAATGTGCTCGAGTTTCTCATCATGTCAGGCCTGAGCCTGCCGCACGCCATGGCCATGCTCGTGCCGGAATCTTTCAACGAAAAGAATCCCATCAGCGAAGATTTAAAAGCTTTCTATGAATACCACTCCATCCTGATGGAGCCGTGGGACGGACCGGCGGCACTGCTTTTCAGCGACGGGCGCTATGCAGGCGGCATGCTCGACAGGAACGGACTGCGCCCTGCACGCTACCTGATTACGCAGGGCGGCATGATGGTAGTGGCCAGCGAAGTCGGCGTGATGGATTTCGAGCCGGGAGACATCAAGGAAAAAGGACGCCTGCAACCGGGCAAGATACTGCTTATAGACACCGAGAAAGGCGAAATATATTATGACGGCGAACTGAAGAAACAACTTGCCGAAGCCAAACCATACCGCACTTGGCTGGCCGGCAACCGCATCGAGCTGGACGAACTGAAAAGCGGTCGCAAAGTCTCCCATAGCGTGGAGAACTACGACAGCATGCTGCGCATCTTCGGCTACTCCAAAGAAGACGTGGAACGGCTGATTGTCCCGATGTGTACCACCGGTGCCGAACCCATCAACTCCATGGGCAATGACACCCCGCTGGCAGTACTCTCGGACAAGCCGCAACTACTGTACAACTATTTCCGCCAGCAGTTTGCCCAAGTCACCAACCCTCCTATCGACCCGATACGCGAAGAACTGGTAATGTCGCTGACCGAATACATCGGAGCCGTAGGCATGAACATACTGACACCCAGCGAAAACCATTGCAAGATGGTGAGGTTGAACCATCCCATCCTGAACAACGCCCAACTGGATATTCTCTGCAACATCCGGTACAAAGGCTTCAAGACCGTGAAACTGCCCCTGCTCTTCGAAGTGGTAAAAGGGTGCCAGGGATTGCAGGAAGCATTGGCAACCCTCTGCAAGCAGGCGGAAGAATCCGTCAACGAAGGAGTGAACTACATCGTGCTTTCCGACCGCGACGTAGACGCCACCCATGCCGCCATTCCGTCACTGCTTGCCGTGTCGGCGGTACACCACCATCTTATCTCCGTGGGCAAACGGGTGCAGACGGCACTGATTGTAGAAAGCGGCGAAATCCGCGAAGTGATGCACGCCGCACTGCTGCTGGGCTTCGGAGCCAGCGCACTGAATCCGTATATGGCTTTTGCCGTCATCGACAAACTGGTGAACGAAAAGGAAATACAGCTCGACTACGCCACTGCCGAAAAGAAATATATCAAGTCCGTCTGCAAAGGCTTGTTCAAGATTATGAGCAAGATGGGCATCAGCACCATCCGTTCTTACCGGGGCGCGAAAATTTTCGAGGCCGTAGGACTGAGCGAGGAGTTGAGCAATGCCTACTTTGGCGGACTGAGTTCACGCATCGGAGGCATACGCCTGGATGAAGTGGCACGCGACGCCATCACCTTCCACAAGGAAGGGATGGAGGTTCTTAAAAAGAAGGGGGAAGCAGAGCTATTGCCGAACCGCGGACTGTATGCCTTCCGCAAGGATGGTGAGAAGCACGCCTGGAACCCGGAAACCATCAGCACACTGCAACTTGCCACACGCCTGGGAAGCTATAAGAAATTCAAGGAGTTCACTGCCATGGTAGACAGCAAGGAATCTCCCATCTTCCTGCGCGATTTCCTCGACTTCCGCCGCGCTCCTATCAGCATAGACCGGGTGGAACCGGTAGAGAACATCGTACAGCGCTTTGTCACCGGCGCCATGTCCTACGGCTCCATCAGCCGCGAAGCCCACGAAGCCATAGCTATTGCCATGAACAAGCTGCATGGCCGGAGCAATACGGGCGAAGGAGGCGAAGACCGGGCACGCTTCATGCCGCGCGAAGACGGCACCAGTCTGCACAGCGCCATCAAGCAGGTGGCCTCAGGACGTTTCGGTGTCACCGCAGAATATCTGGTGAATGCGGACGAAATACAGATAAAGATTGCCCAAGGCGCCAAGCCGGGCGAAGGCGGACAGCTGCCGGGCTTCAAAGTGGATGAAGTGATTGCCAAGACACGCCACTCCATTCCGGGCATCTCGCTGATTTCTCCCCCGCCCCACCACGACATTTACTCCATCGAAGACCTGGCACAGCTCATCTTCGACCTGAAGAACGTGAACCCACGGGCAAAAATCAGCGTGAAGCTGGTGGCAGAAAGCGGTGTGGGCACCATTGCCGCCGGTGTGGCAAAGGCAAAGGCCGATTTGATAGTCATCTCGGGTGCAGAGGGCGGTACGGGAGCCTCTCCTGCATCATCCATCCGCTATGCCGGCATCTCGCCCGAACTCGGCTTGAGCGAAACGCAGCAGACACTGGTGCTGAACGGCCTGCGCGGACAAGTGATGCTGCAAGTGGACGGACAGCTCAAAACAGGCCGTGACATCATACTGATGGCAATGCTCGGAGCCGAAGAATTCGGTTTCGCCACCAGTGCCCTGATTGTACTGGGTTGCGTAATGATGCGCAAATGTCACCAGAACACCTGCCCCGTAGGGGTGGCGACACAGAACGAAGAACTGCGCAAACGCTTCCGCGGACGCAGCGAGTATCTGGTGAACTTCTTCACGTTCCTGGCGCAGGAAGTACGCGAATACCTGGCGGAAATCGGTGTGGAACGCCTGGATGACATCATTGGACGCACAGACCTTATCGTCCGCAAGCCGGATGACGGAATCAGGAAACATCAGTTGATAAGCTTTGACAAACTACTGGCACGCGTGGATAATGAAGCCGCTATCCGCCACGTCACCGACCAACAGCATGGCATCGACCATGTGAAAGATGTAGAGATGCTACATGCCGCCGCCAAAGCCGTAGAAAACCAGAAGGAAATCTCGCTGGAGTACACCATCGCCAATACCGACCGTGCCTGCGGCGCCATGCTCTCCGGTGTCATTGCCGCAAAGTACGGAGAAAAAGGGCTGCCCGAACATACGCTGAACGTGAAGTTCAAAGGCTCTGCCGGACAGAGCTTCGGGGCATTCCTTGTCCCGGGTGTCAACTTCAAGCTTGAGGGTGAAGCCAACGATTATCTGGGCAAAGGTCTGAGTGGCGGACGCATCGCCGTCCTGCCCCCGGTACGGAGCAACTTCGAGGCAGAGAAGAACACGATTGCAGGCAACACCCTGCTTTATGGCGCCACAAGCGGCGAGGTTTACATCAACGGCCGTGCAGGTGAGCGCTTTGCCGTCCGCAACTCCGGTGCCACAGCCGTAGTGGAGGGCGTAGGTGACCACTGCTGTGAGTACATGACCGGCGGACGCGTGGTAGTACTCGGACAGACGGGACGCAACTTTGCCGCAGGCATGTCCGGCGGTGTGGCCTACGTCTGGAACCGTGACGGCAATTTCGACTATTTCTGCAATATGGAAATGGTGGAGCTGAGCCTCATCGAAGAAGCCTCCTACCGCAAGGAACTGCATGAACTCATCTGCCAGCACTACCTGTACACCGGTTCCAAACTGGCACGCACCATGCTCGATGACTGGCCACGCTATACCGACCAGTTCATCCAGGTAGTCCCTATCGAATACAAGAAGGTGCTGCAGGAAGAGCAGATGCGGAAACTGCAACAGAAGATTGCAGAGATGCAGAGAGACTATTAAAAGTACAATTGACTATTTATAATGTACAATTACCATGCGGATAACAGTTATATAGTAGCATCTGGAAATATACATTGTAAACGGACAAAGAGATTGTAAATTGTAAATTGCTAAATTGTAAATTTCAATATGGGAGATCCAAAAGCATTCCTCAATATCCCCCGCCAGGAGGCGGGTTACCGTCCGATACACGAACGTATCACAGACTTCAGCCAAGTGGAACAGACACTGAACAGCCACGACCGCAAGCTCCAGGCCTCGCGCTGCATGGACTGTGGCGTACCTTTCTGCCACTGGGCATGTCCGCTGGGCAATAAAGACCCGGAATTCCAAGACGCACTCTACCGAGGCAAATGGCGCGAAGCTTACCGGATACTGTCCAGCACGAACGACTTTCCCGAATTTACGGGATGCATCTGCCCCGCCCTCTGCGAGAAGTCATGCGTACTGAAACTCTCGTGCAACGAGCCGGTCACTATCCGCGAAAATGAAGCCGCCATTGCCGAAGCTGCCTTTCGCGAGGGTTACATCACACCGTGCAAGCCCGAACGTAACGGAAAGAAGGTAGCCGTCATCGGCGCCGGCCCTGCCGGATTGAGTGTCGCCGTACAGCTGAACGCCAAAGGTTACGAAGTTACCCTATTCGACAGCAAACCGATGCCGGGAGGACTGCTGCGCTATGGCATCCCCAACTTCAAACTGGACAAAGCCGTCATCGACCGCCGCATGAAAATCCTCGAGGCCGAAGGAATCTTGTTCGAGATGGGAGTCCATGTCGATGTGCAGAAACTGCCCGCCGGATTCGATGCTTACGCCATTTGTACCGGTACGCCCACCGCCCGCGACCTCTCCATTCCGGGCCGGGAGCTGAAAGGCATCTACTTTGCCCTCGACATGCTGGCACAACAGAACCATATTCTGGATGGAGACACCTTCCCGAAAGACCAACTCGTCAACGCCCGCGGCAAACGGGTACTCGTCATCGGCGGTGGCGATACCGGGTCCGACTGTATAGGCACCGGCATCCGCCAGGGAGCCGTCAGTGTAACCCAGATTGAAATCATGCCCCAACCGCCCATAGGACACAACCCGGATACTCCCTGGCCGCAATGGCCCGTCGTACTGAAAACCACCAGCAGCCACGAAGAAGGCTGTACCCGTCGATGGTCCCTCGCCTCCACCCGGTTCATCGGAAAGAACGGCAGGGTATGCGGTGTGGAAGTGGAAGAAGTGGAGTGGCTTCCGGCAACAGACGGTAACCGCCCTACCATGAAATCTACGGGTAAGAAAGAGGTCATCGAAGCCGATATGGTACTTCTTGCCATGGGTTTCCTCAAGCCCGAGCAACCGAAGTTTGCAGAGAACGTATTCGTGGCAGGCGATGCCGCCCACGGCGCCAGCCTCGTGGTACGTGCCTTGGCCGACGGACGACGAGTGGCAACAGAAATAGATCGTTACCTCGAACCTCTAAAAGAAAACAAGAAATGATTTCCCTCCTTTTAATTTTTAACCTTTAATTTTTAATTCTCATGTGTGGAATAGCAGGAATTTTCAACATACAGTCTCAAACTCCTGAGTTGAGAAACAAAGCGCTACGGATGGCGCAGAAAATCCGTCATCGTGGGCCGGACTGGAGTGGCATCTACGTAGGCGGCTCCGCCATTCTCGCCCACGAACGCCTCTCCATTGTCGACCCGGAATCCGGCGGACAACCCTTGTATTCACCCGACCACAAGCAGGTGCTTGCCGTCAATGGCGAGATTTACAACCATCGCGACATCCGTGCCCGCTATGCCGGAAAATACGCCTTCCAGACAGGTTCCGACTGCGAAGTCATCCTTGCCCTTTACAAAGACAAAGGCATCCGCTTCCTCGAAGAGCTGAACGGCATCTTCGCCTTCGCCCTCTATGATGAAGAAACGGACGATTACCTCATCGCCCGCGACCCCATCGGTGTAATCCCCCTTTATATAGGACGCGACAAAGACGGACACATCTACTTCGGCAGTGAGCTGAAAGCCCTTGAGGGCTTCTGCGACGAGTACGAGCCTTTCCTTCCCGGCCACTACTACCGTGGGCGCGAGGGCAAGATGCACCGCTGGTACACCCGCGACTGGATGGACTATGCCGCTGTGAAGGACAACTACACTCCTGCCGCCGAACGCAAGGCCGCGCCGGCTTCGATAGGCCGGACAGCCTACGGCACACAAGTCACTGCCGTGCACGATGCCCTCGAAACCGCCGTACAGCGCCAGTTGATGTCCGACGTCCCCTACGGTGTCCTGCTCAGTGGCGGACTCGATTCTTCCGTCATCTCTGCCATCGCCAAGAAATATGCCGCCAAACGCATCGAGACAGACAACAAGGCAGATGCCTGGTGGCCGCAGCTCCATTCCTTCGCCGTCGGCTTGAAGGGTGCTCCCGACTTGATTAAAGCCCGCGAAGTGGCCCGTCATATCGGTACCGTGCATCACGAGATAAACTATACCATTCAGGAAGGCCTCGATGCTATCCGCGACGTCATCTATTTCATTGAGACTTACGACATAACCACTGTCCGCGCCTCCACCCCCATGTATCTGCTGGCGCGTGTCATCAAAAGCATGGGCATCAAGATGGTACTCAGCGGCGAAGGTGCAGACGAGGTGTTCGGCGGTTACCTTTACTTCCACAAGGCGCCCACACCGCAAGCCTTTCACGAAGAAACCGTGCGCAAGCTCTCCAAACTGCATCTATACGACTGCCTCCGTGCCAACAAAAGCCTTGCAGCCTGGGGAGTGGAAGGACGTGTCCCCTTCCTCGACAAAGAATTCCTGGATGTTGCCATGCGCATCAATCCGGCAGTCAAGATGTGCCCCGGCAAGGAGATAGAAAAGAAAGTAGTCCGCGAAGCCTTTGCCGACATGCTCCCTCAGAGCGTTGCCTGGCGGCAGAAAGAACAGTTCTCCGACGGTGTGGGCTACAGTTGGATTGATACGCTGAAAGCCGTCACTGCCGCTGCCGTCAGCGACGAACAGATGGCACATGCCGCCGAACGCTTCCCAGTACATACCCCGCAAAACAAGGAAGAGTACTATTATCGCACCATCTTCGAAGAGCATTTCCCCAGTGAAAGCGCAGCCCGGAGCGTTCCCAGCGTACCCAGTGTGGCATGCTCCACCGCCGAAGCGCTGGCATGGGACGTCTCTTTCCAAGGAAAGAACGACCCCAGCGGACGAGCAGTAGCGGGGGTACATGAAGAAGCATACAAGGATTAAAAAAAGAGCTGCCGACAGATTTCCTGCCAGCAGCTCTTCTCATTTTTTATTTATCAAATCCTATCGGACTAAAACATCATTGTCTGTCCGCCAATCACACCTGCCACAGCACTCGCTACGGCAATAATAAGTTTCAAAATCACATTCCACGTTTTCTTCATAAAGATTATCCATTATCTGATTAATAATTCATAGCTACCGTTATCCCAGTGGATTCTCACCTTGGTCTCCATCCGAATCCGAGCCTCCTCCTTCCGAACCGGAGCCGCCATCTGTAGAAGTCTTCCCCTTAAGATAATCATCCAAACTCACCAAATCCAGCCTTTCTCCAGCGCGGGTAGCAGCCTTCGATATCTTCAGTTCCCTATTCGCCTGAAAACAGATACGGACGCTCTCCACACTCTTGGCTGTCACGTCATCAGCCTTTTCCTCACCTTTCGATTTGGCTGCCAGTATAAAGACACCCAGCCCAGCTATATTAACCGTCTTTCCTTCCAGCAACTGCTCTTTCAGCTTTTCCACAAAGTTCTGCATCGTACTCTTGATGTCACCGATAGACAGAGAAGAGCGGTCCTGCATCTTCTGTGCAATAAACGCCAAATCCACGCTTTGCCCCAATGTCACCAACTGCGGATAATACTTCTTGGGAGAGTTTTCAACCCTGGGGTCCGACGGTCTCTCCACCGTCCTGAAAATTACACTCATACTTTTTTTCTTTAGAGATTTAAATTCGTTTTACTATTCACACGTTTCGTTGATCAACGATGCAAAGGTGAGGATTAAAAACTATGTAGCCAAAGAAAAAAGGTGCTTGGGAGTAGTTTTTCTGAGAAAAGTGATAAAGTATTAATTATAAGATAATTGATGCAGAACAAAGAACCTCTTCATGAAACAGATATAAATAAGACTGAGCAAAAGAATAACGCATAGCAGATACCAGTAACCATAATTCAAACATATTATATATCCTACGATTATGATTGCCTGCACTGCCACGTAAATAGAAGAAACCATTACATGAGGAATCTTCAGTTCATTCGCCATAATCTGATACAGATGCTTGCGATGCGGTAGCCCGATATTCTCGTGAAGCATCAAGCGGTGAATGATAGTCAGCACACTATCCACACCATAAACGGATAAAAGGACTATCCAGCTGAAATCTTCTGTTTCAATGATGAGCCTGCCTATTAGGAAAAGAAGGATGAAGGCAATGCTCACCGAACCCACATCACCGGCAAAGCATTTGGCATGCTTGCGGAAATTGAAGAAACAGAAGACTAGAACAGAACAGATAACGGTATAGATGAAATCCGCTTCCACAAAAGTAACCACCTCCTTATTGATATAAGCCAACGCAGCAAGAATAACCAGAGAATAACCTCCCGTTATCCCATTAATCCCATCCATAAAATTGTAGGCATTGATGATGCCCGTACAGACTATCAAGGCTATGACTATCCACCACCAAGACAAGGAGAACAGTCCCCACTGATAAAACATCAAGGCCATGGCAGAGAAATGAAAAAGCAGCCTTGTCATCTGTCCGGTGGATTTCATATCGTCCACGAAGCTGATGAACGTCACCAGTGTCAAGGCAAGCAGGAACCAGGGATATTCAAAGCCACTCGTCAGGAAATAGGCAAACGCCCCGAAATAGAAAATAATCCCACCACCGCGTAAAGTCACTTTCGTATGGGAACTCCGCTCATTGGGCTTGTCGATGATATTGCACCTATCAGCCACTCTAAAATAAAAAAGTTCTGCTAAAAACAGCAGAACCAATATAATCAGATAATACATAACAGTATTTTCCTCTTTAATTTTTAATTGTTTACTTTTATATTTGAGAACGATTTTATCGTTCTCACTATCCCCTCCTCTGCCCTCACCGGCATTCTGTCAATTCCCAGGGCAGCCTTTATCTTCGCATTACTCACCACATAATTCTCAGTCAACTTGCGCAGGCGCTCTGCATTCAAAGGCAAATGGAGCAGAGTCCCAAGCCGGGCACAGAATTCCATCAGTCCTCTGTTTATCTTCCAGATATGCGGCTTACGCTCCAAAGCCCGACACATCAAAGTTATCAGTTCATTTGTGGACAAGGCCTCGTCATCTCCCATGTGGTAGATACCACTCGCCACCTCCTTGGTCAAAAGACCTTCCACCACGTAGCAGAGATTGTCTATTGAAGTAAAAGACCTTCTGTTCTCAAAAGCCCCTAAAGGCCAGGGAATGCCTTTCCTCACCACATTATAAAGAAGATTCAGATTGCCTTTGTTGCCGGGACCATGAATCATGCAAGGACGCAGGATATAGACCTTTTTGTCATCATACAGATTAGCTTTCAATTCTCCATTTTCAACTTTCAACTTGCTAAGGATGTAATTCTCGGCAGATATCTTGCTTTTCCCATATGGTCCTACCGGAGCAGGTATCACATCTTCAGTCAATATATCACCGACCACGCTATCAGCAGCCGCTTTTACTGAACTAAAAAATATAAACTTCTTTGCAGACGATTCCAAAAAGAAATCAAATATCTTTTGAGTCAATCCCGTATTGATATCAAAATAGGCTTGGGCAGCAGACTGGTTCTTTGTATCATGGGCTTTACCTGCCAGGTGAATAATAGCATCGAATTTAGGACGATCCTGCCTCTGAAAAGAAGCAGCCTCAATATCTTTCCAAGAAAAATTCTTTATCACCCCCTCCTTTTCAGGCGCAACAATATCCAAGCCATAAAGGCTATGATGTTCCTTTAAGTCAATAACAAGATTGGAACCCACAAAGCCGTGGATCCCTGTAATAAGTATGTTCATTTTTTGGGGGCAATATTTTACTATATATTCATTTCGAATATGGAGTTGACATTTCAATATAGAAATGTCAAAAAACAATCAATTCCTCAATTTTAATCAGCAGATTACGAGTCGGTTCCAATAACGGTGCGACATCTTCTCTTGTAAAATCAAAAAAATCGTTATAATCACCTGTGATACGATTCTGTAAAAGGCGGGGAATACAACCGTCCTTCATCTTTAGTCTAGAACCCCTTTGATACGAAATTTTGTCCTAATTGCCCTACAACACCATTATGGGTATGCGCATTAATATCATGACTCATCAACAATGCAGAAGCCATATAAAACAGGCATACTACAAACGTTGAATGGCAAGATTCCAATGCTTTGTATCAATCATATCTTCTGCCTCCTTCAACGTATTATAAGCTTTCTCTTTGCAGTAAGCCACAACTGCCTCTATCTCCTCTTTTGCCAAACTCATATCAATTGTATTCCTTCAGTCTTTACGTTATGAAAAAAAGGTGTAAAATGATATTTCAACCAATCTTTCATAGTATATAAAACAGGACTTATACATTCATTTTTCAGCCACCCCAGTTCCACCAACGGATAAGATATAGTATCATAATCACTATCTTCTATCTTTGGTTTATCAAGCAAAATCAATACATCTCAATCAGAATCAGCACATGCATCCCCCCCTGGCCTGAGACCCATATAGAAAAGCATGACTACCCGTAAGAAGAACTCCTTGCAAAGTTTCCTTTATCGACTTTAATACATCTGTCTTTCGAAAATCCATGATACAGCTTGAGTTGTTTCCAAACATAAAGATAATATTCTATACCTAAATATCCTAACTATACATCAATAGAGTGCAAAGCTCCTGAATGGGCTCACTCAGAGAACTGCCTCCTACGTGTAAGGAGTAAAAAGACATTCAATATTCATTTATGCCTGCAAATATAGTTTTTCTATTTCTCTCCAAATTATATATTGCTCAAAATTATCCACAACAAACTTCCTTCCATTCCTTCCATACATATTGCACAAAGTTTTATCATGATAAAAGGACTCTATTGCCATTGCTAAACTTTTAGAATCATGTTCTACATATACTCCAGTTCTCCTTTCTATAATTGCATCTACACATCCCGTTGCCTTTGTCGTTATAATAGGAAGTTCCATAGCGGAAGCCTCTAATACCGATGTAGGAAATCCTTCACGATAAGAAGGTAACGCAAAACAATTCATTAAAGCATAATAATATTCTATCATTGCATTCGATACATACCCCGTATTAATAATCTTAGGATTATGCTCTATTATATTTACCACATCTAAAGGTAAAGCATCACGCTCTTCCAACATACCCACAAGTAACAACGTCATATCTGGATATTTTTCCTGTAACAAACAAAATGCTCTGACTAACTCAATAATTCCCTTATCACATACTAATCGTCCAGTAAAACCTATAACAAAATCATTCTCATAAATATGCAACTTCTCACGCAAATCACTTAATCGATTTTCATCAATATCTTTTTTACTGAAACGATTGATATCAATACCATTACATGTACCTTTCGACAACAACACTTGTTTAGTTACTGAATTTAATCTGTCCTCCAAGCTTCGCCTATAGACCGAAGGACTTACACATACTACTTCCGTAGCCAATAAAGCCGCTAATCTATCTATAGTTATCAGCAACCCACGTTTCAATCCGCGAGATGTTTCATAAACTAATCCGTGGCGAAAATAAATGCGTTTAGATACACCTGCAAAATAACCAGAAAGCATAGCAATCAGCCCACCTTTAGGAGTATGACCTGTAACAATATCAATCTGTTTCTCTTTGATATACTTCATTGTGCTTCTCACAGCTATCAAATCTTGCTTTATAGATATTTTACGTGATATTATAACAGCTTTATATTCAAAATTATATTTGAATGCCAGTTCTGCCAATTCATCCGATGGACTGCACACTAAATATTCCCTATACCCTTTTTCTGTGAAAAAATTCAATTGCTGACCTAAAAAATAGGGAATTACAAAAGAAATATTAACGACATGAAGCAGATTTTTCATAGCATCTCAAATATAAATAATAAATATTTTACTAATGTTGGCGAGTGTCCTATTTTGATGCATTGTATAAGGAACACCATCTATAGACATTTATTTTAATTTTATCGACTGGAGAAATAATCGATAAACACAATACGTTGGTAAAAAATAATTCAATTTTAACATTCGGATTTATAAAAATATGATAGAAAATCTTTCTTATTGCAATCTTTACCATGAAGAACATATGCAAACAAGTGGTTCAGGCTACACTAAGGCTTTATGTTATTAAGTTTGCAGCTTTCCATTAAAGAAAAGATAATGTCGAGTTTCTGCAGCAGTCTTGCTGCCTATGTTCATACAGAACCCGGAAAATCCTTGGTCGAACAGTGCAATCGTTAGAGAGGTCATATTCCTCCTAATAGCTTACTTTTTCTTTGGCCATAATATTTGTTTCTAAGTTATGCCGCAAAAAGTATATTAGAGGACAATGTAAGTCAAGGCAGAAAATAGTAGGGTTACAACAAGATTGTACAATAACATTCCTATTTGAATGCATCAATCAATATTTTGGCAGAAGAATCCCATGTGTTATTAAAAGCATATTCATAACACGCTTTCTTCATAGCTTTCAATTTATCAGCATGTAAAAAAAGTTCCAATATAGCATTAGACAACTGTTCCTCACTACCCGCCTCAATAAGTAAACCTGTTTTGCCCTCACAAACTTGTTCAGGTAACCCTCCTATTTTAGTGGCAATTACAGGTTTCCCAAAGGAATAAGATAGTGGTATTACCCCTGACTGAGATGCATGGGTATAGGGAACAACTACAAAATCAATATCCCTAAAGAGTCCCTCTACTTCACAATCTTCTATCCAGTCATTCTTTAAATCTATATTCTCACTACATTCATATAATAATTCTCTATATGGTTCTATATCACCATTGCCAGCTATAAATAATCTTACCTTTGGCATTCTATTTATAACGGTTTTCATGGAGGCAAGCAACACCTCTATTCCTTTATATTTAATAATACGCCCAAAAAATAAGAAACGATTATATTGATAGAAATCTTCTTTCAACGGACCATGATAATAACCTTTAAATACAGCATGAGGTATAACAAGAATCTGTTCATCAGATATTCCACGATTACGCATCTGAGGTCTAAACGCTGAACTAAGAATTACATATTTTGAGCTTTTATATCTGAATATATAAGACAAAAGTTTGTGTTCAATTCCATTTTCTCCTTCATGCAAAATAACATCATGTACTGTTTGTATTGTATTATTACATTTACAAAAAGGCACTATAAAACATTCCCAAAAATGCGTCATCGGAGAATATATAAAATCTGGATTAAATTTATTTATACTTCTTACAACAAACCAATACCTGAAAAAATTAAAACTTGAAAAAAAAAATTCGCTTGCTGAACGGTAAGTATGCACTTCCAAAAGAGTAAGATTAGCTATATTTTGTGCAGCCTGTTTCCAATGCCTAATGTTCGAAATATACTTTGATAACACACATAATACTTTAACGTATTTAGAAAGAGCCTTTGCCATTTCTAATGCATACTCAGGACCTGCCCCACGCCTTCCTAAATAAAGTAGAACTACCTTTTCCATCTATTATTCGTCAAATGAATAGAAACATACTCCTTAAATTCATCAAGAAATTCAAGTCTTTTATCATACAAAGAATCTTTCAAGTACTTCTTTGAAGTTTCAAATCCCAAGATTGCAGATCTAATCAAAAAAGATTTATCTTTATATAGTTTAGTAACTAATTCTGCTATTTGCAAAACATTCCCTTTTGAAAAAAGAAAATCTTTATTTAATAATTCTGGTATACCACCCACATTCGAAGCAATAGCAGGTATGCCACGTGACATAGCCTCAATTAAAGCACGAGGTAAGCCTTCTGTCAGACTTGGTTGAACATATACATCCATTTGATCCAACAAACTAAAAATATCTTTATGCTTAATATTACCACAAAAAGTTACATATTCTTCTACTCCTAATCGTTTCACTAAAGTTTGAAGAGTACGCTGATTCCCCCCTCCAACAATATAATATTTTACAGGAATTCCTCTTTTTATCATTTCAGGAATGGCAGAAATTACATATCTCTGTCCTTTATAAGGAGAAGCAACTGTACCCAAAGTAACTAAATTAAAACTAATCGATGATTGCGAATGTATTTTAGCTACTCTCAAATGATAAGCAAGCTCATCAACATCCAATAAATCCACATCACTACATGACAAAGAACGAGCATTAGTAGGATATCTATTTTGAAGAAAATTATTCGTCACATAAATAGCAAAATCAGCTTTAGCAACGGCCTTTCTTGTAGACCAATAAAAATAAGGCGCAAGTAGCTTACCTTTAAAACTATGATTCCAAAGAGCATCCCAAGCACAACCAACAACCATAGTCAAATATGGTTTATTATACTTTAATGCATATTTAATAGCCATTCGTCCCAAATTAGACGGCATATGAACTATACAGGCATCATTTTCAGATACTTCTTTTTCAATCAATGTTTTATTATATTTCAAATTACCCCAAAGAGAAGATATTGAATTTGTTTTTTTACATATTGCAAACTTCACATTATCCCCTTTAACCTCATTATTGGTTACAACATCTACATTAATTCCATAATTCAAACAAGTTATATTAGAAGTAATTCGACTATAATTAGAAATCATTGCATCAAGACCATTATTAAAATAATGTTTATTATATATTTCAACGACAGCCTCACAAACAACCAATAGTTTAAGCATAAAATATCAACATTTTGTAAGTATCCAATTTTAATGTATCATATATGGAACATCACCTGTAAGCGGTTTCCTCTTAAATAAATCAAAAAGCGGACTTGTTTTTTAAATATTGTTAGTACTGATTCCAATGGTCATCGGCAGCAGATTCTTATAATCCCTACGACCTTTGATGATTTCACGGAAAAGTATCTTTAAGTAGTTCAATGCCGATATCGCATTCATACGGCAAGTGGATATCAACGTATAGTAGGCGGCAGAGACGTCGCCATACGGTTGCTACCGAAAGACAGCGAGTTCTTCCGTTCCCCCGCAAGGGGGGGGGTGGATAAAACGCTCGACAAGGGAGTTGTCGATACTGTAACGCCCGTCTTTCAAGTAAGCGAAGAGCTAATGCCAGAAATGATGCAGGTAATTCACAGCATTATCCATCAGTTCACCGCGGGGGAGGATGACCATCCGAAGTCAGCACATGGAACTTACTGCGTATACGACCGATTATCTCCTTAGTCTTAAGAGACTGTCTGCACGCAGTTATCTGTTCGGTGGAAAGCTTCCTTTAAGGTATTGTTCCTCCAGCCCGCAGAGTTCACCGATACAGCCAAGCAAGTATTCAGCATCACTGTCGGCACTTTGCTCGAAGGCGTAAACGAACTTCGCACGGGCATGGGCCAGGCAGCAGAGATGATCAGTATCAACAAGTTCATTATCAAGATATATATAGACATTGTAACCGTCAGACTGAAGAGCCTTGAGTTGGCGGTCCCCCAATATGGGCTTCAACGCATCGCGTCCCCTGGAACCGTCCTCATACAGTAGATGGCAATCTTACGCTCCTTGTTCACCAGACACCAGATGTATTTCTTGTAATAGATAGCAGCAAAGGTCGAAATCTTTAGAAGACAAAGCAAGACGGCATTTTTGGACGCTTACGAAATAATTTAAAAAGCAAACTCGTTTTTAAATATTGTCAGCATCGATCTCAATAGCCATCTTCTTATAGCATCCCTCACGCTTTACACATAAGGCTCTCACTTTAGATAATCCAAAATATTATAGCGCACCAAGTTTAAGAAAGAATTATCAACAAAACTGGTTGAATAGGTTGACGATCTACTTATACGGCTAAATACCATTTTGTAATTAAGACCTGTTGTTATTAATAAAAAGAATAAAACAACCATCTTAAGTGAACGCTTAGAAAGACGCTTTCTATCGAACAAATCTACTAAAAGCAGTAAATAAAAAGGATATAATAAAGTCAACATTCTAGTAAAATTATGATCTACTGAATAATTTAAATTTAATATTATCACATACATCAGAGCTACTTTTAATAAAGGGGGATCCATTTTATACTTATCTATGTAATCGACGGCAACAAGTATTACAAAAGACCAAAAAGCAAGTATAAAGAAAGGGGCATTTGAAGAAAAAAAAGATCCATCATACTCCCCATATACCTCAGAAACCTCCACTAAAGATGGAAAAACATTCAGATATCCAAGAACACTTGATACAAAAGCCATGAGATTAAAAGATCTAAATAAGAAGCTCGCAACACACAACAGAGCTACTACCTTTAATTTGAATCGGTCAACAAAAAATAAAGGCAGAAAAAAAATTATTGTAGAATGAATAAAAAAAGTTATTAAGATACTAGATAAAGCAAGTAAATATTTATGCCTTAAATATAAAGTGTACGAATAAATAAAAATCGAAGCAGCGACCGCTTGCTTCATAATCTCTGTCACTTGCGTAAATATCACTAAACTGAACACTGAAATAATCCAAATAATCACAATAGTTCTATATGGATAAGATATTTTCTTATATATCACTATATAATAAACAGATAAAAACAGCAGATAATATATAAAAAAGACCCAGAAAAAAGATATCGCTCGAATTTCACCAAAAATCGAATACAACAGATAATTAATCGTAGAAAATATAAAATAACGATCTACCATATAAGACTTAATAAAAAAATCAACGAAATTAGTTGTATATAAAGACTCTGTACTGTGGTATACTCGTGCTAAATCGCCAGATGTTGTTTCCTGCGTAAATGCAAGAATTGCTAAAAAAAATGCAAAACAAAAAGCTACATTCTTTACATTGATTTTTTTAAATAGCAAAACGCGATATAAAGAAAAGATTACAACATACATAAACCCCCAAAAGGGGTATATCAAAACCATGATAACACTAACGATAGTATCGCTATTCAATTTATTATGTGCATGTGAAATCATTGCCCCTATTATCTCAATTTACTCAATACAAAAATTGAAATTTTTTTTATAAAACGAAGTATTTTGTACGAAAAAACAATAAAACGACTAAAACAATTGCCACTTTTTATGTAATTAAGTTGATTATATTCAAGGCTCAATAATGGTAATGTATTACTTTTTGATATCAGCTTTTCAAAATAATATGAGTTTGAAAAATCAATATTATTATAACAAGATAAATGATAAATAGAAGATGACACAAAATTGTCAAATTTATACTGTTGAGAAATTGGCAGAAGATTAAATACATAGCTAAATACTGAATCCCAATAAGTTGAAGGCAATATTCTATGCGACGCACTATTCTGTGTTATAGTATAACAATATATAGATTGAGATGGTAATGCTAAAATACTCTTAGCATTTAAAGCAAACCTTATATTCATAATACAATCTTCATAGTTAGTAAAGTTTGCAGGTATTTCTAAAGCAGAACTTTCCATAAATAATTTTTTCTTATAAACTTTAGCCAAAATACCTACTGGAATGGAACCATCAAATAAACCATTAATAAAATCTATAGATGTTAAATTCCCCATTTTACCCAAATACCCTCTTTTATATCTAGTACCTGAACATATATGCCAACCAGCTATAACCATATCACAGCTTTGCCTAATAATACTACTATATAAAAAACACAAAGCACCACCGAACATGGTATCATCACAATCTAAAAAGAAAACCCAACAACCTTTAGAATTATCCAGCCCTTTCTTTCTCGCAGCCGTTACTCCTTGGTTTTCCTGATAAACATACCGAATTATAGAATATTTCGTTGCTAAATCCGCACAAATGGCACTACTTCTATCTTTACTTCCATCATCAACCAAAATAATTTCATAATCTTGAAAGTTTTGATTTAAAACGGAATAAACACATTTTTTGATAGTTTTCTCACCATTATAAATAGGTATAATGATAGAGAAGAAACATTCTTTCATTTATTGAGTGAATTTAATAAAAATTCTTTAGAACTAATAATCGCATTTTCAACTTTACCAGAGATACATCCATAATCAATTGAATCATAATCAACTACATCTCCTACTGAAATCATTCGATTTGACAATGACAATAAATTAAGCAATGATTCAGATCTTTCATCTGTTTTAGTTCCAAATTTTAATGTATAAAAATTACGCTTATAAATTATTGAGAATGAGGTTCCATGAAACGAATTCGTAATGACATAAGAAGCATCCTTAAACAAAGCTATAAAATCATTAGGTGATGCTGTTCTGAAAGGATTTGATATAACTTTATTATATGAAGGATATGCTTCCAAACTAATGACTTCTGCTCCAAGTTTCTTCGCAATATCATGGGCATACTCATGTAGTCTTGGCATATATGCAACTTCATAAGTCAAAACATATTTTTTAGGAATCACTAGCGATGAAGATATTAAATCAAACACTTTTTCTCCAACCAATAAGGTAGGATCTAACACACAATATACCGGTTTATCTATCACTTGATTTAAATAGTTTTGCAGTTCCGCTTCACGCACCGATATCGAATCAAACTGTTCAAGAAAAGAACGAACCTTCAACGTTTCAGCCTCATTCCATATAGCTCGTCCACAACTTGCTGCATAACTAATAATTTTAAGTCCATTTTTGGGAAATTGGCCCCAAAACAATTTATCAAAACAACCAGCAATTTCAGTGCTCCACACCTGATCACTCCCAATAAGAATACAATCGAGCCTACTTTCTACAAGAGATTTAACAGGTATTAAATTCAATCTATTTATAAAAGTAGCAAAAGCCTTATAACGTTTCCTTTGCTCCGAAAAATACATTATATTATTAATCACTTTTTGTATACATTTCTGTGGATTATGATCGATCCAATGAGATAAAGAGAATAAATCATATACTTTTGTCAAATATATAGGACGATAATCAATAACATAAACTTCATGACCTAATGATCTACAAAAATTCATTAATGCATATGTTTGTAGCACTGCTCCATAATTATGAGCACAATGAAATGTTAGAATTCCAATTTTCATTAGAAATTATTTTTAATCTTATTAATAAGGAACCGACACTTTGAATTCACAAACACTTTTTCTTCTCTATCGCATCCTATTGTATACATTGAAATAATCATTAATGATATACTCAAAAAAGAATTCACACAAAACCTAAAGAATCCGGATTCAAAATTTATATATACATACAAGGGAAGTATCAGTGTTATAGTAAACACCATAACCATTTTTAGAACTACATCTCGCAAAAATATTATAACTGGAAAATGAACTAAATTATGAAGCATCATCAACCTCAGACATAAATTAAGTACTGCAATAACACAGGAAGTAAAAAGAGCTATCTCTGGAGAATATCCCAACTTTAAAAAGATATAAGCTAAAGGAAATACAAGCATTTGACAACTACCAACTACTATTTGATACATTTTTATTTGTCCTGTAGCCAACATCAACGTTACCATCGTACATGAAAACGATTCTATCAAAATATAGATTAAAGAGATTCTTACAAAATTTACAGTATGATCAGGTACTACTCTTAACCACATTTGTAAAACGAAATCAGTTTCAAGCAGAAGAGGTAACGACATTAACATCATAAGAAAACCAGAATATTTAGCTCCCTTAAAGACTAATTCCCATAGATATACAGTATTCCCTTGTGCATAATTTTTCGTTATTTGAGGATTTAAAGCTGTAGTAAAACTACTAGAAAATGCAAGGACGGCTGATCTTAATTGCATTGCTATACCCTGAGCTGCATTAACGATAGGACCACAAAAAATATTAAATAATATATTTACTCCCTGATCACGCAATACCGTTGATGAAACCCCAATAAAATTCCAACCAGCAAAACCTGCCATTTCTTTAAATATCGAAAACTGCAGATATTTATAATTTCGATCAATAGAAATTAGTCTATGACAATACCCAATATATAAAAATCGAATGATTAATGCTACTAAGCATATTAAGCTAGAATAAGTAACCAGTTTATCAATGGGCGAATATATCAAAAGTGATATAAAAATTAGCTTTAACACAGTTTCAATCACACTAATTAAAGCATAAACATTCATCTTTTCATAGGCAATAATCAGGGCATTATAAGGTATATTAAGAATATTCAATACAAACGCAACCACAGCTAACTGATACACCCAATAAGCAGCAGACATTCGACTTTCAGGTATTGTCATTTTTTCTTCTAAAAACCACATACCTATTGTTTCTGAAACTACTAATATAATCAAAGCAAATATTAACTGTATATAAAACGCTGTTACAAAAACCACCTTTACTCTCTTATAATCATCACGTCCTAGTTCAAAAGTAATAAATCTACCAATTGCAGAAGACAATGAAGAAGAAATTATCGCAAACATTGCAATAAAGCCTCCAATTGCATTATACACACCAAAATCCTCAACTCCTAAAACTTCAAGTAGAATTCTTGAGGTATAAAGAGTTATGAGCATTACAACTATCATCCTTAAATACAAGAACAATGTATTTTTGGCAATTCTTTTATTATTGTCTTGTTCAGATTCCATAAGTTAGCGTCCAATTTTGACGTATACTCCAAGGCAAGCCGCCACAAGGCGATTTCCTGATAAATAACGTCAAAAAGGAGATTGTTTTTTAAGATTTGTTGTTAGTTCAATCAATAGTCAAGAGCAACAGATGTTCATACTCCCTATGTCCTTTAACAATCTCGCTAAAGAACTTCTTGAAATAATCCGGCACGGACACACCCTGCATCTTGCAAGTGGAGATGATAGTATGATATACAGGATAGCATTTTGAAGCCCTAATTTAAGTGCTTCTTACCTTCATTTTTTGAACTGGCATCAACCCTCCCCATTCAAAAAGCGATGCAATGCCATCCGCATCCGGATTTCCTTTGCCGAAGGTATCCGCTGGCCGGCATTTATATAATTCATAAACTGCGGTACAAAGTCCGCAAGGGAATCACGTACGGAGTCGGGCATCAGCATGTGCCATTCACCTTTAGCATCATCCTCGTATGTCAGCACAAGACCGAACTTCTGGAGTTTATAGGGAGTTTTGCGTATCTTGCGTACCACGTATGCATTGGCACCGGCCGTGACAAATTCCTCGAGCAACTGATGTTCTGCCTTGCAAAGGGAACACATGACATTCACCGGGGCAGAAAGAACTTCCTCTGCCACCCGCCGAGCTGTAACTTCCTTCTTCAAGTTAGGACTTACATACAAGTCCAGTTTCTTCGCAATATCCAGTATTCGCTGCTTTGCCATGCAGTTGTAGATGGAGGCAAGGTTGATATTAGAGCCGTATTCCTTATTTTTAATGGTAATCATATTCCCAATTTTAGGTTTCATCATCGGTCACTTCTGTATAATAAGGAACCAAGAAATTCAAGAAACCATAACGTACCTCATCATTGGGAAAACCCAAAGTGTACAATAGAACATCCCTATCGTAGTCTTTGATGGTCAGATAACCACTTTGATAAATCATGGGAAGCGGATTCTTTACTTCCGCACGATACTCAAAAAAGGCGGAAGCCGTCACTTCAACTCCCTCAATCAGAAGGCGCAAATCATAATCACTCTCTTTCAATAAATTTACCAAATAGGTAGGAGTACCGGTCTGAAACCAGAAATTATCCAAAATCTTCGACTTGCATGCATTCAACACACTGAAAGGATTAAAAACCCCTTCACAATGAGGGTAAAAATGATAACCGTCATACAGCTTCGTCATCCGCTCCAAAGTTGTATCGAAGTCCATCCCATTGGAAACACCCAAACGTTCTATCTCCGGAGTAAACGTTGTGAGCAGTTCTTCCTTAGTAATACCACATAAAGAAGAATAGTCGGGCCATGTACTGATGTCCTGCAACTGATTTAAATCACTGAACACGCTAATCTGCGCAAACTTCGTCACACCCGTCAAAAAAACAAAGCGGAGATAACGATCGGCACTTTTCAGTACCCCATAAAAGGCTTTCAATATCCGACGATATTCTTCCGTTAGCTTTTCATCCGAAAGAGCTTGAAGCAAAGGCTTATCATATTCATCAATCAACACTACCACTTGCTTACCCGTCTGGGCATACGCCTGCTCTATCACATAGGCAAAGCGCTCTTCGGGACTACGCTCCTGCTTTTCCGCACCATATTTCAATTCCCACTTTTCCAGATATTGATTAAGCATGGCTACCAAATCTCCGGCTGTTTCATATTTACGGGCATTCAAGTCCAGATGCAATACAGGATATTCCTCCCACCGGGTTTCCAGTTTTTCGATGGCAAGTCCGTGAAACAAATCTTTACGTCCTTGAAAGTAAGCTTCGAAGGTAGATATAAGCAAACTCTTACCGAAACGGCGAGGACGGCTCAAAAAATAGGGAGTGGAATTGGATGCTATCTTATAGACCATTGCTGTTTTGTCTACATAAAGATAATTTTCTTCACGCAGCTTTTCAAAAGTCTGTATACCAATCGGCAGTTTACGCATCTGTTCCATCTCATTTCTCTTTTTTAGAAGCTATATGCAAATATACGTTTTTTCTTCAAAGAGAAATTCTATTTATACATTTTTATTCCATTTCCTCCCATGGATAAGGATTATCCACCACATTCTGAAACTCATCAACTGCTTCCTGCTGCTCGGCAGTCAGTGATGCAACACTCCAGGAAGCAATGATAGAACGGCCCACGTCGGCCAAAGGCTCATCGAAAACCTCTCCATAACAAGCCGTAAGCAAACGGAGTTTCAACAAAGAGGAAGGAAGGGTATCAAGGGGATCCCAGCAACGCCTCAATACCTCCTGCACATGCTGCTGTTTTTCACCATGGTCAATGAACGAGGCACTATACCCCTTCAAGAGCGCAAGACATACATTTGCCTGCTCCTCCACCGTGGTGCCCCAGGTGCCGGAATTATACAAAGTTGTGGTCAAGCGATAGACTTCGCTGTTACGACGAGACAAGTCATCGCTATAGATAGGACTGCCGTCCATACCCAAATACATCAGATCGTGCGCGGCACGCTGAAGGAGGAGTGCTTCTTCTAAAAGAGACATGCTATTTTGATTTATGATTTCAGAGTTATGATTTATCTATCACCAATGACTAATCATTGATTATCGACGATTATTTGATTACTTCGATGAGGTCTGGATGGATGGTCGCAATGGCAACAGCGATGATACCTTGTATAGCAATCACTACGCGACGATCACGGGCACCTTTTACCTTTAGAAAAACACCTTCTTGACCCTCGAAGTCGCCACCGGTGATACGAACTTTCGTACCTTTGGAGAGATTCAGTTCTTCGGGTTGGAAATAGAGAAGATGGTCATTGTAAGTACCGGCGACGGCTATGAAACGCTGCATATCATGGTCGGGAATGATTATTTTCTGACCGCTACGGGTATCAGTAATATATTGCAAATAAGTAATTTGAGACTTAAATCGCTGCACTTCGGAAGGACGTGCGTGGACAAAAACCAGATTACGGATGACGGGAACCAAAGCACGGACTTTCCTGCCCCTACAGATACTTATCTTATATTGCATAGGAATGAAACAGCCAAGATTTGCCTTTTCAAGAAGATGCATAGCTTCAAGCTCCCTGCGGTATGTGGCACGCATGGCAAACCAAACTTCGGTCTCTTTATCCATTTATATTCTTGCTGATTTTACTTAGAAAAAGGTATTCCTTGGGGGCTTTGAACTACCATTACAGAACTGTAGTTCAATCACTTGCGAGCATTTTATGGGAAGTTTGACAAGCACTATGCTCTTCTTGTCAACAAATTCTCTGCGGTTGTTCATTACCTTTTGGTAAGAGACAATAAACGAACGCATTAGAAACAAAAAAGCGTTTTTTAATCGTACGTTTAAAAAACAGCTATTTCGAACTTATACAAGACATACTCAAAGAGCTA